>Ga0076298_103_pt1 | contig 65811 bp, 67 predicted proteins | sample RifGroA1_FD_67983 | JGI IMG/M metagenome (GOLD analysis project Ga0076298, IMG submission 67983) | Berkelbacteria bacterium GW2011_GWA1_39_10
CGCTTTTGCGCCAATTACCGTCATACCGCCTTTTAAAATAATGATTGGTTTTTGCGATGAAGCTTCACGGCATACGCTATAAAATTTTTTGGTATCACGAATATCTTCAAGGTAAAGGGCGATAACTTTAGTGTCATCGTCTTCAGCCAGATATTCAATCAATTCAGATTCTTCGATATCAATTTTATTGCCTAAACTGATAAATTTTGAAAAACCAAAATTATATTCATTCGCCCAATCCAGCAGTGCCGCCCCCAAAGCGCCTGATTGGAAAACCGCGGCAACATTTCCCTTGATTAATTTTGGGGCGGCAAAAGTAGCATTTAAATTATTGTCAGTATTAATTATTCCCAAACAGTTCGGCCCGATAATTCGTAAAGGCGAGTCTTTTAGCATGTCGTTAATACGATTTTGTAAAATTTTACCGGATTTTCCTTGTTCGGCAAAACCGGATGAAATAATAATGGCATACTTAACATTCTTTTTTTGACAATTGGCTATTATATTTTCAACAATTTTAGCCGGCACAATCACCACTGCTAAGTCAATTTCGTCATCAACTTCAGAAATTTCTTTATATACTTTTAAGTTTAAAATTTTATCTGCTTCGGGATTAATCGGATAAATCTTACCTTTAAAACCACCGGTTTGGGCAAATTCATTATTTCCAAGACCGTTGGCGCGACATCAGCCAAAGTATTTTTTGCCGACAAAATTTTTGACAAAGTATTGGCCGATGCCGATAAAGCGCCTTGGATGAGATTCTTTTTCTTGTCTTTGGCAATCAATATAAAAGGCACGGGATTGAAAGTATGGTGAGTTTCTTGCTCGACATTTTTGCTTATGCTTACCATTTGTTCAACATTGCCGTGATCTGCCGTAATGATTGTCGCTCCGCCAGCGCGAAGATTACTTTCAACAATCTCTTTAACAAAAAGATCGACTTTTAAGACCGCTTGACCGGCAGCGATAATATTTCCCGTATGAGCAATCAGATCGACATTGGCAAAATTAATTAATATAAAATCTGTGTTTTGCCCAATTGCCGTTATTGCCGCTTGAGTGATTTGCCTGCCGGACATTGCCGGTGTTTGATCGTAATTATCAGTATCGGGCGAAGCAAATATTTTACGTGTTTCAAATTTAAAAGGCTCCTCGCGTCCACAATTGAAAAAGTAGGTGACATGGGCCCTTTTTTCCGATTCGGCAATTCTTAAATCATTCTTATGATATTTGCTCAAAACCTCAGGTAAAATATTAGAAATCATTTTTCGAGGAAAAGCAATTTGAGTATTAAATTTTCTCGAATATTTCGTAAGCGAAGAAAAGAGTAAATTGACCGGAACTTGCGGTTTCCAAAAAAAATGCCTAAAGTCGGTGTTAACGAAAATTTCTGTCAGTTGTCTGGCACGATCAGGACGAAAATTAAAAAATAAAATCACATCATTGGGTTTGATAGTTACTTTTACATTTTGATCTTTAATTAACGTTGGTTCGATAGCACCGTCTTCTAATCCTTTTTTATAATTTTGGGTAATAGCTTTTTCAATAGATTCGGCTGCCGGAGCATTACCTTCAACCAGCATTTTGAAGACTTGAATTGTTCGATCCCAATGATGGTCCCGATCCATAGCGTACATTCTGCCGGCGTAATAGCATCGATATAAACTCTATCAAAATTTTCTCGGTTAGCCATCTCGAGAAGGGCTAGTAAATGATCTAAATGCGAATGGATGCCGCCTTCCGAAATCATGCCCAATAAATGAATGTTGGAATTCTTCTTTTTAGCGTAATTGAAACATCCTTTCAAAACTTGGTTTTTGAAAAAAGTACGATTATTTATCGCTTCGTCAATAACTTCTAAATCTTGTAAAACTGGCCTGCCGGCAGAAATTAATGAGTGCCCTAATCTTGAATCACCGACAATTCTATTAAAACCCGGTTTAGGATTAAGCGCTTGTAGAACTTTATGAGGATATTCTCGCCAATATTGAGAAATATTGATAGGATTGTTCATTGCGATAGCATTTCCGCCCCAAGACGGCGATAAACCCCAGCCATCTAAAATTATTAAGACGATTGGTTTATACGGTTTGATAGCCCCTCCTTATTTTTATTTTTTAACCGATTAAACTTTGTCCGGTCATTTCTTTTGGTATTTCCAAGCCCATGATTTTTAGTATCGTTGGCGCAACATCTGACAAGGCCGGCGGTTTTTCACCAGTAACCTTCAAAGGGTTTTGCCATTTTGGATCTGACGAAATAAGAATAAACGGCACCGGGTTAGTCGTATGTTCCGTGTCCGGTTCGCTCGTATCAGGATTAATCATCTGCTCGGCATTACCATGATCAGCGGTGATTATAGAGATAATATTTTTGGAAAGATTTTCTTTAATTACAAGCCCCAAACATTTATCGACTGTTTCACAGGCTCTAACGGCCGCTTTCATATTACCTGTATGTCCAACCATGTCGGCATTGGCAAAGTTGACAACTGTAAACTCAAAATCATTAACCCGGCTTATTAATTTTTGCGTGATTTCCGGAGCGCTCATTTCCGGTTTTAGATCATAGGAAGCAATTTTTGGTGAAGGAATCATTTGTCGTTCTTCACCGGAAAAAGGCGACTCTTGTCCACCGTTAAAAAAATAAGTGACATGGGCATATTTTTCTGTCTCGGCGATATGAAGTTGCTTTAATGAATTTTCGGAACACACTTTTCCGATCGGATGCAAGCCGTCTGCCGGCCGAAAAACTGCCTTGATAGGTAATTTTTCTTCATATTCTTCATGAAAGGAAAATGAAGCAAAATACAGATTATTTAATGATTTACTCCGATGAAAATTTTTAAAATCTTGTTTGGTAAACGCCCAGATCAATTCGCGCGTTCTATCGGCTCTAAAATTGAAAAAAATTACCGTATCATTGTCGCTAACGGGCACAAAATTCTCATCGGTATTATTGATGACCGTCGGAACGATAAATTCATCTGTTTGACCTTGGCGGTAGGCGGCGGAAACAGCTTTTTCCACACTTTCTGCTTGAACGCCCTTACCCAAAACAATACATTCATAACTTTTTTGAATGCGATCCCAACGATTGTCGCGATCCATGGCATAATAACGGCCCGATACCGACTCGATCCGGCCAAAATCAATATTTTTTATTTTATCTTCCAGGTCTGAGATATATAATAACGCTTTCATAGGGTCAGTGTCACGGCCATCGGTAAAAATATGGATAAAAACTTTGTCATAATCTTGCTTCTTTATTAGATCAAGCAAAGCAAATAAATGATTTATATGCGAATGGACTCCGCCGTCAGAAAGCAATCCCATGATATGAATATTGCTTTGGTTTTCTTTAGCATGACTAATCGATTCAATTAAGACTTTGTTTTTTAAAAAACTGCCGTCATTAATTAAAGCTGTAATTCCGGGTAGATTTTGACGGACAATCAATCCTGACCCTAAATTTAAGTGGCCTACTTCTGAATTTCCCGGTTCGTGACTAGGTAAACCTACTGCTTCTTCGGCCGCTTTTAAAAGTGTATGGGGGTATTTCCTCCAATAGTCATCAAAATTGGGAGTTTGCGCCATTTCAACTGCATTACCGCCCCATGCTGGCGCATTGCCCCAACCGTCAAGAATAATTAAGTTAACTTTTTGTATATTCATATTTAAAAAATTGTTTTAAGACTTTGGCCAATCATTATTTGAGGTTTTTCAATATTTAAGATATCAAGACAGGTGGCAGTAATATCCGCTAACACTCCAAGAGGAGACTGGACGGCCATGCTGATTTTAAAATTTTCATCGACACCAATCGGTGATTGCTGGCGATATTCCTTTAAAACTAAAATAAAAGGAACCGGATTAGTTGTATGTTCTTTGTCGATTTCTCCGGTTTGCAGATTTTTCATTTGCTCGGCATTGCCATGATCGGCGGTAACAATTAGATTTCCGCCCGAATTAATAACCTGGTTTGCTACCAACCCCAAGCACTGATCAGTAGTCTTGATAGCTGATTTGACAGCTTCAAAATTACCTGTATGCCCGACCATATCTGGATTGGCAAAGTTAATAATAGTAAACATTGGTTTTTCTTGACTAAAAGCGTTAACAAATTGCTGGGCGACTTCTTGAGCTGACATTTGCGGTTTTAAGTCATAAGTCGCTACTTTGGGCGAAGGAATTAGTAATCTTTTTTCCCCGGTATACGCCTGTTCCTTACCGCCGTTAAAAAAATAAGTAACATGGGGGTATTTCTCCGTTTCGGCAATATGCAGTTGGGTTAAATTATTTTTGGATAAAACCTCGGCTAAAGGCGATATATTCTGTTCGGCAAAAAAAGCGATTTTAACCTGAGACGACGGCTCATTGCCATAGTTGGTAAAGGATACAAATTTATATTCTTTTAAAGCAATTTTTCTAGAAAAAGAATTAAAATTCGGATTAGTAATAGCATCAGTCAACTGTTTTGCCCTGTCAGGACGGTAATTAAAAAATATCACAGCGTCTTTGTCGGCAATTCGAGGGGTATTTTCAATCGCCACCGGATCAATAAATTCATCCGATTTACCTGAATTATAAGTGTTATTGATAGCTTCTTGGGCTGATTTAACCTTAACAAAACTATGATCGGTGATTGAATCATAAGCCTTTTGGGTTCTGTCCCATCGCTTGTCCCGATCCATAGCATAATACCGGCCCATCACTGTTGCCACTTTACCCAAACCAATTTCCTGGCATTTATTTTCCAGTAAATTCAAATCATTTAGAGCAACTTTTGGCGGACTGTCCCGACCGTCAGCGATAAAATGAATATAAACATTACTTACTTTTTTACTTTTGGCCAGTTCCAATAAAGCAAAAAGGTGATTAATGTGCGAATGAACTCCCCCTGAAGAAACCAAGCCAATTAAATGTAAATTGCTGTTACCGGCCAAACAATAATTTAAGGCTTCCAAAATTACATCATTGCTGAAAAATGTTTTATCTCGAATACTGTTATCTATCCTTGGTAAATCCTGCGTTACAATCCGACCGGTGCCAATGTTTAAATGGCCAACTTCAGAATTTCCCATTTCACCCCAAGAAAGGCCGACTTCTTCGCCGGACGCATGCAAACTACCCGAAGGGTATAAGCCCAAAAGTTGATCGTAATTTGGTGTTTCAACCGACAAAATAGCGTTTCCATCAATCTCAGGGGACAACCCCCAACCATCTAATATAATCAATACCAAAGGATTCATTTAAAGCTCTTCTTCTATTTCATTAAGCCGTTTGTATTTTAAAACTCTTTCTCTCGGAAAAGGAGCGCCTGACTTGAGAAACTTTGCGGCCGTGCCAACAGCTAAATCAGCAATAAAAGTATCTGTTGTTTCACCCGACCGATGCGACACAACATGGGTATAGTTGGCTTTTTGAGCCAAAGCAATCACTTCCAATGTCTCCGTTAAAGTGCCGACTTGATTAACTTTGATGATAATAGCATTGGCGACTAAATTATTGATACCTTTCTGAAGTAAATTTTTATGGGTGGCAAATAAATCGTCACCAAGCAGAATAAATTGACGATTATCTTCTTCCAGTTCAAGCTTAAACTGGCCGAATTTTTCCCAATCCGTTTCGCCGAATGGATCTTCAATAGAATAAAGATCATACTTTCTTACCAGATTTAGAATTTCACTGTTTTGCATTCGACAATTATTGCCGGCAATATCAACACCAATTCTAACATCACTACCATTTTTGTAGCCGGCGGTATTACAAGCCTCAAAAATAATATCCAGAGCATCCTCGTCGTATTGAAGATTAGGCGAAAAAGCTCCTTCTAAACCAATAGTATATTCGATTTTCCGATCTTTAATTATCTTTTCGATATTTTGCCAGACCTTGATGCCTTGATCCATTTTACCCAAGAGGGAAAATTCCTGAATGCAAAGATTGTTTTTGCCATGCCGGCCGCCGCAAATCATCACCATCATCGGCGTAGGAATGGCCGGAGCGACTTTCTGACCGGAAATCTTGGTATAGAACTTATTAATATACCAAAAAAGCGGCATTTTAGCTCTCAAAGCAGCAGTACGAGCAACTGCCAAAGAGATTCCCAAAATCGCGTTAGCGCCTAATTTGGACTTATTTTCCGTGCCGTCCATGTCTATCATCACCCGATCTATTTCTTGCTGATTATGGACATCCTTACCAATTAGCTGTGGAGCAATGATATTATTGATATTATTTATGGCTATATCCGGTTCAACCAGTTTATCTTCTCGAGAACCGGTTGAAGTGCCTGACGGCACTGAATCGATCCCCATAAAACCATCTTCGGTAGTGATTTTTACTTCGACAGTCGGTTTTTCCCGCGAGTCCATGATTTTGCGGCCTACGATTTCTGCAATTTTACTCATTATTCCTCCTTGTTATTGTCATTCAATTTCTTTCTCGGATAGTTTATCTTTTAAGAAACTGATAATTTCTACCGGGTTTGGCTCGATATCATTTAAAATTGCCAAATAATAGGAAACATAATCGCCAAAATGGATTATTTGTAGTAATTCCGCAAGGGGAGTGGGCGACGGCTCTATCATCACCGTGTCAACGTAAATTCTTTTATTCTGCAGTATTTGTAAAGTGATATTAAGCCTTAACTTGTTTCGAGGATGATCAAATTTTGATTCTAACAATATGATAAATATCTTATCGCGCAAATTTTTGGGGAAATCTAATCCAACCAATGAATTATGGTTTAATTCAGGAATAGTTTCAAAATAGGCTGCAGTTTTGGAATTTTCATTAAATTGGCATTTCCAGCGCCGCGCCGCTTCGCTCAGCAAACCGGCGCCGCAAACAACAGGAATTTTATTAGTTAATTTTTGAGCTAATAATTTAGCGTTATTCCTGCCGATAGGAATATTAATATCAATTTTTTTCTGAAGTCCTTTTAATAAAATAATCGATTCCCGAATGGTTTCACTATTAATATCCAAAATGTCCAATTTCTTAAAAATCGCCAATAAAGAAGTAAAAAGATAACCTAATACGGCCCGCGGCTGAGAGCCATAATCGATTTTGTAATGAAAGGCTTTGTATGCCGTTGATAGCGATGCCAATTTACCGCCAGAAGAAATAGTAATAATCTTATCGGTTTTTTTAGCGGCATTTTTTAGAAAATCAATCGTTTCTTCCGTATTTCCCGAATAGGAAATGGCGATGATCAATGTATCTTTGTTGATAAAGGAAGGCGCTGAGTAGTCTCGCCATACAATAATCGGAATTGTGGATTTTAATTTAGCCAAATTCTCTACCAAACCGCCTGCGATCGCGCTGCCGCCAACTCCGCCAATAACAATACTTTTTGCTTGAATGTAACGGGTGGGCAAGGCGAGTTTTTCAAAATCAGCCCAGCATCGTTCAGCTTGCTCGGGAAATTCTTGAAGATTTTGGAGCATATTTTCGGTATCAGTTTTTTTAATAGCGTCTATACTATCAATATTAGCCATAAATCCTCCTGGCGTAATTTTGTATCTAAATTTATCATAAATATAAAAGGCGACAAAAGCAAGCGGATAGATGTAATCCACGCAAAGCCTTGACAATTGCTCCTTTTTATGGTATAGTGTATATTAGTTAGAACCGATAAAGGCAAATCCGTCAAAAGACGGAGACGCAAAGCTACCTGTCTAAACCCGTAAAAGGGCATGGCAGAGGGGCTACCGAAGTTCAGAGATCTCTGAAATCAGGTTCAACCCTGATTTTTTGATACCTGAATACCAATCGGACTCTAACAAACCACAACAGGAGGAATGGATGAAATGGTATGGAAAATCGGATTTGCCGCCGCAATCGGACTGTCGCTGCTTATCGGAACAGCAGGTTGGGCGAGCCAAGATGCTCCGCCCCCGGATTTTCCCAAGTTTGAGCCGAAACCTTGTGAAGTTGCAGGCTCAGTTCAAGAAGTACCTGGCAAAGTGGCTTATATTGTTCCTGGAACTGGTGTAGTAACATCTATCTTCTACGCCAAGACCAATTCAAGGCCACGGCAAGGCCACTACATCGTCACCGAATGGTGTGGTGGCGCAAAAGCCACGGACGGTAATTGCTTGGGAATTTTGCCGGTAGCTGAGGCTTCCGGCACCATGGGACCTAACTGTTACGTCCAAGCCAATACCTTCAGTAGCAGTATAGGTTCTTCCTACTCGGTTGCCTCAATCGGACCACTCAAAGTAACCAATATGATTACTGTCGAGTGGGATCCGGGCGCCACCGGAGAGCCCGAACCAATCGAAGGATTGACTCTAAGGCTCTTCCATGACTGTCGCACCTACACCGAAACTCAAGGTGCAGGCATTGGTAAGATCATCGGTTCAGCTAAAGCTCGGGTATCGGCTAGAACCAGAGGTCCTGGTAAAACCTGTTTTTCCCAATCTGAAAGCCAAGCTCCCTTAGTGGGAGCCGAGGCTGATCCTCGAGGAGATAGCCTAATAGAGACAATCTACGGGCTACATTCCGGCTGGAAAGACTACCTAATGGCCGAAATCTCGGGAGTAGCCGGTTCCTGGCTCATCGGATGCGCCAGAGCTGAAGCTACAGCCGAGATTACATGGAAGGCCGAGTGCAACTCGGCCGACACCCACGGACAAAAGCGGCTGCCGAAGCGCGGCAAAAGGAGCGCGCAATGAAACGGATGATAATTACGATACTGATAGCCGTAATGTTCTTGGCCTCCTGTGTTTACTGCCTCCACCAGTCCAATGAGTCTATTCAAAGGGCTCAAAAGACTAAGGAGCAGATCGCTAAGGCACAGGAACACATTCCGCAGGTTGGGATGCGTAACGGCGTTGAGCATCGGCTCAAACGCAAGTAGTGCAGATCGGCCTGCCAAGTCCAAGAGGTGCGATGTCAATATGATATCGCACCTCTTTTTAATTTATGATATAGTTTTAATAAAGAAGGTAATATGAATCCCGAAGTATCAGAATTTAAATATAAGCCACTTACTTGCAAAGAACTCGTCGCAAGATACCAGGAAGAAGAAAACCACCCCGAGGGAAGTTTAATTCGATTTAATTTAGGTTCAAATGAATATGTTGGCACTCTAACCCAACCGATTACGAATGACAATCAAGATAATATTGCCGCCGAAATTATCTTTAACCCTGCGCCAATCAACGAAAGCATGTTAGTGGCGCGGGTAGAGCCATCGGAACCAGAATCAAGAATTGCCTTATTTTATCGTAACGGCGATATTTATGAGCCGATTGAAAATATGGTAAGAATGAACTCGCAAGACCCTTTTTATAACGACGAATTGGATATTTTTGGCGATGTAGAAATTTTAGAAACTGATGAACAAGGCAATGTTTTAAATTATCAAACGCATTTTTATCGCTTTAATAAGGATATTCGTAATATGGAATCTATTGCCATTGGGCCACCGAAAATGAAAGATATCCGATTAGTAAAACTGGAGGAAGGCAAAATCGGTGTTTTTGTCAGACCTCAAGGCGAAAAATATCAAGAGGGGAAGATTGGATATTTTGAGATAGGTTCTTTGGATGATTTGCAGGCTGGCTTGGATTCATGGGAAGAAAGAGCTGATATGTTGATGGATTATTTTGCCGAAAAAGAATGGGGTGGAATAAATTATGCGACTCAACTTGAAGATGACAGAATTGGGGTTATTGGCCATATTGCTCACTTCCAAGATGGAAAAAAGAATTATTACGCCTTTGAAGCTATTTATGATCCACAAACTGGAGAAATGAGTGAAGCCCAAATTATCGCCGCTGCTTCTGATTTATCGCCAGAACTCGGAGTAAAACCAATTAAAAAAGATTTGGGATTAGTTACCTTTCCCGGAGGGATTTATAAAAATAAAGAGAGAAAAACTATTTTAGTCTGCGGCGTTGCCGACGACTGCGCCGCCCAGTTTCCACTCAAAAAACCGCTCTGGAATGGCTTGAGACCTATGAGTGAACTAGAGTCCTTTTAAAAAAGAAATGCTCCCTGCCGTTTGGCGGGAGCAGTAATTGCAAAATTGATTTGGTAGTTCTATCTTGGACGATTATGGTCCTTTAAATTGTCAAGTGTATAAACCCGGTTTGCCCAGAAGACTCCCTGGATAAAACCGAGCCATCTAAAGGCTTTTTCTATTCTTCCTTCGCGGACAAACTCAACCATCTCATCAAGCATGCCATGGCAATGCTCTAGACCAAGATCACTAGATTCGAGCAAAAAGTCATGTGGATAGTTAATCTTTTGAATCCCTTTTGTAACAAAGAACTGGCGGTAGACTTCGATCACTTGGATGATTTTCTCTTTTGTCATCTACCTCTCCCTTGAATGTCAGATGACATAATGATATTGAGAACTAATAATAAAATCAAGTATTAAAAAAATGGACCTAGACGGAATCGAACCGTCATCTCAGCAATGTTCACCCCGTTAAATATATCCATTGGACTCAGAGGGATTCGAACCCTCTACCTCCACAATGCGAATGTGGCGCTCTACCAAATGAGCTATGAGCCCTCAGATTATTTAACGGGGCAGGTACTGTGTTCTACCACTAAACCATAGGCCCTTAATGGCTCTATTATATCTTATTTTATCCTTAAGAAAAAGCCCCAAACTTAAGCGTCTGGGACCTTGATAGATTGCCGACTAGAATAATTGTGTGAGTTGATAATACTGGCTTTCCAACCCACCGCTAAAGCAAAAAACCAGAAGACGAAAACTGCATAAATAAAGAAAACAAGATCGGGCAAATTGCGATAAGTGACATTTAAGATACCGCTAAAGGTGAAAATAAGCATCAGCCAAAGATAATATCGTTCATGAGATTTAGCATAATCGTCATAAGAAAACAGTGAAAAAGTCTGAACAATTGCTACCGCAAACAAAACCACGAAAGTATCAATGTGCTCGCTCATTTTCACCCCCTTACATGGTGATAGTAGCACTAACTTTTCAATTGTCAAATTTTACATAAATCTTTGATTTAAGGGTCAAAATATGATATATATGTAGTATGCCCGAGTGGTGGAATGGTAGACACGTAGGTCTCAAAAACCTATGAGCGCAAGTTCATGTCGGTTCGACTCCGACCTCGGGCACCAAATCATTTTAATAGGGAGGGAAATGAATAATCTTATTGACGAGGATGATATCAAAGCTATTTTTACTGATAAAGTAATTTCCCCACAACCGGCAGTTCAACCCTTGCCCATAAAAAGGAAAATAAATTGGCCTCGTTTTAAAGACCATCCGATTTTAAATTTCGTTTTTTTATTCATATTAATTTTTCTTGTTTCGTTCTCTATCATTAATTTTTCGGCCATTTCGAAAAAAATTCAATACTTCCTAAAAGTAGATATCGCAAGAAAAACATTTTCAGTCGTACCAATTCCCACGTCCAATCCATTTGACCCAATTTCAAAGGCACGACTCGTCATTCCTAAAATTAATGTTGACGCGCCAATTGTCTGGAACATTCCTGCCGATCAAATATTAGACAAATTATTAGAAGGAGTCGTTCATTCTAAAGGAACCGCCTTACCCGGCAGTGAAGGAAATATTTTTATTACCGGGCACTCTTCATACTATTCTTGGGTAGATTCTCCTTACAAAGCTACTTTTGCTCTTTTGGATAAATTAGAAATCGGCGACGAAATCTATGTTCAATATCAAAATAAAATCTTTACTTATAAAATTAATAATGTCCAAGTGGTTTCTCCTAAAGATGTCGGCGTGATGGATTTTAGACCAGGATACAATCTAACATTAATGACTTGCGTGCCCATCGGCACGACTCTCAACCGTTTGATTATTAATTCCGAGCAAATATTGGTTAGCGAATAGTTTTTGATTTAACTAAATCTGCTTCTATATAATACAGTTCTTCACCATTCTTGCGAAAGGTGATTGGCGCAGGACTTTTTGAAGCAAGATCGAATAAATATTGGTTATTCGAGCCATCAATGTCTATCACTCTTAATTCCGTTTGATTTTGGTTATTCTCTTTTTCAATCTGAACGATTATATGTTGCTTGTCAGGGTAATAATAAGCCGCTAAAATATTGGTACTGAACCTTGTGATTATTCTCTCATCAATAAAAATTTCCGTTTTATTAGTTTTGATGTTAGATGTTAAATCGCCGGCTTCTTGAATAATTTCTTCAGAAGTAAGATTGTTATTATTTAATTCTTTAGGATTTTGCAAAAACAAGACAATGTCCCGATAAGCGATCGCCATTCCCGGGTTAACCAAAATATCTTTCTGCCAGGAATTATAGCCGTCCTTACTGACATTAATATCATATCGCGCTAATGCCAGGTTCGATAATTTCAAAGGAAATCCGTTGGTAAATGTCTTATTATTTACCCTTATAAGCGCGTCATTTGGCGTACCGTCAAGCAAAATCATCCCCGTTTTAGTCAAATTCCAATTTTTATAATTTAGCTGATAACCATTAGCTTTTAGAACAATCAGAGCTGAAAAAAAGATAAATGAAACTATTAAAATTGTCCAAAACATGATAAAAAATATAAATTTTTTCTTTTTTTTGCTCATCGCTTACACTTTCTTGCTAAATTAAGGTTGCCATATTATAATAATGATACAAAATTAAAATGTTTTCAATTGCTGGGAGATAAAATATCCAAATTTGTTATCAGTGGCAAGAAACAACTAACCGGTGAAATCGCAGTTTTTGGAGCAAAAAATGCGGCTATGAAAATGATCGCCGCTTCAATTTTGATTAACGGTAAAGTGATTTTGAACAATATTCCTGATATATTAGATATTCAAAAATTGATTGAAATTTTAGAAAAAATGGGGGGGAAATTTTTACGTCGTCAGCATACTTTAGAGATTAATTTAACTAATTTAAGAGCAGGTAATCCTGATACGGATTTAGTTAAATCAATGCGCGCTTCAGTTGTTTTGTTGGGTCCATTATTGGCCCGTTTCGGCAAGGTTAAAATTCCCCATCCAGGTGGATGCCTTATCGGTAAGAGACCGATTGACCGCCATATCAGAGCTTTCCGAGAACTAGGCGTGGAAATAGAAGAAAAGGATGATTATTATGACTTTAAGCTGGGGAAGATCACAAAAGATAAAATCAGCTTCGAAAAGATCTCTGTGACAGGCACCGAAAATATTATTCTTTTTGCCAGCGGTCAAGACTTGACCCTTACTATTAAAAATGCCGCTATTGAACCAGAAATTATTGATTTAATAGAATTTTTAAAAAAATCCGGAGCCAAAATTATTGTCGACGGTCGAACGATTAATATCCAAGGCAATACTCATCTTCAGCCGATTGAATACTCAGTTGTTCCTGATAGAATCGAAACAGGAACTTTTGCCATACTGAGCGCATTAGCCGGCAATTTAAAAATTACTCAAATAAACCCGGGCCATATTGATTCATTACTTAAGAAATTTGATGAAATGGGAATTAAGTTTGAAAAAGGTGGTGATTGGTTATATATTAAAAAACCATTTCAGTTTAATAGTTGCGATCTTGTAACCGCAGAATATCCTGGTTTTGCTACCGACTTACAATCGCCAATGGGAGTACTGCTAACTCAAGCTAAAGGAAAAAGTATTATCACGGAAAATATTTTTGAAAATAGATTGGCTTACTTGGCCGAACTATCAAAAATGGGCGCAAAAATTAATATTGTTAATTCCCATCAAGCGGAAGTTTTTGGACCTACAAATCTACATGGAGCAAAAATTCAAAGTCTTGATTTGCGCTCAGGAGTTACCCTCTTAATAGCCGGTCTGATAGCCCAAGGTGAAACCGAGATTCTTCAAGCAGAAATCATCGACAGAGGTTACGAAAAAATTGAAGAACGCCTGCAAAAATTAGGCGCGGAAATTAAAAGAGTTTGATTAGAAATGTTTATATTGAAGTTATTTGATATTTGATATTTGGAGTTTAGTGCATATGTTATTAAAAAGATTGGGTGTCGATTTAGGCACAACCAATATATTAATTTACATCCCTGAGCGGGGTATTGTCGTCAACGAACCGTCGGTGGTGGCTTTGGAAGTTTCTCAAAATAAAGTCATGGCGATTGGCCAAGAAGCTAAGGAAATGCTCGGCCGAACGCCCGAAAGTATCATTGCCGCCCATCCGCTAAAAGACGGGGTGATTGCTAATTTCGGTATTGCCCGCGCTATGTTAAGATATTATATTAACCGTTTAAGCGGTCCTGTCCGCTTATTTAAGCCGGAAATAATGGTATCTATCCCCGCCGGCGCTACCTCTACTGAAAGAAGAGCGGTAACCGACGCCGCCATGCAAGCCGGCGCCAAAGGCGCTTATTTAATTAAAAAACCGGTGGCGGCAGCTTTAGGCGCAGGCATTCCCATTGCTTCGCCGTCAGGCAATATGATTATTGACATCGGCGGCGGCACTTCGGAAGTGGCGGTCATCGCTTTAGGTGATATCATCGCTTCCAGTTCGGTTAGAGTCGGCGGTAATTCCTTTGATGATGCCATTGCCAGCCAAATCCGCAAAAAATACAATCTGGTAATTGGCAATGTTACCGCTGAAAAAGTCAAAACTAAAATTGGCTCGGCCCTACCCTTAAAAAAGGAGTTGACCATGGAAGTCTCCGGATGCGACGGAATTACCGGACTGCCTGAAAGCATAATGGTTTCTTCTTCCGATATTGTGGTCGCTTTACGCGACCCGATTAACGAAATAATCGCCGCTGTAAAATCGGTCCTTCAAAAAACTCCTCCCGAACTGGCCTCCGACATTATGGACAAAGGAATTGTGATGACTGGCGGGGGATCACTTCTGCGAGGTCTTGATAAATTACTTACAAAAGTCACCGGAGTACCGTGCCAGGCCGCTGAGGATCCAATGCTGTGCGTTGCCAAAGGCACCGGTGCGGCTATCGCTAATCTGGAATCATTTAAAAAATCCGTTTTATGGTTGAGGTAGTATGCTAATTGGAATTGACGCCTCGAAGGCGGTAAAACAATTTAAAACTGGCACCGAGACATATTCGATTGAATTGATCAAAGCGCTTTCGAAAATTGACAGCAAGAACCAATATCTATTGTATGCGCCGACACCTATTGATAAAAAACTGCCTAATTTAAAACCTAATTTCCACGCTAAAATTTTACCCTTTGGTAAATTCTGGACTCAAATCCGTTTTTCGTGGGAAATGCTTTTACACAAGCCGGACATTTTATTTATTCCGGCCCACACATTGCCTCTATTTTTCCCTAAAAAATCCGTCATCACTATTCACGATTTAGGTTTTAAGCATTATCCCGAACTCTATCCGCCGGCTGATTTGCTTTATCATAATTGGGCCGCAAACCATTCAATTAAAAGAGGTTTCCATATTCTTACCGACTCGGAATTTACCAAAAAAGATATTTTGGAAAATTATGTAATTGATCCGTCGAAAATCAGTGTCGTTTGGCTGGGTTATGATGTTAGTCTATTCAGACCATCTCAAAACAAAAGCTCTAATAAACCTTACATTTTTTATGTCGGCCGGCTTGAAGAAAAAAAAAATATTGTCGGCATGATTAAGGCCTATGCAATTCTGCGGCAAGAAAAAAAGATAAAACATCAATTTATATTAGCCGGCCGGCCCGGTTACGGCTACGAAAAAATTAAAGCAGAAATCAACGCCTTGCCTAAAGACATCCAAAAAGACATTGTTGAACTGGGCTATATAAATCAAGAAGAATATGTCAAATATTTAAAAAATGCTGATATTTTGTTTTTCTGCACTTTTTTTGAAGGTTTTGGCCTACCGTTAATCGAAGCGATGGCATCGGGTATACCGGTGGTTGCATCGAACACAACTTGTATCCCTGAAATATGCGGTAAAGCAGCGCAACTGGCAAATCCAAAAAATCCTTTTGAAATGGCGGCGACACTGAGTAAAGTAATAAACGATGAAGGTCTAAAAAGGTCATTGATATCCAAAGGTATAGTCCGCGCATCTCTTTTTTCATGGGAAAAAACGGCGCAAAAAACGCTTACCATTTTGCAGAATTTGTAATAAAGTGATATACTGTAATAAAATTGGTTAACTATTTTTTAAGGAGGAAAATGAGAAAAAAATTAATCATCATTTTTGTTATTCTCATTGTAGTCGTTGCAATCTTGGCTTTAGTAGATTTTTTTATTAAAAAAACAAATAATTATCAATCAATTTCCAATCAGCCAAAAGTTAATGTTGCTACCCTAAAAGATGGTAATGAAACTGCCCTTGGAACCATCAGTTATCCCGGAGCTAAAACGGTGGTTGATATATCCAAAGCCGAACAAAATAAAATTACTCTTGAAACAACCGATTCCGTTAATGGAGCTGTTAACATTTATATTCAAGATTTATTTAACCGCTACCCTAACTACAAACTAACGAAACAAGACATTACCAAGACCGGCGCGTTAGACAATAAAGGAGTTCTTATAAGTTTAAGCGGTAAAACAGGCGCTCTAAAAATAACTATCTGGGGAACCGATAAAGGTATGACGGATATCGAAATTATAAAAGACAGCAATTTTAAGTAAATATTAAGGAGCAAAGTGAAAACATTAGGAGACGGATTAATCATTCTTTCGGTCGTTGCCGTGATTTTGTCCATTGTCGGCGCTTTCGGCAAGGATCTTTGGTTGGCGTCAACCCAATGGGTCTTGGTAGGCGCTGTTCTTTCAGTTTGGGCCGTTTATACCAAAATCCGAGAGTAATTATCAAATATTTATTCGGCATCTTTTTAAATGCATAAAAATGTGATATTATTTGTTATTGTAAATCTTATTAGAAAATCATATGAAAATATCTATTTTAGATGTCAAAATTGATAATTTGAAATTTCCACAAGTGATGCAAAAAATCACTTTGTTTTTGAATGAAAAAAAACTCCATCAAATTGTTACCGTTAATGCAGAATTTATTATGGCTGCGCAGAAGGACGAAGAATTTAAGAAAGTCTTAAACTCCGCCGATCTTGCTATCCCAGACGGTTCTGGCCCTCAATATGCCGCTTGGTTTTTGGGTCAAAAAATTGGCGAAAGAATTCCGGGAGTAGATTTAACATGGAAAATAGCCAAGATGGCATCAGAAAAAGGATATTCTATCTTTTTACTCGGTGCTGCTAAAGGAATAGCCGAAAAAACTGCATATCGTTTAAAATTAGTTCATTCTGACCTCAAAATCGCTGGAACCTATGCCGGAAGTCCCAATGACAAAAAGGTCTTCGAGTTATTAAAAAAAGCTAAACCAGATGTTCTGTTAGTCGCTTTTGGCGCGCCCAGACAGGATAAGTTTATATTTAATCTGAAGACTAATTTTTCGGATTTCGGATTTCGAGTTTCGGATTTACCGAAGGTCGCTATGGGAGTTGGTGGAACCTTTGATTACATCGCCGAGGTAGTGCCGCGTGCGCCAAAGTGGATGAGAATTCTAGGTCTCGAATGGTTATATCGTTTAGTTAAACAGCCAAAAAGAATCGGTAGGATCTACACCGCAGTGATAAAATTTCCCCTATTAGTTCTATTCAATAAATTTTTTAACTAATATTTTTAAAAAATCATTGACTTCTTATAATTTAATGATTATTATTTTATTGACCGACTCAACGCAAGGAGGCTGCAATGACGCGAGTCCGCAGAAAGAAAGAACAAACAGAGCTAAGTGTACGCGAAGCCGGAAAACTAGGCGGTAACACTACTAAGCAACGTTATGGACGAAAGTATTATCAAAGAATCGGTCGTAAGGGTGGAATGAAAACCAAGGAGAACCACGGGCCAAACTTTTATCGCGAGATCGGCTGCAAGGGCGGCGCGAAAATGAAAGCTACAAGAAGTCAAGAATATTTCAGCGAAATCGGAAAAAGGGGTAGCAAAGTGGTTAGCGACCTGATCGCCAAAGGCCGCAAAGCCACCACTTAACTTATCCATATGGCATAATGCCCAAAGTAGGCGCGGAGTAATTTCTGCGCCTTTTTTTAACCAAACATTGCTTTTAAAAAGAATCTTTGCTATAATCAGTTCACAGGTAAGTTATGGTTAAACTTACCTTTTTTCATACTCAATTTCCCAAAAACACAAGGATTTGATACTTCGACAAACTCAGTATCAACCTGTCTTCGACTCCGAGGTCGCTCAGACTCGAGGAGAGTAAAATCGAAGGTTGACAAGCAATTTAATTTAATTTATAATGTAAAGTAGAGTTTACAATTTGAGATACGAAATACAAAAATCATACGAAAATACAAAAAATAGAAAATTTCGTATTTTAGTAAACATTTCGTAGTTCGTATCCAAAAAGCAACTAAAAGGAGCTTATCATGGCTATTTCACCATTTATGGCAGCGATCAATCAAATTTGCGATGAAAAAGGTCTCTCTAAAGATACGGTGATGGAAACAATCGAAGCCGCGATAGCGGCCGCCTACCGCAAGGATTTTGGTAAACCGAGCCAAATTATTAAAGTAAAAATGGATCCCGAATCAGGCCAAACCCAAGTTTGGCAGGTTTTTGATGTTACTGAAGAAATTGAAGAACCTGAATCTCAAAAAACGCTTGGAGAAGCTAAGAAAATCGATAAAAAAACAAAAGTTGGCGAGCAAGTGCAGATTGCCTTAGAGTCTAAAAGCGAATTTGGCAGAATTGCCGCTCAAACCGCTAAACAAGTGATTATTCAGCGTATCCGCGAGGCCGAAAGAGACATGCTTTATAAGGAATTTAAGGATAAAGAAAGTAAAATCGTTAATGGTGTTGTTCAACAAATTGAAGGCAATAATGTCATTATTGATTTAGGCAAATTAAATGGTTTAATGTTGCCTTCCGACCAAATTCCTCATGAAAAATACTATTCCGGTCAAAGATTAAGAGTTTTCGTTAAAGGTGTTGAGGAGTCAAGCCGCGGACCTCGCGTCCTTGTTTCCAGAACCGATAGCGGTTTGATATTGGGGCTATTCGAATTGGAAGTTCCCGAAATTCCTGCCAGTTCAGTTGAAATTAAAGGTATCGCTCGCGAAGCCGGCTCCCGTTCGAAAGTGGCCGTTTGGACAAGCCAAGAAGGCCTTGATCCTGTAGGCTCCTGTGTCGGCCAACGTGGAACGCGCATTCAAGCAGTTTTAGCAGAAATTGGTGAGGAAAAAATCGATATTATTCTTTGGAATGAAAAAGACGAACAATATGTTATTAACGCTTTATCTCCAGCCAAGGTAGAAAAAGTTAAACTAAATAAAAAAGAACAAAAAGCTATTGTCCAAGTCGCCGACGATCAATTGTCTTTGGCAATCGGAAAAGGCGGCCAAAATGTCCGCTTAGCTTCAAAGCTAACCGGTTGGAGTTTGGATATTGAAAAAATCGAAGAAAAGAAAAAGGTTGAAAAGGAAGAAACTCTTGAAGCCGGAAAAGGGGAAACTGAAGAAGTAAAAGCTGGAGAACCTCAAGAAAAGGAAGCGCCTAAAAAAACAAAAAAGGTAGCCAAAAAAACCAAGAAAAAAGCCACTAAGTAAATTGGAATAGGATGAAAATGGACGACCCAAAAGATATTTTTAATAAATTTTCCGCTAACGCCAGAAAAATATTAATTTCATCACAAAAAATTGCTCAAAATGCCAACAGCGCCATAAATAGCCAACACTTATTGCTCGCCCTAACAGTAACTCCCGGCACATTAGCATATTCAATCCTGCAGGAGCATATGATCTCCTTGGATCAAATAAAGTTGGTTATATCTTTGCAAGTTTTCAAAAGCCGTGAAAAAACCGGTTTGAGTGAAGAAGTAAAAAATATTTTAAAAAAGGCGGCTTCTTTCGGACAAAAATTTGGTCATCAACAAATTGATCCCGAACATTTATTGCTGGCAATCGTAGCTGAGCCTGACAGCCTTGGTTATAAGATTATCCAAAAAATTGGCGCAAACCCACAAATAATTTTAGATCAGCTTAATAATCTCTTTGAAGATATTGAAGATTTGGAGCAAAAGCCCCAATTAGACATGCCAAAATTTTCCTTTCAAATGCCGCCCGTAAACTTTAACAGTTTGGGTGGAGGCGACTTCGATGAGCAAAGACCTAATTTACCCAATATTGAGTTTCCCGAAAATATTCACGATACTCAAAATAAAAATATCCTTGAACATTTTACTGTAGATTTAACCAAACAGGCCCAAGAGGGTAAGGTTGATCCTTTAATCGGCCGGGCAAAAGAAATTCAAAGAGTAATTCAAATATTGTCACGGCGAACTAAAAATAACCCCGTTTTAGTCGGCGAGCCTGGTGTGGGCAAAACTGCTATTGTTGAAGGTTTAGCGCAAAATATAATTGATCATAGAGTCCCGGAAAACCTTTTAAACAAAAAAATTATTACTTTAGACCTAACCATGCTGGTCGCCGGCACTATGTACCGAGGACAATTTGAAGACCGGATTAAAAAAATTCTCGATGAGTTAGAACGCATAGGCAATGTCGTTTTATTTATCGACGAACTTCATACGGTCGTCGGCACCGGCTCGGCTGAAGGATCATTGGACGCAGCCAATATTTTAAAACCGGCTTTAGCCAAAGGAAGAATTCGCCTAATTGGCGCCACAACTTCAGAAGACTACCGCAAAGTAATCGAAAAGGATAGCGCCCTTGAACGGCGTTTTCAAAAAGTAAATGTTGAAGAACCCTCTCTGCACGAAAGTATTGAAATTCTAAAAGGCTTAAGGCCAAATTATGAAGCGTTTCATAAAATTAAAATTTCCGACGAAGCTATCTCGGCAGCAGCTAATTTTTCCAAGCGTTACATTGCCGACCGTTTTTTACCAGATAAGGCTATCGATTTAATTGACGAGGCCGCCGCTGCCAGCAAAATAAAAAATTTCGACCAGCCAAATTCACAACTTGAAGCAGCAAAAGAACAGCTAACATACATCAAAAAACAAAAGGAAAAAGAAGTTGAAAACCAAAATTACCAGAAAGCCGCGGAATTAAGAACTTTGGAATTGAGAATTCAGGAAGAAATTAGTAGCCAAAACAAAAACCGGGCAGTAAAAAAATCAACCACGATTTCCGAGAATGATATTGCAAAAATCGTTTCAATGTGGACATCCATACCGGTCGAAAATTTGGCTAAAAACGAAAAACAAAAATATCTAAATCTTCCTAAACAATTAAGAAAATTTATTATTGGTCAAGATGATGCGATTAAGCAAGTATCTCAAGCAGTCCGTCGATCGAAAACAGGCATTGCCGATCCCAATCGTCCGATTGGTTCATTTATTTTTTTAGGACCAACCGGCGTCGGTAAAACAGAACTGGCTCGCATTTTAGCTCAAGAACTGTTTGGCTCTCGCAACGCAATTATTAAGATAGATATGAGCGAATTTATGGAGCGGCATAATGTCTCAAGATTATTAGGTGCGCCTCCCGGATATGTCGGTTACGAAGAAGCCGGTCGCTTAACCGAAGAGATTAGACGCCATCCATACTCGATTATCTTATTTGACGAGATCGAAAAAGCGCACCCGGAAGTCTTTAATATTTTATTGCAAATTCTTGAAGACGGCGAAATTACCGACGCTAAAGGTAAAAAAGTAAATTTTCGCAATACTATTATTATATTAACCTCAAATATCGGTATTGCCGAACTTAACCGCCAAGCAGCGATTGGTTTTCAGGCGAGTAGCCAAGATTTGAAAAAAAATCAAACCGTTTATAATAAAATGAAAAATGATTTACTCAAACAGCTTAAAGATGAGTTTCGTCCTGAACTTATAAACCGATTGGATAAAATAATCGTTTTTAAAGCTCTCTTAAAACAAGATATCGCTAAAATCGTTGATGTAAAACTTGACGAATTAAAAGACCGCATTGCTTTACAAAATCTAAATTTGCTTTTTATGCCTGAAGTAAAATCTCAAATTATTAAAACTGGCTATGATCCTTTGTACGGCGCTCGTCCAATTCGCAGAGCCATCGCCGATCTAATTGAAAATCCTTTAGCTGAAGAAATCCTTGCCGGAAAAATTTTGCCTCACTCGACAGTGAAAGTTAAATTTCAAAGGGATATCATCGTTTTTGAAACTGTAAAATTGACAAAAAGCAAAGTTAAAGCGTAAAATAAAATTGTCATCATAAATAAGAGGGGATATGCGATATAAATGTTTAGCTGCGTTTATAGTATTTGTGCTATTTTTTTCGATAACCGGCACGATTATATTTGCCCAAACAAGGAGCATGCTCTCGGCAAATTTTATTAATCAAATTCTAAAAGAAGCTAATTTTTATGATTCAGCCAATCAATTACTCAAAACAATTGCCACTTCCGATAAATCCGCTATTGAATCAAAAATATTGTTGCAATCGGTTGGGGTCAGCATTGATCCGACGAATTTCCAGCAAGAAATTGAAAAAAATCTGCCGCAGATAATGAACTATTTGAACAACCAAGGAAGTCTCGAAAATATCAGCTTCGACCTAAGAACATTTAAGAATAATTTTAGCAATATTGTCCCCAATGATCTTTCTTCCATTATTGACGATCAATTAAACAGTTTACCGCCGTGTCCTGAAGATTTTGTTTACGAATCACCATTAAACCTGACATGTTTGCCGGTAAGTCTTCCAAAAGACCAAATCAAGGCTGATCTTCTAAAATCATTTGACATAAATCAGCTTTTAGATGATGTACCCGATACATATAAATTGTCTGATATCACTAGTTCTGAAAAAACTTTTAAATCAGCTAAAACCGTTTTTAATATTTTAAAGTGGGGTTTTTGGATTAACCTCGTCCTATCAATTATATTAATCTTGTTATTAATTATCCTCGGTTTAAAATATTGGCCGTCAATACCTCGATGGGTGGGATTTAGTTTAGCGTTACCTTCGGCAGTCCTATTAATTTTTGGCCTGTTGAGCAATATGTTCTCACCAATTTTAATTACTCAAATAAGTCAATCACTTTCTTCGGCTCTAAGTCAACTCTTGATACCGATAATAGAAACAGTTAACCACAAAACCGTTGCCAGTAGTCTGCTAATTTCCGGTATTGTTTTTGCGGTTGGAATTGTTTTAATAATTATTTCCTATGCCGTTCCCCATCCTCCAGAGCCAAAACCGGCCGAAAATCAGATACCTCCTCAACCAAAACCTCAAAGTAAAACAAATGTGTAGATTTTGCTTAAGTAAAATTTTTAGTCTGTTTTTTATTGTTGTTGCAATAATCATATTCGGTTATTTATTTTGGCAATATCCTCCTTGGTTTCAAAAAATTATTGGAAATATCAAAGGTTTGTTTAATAAGTGATTAAAAAAATTTTACTCTTATTCGGCTTATTTTTAATGTTTGTTCCATCTCAAAGCACTGCTCAAGAATCGGAACAAATTTTAAAGTTTAATAGCAAGATTATTATCAACCGAGATTCAAGTATTAATGTTACTGAGACGATCAATTACTATTTTGATAGCCCAAAACACGGAATCATAAGAAATATTCCTTATCGTTATTACGATTCCAGCAAAAATCAATACTTTATCACTCCAACTCAAATTGATAAAATTATCGATAGCCAAGGAAAAGTTATCGAATACTCCCAAGAAGATGATGGCAGTTACCTTAAACTTAAAATCGGTGATCCAAATTTAACTGTAACAAAAGAAAAAACTTATATTATAACTTATAAAGTAGCGGGGATAATTAATTATTTTTCCGATCATGACGAACTTTATTGGAACGCCACCGGCAACGACTGGGATGTGCCGATCAATAATGTTACAATAGATGTTTTTTTGCCGGAAGTCATTGATTATTCTAAGTTACAAACTGCTTGTTTTACGGGAGAAAGCGGTGGTAAAGAATCAAAATGCGAAAAATCAGTTAATACGGGTAAAGTAGGATTGTCCACCGTCAAAGGACCGCTGACAATCGTCATTGGTTTTAACAAAGGAATAGTTACCGAAATTACCCGACAATATGAAGAACCGTCAACATTTGAGAAAGTTTGGGGAGCAGTTCATCACGAATCTGGATGGTATCTTTTATTGCCAATATTAGTTTTTATCTTGCTTCTTTTTCGTTACTTAAGAACCGGCCGCGACCCGGAGGGTCGCGGAACTATTGTCCCGGAGTTCGAGCCGCCGGAAAAACTTTTACCCGGAGAGATGGGAACTTTAATCGATGAGCAAGCCGACCGCAGCGATATCAGCGCCACCATAATTGATTTGGCCGTTAAAGGATATTTGAAAATAAAAGAAGGAAGTGACAAAAAATACACTTTAATTAAAATAAAAGATGCCGGCAAGGATTTTGCTGATTATGAAAATACCATTTTCGATGGTATTTTCAGCGGAAAAAAAGAGGTTGATTTAAGCGATATTCATGAAACTTTTGCTGACAAAATTTCAAAAACTTCCGATCAGCTTTATCAACATTTAGTCCAAAAAAAATATTTTATTAAGAATCCCGACAAAGTTCGCAGCCATTCTTGCTGGTTTGGATTTGCGGTTATGTTTTTTGCACCGTTCTTGCTTTTCATATTTTCGTTTATTTTAGCTTTTGCCGGTTTTGTCTCGGGTATATTAATAATGATATTTGCTCGCTCGACTCCGAAGAAAACCCGCGAAGGAGTCATTGTTAAAGAAAAATCGTTAGGTTTTAAGGAGTTTTTGTACCGCGCAGAACGATATCGGCTAAAATGGCAGGAGAAAGAAAATATTTTTGAAAAATACTTACCTTATGCCATGGTCTTTGGCATTGCCGAAAAATGGGCGGAAAATTTTAAAGACATTTATAAAAAACCGCCTGACTGGTACGAAGGCGGCAATTGGACAACTTTCAACACGGTGGTATTTGCCAGCTCATTAAATTCTTTTTCGTCAAGTGCTTCAGTTTCATATTCTCCACCATCAACTTCGGCTTCTTCCGGCAGTTCGGGGTTTGGCGGCGGCGGATCTTCCGGTGGCGGTTTTGGTGGTGGAGGCGGCGGTAGTTGGTAAACTTTAATTTATTAGATGTCCATTGAACGCTATGCTAAAGGGATGAACTTTTGTGAAATGCCGGTTGAGGAGCGCTTCGTTTGATGAGGAAATACTGCAACGACGTCAAACAGAAAACGACGAATAGGTTGGTTAGGGCGGCTGAGAACAAAAGTTTATCCCTTGAGCTTTAATACATATTTTACTATCAACAACTGTCTCAATTATGTAAGCTTGTTAACTTGAATTAATTGTGCTATGCTCTGGTTTGCCAGAACTTCTTAAAAAGATCTCTGTTTAGTTCTATTTATTTTACAAGGAGACAAAATAATAATATGAAAGACGCCTTAGAAAAATATAAGGAAAAGATAAAATATTTATCTGCTCCCGATCAAAAAGAAGTCCTTAAGGCCTGCTATTTTGCGATAAAAGCCCATCAAAACCAAAAAAGAAACAGCGGTGAGCCATATGCGAAACATTGCATCGAAACCGCTTGTTTTATTGCTGATTTAAAGCTGGATAAGGAAGCTGTTATAGCCGCTATTTTGCACGATACGATTGAAGATACTAATTTAGCTTTAGCGGAAATTCAAAAAAATTTTGGCAAAACGGTCGCTCATTTAGTTGACGGCGTTACTAAACTTGGCAAAATAAGGATTACTCGCCGTTGGTTTGTATTAAAATCGGAAAAAGAACTAGCCCAGTTTGACAGACAAATTGAAACATTGCGAAAAATGTTTATCGCCATGGCCAAGGATATCCGAGTCGTCATTATTAAACTAGCCGACCGCCTCAACAACATGAAAACTCTCGACAGCTTAGAACCTTCCCAAAGACTTAGAATCGCCAAAGAAACTTTGGAAATTTATGCGCCGCTGGCTTATCGATTGGGAATGGGGGAGCTAAAAGGCCAGTTGGAAGATTTAGCTTTCCCTTATGTTTATCCCGATGAATACAAGTGGTTAAAAAGTAAAATCGCCGAAAGCTACAGCCAGCGTAAAAAATATCTTGAAAAAGTAAAGAAAAGCCTTTTAATAAAACTAAACCAGGCAGAAATTAAAGCTGAAATTCACACGCGGGTGAAACATCTTTACTCGCTGTGGCGTAAGCTGCAACGCTACGACAACGACATAAACAGAATATACGATTTAGTCGCCTTAAGAATTGTCGTTGATTCAATTTCCGATTGTTATAAGGTATTGGGCATTCTTCATACTCAATGGAAACCACTGGTTGGACGAATTAAAGACTATATCGCCATGCCCAAACCCAACGGCTATCAATCGCTTCATACGACCGTTTTTTGCCTTGAAGGTAAAATCGTTGAATTTCAAATTCGGACTCATTCGATGCATCAGCAAGCCGAAAATGGTATCGCCGCCGGCTGGCATTACGCTGAAACGAAGGGTACCTTAGATTATATTTTAAAGAAAATCAAGCGGGTTCCTCACGAAGACATTCGCTGGGTAAAAGAACTCGCCAAATGGCAGCAACATTTAAAAGATAATAAGGAATTTGACCAAGACCTTAGAGTTGATTTTTTCTCAGATAGAATTTTTGTATATACGCCAAAAGGCGATGTTGTTGATTTGCCAAGCGGCTCAACCCCGATTGATTTTGCTTATGCCATTCATTCGGAAGTTGGTGATAATTGCGTCGGCGCAAAAATTAACGGTAAAATGACTAATTTCTCCACTTTGCTGAAAAACGGCGATATTATTGAAATTATTAAAAATAAAAAAAATTCCGGACCTAAGAGAGACTGGTTGGAATTTGCTAAAACTTCATTGGCTCGCAGCCATATCCGTCGTTTCGTGCGCACCAAAAGATAATCAAAATCCCTTGAGTTCCTCGCACACTAAAATAGTATTACAAAACCCTTGATATTTAGACAATATTGGACTATTATAAGATGGAAATGAGCAAACAACCCTTACAATCGCCTCGCGGCACAAAAGATATTTTACCTGAAGAACAAAAATATTGGTTTTACATATTTGATGTTGTCCGCGAAAAAATGGGAATATTTGGCGCTCAAAGAATTGAAACGCCAATTTTTGAGTATGCTGACCTCTATTTTCGTTCAATTGGCAAAGGAACCGATATTGTCGAAAAAGAAATGTTTGAAGTAAGCCGAGCGGCGGGAATGATCGGTTCTGAAGAAGGAAATTCGGATGTAAATAAAATGGTTTTACGGCCGGAATACACCGCCGGAATTGCCCGAGCTTATCTACAAAATGGCATGATTAATCAACCCCAGCCGGTTAAACTTTGGTATTGGGGGCCGGCTTTTCGATACGAGCGGCCGCAGGCCGGACGCTATCGCATTCATAATCAATACGGAGTTGAAATTATAGGTGATGGTGAACCGATTACCGACATTTCCACCATATTCTTAGCTTTTCAAATTTTAAAGAAATTAGGTTTAAGTAAAGCTATTAAGCTTGATATCAATAGCATCGGCTGTGGCACTTGCCGCCCTAAGATGAAAAAGAAACAAATTGAATATTTTCAAAATTTTTTGAGCAATCTTTGTCCCGACTGCAACCGCCGCTTTGTTGAAAATCCACTGCGAATTTTAGATTGCAAAGAAGAAAAATGTCAAAAAATTATTGCCGGAGCACCGCAAATTATTGATCTTCTCTGTGACCAATGTAAAACTCATTTTAAGAAAGTGTTGGAAGGATTGGATAACCTTCAGATTGCTTACAATCTAAACCCCCGTTTAGTTCGCGGTCTTGATTATTATACCCGCACCGTTTTTGAAATTTATTTATCCAATGACAAGGGCCGTCAAAAAACTCTGTTAGCTGGCGGCCGTTATGACGATTTAATCAAACTTTATGGCGGTCCAGCTACTCCGGCAATCGGTTGGGCCGGAGGAGTAGAAAGAATCGCTGAAGCTTTAAAAGAAAAAGAGATTCAAATTCCTGACGAGAAACTTTCCGATATTTGCTTGGTTCAAATTGGCGAAAAAGCAAAAGAAAAAGCTTTGGGAATTGCCGCCATGTTGGATGAATAAGTTAGGCGCTTGCGTATGTTTGATTATCGGCCAAAGAGAGGTTTTAGATAAATCCGTTATTTTTAAAGATATGGAAAATGGCACTCAAGAGACGGTTGATCAAAAAAAATTGATCGAGTTTCTAAAAAATCGTTTAGCCAAATAGTCCTAAAAATTTGACTTTTTTGTTCTAAATTTGTACTCTTTTGATAGATCTCTACGAAGGGAGAAGGTTATGACACTTAAAGATCTTCTGTTAACGCGTGAAGAGATTCGTATACCAAATCCTGATAAACCATATTTTGTTTGCCCGATTCATCCCAAGATTATGCAACTCCCGCGTGAAACCCGAGAGGACTCCGAAATGGACTCCGAAATTGCACGATCAGTTTTTCCTGACATCTATCCTTTGTTTTTGGAAAATCTTCTCAAACAAGATGTACCTCCTTACGCCCTGTTATTCCGCGAACAGCTACTCTCTAGTGAGAGAACTCTTTTCAGGGATATCCCCGAAGGTAAGGGTAAGCCACTTTTTCTGCCTAGTTTCTTTTGCCAGGAAATCTGTCGCATGGATCTTTCCACCAGTGTCCATGTCTATTACCGGCCTATGGACGACCCAGAAACACGGATTGATTCAGGGCTCTTTGCAGTTTCATTGGACAAGGCAAGAGAATACTGCGGTGAATCCTTTAATGATCGGGGTGATTATTTTTCTGGCCATGCCCACTGCTTTCTTACTCACAATGTCGAAGCCTATCAAGCCTCTCTTGTTCTACTTATCTGGAGCATTCTTTACCACAACGAACTTCTTCGTCTTGCCTTTGCTTGACGACCGCCCTCTGGCAAAACCGGAGGGTTTTTAGTTATCCACAGTTTTGTATTTGACATTCGGTTTTTGTTCGTATAAGATTAAATTAGCGAACAAATAGCGTAGTTGACTACTAAATACAAAATAATTCGTATTTTCGTACAATTTCGTAGTTCGTAGTGAAGCGACTGAGAGGAACGACTTTGGAACATTTAACTAAGCGACAGAAAGAGATTCTCGATTTTATCAGCGAATATATAGCATCTCACGATTACGCCCCCTCCTATCGTGAGATTGCGGAATTTTTTCATCTTTCTTCTATTGCCACCGTGGCCGACCACTTGGATAATCTCAAAGAAAAAGGTTTTTTAACCAAAGATTACAATGAAGCCCGCTCTCTTCAACTTACTCCCCGCTGGGACGAGCGGTCTTTTGAAATTCCTTTAATGGGTGTGATTGCTGCCGGCTCACCGATCGAGGCAATAAGAACTAATGAAACTATAGATATTCCTAAAGATATGATGGGCAAACATGTTTTTGCCCTTAAAGTAAGAGGAAATTCAATGATTGAAGACGGCATTTTTGACGGCGACTACATTATTATTGAACAAACCGATTCACCAAGAAATGGCGAAATTGTTGTCGCCCTTTTGGACAATGAAAACGCGACCTTGAAAAGATTCTACCGCGAAAAAGACCACATCCGTTTGCAGCCGGCGAATTCCAATTACAAACCAATTAGAACAAAAAGAGTCGTAGTGCAAGGACGCGTAAAGGGAGTGATACGCAAATTTAAATAAAATCCGAAATCCTAAGCACGAAATACGAAACAATATCTAATTTTCAAAATTAAATGTTTAAAATATTTGAATTTATAATTTCGAATTTGTTTCGTGCTTCGATATTCGAATTTCAAATTTAAACAAAAGGAGGTCTATGTCTCTTCAGTGGCAAGCAATAATCGTCCTAGTGATACTATTAGTTTTTATGTTCTTATTATGGCGGCGAGCAAAATCGCAACTCAACGATGTTTCTTTTAGCAAAAGTTCTCTTTCGTCAAAATACGGCAAAATGACCGAACAATTTATGCCCTTTTTGAAAAACTACCCTTATGACCCGCAAAACTTCCGCTTTTTAGGCACTCCCATCGACGGCGTCCAATTTGAGAACGATAAAATTATTTTAATCGAGTTCAAAACCGCTAATTCACAGCTCACAGAACGCCAACGCCAAATAGCAGAACTAATATGGCAAAAACGAATCGAATTCGAAGAACATCGAATAGAATAATTGAGTTCGCCTACGGCTTTACTGTTGGCATACAGAACATAGAATAGAATGGAAGAGAATTTCGATTTAGATATTATTTCGTTTAATTTTATTCTCAAAACAATACATTAAATGCTAGTAAAATATTTTATACCTATTTATATGCTCGAGCAAGAAAATAGGTATAATTAGCCAGGTTACATCATTTTTTCTTCAAGAATTCCGAGATCGTAAAATTTTTTCATAAGATTAATTTCAGTTTCTATTCGCTCAACAACCATATACTGAACATAGGGTTCAATAAAACACAGGTTTTTAAGTAGTTGTATCTCTGCCAAACAATCGAAAGGAAAAACATAAACGCTTTCCTGTAATTTCAAAAAACCCAAACTTTCCAACTTTGTCCTTAAAATCTCCCGTTTTACTTTTTTATCGTTAGGAATGTCAAAAATTACTATCCGCCATTTTTTATCCCATTTTTCCGGGAAGTGAATTTCTAAATCTTGAGTAATATGCCTTTTAAGCAACTTTTGCCCCTTGGGCAAAAGTTCTATTTGATACTCCTTGCCGTCAAAGTATTTTTTTATGAACCCCGCGCGCCGCAAACGATAAAATTCATGACTAAATCTTATTTTATCGTTTTCTCTAAATTTATCATATTCTTTAAAAGGAATTCGATAAAATCTCGCTTTGTCAAACAAGGGTGTAACAGTTCGATAGAAATCGAAAAAATACAAAAGAATCTGCCTAGCGACAATTTCCGTTTTCTTGAGTTCGATATTCTTTAACTCTTCTGGCTCGAGTTCTGAATTTAATTTCGACTTCGATTGTGAAATTTTGTGCATAGTGTCAGTGTCATTATACCACTTATTTTGCTCGAGCAATATTTTAGGTATATCTAACAGGTAGGCAAAATTTTAATATATTGGGATGCTTGCGATCGTTAATTTTTAAAAATACGCAAAAGCCGGCGGTCTTCTTGGACCACCGGCTCGTATAATTGGTTGGTCATCGATTGTTGATGTATAGCACTACCCAGGCCGACCAAAGCCCAAGCACTGATAGCAACAGCTCATTAAGTCCCCTAAAGATCCCTGTTGCAATTGCAAGGGCGGTTGCCGTTACTGATGTGCCCAGGACAACACCTGTAACATGCGAGAACTCACGAAATTTCCTAAGTTCCGCAATTGTCACAAACTCGGCAATAAGGAACATTCCGAGAGCTGACAGTGGCATCTTTAGAGTTAATGCAATAACTGTAACCAGAAGGGTAACGAAAACGAAAGCCCTCCAGGCATCTGTTCTCATTATTGTGTTCCTCGGCTTTCTCCTCGGCACTATCCGTGCCATGTGAGGAGCGTGTTGTAATCCTGCCGCTACCGACATCTTTGTGGATGTCGAGAGCGGGGGATGGCCGGCGGGTCGTATCCCGCCGGCTTATGTTCGTAGTTACGGTTCGCCGAGCTCAACCATGTCCATCTCCGACATGCGCGGATAGTTGCGCTCTTGGGCGCAACCGCACTCATCAGCAGAAACAGACAGGGCGTCGAGAAAGCCCTTCTCGACCCTCTTCTCGGCCTGTTCATACAGTGGCGATCCTGACAATGACTACCAGATTTGGCCACACACGCGACAGACGACATTAAATATCTGCACTTCTACGGCCATTTCGGCCTCCTTTTCGGTAATCCTGCCGCTGATTCTATCTTGCGATAGCATCAGCGGGGGACGCCCCAGCGTTTCATGGCTGGGGCAGTAAGCTCGATCGAAGCTAGGCCCGGATTCCCGGGGTCGTGATCCGCTGCACCTGGAGTGCCGCCGGGAAATCTTCCAGACGAAGCAGCTCCATGACTGAGCCAGCGGTCAACGAACTGTTGCAGACAACTTCGATCCAACAGCGAGGATCGGGGAAGGCGGCGACCACGCTAGTCACCTGCAAGACATCCATACCAGGACCGACGCGAACACACATGTTCTCCAGACGATCCGTCACCAGCTCTTCAGCTCCCTCGGGAATCAAACTTCTGTCCGGGAGGTAGAGCCTAACCGTAGCTGAGATGTCGTTGGGAAGCCAACTTCCCCAAGGTCGCCGTTCGAACGTTTCTGATGGTAGCTGGTCTTGATTAGCAAGGCCAACCTCCAACAGAGCCTTCTGCAACGCGTTCATTGGCATCACTCCTGTATGTTATTTCCTCCCAAGAGGGGAATCTGCCTACGTTCACCTCCACTACCAATTCTATTGGTGTGGAGGTCAACCAATGGACATAACCAGATTTCCACCTTGGAAATTCAAGGTTCAAAACTTAACTAGTATACCATAAATTATCGAGAAAGTCAATACTGATTTGACATTCATAAATAATGATATTATAATTAAACTAAGATGATTAGAATTTCGATCAACAAAAAGAACACCAAGCCACCACATCCTTGCGAAAGGCTTATGTTCTAATTGTCGGTTGAATCTAATCAGTAACCATAAGAGACCTTTCGCAAGAAGGTCTTTTTTGGTAATCAAAGGAGAAAGCCAGTGACAACCGAGACTCTGCAAGAAAAACCACCAATCTGTCAACAAATCTATAAGAAACTGCAAATTGCCGGAATTGAAGTTGATCTACGGGAAATCAAGAAACTTATCGCAATGACTGAAAAACCATGGATTATCGAAGATTTGCCAAACCATTCACCGGTTATTCTCTCCATCTGGCATTATATGCAAAAGTCAAAGCTTGCGGCACAAGTTAGTCTGCTAACCGATAGAATACACAAGCTCATGATTTACCCGACTTACGAGGACTTGCTCGATCCCTATTTGGATCTTTACAGCTTATGGAAGCTACCTGACGAGGAACTTAAAAGGGTATTTGATCGAATAATTGCGAAATCCTATCGAAACTAACTAACTGGGCGAAAGAAATTTCGCCCTTTTATTTAAATTTAAGATAATAGGTCTTGACAACAACAAAAGGATTTGCTAAGATTATTTAATGTGGAAGCAATCTACGATTAGGTATTAGTCGTAGACCGACCCATCCGGGCCGGTTTTTTGTTTCTACAAAATCGCACCAGAGGAGGAAGAAGCATTGTCAGAACAGCCGCAGACCCAGGAACCAATGTCACCGGAAGTCGAGCAAGTCTACCAGGAAATCAAGCAAATGATCGAGGCCTGTAGCTGTGTCAGAATGGGCGGTCCGCGTGAATTTGCTCGTTGGATTGGCAGACCTAAACATACCGCATGCGTCACCACTGCCCTCAATCGCCTCAAGAAAGAAGGACTGGTTCAAACTCTTGGCCCCATTGACGGCACTGCCGACAAACACACGCCGGTATGCTACTATCGAACCGTCTTGCCCAAGCGGCAAGTACGACAACTCAACCTTCCCCTTGCTTGCACTCTAGTGTAGGCATCCCATATCCCTCCGTCACCCGACGGAGGGTTATTTTTTATCATCCGGGCTTGATTTAGATCCCAGCTGCCTCTATATTAAGGATAGGGAGTGTATAAAATGTCAAAAGTTGCCCTTACATCTGAAGAAAACCGTTATGAAACCGTTTTTAAAGCTATTGACTACTTTAAAAATGATATTCAAGAAAAAATATCACGAATTGACCGAGACGATCACCATAAAAATTATATTTTAATCAAGCCTAATTGCGTTGTGACAGATAATCCTTTAGCCGCCACGCACCCTGATGCGATACTTGCGGTTTTAGATTTTCTCCAACCTCTTTGGAACGGCCGAATTATCCTGGCTGAAGGATCGGGAATAGGCAGTACAATGGAAGCCTTTAAAAATTACGGCTATCTCAAGTTAAAAACAGATTATCCTAACCTTGAATTTTCTGACCTCAACTATTCCAATGCCATTTTTATTGATATTTTCAACAATAATTTACAAAACCAACGGATCAAAATTTCCAATACAGTTCATGAATGCCCATTAAGAATCTCCGTTAGCCCTCCAAAAACCCATAATTCGGTCATTGTAACTTTATCAATTAAAAATATGGCAATCGGATCAATATTAACCGAAGATAAAGAACATCTGTCTCATATGCCTAAATCGCTTAACCGTTCGATCGCCGCCATCAATGAATACACTTTTTCTCATTTTGCGGTAATTGACGGCTGGCAGGGGATGGAGGGCAAAGGTCCGGATTACGGAAAAAAGGTGGATTGCCGGTTCGCTGTCGCCTCAACCGACACTTTAGCCGCCGATATTATAGCTACTCAAATAATGGGTTTTAACCCGTTAGAAATCGGCTACTTAAACTTTTCAGGAGCTCAAAAAATCATTAATAATATTGATGTCTTAGGCCGAAAACCAACCGATTTTCAGTTTCATTTCAAACCTCATCCAACATATAAAAAACAGTTAGAGTGGATGTGAAAATGGAGCATAAATGGCTCGAGTATGGGACATTTTACCGCCCAAAAAACGCAAATTAACCAAGTTCGAAAGAAAAGAAGAAAAACGGCGCCGCAAAATCGGTCCGTGGCTATTTTTCATTTTGATGGTGGGCGCGATTATTTTTATTGCCTCGGCTAGCGGCAATTTTGTACCGCCTATTTCATCGACATCAAATCCTGTGCCAGCCAATTCCAGTCCAACAGTGGAAACTGTCCCAACTACCAAAACCAAACAAAACATTTCCATTAAGATATTAAACGGCACGGGCCGGTTTGAAGAAACCGATAGAATAAAAAAAATTGTCAGCGATTTAGGATATGAAGTTAAAACCACTGAAAGCGCCTTAAATTTATATGATCAAACGACGGTTTATTATCAATTACCTTCTGAAGAATTTGCTACCGAGATCACAGATGGTTTAAAAGATTTTAAAGCTAAGAGTCAAAAATTCACCCAAGAAACGAAATACGATATTGTCATTGTCATCGGTTCTAATTAGCAAAATCCCGCGGTCGGATGACCGCGGGATTGGTGCGCCCCCAGGGCGCATATAGATTCGAGCCGGTTGGCTCGCTATTTTCGGATTGGGCGAACGACGTGTCCGCCCTTTCCGTTACAGGGAAGATTTGAAGTTATCGCCTCATTCCCTGAACTTTTTCAGATTGATAGGGTGGGAGTTCTCCCAAGAGAGCTCCCACCCTTCGACAGATTTTTCCTGGCTTTTGCGTCCCCGTTGCACGATGGGACAATTTGTGCCAGGGCGATCCAAACAACCCGGAAGGGTCGGAACCGCCAAGGTGGCGAGGGGAGCGGTCAGTCAGGCGGCCGGCGCACACTACCCAATGCTATTATCTGTGAGCACTGAATAGATAGCACGTTTGTTCGTCACCGCACATTATGACCATCGTGCATGGCAAGTAGTAGAACTCACCAGCAAACCGCTTCCCCTCGCCAAGACAGTTCCGATCCGAAGCCAGATGATCAGGCACATGACCCGCCGCTAAAGAAGCTCGGCTGTCTTGGGTGACCGGAACTGCCAGAACTGAACCAGCTTGGCTCCCACCGCGTGTGGGCAAGTTCCAAACTGGTCCATTTAAAAGCTGAATGTCGGCGTAGTAAAGCTCGCCAAACACCCAGCGATTCCTGTTGAAGGGGAAGGGAGCAGCTCGGCATCGACTGCCTTCGCGCTGCTCCCTTTATCCCCAGAGACACCCCGTTCAAGCCACTTAACCTGCCCGCCGAAGCGAACTCTGGAAGTTGGGCTAACAGGGTGCCAGCCGGAAGACCGAAGTCTCCCGACTTTTTAAATTCATTACGACTATCACCCCATAGTCAGAGTACTCACTACAGGAGGATAGTCATAAAATAATATTGTAAGGAACGATCATTTTTTGAACAATTCCAAGTATACTACAATTTGACTAACTTGTCAATAGCTAGTATACTAAAATAAAGTTTTACATTTTACTAAAGGAGGTATTATGAATGTTGGCAATCCAACTGATGACGATAAAGACCTAGTTAAATTAAACCAACAAACACCGTCTACCAATAATCAACCGGCTATTTCAAATCCATCGCCTTCGGCGCCTGTGGCTTCGCCACTGCCAGATAACACAGTAAAGGATGAAAATAATAATATTGGCGTCGGCAAGCCGAATATTGGCGTTGAATTGGAACCCAAAAAAACCGAAAGCCCGAGCTCTTTACCGCCAATACAAGCAAAACCACAGACGCAACCAACCTCACCACCGCCATCGCCACCCAGTGCCGACAAACCCGGAACTATCGATGTCAGCACTTCGCAAATTGATATCCCTAACACAAGTCCACCTGCTCCAACTGCTCCCAAACCACTGCCTCCAACGAATTTGCCGGAAACTCTACCAACAGAAAAAGCTCAAACGGCTGATGATAAAATTGATGTTCAAACTGCTCATGTTCCAATCAATAAATATGATGAGCCGAAACCACCAACCCCGCCCGGACCGGCAATGATTGAACCCCAACCTTCAGCTTCGAATGTGCCAATTTCACCGGTTATTGGCGGAGGTCAACCTGCGACTAACATGCCCACGCCGCCGATAAAAGCCTATAAAAGTCCTGTTACTACCATCGCTGTCCTCGCAATTATGGCTTTAATTTTAGGTACTGGCGGCGGATTTTTTGGCTATCGATACTGGGACAAACTCAAAACATCCGCTTCAACCGAGACATCGCCAAGTCCAACAACCTCCGAAAGCCCAAGTTCGGATATTACCAAATGGCAAATTTACACCTCGACACTATACAAATTTTCCATAAAATTCCCCAACGGCTGGCAACAATCAACTTCGGATGCTAACGCGGAAAAAATCGTTCTTGCCGCCGACAAAGCCTCTCTTGAAGGAACTCCGTCCAATTATAAAGTAGAGATTAATTTTCAAGCAAATAGCGGAAAAACCCTAAAAACATGGGTTGAAGCAAATACGGCCGCTATCGGAGAAAAAACTGCCGCCAAAGAAATTACTTAAATTTGGCAGCGGAGGAGAGTGGTATAACGATATGATTAATTCACTTAAATTGATGTAATATGAGGATGGAATTTTCAGCCGGCGGACTAATTTACAAGAAAGTAGACAAACACTTTCAGATAGTTTTAGTATTGGATTCGTTTGATAAATGGACTTTTCCCAAAGGCCATATTGAAAAAGGCGAAAAACCGGAAATTGCCGCTGGTCGCGAAGTCGCAGAGGAAATTGGTTTTGAAAACGTTCGGGTAGTAAAATTACTCGATAAAATTAGTTATTGGTTCAAACAAGATGATGATACTATTCATAAATTTGTTTATTTTTACCTTATGGAAGCACCGGTTAATGCCGTTTTAACTCACCAAACAGCCGAACTTAAAGACGCCCGTTGGTTTTTCCCAAAAGACGCTTCTAAAATAGTGGGTTATAAAAAAGATAACCTTCCGCTTCTTAAAAAAGCTTTGGCGATATTAGAAAAATAAATTTACTTGCGAACTATTGAAAATAATATTAGTATGGAATAAAGAAGACAATAAGGAGGATGTGTGGGAACCAAATATTTTTTGTTTGGTATGTTTAGCATAGTTTTTGCTCTTATAGGCATCAAGGTATCACTGGGTCAATCTGCGACAACGACAGGTTTTACCCAGCCGAAACCTTATATTATCAATCCTGTAAATAATACAACTGTATCGGGTAATGCTACTATTATGGTTTATATCAATCCCACGGTTGTCCAAGAAATGGACATTTACGCCTTAAATTCTGCCAGCAATAGACTTTTTTTGGGAATAGCAAGTCAAGTACAAGGAACTTATTTTTCTCTTAATCTAAATACCAGCTCTCTTGCTAATGGCCCGTATCGAATATGGGCAGAAGCCCATATTGGCGACGGCCAAATAGTAACTTACTCGGATAAAATTATTATTAATGTTCAAAATACCAGCACAAATACAACCAACAATGCGACAACTACACCTGTTCCCACTAAGGTAATTACACCTACGCCGGCTCAATCCACTCCTACGCCAAGCGCAACCGAAAATACTTCCCCGATCCCAACACCATCCGCCGCAACTCAAAGCACCCCAAAAAGTTCATCTTCTGCCACGCCAACTCCACAAGCGACTTTGCCAGTTCCTAAAAATACGCCAACGCCGATTCAATCCAGTAATCTTACAACCGGTTCCATACTCCTTAAGTCGGTTAAATTTGACCTTTTTAAAGACAAAGCCAACCGTTTGGAAAAAATTGAAGGTCGAAAAAGCAGTCAAGGCCAAGAGTTTTTAATTTTTTCCGGCGTTAGCTTAAAAGACACCTTTGTAAAACTTACAATTGAATCCCAACCGATTGTTGTTTCCGTTCAATCCAATTCAAACGGCGATTGGACATATACCTTGGAAAAACCGCTTGAACCGGGCAGTCACGAAGCTTTTGTTGAAGTAAATAACGGCCAGGTAGCCGAGACAACCGGACCATATCCCTTTACTATTGCCAAAGCTCAAGCCACCGCTGATAACCCAGCTGGTTCTTCGCTTTCCTTAACCAATTCGACGACATATGCCATCAAAAATTATTTGTATATCATCGCCGGAATAATCGGTATTGCCATTTTAGCGGTAATTTTCTTTTATTACCGAAAATCAAAGAAGGTAACCAATTAAGGAGGATTTTTGAAGTTTCTTAAAGACAATTTTCAGTTTGTCTACTCTCTGATTTTGATTATTTTTATTCCTGTTGCCATCGTCGCCAATACTTTGTGGAGTATTCAGAATACTCAAAAAAACATGGATGCTGAACTTCAGAGAAAAGCCGCTCTGGCTGAAGATGTTTTTGCCGGAGCCGTTGCTGACAGATTAGAAAATGAAGCGGCGATTCAAACCGTTATCGATCAGATTATCAAATCCTCCATGGAAGTTAAAGAAATAACCGTTTTAAGGCCTCAAGATGACGGTTTTATTGTTATCGCCAGTTCTGACACAAAAAACTTAGGATTAATCTACAAATCGTTACAAAACACCATCTCGTGGGTTCAAAATGAAAGCGTCGCCAGCTTGACAATCGACAGTCAAGAAACAAACCCGGAACGATTTTGGACCGTCATCACTCCACTTTCAAATCTTTCCGGTCAAAATCAAGCTTTAGTTAATATGAAAGTTTCCCTTCAAGACATTGACGCCTTAACCCGCAAAACCCTTTCACAATCGTTAATTTTCTTAGTTATCACCGTCTTTTTTGTCCTGCTGCTTCTTATCAATCATTTTAGATTTTTTGAATACGCCGTTTTGTTCCAACGGTTGAAAGAAGTCGACAAAATGAAGGATGACTTTATTTCCATTGCTTCTCACGAGCTCAAAACACCAATGGCAGCCATTAAGGGCTATTTATCAATGATTTTTGAAGGTGTTGGCGGCAAAGTCGATCAGAAAGCTCGTGACCATTTGGATAAGGCGTTTGCCAATGTCCGCAGGCTGGATGTTTTAGTCAATGAATTATTGGATGTCTCCCGTCTTGAACAAGGGAGAATGCAATTTGATATGCAGCCAATGGATATAACTAAGAACATCACCGAAGTTATTTCTGAAATTAAGGTTAAAGCTGATGAGAAAAAACTAACAATTAAATATGAACCGGATAATAGTCTAAATAAAACACGGCCAAATATTTTTGTCGATTCTGATAAAATAGCTCAAGTTTTAGACAATCTCTTGGGAAATGCGATTAAATATACTTTTAAAGGCGGGGTCGAAATTTCCCACCAGGTTGAAGACAATCACCTAAAAACAATTATTAAAGATACGGGTATCGGGATGTCACCCGAAGACCGTAAAAGATTATTTGAGAAATTTTACCGCATTCAAAATGATCAGACGATTAACATTCCGGGAACAGGTTTGGGGTTATGGATTACGCGAGAAATAATCCATCGAATGAACGGTGAAATTTATGTTGATTCAATGAAAGATGTCGGCAGCCAGTTTACGATCGTTTTCCCGATTATTACTGAGAAAAAGTAAATATGAAAAAAATTTCTTGGGTTTTATTTATATCATACCTCGTAGTTTTTACGGGAGTCGGTGTATTTATTTATTTTAAGATTATAGATAAATATTTTACTACCGGTGCCGAATCTATCGAACCAGAAAAGACCAGTCAAACCGGTTACATTTATTACAGCCAGGAGAGCAATCTTTTCCGGATCAATCCGGCATTGGATGTAGATTTGGCAACACAAAGAATTGAAAGATTTCAATCAACTGGTGCGGTAAACAATTTATCGGTTAATAAAAATGGTCAAAAAATTGCCTACGATTCAAAAGAAAATAATAGCTGGGAGATTTGGCAGGTTGATTTATCCAGCAATCAGTCGGAAAAAATCGTTAGTTTAAATAGCGATTTGAAAAATTATACCGACTTTATTAAACCAAAATACAGTCCCGGAGGAGCTAAATTAGCCTATATAGGAAAAACTTCCGACGAAGACTTTATTTTTATAATGAATCTTGCCACCGGGTTAAGTTACCCTTTAGAGGATCAATTTAAAGCAAAAATTACTGATTATTCTTGGAGCAATGATGGAGACAAAATCGTTTACTGTTTAGCTGAAACCGGAAGTTCTTGCTGGACAATTAATATCGATTCCCAAAATGTAGGTAAGCTTATTGACGGTAAAATTAGTCAAATTTCATGGGATAAAACCGATAAAATATATTATATCCAACAAAAAGATAGCGCCAATATTTTCTCCGTCAAGGAAAATGGTAAAGAGATTACCCAAATTTCTGCCGTAGCTCTTCCTAAAAAAGTAACTTCGTTTGAAATTGACCAAGATGGCATAAAAATGGTTTATGAAGTAATGGATAATGCTAATTCAGATGTCTATACCGCTAAGCTTGACGGCGGAGATACTATCCAGATAACAAGCGACAATATAAGTAGACAACCGATTATATCGAATAACGGCTCTGCCGTTGCTTTTTTAAAACCGAAAGAGGGGATTTATAGTTTTAACCTGCAAAATATGCTTGAAAAGAAAATAGTTAACATTATTGATGAAATTAAACTTCTTTCATGGAGGTAAATAATGAATAAAGTGGCGGCAATTAACGCTACCGATAAAAAAATAATTGCTCGTAATCCAAAGATGGCCCGTAAAAAAATTTTTGTTGTTTTATTTGCTATTGTATTCGGTAGTGCCCTTGGCGCCGCTGGTTATGTTGCCTACAAACAATATTTCAAAAAGGAAAGTTTCGAGAGTAATTTGTTTTTTGCAAAAAAAACGCCTAAACCGACGACGACAGCTAACCCCTTGGATGGAACGCAAGCAGAACAGGAAACGGCTAATCGTCATCCTTTAGCCGTTATTATCGAAAACCACTCTCAAGCCAGACCCCAAATCGGCCTTGATAAGGCCTCGATTGTTTATGAAGCAATCTCTGAAGGCGGAATTACTCGTTTTATGGCCATATACGGCCCTAAAGACGCCGAAAAAGTAGGGCCTGTCAGATCAATGCGGACCTTCTTTTTGGACTGGGCAGCCGAATACAACGCCTTCCTTGCCCATGTGGGAGGCAACATTGATGCTTTGGACCGCATACCTCGAGAAGGGTCTCTCGATTTAGACCAATTTGCCCTGGATGATAAGGCATATTGGCGCGAATTGGAAGCTGGTAAAGCCATTGAGCACACCATGTACACCAATACTGTTAAACTTTACGAGATAGCAAAATCCAAAGGGTGGGATATGAACGGTGATTTTACCGCATTTAATTTTCTGGACCCTAAGAAATTTATTGTTAGTTCTTTGCCACAAAGTATTACAATTGATTTTTCATCATATTCTTACAAAGTTAACTACCAGTTCGACCCCATCAATAATAATTATCCGAGAACATTATCTGATTCTCCCCACAAAGACCGCAGTACAGGCAATCAATTATCTCCCGTCAATATTATTATCCAATCCGTCAACAGAAAGGAAGGATTAACCCGAATTAACGAAAACAGCTGGACAATGGAAACAATTGGCGAGGGCAAAGCTTATGTCTTTTATGGAGGTAAAAAAATCGATGCTACTTGGAAAAAGGCCAACCTTAAAGATAGAACTAAATTCTATGATAGCCAAGGCGAAGAAATTGAATTTCTGCCAGGCCAGTTTTGGTACGAAATCGTCCCTCCCGATGTTTTTGATAAAATTAAAATCGAATAATTTACAGAGAGTTCATAACGGCTTCGATTTTGTAATGCCAGCTCATATCTTCGGCATAAACCGGGTTTATCTTAACCGGAGTATCCATACCACGGTTAAAATATCGGGATTTTAAGTACTCAAATTGATTGCGAATTCCATCTTCCGGCGTGCTCCAACTGGCATAACCGCCGCTTACAGCTTTACGACCGAAGAAATTATTGTTTCTTCGCGCTAAGGATGAGTTGAAATTGCCTGATTCGTGATAACCGATAGCGTAAACTAATCGCCAGTCAACACCATATTCCGGAGCAATTTCTTGAATCATCGCTTTCATAGTTTCAGGGTCATATGAAAGGTTACGCTTTTCTAAATCAATTTTACTCATACCGGTTTTAATTTCTACTTTCTTTTCAGGCAATTCTAAGAGTAATGGCTGATTGGTATTTAATTTAACATCAGTTTGATAATTTGCTGCCTTAGATGACAACATATTAACAGGAACGATAGCAAAGAGGCCAGTTACAACTAACAGTTTTGAAACCATAAGTAAAGCAGAGATCTTCTTAGAATATCTTTTAAAATTCTTTTTAATTGTTCTTCGGGTCTTTTTAGAAATGTTTATCATAATATTCTTTCTATTAAAAAAATCTTCCGGGTTTTCCAGAAGACCTAATAGTATAGCACATTCTTAAAAGGATGTCAAATAGCTGTACGCAATGAGACCATTGAAAAAGGTTTTTTCGATGTCATTCCGAGCCGTCAGGCGAAGGATCTCTGCCATGAATACGGGGCAACTCAAACAAGTTGAGAGATCCTTCACTTTCGGTTCAGGATGACTGTTAAGTATTTATAAGATCCGTTACATTAATAAATACCAAAAAGAGCCCGTGTCCTGAAAGGACAGAGGGGCTCTTTTTGTATAGTATTTACTGAATGCTTGATGCCACTTCTTTAACTTTATTCACATAACTTTGTGAGTGGTTATAGTTAAATAAGGCACCATCGACGTTTCCTTCAGCTGCACCGGAAGCCGCTAACAAGTTAGCAGCACCATAAACAGCATCGTTAACATCGTTTGCATCAGTTACACCGTCATTGTTACCATCAACGCCATAAGCTCTCCAGGTACCAGGCATAAACTGCATCGGACCCTGAGCGCCGGCATAAGAGCTACGGTCGGTTGAACCGGAAGCTCCGGTTTCAACATAGTGGACTGCAGCTAAGACCTGCCATGGAATACCATAGCGGCTAGCGGCATCTTTATATAAACCTATAAAGTTTTCCACTCCGGAAACGGTTTCGATACGACCGGCATAAGCGATTTGGCCGGTAGCTTTTTTACTGTTCTTATCAACATTAGCTTGACCGACAGCAATCGCCACTTGACGATTATCGCTTCTTAACACAAAAGGATTAGTGGTATCTAATTTGACGGCCGTCTTGTAAGTTTCGCGTTTAGCTTTAATAGTATCCATCGGAGTTAAAGCCAAAATGACTAAAACCATAATAAGTTTGATAGCCATTGAAACAGCCGAAATTTTTTGATAATTATCTTGAATTAAGTTTTTAAAGTACTCAGAAGTATTCCAGAATTTGTTCAAAGTTAATCCATAAGTTAAGCGAATGTAAGTCGAACGAATTAAGGTAAACATTTATGTAATCCTTAGCCTTATAAACTTTATCTTGTTTGCGCCCTTCTGAAGTTGCCTCCAGAAAGATCAATGGGACAAAATTTTAAGGTTAATCCCTTCGACAGGCTCAGGATTATCCTGAGTAAAATCGAAGGATAAAAAAATCTCCTGGACATTTCCAGAAGACCCCGTATTGTAGCACACATTTTGACATTTGTCAAGTATATACAGTATGATAAAAAAAGAAGGGAGGTGATATAAATGGCAAAGGAAGAAAAAATCGAAGGTAAACCGATCGGTGAAATTTCACATTTCTATTCTAAAATCGGCGTCGGTATTATCGACCTAAAAGATACCTTAAAAAAGGGTGACAAGGTCAAAATAAAGGGCCATTCAACCGAGATTGATCAAGACATTGATTCAATTCAAGTTGATCACAAAGAAGTCGAAGAGGCAAAAAAAGGTGACATTGTCGGCGTAAAAGTCTCCGATAAAGTACGTGAAGGAGACAAAGTTTACAAGATCTAAAAACCATTTACCCGCAAGGAGCCGTCTTTCTTGTTGGGAGGTAATTTTATGTATATTTAAAAAAGTCCATTTGGACTTTTTTTGAAACCAAAGTTACTATACAATGTGGCTATATGAACAAACCAGATTTATTTAATAGCAAAGAAAACACTTTTGCTCCGTTGGCAGAACGAATGCGGCCTAAAAAACTGGAAGAGTTTGTCGGCCAGGAGCATATTTTAGGCAAGGGTAAACCACTTCGCAAGATGATCGAAAAAGGCAACCTTTCTTCAATAATTCTATGGGGACCACCGGGATCAGGCAAAACTTCTCTAGCCAGTTTAATTGCTCATTATACTAAATCTATTTTTGAACAATTCAGCGCTGTTACTTCCGGAGTCGGTGATGTCAGAAAAATAATCAAAGAAGCTGAAGATAGATTAAAGTTTAACAATACTAGAACGATCTTATTTGTTGACGAAATTCATCGTTTTAACAAGGCTCAACAAGACGCTTTTTTGCCTTCAGTCGAAGATGGCACGATTATTCTAATAGGAGCCACCACCGAAAATCCTTCTTTTGAAGTTAATGCTCCTCTAATTTCCCGGTCTCAAGTTTTTGTACTCAATGCTTTAGATGACAAAGATGTTAGTATACTAATCAGACGGGCGTCAGTTTACTATAAAAAACATAAGTTTGATAAGAATGGTCTTGATTATATTGTACAAAAATCCAATGGTGATGCCCGTACAGCCCTAAACGCTTTAGAATTAGCAATCTACACATCAAAACATGTAACTTTAAAAGTTGCCGAAGAGGCAGTTCAACAAAAAGCTATTTATTACGATAAAAAAGGGGATTGGCATTATGATGTGATTTCCGCTTTTATCAAATCTATGCGCGGCTCTGACCCAGACGCTTCTTTATATTGGTTGGCGAGAATGATTAAAGCCGGCGAAGACCCTGTTTTTATCGCCCGCAGAATGGTTATTTTTGCCTCTGAAGATATCTCTAATGCTCAACCGACGGCTTTGGTTGTAGCAACCTCAACCATGCAAGCTGTTCATATGGTGGGCATGCCGGAAGCGGGGATTATCTTAGCCCAATGCGCAACATATTTAGCTACTGCTCCTAAATCCCGGGTCAGTTATAATGGTCTGATAGCGGCAATGAGAGATATAGATGAAAAAAGATTAGAACCAGTACCAATACAACTGCGTAACGCCGTCACTAACTTAATGAAAGATATCGGCTACGGCAAAGATTACAAATGGACCGATGACAAAAAATTCCAGGAAAATATCGAGTTCTTGCCTAAAAATTTACAAGGTAAAAAGTACTATCAAAATCCGAAAAAAAATTGATATATACTATTGTTATGCAACGAGATCATAAGTGGCTGAAATTTAGACTAGAAACTATCTGGAAAAGATATTTTCCCGATATTGTAATTGTTAATAATGTTTTGGTTAAGTTTGGCCGGGCTTCAATGACAAGACTGGGGTCTATCAAATATGGTCGGCAGCGGGAGAATAGAAATACTATTATTACTATCAACGGCCATTTTAAGGATCTTGAAATTCCTGAATTTGTTATTGACGCAGTGTTAGCTCATGAATTAACACATTACGCCCATGGATTTTTCAATCCTAACGGCCAGATAAAAAGATTTCCCCACAAAGGAGGAGTTGTCCATAAAGAGATGACTGGAAGGGGACTGGAAAATCTGTTAAAATTAGAAAAGAAATGGATAAAAGAAAATTGGCGAGGATATATAAAAGCTAATCATTTTAAGTAAATTAACCCCTCGACTTCCCTCGACTATGCTCGGGACAGGTCGCTCGGGGTAAAGGAGTACCTTTGGATCAATGTATTTTTTGTTCGATTGCACACAGGGAGAGTCCGGCTAATGTCGAGTATGAGGATGAGGAAATTATTGCTTTTTGGGATGTAAATCCTAAAGCCAAGGTTCACATATTGATAATTCCCAAGAAACATATTTCGTCCGTAACCGAATTAAAAGAAGAGGACACCAACCTTATTGGAAGAATGGTGATAGTGGCAAAAAAACTTGCCGAAGAAAAAGGAATTGCAGAAGACGGCTATCGTTTAGTTATAAATGCCGGAAAGCACTCTGGACAAGTTGTCGATCATCTTCACCTTCATTTAATTGGTGGGGGAAATTTAGGTTCAATGGCCTAAATACGCTCTTAGTATAACGGTTCGTTATTGGGTATTATACTTTATGCATCGCATCACATTACAGTTGCCTTGACCTGCAGACATTTTTTTGATATTATTGAGTAGATTTAGAGAAAGTGGGTGAGAAACTTTGGATAATCGAAAATTTAACTCTTACGACAGAAAAGATAAAAGCGAAAATTTCGATGTAATGTTGCGGCGATTTTTTCGTGATGTTCAACAATCAGGCGTTTTAACCGAAATTAAACGCCGCCGTTTTCGCGAAAAAGATATCTCCAGAGAGCGCATTCGTGAATCAGCCCGAAGAAAAAGCGCTATTAAAAAGATAAAAAGAGGCTATTAATATTTAATTACGAAATACAAAAAATTACGAAAATACGAAATTTTAGTATTTTAGTATCATTTCGTATTTGGTAGAAAGATATTATGAGAGCCTTATGATTAAAAAACAAATCGAACAGGATTTAATTGAAGCGATGAAAGGTAAAAACGAGGAAGCAGTCTCGACTTTAAGGATGCTAAAAAGCGCTATAAAAAATTCGGAGATTCAAAAAGGTCAAGATTCAGACGAATCAGATATTTTAAGCATTATTCAAGGGCAAATTAAATCTCGTCGTGATTCAATTGAATTATACAAAAAAGGCAATCGTTTAGAGTTGGCTGCCAAAGAAGAAAAAGAAATTGAGATATTAGTAAAATATTTGCCCGAACAGATGAATAATGAAGAAATAAGGGTAATTGTTAAAAAAGCTATTACTGAGATTGGAGCGACCGGTATCCAAGATATGGGCAAGGTGATGGGAAAAGTTATGCCGGAATTAAAAGGTAAGGCCGATGGCGGAAAAATTTCTCAAATCACCAAAGAAGAATTACCCCATTAGAATGAAAATATCTATTATAGATTCTCCTTCAAATTTGATCAAAGTTTTAACCTTAAAAACAGTTGAAAATTTTGTTCAAAAAAAACTAAATAATACCGATGCCACCGTGAGCATCTTTTTTATTTCTCAAGATAAAATAGGCATTTTAAATAAAAAATATCGCCAGATTGATAAGCCGACTGATGTTTTAAGCTTTCCGATATGGAACGATTTAAGCAAAATGCCAAAAAAAGGGAAGTATATTCTGGGAGACATCTTTATTTGTTTAGACATCCTACAAGAAAATTCTCAAGAAAAAAAAGATATTGAGCCGGACCTAATCAATGCAATTAACCATTCTTTAGATCATCTTGTTGGCAAACATCATTAAGTTTGTTACAATTAAAACAAATACCGTGAAAAGTCGTCGGTTTGAGTTTTGTGTAAAATGTTCCAAGAATTACTATAACGGAGGGGAATTAATTTATGGCTAAAGACAACCTTTATGTTGGACTGGATGTTGGTTCTACTAAAGTAGCTGCTTGTTGCGGCGAAATTTCTGAAGGCATTATTAATGTTACAGGATATGTTAAAGTGCCAAATCACGGTGTCCGCAAAGGCACGGTTGTTGATGTCGAAGATACAATTTCTGCTATCTCCGAAGCTGTCGAAAAGTTAGAAACAACTTCCGGCCGTGAAATTCGCTCAGTTGTGGTTGGCATTTCCGGATCACATATTGCGACGGGAATTTCCAAGGGAGTCGTTGCTATCGCTAGAGCCGACGGCGAGATATCACCGTCCGATGTCGCTAGAGTTTTAGAAGCTTCAAAAACCGTGGCTTTGCCACCGAATCGGCAAATTATCCATATAGTGCCGAGAACTTACACTGTTGATGGCCAGGGTGGTATTGATGATCCGGTTGGCATGACGGGGATACGGCTTGAAGTGGAAGTTTTAGTTATCAGTGGCGCTATTTCGGCAATCAAAAATTTGACAAAATGTGTTTATCAAGCAGGCTTAGAAATCGATGATTTAGTCCTTGCACCACTAGCCACAGCCCAAAGCATGATATCTAAAAAACAAAAGGAAATTGGCGTCGGGCTTATTGACATTGGTGGGGGAACAACATCGTTAGTTATTTTTGAAGAAGGAAATATTTTACACGCAACTATTTTACCTATCGGATCGTCGCTTATTACCAATGATCTTGCTATCGGACTAAGAACTTCGGTTGATATTGCGGAAAAAATTAAAATAAAATATGCTTCAGCTATACCGGAAAAAATCAGAGAATCAGAACTGATAAGCTTAAATCAATTTGATCCGGGGGAAACGCAAAGAATTGAAAGAAAATATGTTTCAGAAATTGTTCAAGCAAGGTTAGGTGAAATATTCGCAATGCTTTCGGCTGAGTTAAAAAAAGTCGGAAAAGACGGTATGCTGCCGGCCGGAGTGGTCTTGACAGGCGGTGGCTCAAAGTTAGAAGATCTAGTCGAGGCAACCAAAGAAGAAATGCGCCTTCCTGCCGAGTTAGGCAAACAAAATTTTGAGATGGGAGGATTTGTTGACAACCTTTTGGATCCTATGTATGCTACAAGTGTCGGCTTAATGCTATATAGTTTTGAAAATGCTGAAAAAAAAGGATATGCTGGTTCTACAATTGGCGGAGGAGTGGTTGGTAAAGCAAAAAATTTCTTTAAACAATTTTTACCTTAGTAAATGGTTTTAAATTATTAATTAAGCAATAAAAAAATGGAAAAAGCTTCTGAAATTGAATCATTTGCAACGATCCGCGTGGTGGGTGTTGGCGGTTCAGGCGGCAATGCCGTCAACCGGATGATTGCTCATAAATTAAAAGGTATTGAATTTATTGCTGTAAATACCGATGCCCAAGCACTCGTTCATAACCAAGCGCCAATTAAAATTCAAATTGGAAAAGAAACAACTCGCGGCCTGGGAGCCGGTTCTGATGTTGAACTTGGCCGCAAATCGGTAGAAGAAAATAAGGATGAAGTCTATGAAGCGCTAAAAGGTTCTGATATGGTTTTTGTTACTTACGGCGCCGGCGGCGGCACCGGCACTGGCGCCGGACCGATGGTTGCTTCTATTGCCAAAGAATTAGGAGCTTTAACCGTTGGAGTAACAACTAAACCGTTTAGTTTTGAAGGATTGCGGCGAATGAAGGTTGCTGAACTTGGAGTTGAAGAACTTCGTGATAAAGTTGATACTCTAATTACCATTCCCAACGACCGCTTGTTGCAAATTATTGATAAAAAAACTTCTTTATTCGACGCTTTTGGCATTGTTGATGATGTTCTCCGCCAAGGCGTTCAAGGCATCTCCGATCTTATAACTTTACACGGAATTATTAATGTTGACTTTGCCGATGTTCGCGCAATTATGGCTGACGCCGGCTCGGCTCTAATGGGTATCGGCCGAGCATCGGGAGACAACCGCGCGATTGACGCTGCCAGAGCAGCCATTGATTCACCCCTGCTTGAACTTTCCATTGACGGCGCCAAAGGCATTTTGTTTAATATCACTGGCGGACCGGACATGGGTATGTATGAGATTGACGAAGCCGCTAAAGCCATTACCGAAGCGGCTGATGCTGATGCCAACATTATTTTTGGTGCAATTATCGACGAGGCTATGTCGGGAGAAATAAAAGTTACCGTTATTGCCACCGGATTTGATGTTGATAAACAGCCAAGGTCAGGATTAGAGAAAATGTCTGCTCCACAAATGCAACCCAGCATCAAGCAGGATTTCCTTGAAGATGAACCGGAAGAAGAAAAGTTGGAAGACGAATTAGAAGTACCCGCTTTCATTAGAAGAAAATTAAAGTAGGATTAAAAAGGAAAAACAAAAAATACAACAGGTTAATTTAAAAATTTTTGAAACGGATGGTAAACGTTAGGGAAAAGGCCCTTCCTGTCCTAATGTTTGAAATTCGTTCTCTACAAGGAGGATCAGAATGGCTCAAGAAGTCCTCGGTTTAAAGCAAGTCGATATTGTTAATGACTCTAAAAATAAGCAAGCAAAAACTAACAAAAAAAATTTAACTAAGACCGAAATCACACCGGAGCTTTCGGAAAATGCTTTGACAGTAATTGAAAAAAGATATCTGTTAAAAGATAGGAATAATAAACCGATAGAGACCCCCCAAGAAATGTTTCATCGGGTATCCCGCCATATCACTAAAGCTGATTTGCTTTATAATGCTACAAAAGAAGAGGTTGAAAAAAACGAGCAAGATTTTTATCAAATTATGGCAAAGTTGGAATTTTTACCAGGCAGTCCAACTTTTTCCGGATCCGGCACTCAATTAGGACAGCTATCAAGTTGTTTTGTTCTACCCGTCGAAGACAATATGCAATCGATTTTAAAAACCCAAATGGATATGGGTTTGGTTCAAAAATCCGGCGGCGGCACCGGCTTTTCATTTTCAAGGATTAGACCAAAAAACGATTTGGTCGGTTCGACCGGAGGCATCGCTTCCGGACCGGTGGGTTTCATGCAAATGTACAACGACACCACCGACATGATTAAGCAGGGTGGCATCCGCCGCGGCGCCAATATGGGTATTCTAAGGATTGATCATCCGGACATCATCGAATTCATTGAATACAAAAATAAAGAAGGAACTCTGACTACCTTCAATATTTCCGTTGGGATAACCGACAAATTTATGAAGGCGGTGAAAGAAGACAAAGATTATGATTTGATTAATCCCAACACCAACAAAAAAGTTCAAACTCTTAAGGCCCGAGAAATTTTTGACAAAATTGTTGACGGCGCCTGGAATAATGGCGAGCCGGGGATCGTTTTCTTAGACGCCATCAACAAGACCAATCCCACTCCTCAATTAGGGGAAATTGAGGCCACTAATCCTTGCGGCGAACAGCCGTTACTGCCATACGAAAGCTGTAATTTAGGATCAATTAATTTAGGCAAAATGGTTAAGGACACCGGCAAGGCCGTGGAAATCGACTGGGAAAAACTTGACCGCGTAACCAGTTTAGCAACTCATTTTTTGGACAATGTAATTGATATGAATCAATTTCCCATCGCTGAAATCGAAGAAATGACCAAATCAACCCGTAAAATAGGTTTGGGGATTATGGGATTTGCCGATCTGCTTTTTCAATTGGAGGTTTCTTACGATAGCGATGAAGCAATCGACATTGCTGAAAAATTAATGAAACGCATCTCCGATGCCTCACATCAAACTTCGCAAAAATTAGCCCAGAAAAAGGGTAATTTTCCCGCTTTTGAAGGAAGTATGTGGGATAAAAAAGACAATAAATTTATGCGCAACGCCACCACAACCACGATTGCTCCTACCGGCACGCTTTCCATCTTCGCCTCGGCTACTTCAGGGATTGAACCGATTTTTGCCTTGGTTTATACCAAAACGGTTATGGACGGCACCGCTTTAGTTGAGGTTAATCGCTATTTCAAGAGAGCATTAACTAATGCCGGTATATATTCAGATGACTTAATCAAGAAAGTGTCAAAATCAGGCTCGATTCAAGATTTTGATGAGATACCCGATAAAATTAAAAAAATATTTGTTACTTGCCGTGATATAAGCCCTGAATGGCATGTCAAAATGCAGGCAGCTTTTCAAAAACATACTGACAATGCCATATCAAAAACCATTAATTTCCCTAATTCCGCCACTATTTCCGATGTAAAACAAGCGTATTTATTAAGTTTTGACCTTGGTTGTAAAGGGATAACCGTTTATCGCGATGGTTCACGTAATGTCCAGATTCTAACAACTGGCATGGATAGTAAGAAAAAAGAAGATCAAATTCCGGAACAAACAATCGTTGCTACCGGCGCAAAAATTACTCCAAGAGAGCGTCCGGATGTTATCCGCGGTTATACATATCGGCTTAAAACCGCTTACGGCAAACTTTTTATTACTATTAATGACGACGAAAATGGCCAACCGTTTGAAGTTTTTTCCCATCTTGGAAAAGCAGGCGGTTTTTTTGCCGCCAAAGCTGAAGCAATTTGCCGGTTAATTTCATTGAGTTTGCGTTCCGGTGTTGATCCTGAAGAAATAATTGATCAATTAAAGGGAATTCGCGGACCAACGCCAACTTGGTCTGATGATGGCAAAATGATTTTGTCTTTGCCGGACGGCATTGCTCAAGTTTTAGAAAAGCATCTTAGTAAAGCCCAGGAAAGCCTAAATTTGGAATTTAAAACCGCCGAACAGACAAAAATAACCGCAAACGACGAGGTTATTGCCAATTCAAACCTGCAATTTTCTAACGGTTTTTCTAAGCCAGTTAAAGTAAAATCATTGGCCGATCTTGGTGAAGCGCCGGCTTGCCCTGAATGCAGCTCAATGTTGGAACTTTCCGAAGGATGCATGAAATGCCTTGCCTGCGGCTACTCAAAATGCGCCTGAAGAACGCTTACCGCTTACCGACTACAGACTACCGCACATGCTATCAACTAACGTTTTCTAATAATCACAAATAGTTAAACGAAGGTAATGTATTATCGTTTTGAAAAACTGAACGTTTGGTCTGAATCACGTATATTTATTAAAGAAATTTATCGATTAACGGCGAAATTTCCCGTTAAAGAACAATTTATATTAGTTAATCAATTAAAAAGAGCGGTTATCTCGATTGCACTCAATATTGCTGAAGGCTCAGATAAAAAATCTGACAAAGATTTTATAAGGTATCTAAGAACTTCATTGGGTTCTATAAATGAAGTAGTCACTTGTTTATATATCGCTAAAGATTTATGTTATTTGAACAATAACAATTTTAATGTTTTATATGATTCTGCAAATAAACTGTCCGCTATGATTAATTCGCTCATAAGGAAAATAGATGAAAAGAAAAAACGGTAGTCGGTCGTCGGTAGTCGGTAAGTATCACAAAATTCATATTTACACCGGCGACGGGAAAGGAAAAACAACGGCTGCTCTGGGATTGGCATTAAGAGCTATTGGCGCTGATAAAAAAGTTGCTATTATTCAGTTTATGAAAAAAGGCAATTTCTCGGAGCACAAGACGATTGAAAAATACAAATTGCCGATTTTGATTGAATCTTTCGGCATCGGCTACTATAAAATCTTGGGCGATAAAAAACCAAAAAGGGCTCATCAGAAAGCGGCTCAGAAAGCCTTGGAGCGAACAAAAGAACTAATCGCAAAAGGAGAACACGATATTATTATTTTGGATGAAATCAATGTCGCTATCGGCTTCGGTCTGGTGGATATCGAAGAAGTAATATCAATATTTCAGTCGTCGGTAGTCGGTAAGCGGTCAGCGGATATTGTCCTCACTGGCCGGCGGACCCACCCCAAACTTAAAAAAATCGCCGATCTTGTGACGGAAATGAAAAAAATAAAGCACTATTTCGATAACGGAACTAAAGCAAGAAAAGGGATTGAGTACTAAGATAATTTGCGTTTCTCTTTTTTTTATTATATTGTTAAAATTGTTCAGAAACTGAAGGGAGAAAGCAAGTTGACAACCTTAGACGAACTATTCCAGGAAAGAGTAAGACGTCTCAATCAGACCGTCTCAACATGTCCAATAGCTTCAATCGAAAGATGCGGCCATGATAGTTATCACAAAGAAAAATGTAGTAGTTGTGTAGCGCTTTATGACTTTTTAGTTACCATTGGGGAGATTGAAAATATAGATATAAGAGCGAACAAGCTAGATGAAATGATTAGCGACTTTCTTTGTGGAACTATGCTAAAAGCCGGCTTGGAAAAAACCAAAACTATAATTTCAGAAATTGGACCAATCGAAAGCCTATCTACCAAACAGATAGTAATCCTTGAAGCAATTGAACGACTTCTTGAACATTTGGAAGATGATAGCTATGAAATCGATATTATCGTAAAAGTCATGGAAGCTACCTTGAGACAACAACTGTCTGATTTACTACCAACAATCAAATCCTAGCCCCCGTTCAGCGGGGGTTTTATTTATTTAAAGGTTTTTGAGCCAGAAAAGGAATTGAGTCTTAACTTTCTTTAGAAAATATGATAAAATGGCATGTTGCCAAATCAAAAAAGAGAGAGAAAGACAATGACCTTAAAGGAAGAAGTTCTGAACGTTTTAGGAAACCGGCCGTGCTCTATCTCAGAGCTCGAAAATGAGGTAGAAGCGAAGCCGAAAGGCGTCATCGGCACCGTGATCACCCAGCTCGAAATTTCGGGCCAAGTCTATTTCCGCAACGGCAGGTATCACATCAAGGGAGCATAGATGATCCACAGCTTCGACTGGGATGTACTTGAAGCCTTGTCAATGCATAGTATGCTTACGCCCAGAGAGATCAGCGACAGTCTTGAGACAAAGAACCCGCTCGTCCATGCGAAGATTCAGTTGATTCTGCACGTGCGGGAAAGATGGGACCACGAGCGTGCCCAGAAGATCACTGAGTCGCTTGGCCCCCTCTGCACGGAAGGTTTTGTCCGCAAGTGTGGCGAGCGTTACGAATCGACCCGTAAGGGTCGCTGCCGACTGGCTGACGAACGCAAAAAGCATCAGCCAGCCTAACAATCAGAACACAAGAAGCCCCCGACATCCGTCGGGGGTTTTCTTATAAAGTTATCCACAGTTTGACAAAAAGAGATATCGACTCTAAGGTTAAAATGTAAATAATATCTTTAAAAGGAGTTTTATGAATAATGAAAAATCGTGGGGACTGGGAAATTTTATTGCCATTGTCGTTTTGGCTGCAATTTTGATTTTAGGCGGCAGTATTTTGGGGAATTGGAACTCAAAAAAACAAGCTGACAAACAAGTTGCCGGAATCGAAAACCAAATTAAACCCGTTGTCAAAAAAGTCATTAGTTACGATGGCCAAAATGATAAAACAGTTTTGGATTTACTTAAGCAGACTCACGAAGTTAAATCGGAAAGTTCTTCAGTTGGAGTTTTTGTAACCTCGATTGATGGCTCGGAGAACCAATCAGATTCATTTTGGATGTTTTATGTTGATAATCAGCTCGCGCCCGTAGGACCTGACCAGTATAAAACGAAAGATGGTGAAAAAATCGAGTGGCGTTACGAACAATTTCAATAATTGCACATAAAATTTAAAGTAAATTTAAAGGCAACTCCGGTGTAAATCCGGGACAGTCACGCTACTGTAAATTCTGAGCAAAGGAAGAATTTACCTCGAGTAAACGAAAGTGTATCGAGGAGTAAGTCCTTCGACTTCCGCTCAGGACAAGTCAGAAAACTTTGAATTTACTATAATAAGTCCTTCGGTCGAAAGGCAAATTTAATTAAATATGACCGAAACGGGTCATATTTTTGAAAAGGAAAAATTATGAATAAAATATATCATTTTACTAAGTTTTTGTTTTTTAGCCTAATTTTATTGACTCTTATTTATGGCGGATTAACTGTTGCCGATTTGAAAATCAAAAACCAAAATACCCAGCAAAAACAAACTGAAGTAGAAAATAAAATTGCCAATTTGGAAAAGAAAGTAACTCAAGCGCAAAATCAAATTACCCAATATTCACAAGCAAATAATTCATATCAAAACGAGTTGAAACATTTACAAACAAGTCTATCATATTATCGAAAACCATTGACAGATTCGGTAAAAATATTAGGAGAAAGCACAACCATCACCGCCGAGATAAAACCGCCGGCACCGGTAAATGAGAAAACAAAAACGGTTACAAGAACTGTTACAGAATACATTCCCGCACCGATAATAAACCAGGCCAGCGTCATTATTGACAACTTAGGTTCATACAAAGTAGAAATCGCTGCAAATGAGAACGCCTTTAGTTTACTGCAAAAAGCCGCTTTAAAAAATGGATTTTTGGTAGAATACACTACTTACGAAGGGTTGGGAGTTTTTGTAACTAGCATTGGCGGGATTAAGCCCGTAGGCAATCAATATTGGGCATTTTACTATAATGGCAAATATTCAATGGTTGGCGCTTCAGCTCAACAAATTACAGCCGACGATACTACTTTTTGGCGACTTGAAAGTTTTTAGTAAATATAATAACTTAAAAAAGGAGACAATATGGCTTTTTTCTTTATCTTGGCGGGGATAGTTTTAAGATTTATCCCGCATTTGCCCAATTTTGCGCCAATTGCCGCTATGGCCCTGTTTGGCGGGGTTTATTTAAATAAAAAATACGCCCTAATTATTCCGCTGCTGGCTTTATTTTTGGGCGATATAATCATCGGCTTTTATAATATTTGGATAATGATTGCTGTTTATGGCAGTTTTGCCTTGATAGGCCTAATCGGCCTTTGGCTGAAAAAACACAAGAGCCTACCGAATGTTTTTGCCGCCAGTATTTTCTCATCGATATTATTCTTTCTGGTCACCAATTTTGCCGTCTGGGCCATACCACATTCGATGTATCCGCATAATTTGCCAGGACTTTTGCAAAGCTATATAATGGGATTGCCATTTTTCCGCAATACGCTTGCCGGCGATCTTTTTTATAGCAGCGTCATGTTCGGACTATATGAAATTGTATTATTTTTTACAGTAAAAAGGAGGATAGCTTGCCCGGTAAAGTTGAGGAATTAAAAGAAAAAGAGTTTAACGACAAAACAAAAAAGGGGATTGTTCTGTTGGACTTTTGGGCTAAATGGTGCCATACATGCAAAACGGTTGAGCCGCATCTTGACGAAATAGCCAATAAGTATCATGGAAAAATGAAATTTTATAAAGTTAATGTTAATGAAAATCCATGGCTTTCTTCGCGCTTTGGAGTTATGAGCCTGCCAAACATATTGATATTAAAAAACGGCAAAGTAATAGAACAAATAATCGGCTTGGTTTCAAAAAAAGCTATTGAAGACAAAATTAAAAAAGTACTATTATAGTTAAGGTGTGCTGAAAAATATACAAACAGGGTCCTGCCGGCAAGAAGACAAGGAGGGGAAAATCTAATTGCCGGACAGGACCCTGTTTATGATATAAGCTTATTATCAGGAGACTATATAATAGCATAAATTGATAATTTTGTCAAGGACTTGTATAATCAAACCAGCCCAAAGGAGATTATTGTAAATCCCCCTGCGTCAGAGATCGCAGGGCGTTAAAATAAAAGATAAAAACATTTTATTGATAAAATATTGAACTGTGGCAAAGACCACAGGGTGTCAACCATGGATTTATACTTATGAACGATATAATTAAATGTCCCAAATGCGGCCATCAAATTCCGGTTACTGATGTCTTACAGCATCGCTTGCGAGAGCAAGTAAGCACTGAAGTTGAAAAAAGATTAGATAAAGAAAAAGAAATTTTAATAGAAAATTTCAAAAAAGATTTTGAAGCCGAAAAAGAAAGTCAGCTTAAAACTCTTAAAAACCGGTTAGATATTGAAGCCAAAAAAAGACAAGAAGCCGAAGAAAAAGAATTAGCGCTTATTAAACAACAAGTGGAACTTGAAGACAGAATGAAAAAGCAAGAATTAATTATTGCCCGAAAAGTGCAGGAAGAAAAAAAACAAATCGAAGAAAAAGTTAGAAAAGAATCGCAAGAAGAATATCAATATAAATTATTAGAAAAAAATAAACAGCTCGAAGATACCAAAAAAGCTCTCGGAGAAGCCCAGCGCAAAGCCCAGCAAGGCTCGATGCAAACGCAAGGCGAAGTAGTCGAACTTTCTTTGGAAGAATTGCTAAAAAAACATTTTTCGCATGATATTATTGAGCCGGTACCAAAAGGAATTTCCGGCGCCGACATTGTTCAGAAGGTTTTTTCTAAAACCGGACAAGAAGTCGGTAAAATTTGCTGGGAATCAAAACAAACGAAAGCTTGGACGGAAGACTGGGTGCAAAAATTAAAAGATGACGGACATAATATTAAAGCCGATCTTTTGGTTTTGGTAAGCGAGGCTCAACCTAAAAATATCGCTAATTTTGGAATATATAAAGGCATCTGGATTACCAATTTCAATTCAATCGTGGGCCTAACTACGGCTTTGCGAAGTCAACTGGTTACGGTCCGCGGAGCGCTTTCTTCACAAGAAAACAAAGAAGAAAAAAAAGATATTTTGTACAACTATCTTTGTAGTCCTGCCTTTTCCAATAAGATAGAATCAATTGTTGAAAATTTTATAAATATGAAAACCTCATTGGAACAAGAAAAAAATGCTATGATGAGAATTTGGGCTAAACGCGAAACCCAGCTAAATCGCCTTACCGAAAACACGGCTAAAATGTACGGCGAAATTCAGGGAATCGCCGGAAACAGGCTGCCGGAAATGGAAATTTTAGCCCTTGAATCGGCAGCAAACTCTGAAGAACCAAGAAAAAAGAAAATTACAGAAAAAAATAATGACAGAGATTCTCAAGATCAATTTAACCTTTTTTAAATGATATCTAAAATATTTTTGGATGAATATAAAAAATTAAATTCCAAGCAAAAAGAAGCTGTTGACACAATTGAAGGCCCGGTGATCATTATTGCCGGCCCGGGCACGGGTAAAACCCAAATATTAGCGATGCGGATTGCTAATATTTTAAAAGAAACGCAAATTAATCCGTCAAATATTTTAGCTCTTACTTTCACTAATTCGGGTGTTTATTCGATGAGAAAAAGACTTTTGGATATCATTGGCCACCAAAGCTACTCCATCCATGTCCATACTTTTCATTCATTTTGCAACGAAGTAATTTTAACTTTTCCAGAAAAATTTATCTTCTCAAGTAAAATTAATCAGCTCACTGACTTTGAACAAATTCAATTGATTCAAAAAATTATCAATGAAAAAAATTTAAAACTTCTAAAACCGCTTAAAGCGCCGTTTTATTATCAAAGTGAAATTTTAAAAGCTATCGGCGATTTAAAACAAGAGGGGATTGGGTCAAAAAAATATAGCATGGTGCTAAAACAGGAAGAAGAAAGAATCTTAAATTTTGACGATCTGTATATAAAAGGCGAAAAGATCAAAGCCAAATACCAAGATCTCTTAAATCAGATTGAAAAAAATAAGGAACTGGTTAAAATTTATGAAAGCTATCAAAAAACTTTGGCAGATGAAGGTTACTACGATTATAACGATATGATTTTATTTACTAAAGAAAAACTCAAAACCGATCCGGAATTATTGAGCTACTACCAGGAAAAATTTCAATATATTTTAGTTGACGAATATCAAGACACCAACAGCGCGCAAAATGAAATCGTCCAAATCTTAGGAAGTTTTCATCCCGACCCGAATATTTTTGTTGTTGGCGACGACGAGCAATCTATTTTCCGTTTTCAAGGCGCGTCACTGGAAAACATTTTATTTTTTAAAGAAACCTACCCTAACGCAAAAATAATCGTTTTGGAAAAAAATTATCGCAGCGGCCAAAATATTCTTGACAGCTCAAGAAAATTAATTTCCCAAAATAAAAAACAAATATTCAGTTTGCTTAAAATCAACAAAAATCTCGAAAGCCAAATTAAACAAAAAGGAGAGATTTTTTTAGGCGAATTTTCAAGCGGTAGAGAGGAAAACTTTTTTATCGCAAAAGAAATCCAAAAGCTAATAAAAGCCGGCGCGAAAGCTTCTGAAATAGCTGTAATTTATAAAAATCATCGCGATGGGGAGGAACTAATCGACGTTTTATCTAGATTTAATTTACCATACCAATTGGAAGTCGGCGGAAGCGTCCTCGACGATATTGAGATCCAAAAATTGATCAATATTTTACAAGCAATCGACCAACCCCACGGAAAAGAAAATGAACAAATTCTGTTCGAAATTATGCATTATCCTTTTTTTGAAATAGAAACATTAGACTTGTATAGATTCACCGCGTATGCTCACAAAACAAAAATAAGTTTTTTTGACCTTCTAAATTCAAAAACCGAACTTAAAAAATTGAATTTAAAAAATCCGGATAAAATATTACATTTTGGCAAACTGCTTTTGGGTTGTGCCCAAAACTTTCATAACCTAACTTTTGCCGAAGCTTTTGAATTGACTTTAGATTCAACCGGTTATCTAAAATATCTCTTGAGCCTGCCCGAATCCGTTCATCATCTTAACCGTCTTCAAAGTTTATTTGAAGAGATAAAAATATTGAATGTTAAAAATAAAAATTTAAAATTAAGCGAATTTTTAAATTTTTTAAAGGAACTCGAAAAAAATAATTTAATGATCAAGGAAAATCCGATCGATTCAAATTTTGAAGGAATTCGACTGATGACCGCCCACAAATCGAAAGGTCTCGAATTTAAGATTGTTTTTATAATCCACTGTACTGATAAGCATTGGGGAAATAGCGTTAAAAGGCAGTTGATCAAATTACCATCAGGGTTTTTAAAGACTCAAAATGATTCAGATGAAAACGACGAGGAAGAACGCCGGCTTTTTTATGTTGGCTTAACCCGCGCTAAAAATAAAATTTATTTAACTTACGCCTTAAATTACAGCGACAGCGAAAGCAAAAATTTACTTATTCCGTCAAAATTTTTAAGCGAAATTCCGCCGGATTTTATTAAAAAAATAAAAAGTAACATCTATAAAGATCAATATTTTGACCGATTGAAAACCACATTTAACCCGAAAATTTGGCATCCAGGGAAGGCTTTCAAGGAATTTATTAAAGAAATAATTGATAATTTTTCTTTGAGTCCGACTTCGTTGAATGCCTATTTGGAGTGTCCTAAAAGCTTTTTTTACAATCAAATTTTAAGAGTCCCGAAAGTGAAGGATTTCTCTCAATCATACGGCACGGCTGTCCACAAAGCGCTGGAACTCTTTTTTAAAAAATTTATTAGGGATTTCGAGCTGCCAACAAAAAAAGAGTTGATTAATTTTTACCAAAACGCCCTCAATGAAGAAATTCTGTCGCTAGAAGATTTAAACCGAGCAAAAATAACTGGTAAAAACCGTCTTGAACAATATTTTGATTTCTACAAAAGTAATTGGACAAAAACCGGACCACCGGTAAATGTGGAGTATAATTTCGGTTTCCATAATGTTCATTTTGACAGCATTCCGATTACCGGAAAAATCGATAAAATTGAAATGCTTAATTCGATCGGCAAAAAAGTTAAAATCACCGATTATAAAACCTCTTCGCCCAAATCTTTAAACCAGATTTTAGGACAAACTCAAAACTCCGATGAAAATAGCTTAAACCAAGTTTATTTTTACAAACTATTGGCAGAAAACGATCCGTTATTTTCCTGGAAAATAGCGGAAATTGAGTTTGATTTTCTATCGCCAAAAAATAGCAAGTTTTTTAAAGTCAGCGTCCCAATTGATAACAATGATTATGAAAAATTTAAATTATTGGTCAGAAACACATACAAAGAAATATTAAATTTGAACTTTACCAGTGCCACCGATAAAAATAATTGCCAAAAGTATAATAAGAAATGCGAATATTTTGACCTCTGCCAGAACAACTCTTGACAAATTATTTAATAACTATTAATTTTTGATATAATATATTTACACAACGGACCGCAACTTCGCTGAAAATGCGAATCGGTCCAAAGAGGGCTTTACAGCTATCGCATGCACCAGCATTCGGTAGTATGCCTGCGCTGCGTTTGCCTCAGGATAACTCATAGAGGTATTTGTGCAGAATAAGCCCTCTCGCCATATTTTCCGTCCCGTCCGGTTCTGTCCCGGGTCTTGAGTTGACGGGATTCCGTTTTGCCCGCGCTACCGCGACCCAGATAACCCCATCACCAAGCACCAGTCGCAAGAAAGCGCCCAAAATGGGATAATTCAAGGCCCAAATAACTTCATTCTATCCGGGATTCAAGCCCGGATCAGCCAAGCAGCCCCGCTACTTATCGCGGGGCTTTAATTTATTCTTTTTTCTGATAGAATAAGTTTATATGTTTAAAAAAATTATAGTTTCGATAATAGTTCTTTTAGTACTCGCTGGGATAGGCATTTTTTACTATCTTTACACCCAGAAAAAAATTGAATCGTCGGCAAGCGATATAAAACCCGCAACTACGCCGTCAATAAATATTCCAAAAGTAACAACTTATCAAGTGCCAATATTGATGTATCATTACATCCGCGATGCCTCAAATGAATCTCAATTAGGAAAAAATCTTTCCGTTTCGCCGGAAACTTTTAAAATGCAAGTAAAATGGTTAAAAGAAAATAACTATTCGACAATTAAGCTTGCCGATATGGCCGATCCCGACAAAAAAGCGATTTCCAAAATTTACTTTGAAAAGAAAAAACCAATCATATTAACATTTGATGACGGCTATTTGGACGCCTATACTCAAGCGTTTCCTGTTCTCAAAGAATATCAGTTTAGCGGCACTTTTTTTGTAATAAATGATTACATCGGACGCGATTACCGTTTGACTCAAGCTCAAATTGCCGAAATGGAACAAGTGGGGATGGAGTTTGGTTCACATACCCTTTCTCATCCCGACCTAACAAAAATTAACATTGATGAGGCGAAAAATCAGATTTTTAATTCCAAAGGAAACTATCAGACTTTTTGTTATCCCGCGGGAAAATATAACGATGCTATCGTTGGCTTGATAAAAGAGGCGGGTTATGTTGCCGCCGTAACCACAAAATTCGGCGTTGCCGATGAAAATTCGAATTTACTTGAGTTAAAAAGAGTCAGAATTGAAAACTTTTCTGCCGAAGAAATGAAAAATAAAATTGACGCCGTCTACGAGCAATCACACTGATGAATGATATTAAAACTATATTTGAAGATAACAATCTAATTATTATTGATAAACCCGCGGGAGTTTTAGTCCATCCAACGCAAGCAAAAGAAAAAGACACTTTGGTTTATTGGTTATTATCAAAGTATCCGAATATCGTCAAATTAAATTGGCCCGACCTAACAAGACAGGGGGTCGTCCATCGGCTCGATAAAGACACTTCCGGATTAATTATTTTAGCCAAAAATCCCGAAACTTTAGAAAAATTACAAAAGCAATTTCAAGAAAGGGAAGTTAAAAAAACATATTTGGCTTTGGTTTTGGGAAAAGTTAAACCTACTGAAGGAAAAATCGAAGCGATGATAACAAGAGGGGAGACGGGACTGCAAAAAGTCTTGGAAACAACATATTCATTTTCTAAAGAAAAAATCAGGCCGGCCGTTACAGTCTATAAAGCAAATAAATATTATAAATATGGCGATGGCGATTTGACATTAGTTTCCGCCATGCCGCTAACCGGCCGCATGCATCAAATTAGAGTTCATTTAAAACATATCGGCTACCCGATCATCGGCGATCAATTATATAATACCAAAGAAAGCCGAAAACTATCGAAAGAATTAGAGTTAAACCGCCAGTTTTTACATGCTGAAAAATTGGAATTAATTCATCCAATAACCGATAAAATAATTTCTTTAGAATCGAAGCTAGCGGAAGACTTAAAAAATATTTTGGAAAAATTAAATTAAATGTGATATTTTAAACTTATGAAACAAGGTAAATTATTTATTTTATCGGGACAATCCGGAGTTGGCAAAAATACGATTTTAAAATCTATTATTAGCAATCACCCCGATTTCCACCGAGCCGTAACTTTTACGACCCGCAATCCGCGACTCAATGAAGTCCCCGGCGAGGACCATTATTTTGTTTATCGAAAAAAATTTCAAGATATGATTGATAACAACGAATTATTGGAATGGGCAGAAGTAAATGGAGAACTGTACGGCACGCCCAAGGATCAAGTTACCAAAATTTTATCTTCTGGCCACAATGCAATTATGGAAATAGATGTTCAGGGAGCAACCAATGTTAAAAAGCTGTTCCCGCAAACAACTTTAATTTTTATTAAATATGAACCGGGCGATCTTGAACAAATTATCCGTTCCCGCATCAAAAATGATCCAAGCAGAAGTAAAGTTAGCGAGAAAGAAATTCTTCGCAGGATTCAAACCGCCAAAAGTGAAGCGGAATATGAAAAATTTTACGATTTTACTGTTCTAAATCCGGAAGGAAAAATCGATCAGGCAACCAGCGAAGTGGAGAAAATAATTCAAGAACATATTAATTAAGGAGCCATTTTTCAGCGCTCGTTGTAAAATCGCTTAAACATTAGAGTAAAACCTGCCGGTCGGCAGGCAGGAAGAACCGTCCCCTAAGTACACCTCCGTAGCAAAAAGGCTTGGGACCCTAATTTATCAAAATAACAAAATGAAGGATATAAAGAGAACCGTCCCCTTTGGTTGACTAAATTACACCAAATTGATATCAAATGTCAATATGTGGATAAAACCGTTCTCTGTAGCTCAGGCTTTAGCCTGTTTGTCAAAAAAACATTTATCCTGAGTTTATCGAAGGACCTCCGGTTGGTTGACCTGGTAAATACTGCGTTCTATCTCGATACCTATAACCTATACTAATAACATATAACTTCTCTCCTTCGCTTAGCCTGATACTATGTTAAAATATAGACATGCAACAAGAAATATCCATCTATCAGACAAAGAAATACAAAATATCAGGCACGAGCTTTAAAGAAGTATTTAAAAACGCAGAAATTGTCTATAAAGAAATCAAATCAAAATCCAAAAGAACTCCTTACATTAGATCAAAGTACTTTAATAAGGAAAAAGTCTTTTTGGTTGATTGGCTTTGTTTTGGCAACATTTATTTCAGAAACAAGAAAAAGATCGAGTTAGGCGATTAAAATTTTATGATTGCGCCTTGGATTTAATAAAGAATTCATCTAGCAATCCGGAATCAAGAGAAAATTTTCAAAAGAAAAATGAACTTTTACATAGATTCTATGGGATTACTAAAAATAAGGAAAAGTTTGTAGTCCAAATTAAGGAAAATAAGAGAACTAAACGAAAAGATTTAATATCTATGTATCCCGATTAATAAAGAAAATCTTCCGCCGAATTGCAGGGCGAAACCTGCGGCCGAAGACTTTCAAATATAGTATGACACAACTAACCCGCTTTGTCAATATGTGGATAAAACCGTTCTCCATAGTCCAGGCTTCAGCCTGCTATATCTTTTATCTCCGTAGCCCAGGCTTTAGCCTGATGAAAATGTGTTAAAATATAGATATGAATAAATCAGGAACAAATCAAACAAAAGAATCAACAAAGATCCGCCAGAAACTCAATCGCAATCGCCGTAGAAGATTACGACAAATTTTGAAATCCACCAAAAGTGACGAAAATATCCCTATTTTCAAAAACACCTCTGGTTGGTTGACTTGGTAGATATTGCGTTCTATCTCGATACCTATAACCTTATAATTTCGTCAGAAATTTCCGCGCACATAGAAATGTGCCATAACCTATAACTAATAACATATAACTTCTCCCTTAGTCTTGTAAAAAGACGCGGTTTTTAGGTATAATTAGGTAGAGGTTGTATGTCAAATTTTATTACAAACAACGAGGAATCAGATCTCAAAGGCCGTTTGATAGAATTAATAGGGAAAAGCCAGGAATTAAGGTTTCTTGTTGGGTTTTTTTATTTTTCCGGAATA
>Ga0076298_102_pt1 | contig 57797 bp, 67 predicted proteins | sample RifGroA1_FD_67983 | JGI IMG/M metagenome (GOLD analysis project Ga0076298, IMG submission 67983) | Berkelbacteria bacterium GW2011_GWA1_39_10
TGGGAACCGGCGGCAACATCAAAAAATATTGCCATTATCAGTAATGCCGGCGGACCGGCGATTCTTGCCACAGATGTTGCCAGCCGGTGTGGTTTGCATCTGCCCAAACTTCATGAGGAAGTTTTAAATAATGTTTTGCCCGAAATCGCATCGAGTGATAATCCAATCGATTTAGGAGGCCAGGCTTCAGCTAAAGATTATCGCAAGGCATTGGATTACTGTCTTAATAATAAAATGATTTCATCGATTGTGGGGATTCTTACTCCGCAGACTTCGACCGAAATTGAAGAAACTGCCAAAGTTTTTGCAAGTTTTAACAATGCCAAAAAACCGATTGTGGTTTCATTTTTGGGTGATAGATTGGTTGACAAAGGAATTTCTATTTTAAAAGATGCCCATGTTCCTCATTTTGATACGCCGGAAGAAGCAGTAAAAGCGCTAGCCAGCTCGATTAAATATTGGAAAAAAGACAAACAAAATTATCATCTGATAGATTTTAACTCAACAAATTCTAACGCTAATTGTGATAATGTCTATGAAGTGATTGAAAATTACAATATTCCTTTTGCTGAGTTTGAAATCGTCAATAATTTTGATGAGGCAATAAAAATTAGTAAAAATTTAGGTTATCCGCTGGTAGCAAAAAACATTTCTGGAAAATTTGTTCATAAACATAAAGCCGGAAAGGTAGTATTAGGTATCAATGATAATCATTCATTTAAGCTGGCTTTAAAAAAAGTTAGTTTTCCAGCGCTCATTCAAAAAATGATAAATTTACCTTTCGAAGTAATTGTGGGAGTAAAACAGGATATAGATGCCGGAGCAGTTCTAACTTTTGGCTGGGGTGGTATTTATACCGAGGAAGTTTCTGACATTGCGGTGAGAATTTCTCCCTTGACTTTAAATGATTTGGACGAGATGATAAAAGAAACAAAGATTGGCCGCATTTTACATCGAGAAAATATTGATTTATCAGTATTGAAAAATATTATGATTGAACTTCTTCAGATTTCAATCGATAACCCGCGTATTTTAGAGATCGAAATTAATCCAATCAAATTATCCTTCGATAAAACAATATGCGTTGACGCGCGAATGAAAGTTTCAGAGGTTAAATGAAAGAGTTACTTACTGGCAACCAATCGGCAATCAAAGGCGCGTTAGCGGTAGGCGCAGAAATTATGACTGGCTATCCAATTACCCCTACTACGGAAATGCTGGAATATTGGGCCGAAGAGGCAAATAAGAATCCTGCTTTAAAATTTTTACAGTCAGAAGATGAGATGGCGGCCGGTTTTGCCATGATTGGCGCGATTTTAGCCGGTAAAAAAGCATTTTCTGCCACCGCCGGTCCCGGCAACATTTTGATGCAGGATGCTTTTGCGATGGCGGAAAACATGAGACTTCCGACAGTGGCTTTTATTAATCAAAGAGGAGGTCCTTCGACAGGTACGGTTATTTATTCTCAACAAGAGCTTAATTTAACTTGTTTTGGCGGCAATGGCGAAGGCTTGCGGATTGTTTATTCTTGTGCGGGCGTGCAAGATATGTATGACTATGCGATTAAAGCATTTAACACGGCTTGGAGATACCGTTTCCCGACCTTTATGCTCTCCGATGGCTATCAGGGAAAAATGAAAACTGAAATTGAAACCTATTCTTTGCAAGAAAAACAAATTGAAAATATTCCCGCCTATCCATATTTATTAAATCCGGCCAATAAAGAAACGGTTAATTTACGCAATACTTACAATTTAGAAAAAGATTTAAACTATTTAATAGAGGAGCATAAAAAAGCTTTTGATGAAATTGTACCTGAAATTATTGAATTTGAAGATCTTCATACTTTGGATGCTGAGATAGTTATTTTTGCTCACGGAATAATTGCATCAGCCTCAAAACAAGCAATTGACAGCATGCGATCTATGGGGGTTAAAGTAGGCTTATTTAGGCCTATCACTTTAAATCCATTTCCGAAAGATAATGCCATATCAATTGCCAAGAATAAGCGATTGATATTAGTTATTGAGTCTTCTTTAGGTCAGTTCGAAAGAGTTGTCAAAGAAAATTTGTACGGTTTGCAAACTAAGATTATTGGTCTAAAAAAACCGGCGCTTGGCATATCACCGGAAGAAATTATCTCTAAAGTAAATGATATTTTGAAGGAGCAGAATGGCTGAAGCGGCATTTCCCAAAGTTTGGAAAAAAAGTTCCAAACCACATAAATTTTGTCCCGGATGTGGTCAGGCATTAGCTTTAAAAATATTGGGCTATGCTATTGATGAACTCGGAATTCAAAATAAAATGGTTTACGGCTGTGATATTGGCTGCTCACTGCTTACATGGGACATGTTCGATGTTGATACGGTTCAAACGCATCATGGCAGAGTTTTGCCAACCATGGTTGGTTTTAAATTAGCAAAACCTGAAGCGATTGTAATCGCTTTTATGGGAGATGGTGGCGGCTATGCAATTGGCGCGCAACACTTAATAAATTCGGCAATGCGTAATGACAAAGTAACTGTAATTTTAATTAACAATGCCAATTATGCGATGACGGGTGGGCAGATGGCGCCGACAACATTAATAGCTGAAAAAACTACCACAACACCGCTGGGAAGAAAAATAGAAAATTATGGTGGCCCGATTCATGGACCGGAAATGCTTTCCAAAATTGTTTCTGACGATGCCTATTTGGCTCGAACAATCTCAACCAATATTGAAGATTGCAAAGAAAAAATAAAAAAGGCTTTTCAAAATCAAATTGACAGCCATGGCTTTAGTTTTGTAGAGATTTTATCAATGTGTCCGGTCAATTGGCACACGAATACGCAGGAATCCTTAGATTTTTGTGAAAAAGAAATGGTTAAAATATTTCCGTTGGGAGAATTTAATGATTAATATTCTAGTTGCTGGCGAAGGCGGTCAAGGCGTTCAATCAATCGCTAAAATCATAAATACTTCAGTAGATGAGTCTTCTAAAGAAAGTTGCTACCTGCCAAGCTTTGGGGTAGAACAGCGTGGTGGTGTTTCTTTAGCTTTTTTAAGAATAGATGCTAAAAAAATACTATATCCGCGTTTTGATAAAGCAGACATTATCGCAGCTTTATGCAGCCGATCGATCGATTCAATCAAAGACTATATCAAAGATGATACTTTTTTGATATACGACGGCTCAATTGTGGAAAATAGCGTTTTAGATCAAATTAAACCTAAAGTTAAAAAATATATAAATATTCTTGCCAATAATATCGCCATAAAAAAATATTCCGTTAAGTCAGCTAACATGTTGATGTTGGGCGGGGTTGTGGCGCAATTGATAGATGTTAACCTATCGATTATCGAAAACAATATTAAGAATGAATTCAAAGATAAAATCGCTGAAAATCCCGAGATTGGGACTATGAATATTAACGCTTTTCACGAAGGACTAAATATTGCCAAAAGTTTTGACCAAAGTAGCGAAGAATTGGTCGGTAAGCCAGCGCACGAAATAAAAACGGAATACAAAGATGATAAGAAAAGTTGGATTCGTTTTCCCGAATATTGCAAAGGCTGCGGCCTTTGTCTTGTAAGATGTCCTGTTCAAGCGCTTCATTTTTCAAAAGAAGTCGGATTTTTAGGTAATCCTTTGCCCGAAATTGATATTGATAAATGTATTACTTGCGGTCAATGTGAACAAATCTGTCCAGACGGAGCAATAAAAGTTGAAAAAAGTTAACAAATTATGCCACATCTGACAATACACATCGCAAGTGAATTAGCGGATGTGTCTTAAATTATTCATGTAAAAGATCTTTGATTCTTGTTAAATCTCGTGCGTAACTGGCATAATCTTCAACAAATTCCCGATAATTTTTAGGTGACCCTATTATTTTTAAAATAAAACCGGAATGGCAAAGCCGATCATTGGTATTGTTTAGGTAATGATGATATGAAGACCAACTATAAGAAGAGCTGTCATTGCAAATACCAGAGGTATAAGGATTAAGGTGAAGATATCGAGACAAGTGTATCAATTGTTCGTCAGATTCTATCATAACGACTCGAAACCGTCCTTGGGTTAAAGTTCCCACTCTATCGTTCTTTTCATTATAATATCTTGTGTAACTATCCAAAGACCGTCGCATGAAAATACTAATTCCATTATCAACAATCTGACGAAGAAGCAAATGAAAATGATTGGGCATCAGACAATAAGCATATATCTCCACTAGTGGTTTTTGAGGTTCTATTCTAAGAATTTTATCTATCTCCGTCTTATCAATTTTTGAGAGCCTAAGTTTATCTTTATTTTCAAGATAAAAACTGAAGGTTTTGAGTAGTCTTAAGTAGTCAAAATCGAAATCAAAAAGATTTTGTTTAGCGACTCCCCTATTATAGACATGATAAAGGTGGTCATTGGCATACACGGGTTTAACATACATAAGTTTAATATATCATTTATCTTTAGTTTTTGTCCACATCGTTAAAGACACATCGCAAGTGTTTAAGCGGTAGTATCCAAGAAAAAACGCTTAGATATTTGAAAAAGGTGGTAAAAATATGATATATTAAATTAGAATTGGAAGAATAAATTCATTTAGATAGAATTAAAATTTAAGGGCCTGTAGCTTAGAGGAAAAGCGTTAGTATGGCATACTAAAGATCGCGAGTTCGAGTCTCGCCAGGTCCAAAAATAAACAATAGAATGACTCGCATTTGCGGGAAGGTCCGAGATAGTTGCCTAAAGGCGAGTCCCCGACGGTCCACCAACTATTATGGAAAAATACGTTTTTAAATTAATTGAAAAAAAGTGGCAGAAGATATGGGAAGAAGAAAGCTACGGTAAAGCCGAGGATTTTTCAAAAAAACCAAAGCACTATCATTTGGTTGAGTTTCCCTATCCTTCAGGTGAAGGACTCCACATCGGCCACTGCATGAGCTATGGCGCGTCCGATGCTTATTGCCGAATGAAACGGATGCAGGGTTTTGAAGTAATGTTTCCAATGGGCTGGGATGCTTTTGGGCTACCGACAGAAAATTTTGCCATTAAAAACAAAGTTAAACCTCAAGATGCAACTAAGAAAAATATTGATAATTACCGCCGTCAGATGAAATCTCTCGGTTATTCGTTTGACTGGTCTCGCGAAGTAAACACAACAGACCCTACTTATTACAAATGGACTCAATGGATTTTCCTGCAATTTTACAAACACGGAATTGTTGACGGAAAACTTATCGAAGTATTGGATGATGATACTGAAACACCTCGCCTTGCCTATCAAGCTGAAATGCCGGTTAATTGGTGTCCTTCATGTAAAATAAATCTTGCCAATGAAGAAGTTGTGGGCGGCGGCTGTGAACGCTGCGGGACGCCGACAATTAAAAAAATGCAAAAACAATGGATGCTCCGAATCACCTCGTACGCCGATAGATTGATAACTGACTTAGATAAAGTTGATTATTTGGATAAAATTAAAACCCAGCAATTAAATTGGATCGGAAAATCTGAAGGCGCGAATATAAAATTCGAAATCCGAAGTTCGAAATCCGAAACAAATTCTAAATCACAAATTATAAATTCAAAACAATATATAGATGTTTTCACAACGAGGGCAGATACTTTGTTTGGGTGTACTTATGTTGTGTTAGCGCCAGAACATCCATTGATAAACAAAATTAAAAATAAAATATCAAATATTAAAGAGGTTGAAGAATACATTGATAAAGCGACAAGGAAATCAGATTTGGAACGGGCGGAAATTGAAAAAGAAAAAACCGGCGTTGAGCTAAAAGGGATCTCGACCACAAATCCAATCAACAATGAGAAAATTCCAGTTTGGATTGCTGATTATGTTCTACTAACATACGGAACGGGCGCCGTCATGGCAGTCCCCGCTCATGACCAACGCGATTTCGAATTTGCTAAAAAATATGAGATTAGGATTAAAATGGTGATTTGTCCTAACTATCCGAATCCTGTTTGTCCAGTTCTTGAGAAAGCTTTTGAAGATTACGGTCATTTAGTTGATTCTGGAGAATTCGACGGTTTCACATCCAAGGATGCGCAAAAGAAAATTACAGAAAAACTAAAAGAAATCGGGGCTGGAGATTTTGGCATTAATTACAAATTGCGTGATTGGATTTTTTCTCGTCAGCATTATTGGGGTGAGCCGATTCCGATTGTCCATTGTGAAAAATGTGGCGTTGTTGCTTTGGACGAAAAGGATCTACCACTTAAATTACCAGAAATTGAACATTACGAACCAACCGATACTGGTGAATCCCCACTGGCAAAAATATCAGAATGGGTAAATACAAAATGTCCGGGTTGTGATGGCGAAGCCAAGCGTGAAACCGACACAATGCCTAATTGGGCCGGTTCTTCATGGTACTATTTAAGATATTGTGATCCAAAAAATACCAACTCTCTTGCGGATCAAAAAATATTGGATTTTTGGATGCCAGTTGATTTATACAATGGCGGCGTCGAACATACCACTTTGCATTTACTTTACTCACGGTTCTGGCACAAGTTTTTGTACGATCTAAAAGTTGTCCCAGGTGCAGAGCCATATCAAAAACGAATAACCCACGGATTAATTTTGGGAAATGATAATCAAAAGATGAGCAAATCACGTGGCAATGTTATTAATCCGGATTCAATTGTTGAAAAATTTGGAGCAGATACTCTACGCGCCTATATTATGTTTATCGGGCCTTACGACAAGGAATCTGCTTGGAATATGGCTGGGGTTCTGGGTGTTTTTCGATTTCTGAATCGTGTTTGGAAAAATTCAAAAAAAATTAATGATTCTGATTCGGAAAAAATGCACTATAAAATGAATCAAACAATCGATGGTGTTAGTAAAGATCTTGAATCGTTCAGTTTTAACACGGTGATTTCTAAATTAATGGAATTAAATAATGCTATCGAGAAAGAAAATATATCAAAAGAATCATTTAGTACATTTTTGAAATTGCTATTTCCTGCCTGTCCGCATATTGCTGAAGAACTGTGGGAGAAGTTGGGTTTTGATGAAAAAATCAAAAATCAAGAGTGGCCAAAAGCGGATAAAAATTATTTGGTTGAAAAAGAGGTAAATATTGCCATTCAGATTAATGGTAAGACCAAAGGCTTAATAAAAGTTGCTCCTAGCGCCCCTCAAAGTCAAGTTGAAGAAGGTGCAAAAAAAGATAAACGATTGCAAGAAATACTAGAAGATAAATCGGTAAAAAAAATTATTTATGTTGCTGGACGGATTATCAATTTTGTGGTAGAATAAATAAAGTGATACGAAATACAAAACACATACTAAAATACGAAAAAAAATAAGAGAGGATTTTATGGCAGAGCCAAAGAAAAGACTAACATCGAGCCGCTCAGGCAATAGAAGATCGCATCTTCAACTTAAAAAACAAACTTTATCAAACTGTCCAAAATGCAAAAATGCAAACTTGCCACATCTTGTTTGTCCTACATGCGGTTTTTACAATGGCAATGATGTCCTAAGATTAGAAGAAAAAGCCAAAGCTAAAGATCAAAGACGCAAAGAGCAGGAAAAAGAACTGGAGAAATAATGAATAGGCATCTTTCGAGAGTTATTATTATGCAGACTTTATACGAATGGGACTTTCGACCAGATTCTGATATTTCAGAAATAAAACAAAGAAACATAGATAACTATCAAGAAGATGCTGATAACAAATTCATTGACAATACTATCAACGGTATTATCAAAAATCAAAAGACGATCGATGACGAAATTACAAAAGCAGCCCCGGAATGGCCGTTAGAGCAAATTTCTTCAATCGATAAAACAATTTTACGGATCGCCATTTTTGAATTATTAAAATCCGATGAAGTTCCACCCAAAGTAGCTATTAATGAAGCGGTAGAATTAGGAAAAACTTTTGGCGGTCAGAACTCTTCCAAATTTATTAATGGGGTTTTAGGAACTGTTTATCGTAGCTCATCAAAATATAATCCCAAAGACGACAAAAAGGAGAATAAGGATGAGTAACATTGAAGAATTTGCTAAAAAAATAAATATTACATTTAATAATGGAGATCTCTTAAGGCAAGTTTTCGTTCACAGATCATATTTGAACGAAAATATTGGTTTTGATCTGGATCATAATGAAAGATTGGAATTTTTGGGAGATGCAGTTTTAGAATTAATCGTTACAGAATATTTATATCAAAATTTTGACAATCCGGAGGGTGAACTAACAAATTTAAGATCAGCTCTCGTTAAGGGTTCCATGCTTTCTAATATCGCGCAAGAACTTGAAATTGACAAATTTTTATATTTATCCAAAGGTGAGGCAAAATCCGAAGGTAAATCAAAACAATTAATCATGGCAAACGCTTTCGAGGCACTAATTGGAGCGATTTATCTTGATCAGGGTTATGAAGTCACATCGGAATTTATTAAGAAGAATATTATTAAACATCTAAAAAAAATTATGGATCAAAAGCTGTATCTTGATCCTAAAAGTCATTTACAGGAATTAGCACAAGATCAACTTTCGGTTACGCCAAACTATCAAGTATTGGGTGAGCATGGACCCGATCATGCCAAAAGTTTCACGGTTGGATGTTTTATTTCCAAAAAATTAATTGGAGAAGGTTCTGGCAGCTCTAAACAAACTGCCGAAAGCGCCGCTGCTTCATCGGCTTTAGAACATTGGACGGAAGCTAAGTCACAAGACTTTTAAACGACATAGGTTCTTAATTGTTTATAGATTTCATTCGCCTTATTGCGATAATGATCTTTTCGACGAAATTCCCATGGCATAATGGGATCTTTTTTTAATATGAGAGCATATTGGAAGATTAATTTTTTAGCGCTATATTTAGGATTTGTATCTTTATTAATATTTTTTAATATTCTTTCCGCGGATAAATTGAAAAGCTTGTATTCATCTTCTAGTTCGGGTAAATTCCATGATTTTTGGATAATAGTATTATCGATACCATTAGTTCTACTTACTTCAAAAAACTTAATTTTATTTTGTAATTTAAGACGATTTTTAATTTCTTCGATCTCACTTTTAATGTCATTCGGCGATATCCATACACTTGCTTGCAAAAGCCCCATTCCCATTTTAGTTAAAGCTCGTCTTAAGCGATCTCTAACATCACGGTTGACTTCCGGTATGTCAAAGATTACCAATCGCCATTTACCATCCCACTTGCCAGTTTCTTTTAAAGGCTTCAAGATCTTATCGAATTCTCGTTCCCCTTTTTCGGTTATTTTGTAATAGAATTCATCTTCTTTTTTTATTTTTTCAGCATAAGAGAGATTTTTAAATTTTGCTAATACACCGTTAGCTTTTTTCCCCCAACGGTTGATTCTGTAAAGTGGCACAACTTTTTCGTCTTCCAATAATATGAAAATTTCTTGCAAAGGTGTTAACACATTGCTCCTTACTTAGAACTATAAAATACCACACTTAGTTGACGGTCGTCAAGTTATTTCCAAGTCCAATTATTAAACCCCCATTCCAATAATTTCTTACTTTCTTTGGCTGAAGCAACAATCGTATCCTCATTGGTATTTAATATTACCGAAATGATTTTATGATTATCTTTTTCGGCCTGCGCAACTAAACCATGTCCTGCAGCAGGCGTAAAACCAGTTTTGATTCCGATAGCAAAAGGATAATAATATTGTTCTTCTAAGCGGATCAAGCGATTTGAGTTTTCCAAATTGTGAATTATCTTACCGTCAGTTGAGCTAAAGCTAATATCAGGTATTCTCACTAATTCACGAAATTGCTTAATTTTCATCGCATAGCTTGATAGAATTGCCAAATCGTAAGCGGTAGAATATCCGCTATCATCTAATCCTGCAGGATCTTTGAATTGAGTATTTTTTAGGCCTATTAATGACGATTTTTTATTCATCATTTCTACAAACTTATCTTTTCCGCCAAAATAGGTCGCTAATGCAAAAGCGGTATCATTGCCAGACTTAATTAATAATCCTTTTAAAAGATTATCTACAGTAATTTTTTCGCCGACTCTTAAACTAATATCGGAACCTTCAATTGCTATCATCGGATAGGTAATTTCTACAATATCATTTAATTTATCGTTAAAATCCTCTAATACTAAAGTTGCTGTCATTATTTTAGTGGTTGAAGCGATCGGTACTTGTAAATTCGGTTCTTTTGAAGCTAAAACATAAGAACTGTCAACATCCATTAAAATATATGACTTGGCATATATTTGGAGATCATTGGCATTAGAATTCTTCTGTGGGGGCTTTGTGAGGGCAAGCTTAACAGGTTGAATACTTTTTTGAGTACCTAATATCTTTTGGGAATTACTTTTATTTTCACTGCGATAGAAAATTCCCAATAAGACAATTAGTAAAACTCCACAAATTGCCCAAAGAGTTTTTGAAAGCATTTTATTTGCTTATTTTAATATTTAATTCTTTTAGTTGCGATTCGTCAACATTTGATGGTGCGTTCATAAGTAAATCACGACCATCCCCTGTCTTGGGGAATGCTATTACTTCGCGGATAGATGGTTCGTTTTGAATAATCATTATCAATCTATCCAAACCCCAAGCTATACCGCCATGAGGAGGCACTCCATATTTGAAAGCTTCAAGCATATGGCCAAACCTATCATTAATAGTTTCTTTTTCGTAACCTAATATTTCAAAAACTTTCGACAACACTTCTGTTTTATGACTTCTAATACTGCCGCCACCAATTTCTTCGCCATTTAATACTAAATCATATTGGGTTGTTCTAATGCCTTCGATCTCGCCATTTAGTATTTTTTCTTTGTCTTCTGGCATTGGGTCAGAAAATGGGTTGTGGGTAAATGTCCATTTTTCTTCTTTGTCTTTTTCAAAAAAAGGAAAATCAATTATCCAGCAAAAGGCGAGTTCATCAGGATTGTTTTTGTTTTTTCGCAAATCAGGCCGGTCAGTTTGATATTTCGATATAGCATCTTTATAAGTTAAAACAGGAAAAGAACCAGTTTGAATATTTTTTTTAGGGCAAAATTCTTTGATTATTTCTTTAACTAATACTTCGCTTATTTCCATTACATCTTTTTGTGATACGAAACTCAATTCCATATCTAGTTGAGTATGTTCTGGTTGACGGTCGCCACGCGGATCTTCATCTCTTAAGCAACGAGCTATCTGAAAATATTTTTCTACACCAGAAACCATCAATAACTGCTTAAATTGCTGGGGAGACTGTGGCAAAGCATAAAATTTTCCCGCATGAAGCCGGGAAGGAACTAAATAATCTCTAGCGCCTTCAGGTGTACTTTTTGTTAAAAGTGGTGTTTCAATTTCCAAAAAATCTTCGCTAATTAACCTATCTCGGATGAATTTAATAATATCAGATCTAATCTTTAAATTATTTTTCATTCGGTCTGATCTTAAGTCTAAATAGCGGTATTTCATTCTTAAATCTTCGGATATTTTAGAAGTATCGTTAATTTCAAAAGGCGGTGTAATACTTTCAGCTAAAATCTCCAAATTTTTTGCTTGAATTTCCACCTTTCCAGAAAGAATTTTAGGGTTTACCAACCCTTCAGGCCGTTTTTTAACGGTTCCAAATACTTTTATGACATCTTCAGCACTAAGTTTTGAGGCAGTTTCATAAGTTTTATCATCAAAAACTATTTGAGTAATACCCCATCTGTCGCGCAAATCAATAAAAATTATTTTGCCATGATCCCGACGGGCTGAAACCCACCCAAACAATGTAACTTCCTTGTCTAATTGTTGTTCAACTTCTTTTGATAAAACTCTTTCCATTTTAGCTCCTCAATTTTGCATTGAATTTATCTTCAATCTTTTTAATAATATTTTCAATGATTTTATTTGCTTTTTGATCGTCAACAGGTTTCTCTAAATCTTGTAGCCAAATATGATAAGCTAGATTTTTTTTGTTTTGACCAAACTTATCAGAAACGAATTCATCAAATAATTCTACCAATAAAATGACATTGGAGGCTTCTAAGATCGTTTTTTCGACATCTTGTGAGTCTATGGTTGCATCAATTATAAATGCCAAATCCCTTATTGTCGGTGCGAATCTGGAGATTGGTCGATATTTATTCTCCGATATTTCTAACGAATAATCGTGGCTATCGATATTAATATCACCTATTTTTAATATTAAGTATTTGATAGGCCTTCGTATCTTATAAGCTTCTAAGATATTTTTATCAGCATCATTTATTTTGAAAGGAACATTTAAAATATCACAAACTTTTTTTAACATTACATCGCTATTACCACTAGTTAATACTCCCAACTCCCACCATTCTTTATCTTTGCTAAAGACTTTTTCTATTTCAAAAATATTTATCTCCGGTGCCCATGGGTTTTTAGCAGCCGCTTTAAGTAAAGGAATAATAAGAGAAGGTCTTAGATACTGAGTTTCTGGAGAAATTGGTTTTTCAATTTCAGGAACATCATTTTTCGAAAATCCAAACTGTTGTAAACTTTTTTCATCAGTAAACGAATACGAATATATTTCCGTAAAACCGATTTCTTTAAGTTTGTCTTTAATATATTCACGCTTAATATAGTCTTTATTGGGAGTTGTTTCGGCTGGATCAAAATTACTTTTTCCTAAATTATTATAGCCAAAGATTCTCGCCACCTCTTCAGCAATATCTTGCCAAATTTTCAAATCAAAGCGGCGATATGTGGGAATGGTGGCAATATTATCATAGCAGGCGATTCCAAACCTATATAAATAGTTTTTTATTTCTTGTTCGGAAAAGTTTGTTCCCAACAAACGATTAATTTTAGAAGTCTCAAAAGCAATTTTTATTTCTTTTTCTTTTAAAGAAATAATATCAATTAAATCTCCGCATGTTGCCTTACATGTCTCAATAATCAATTCTGCTGCCATATTGACGCCTTGGACAGTTCCTTCGAAATCAACGCCTCTTTCGTATCGGTAGGAAGCATCAGTCATGTGATTTAGATATTTAGATGCTAATCTAATTAATACCGGGTCAAAGATTGCGCCTTGCAATACTATTGTTTTAGTTTTTTCGTCAACTTCAGATTTAATACCTCCCATAATACCGGGTAAGTCGTATATTTTTTCACTATCCTCGATAATTATCGCGTTTTCCGGTAAAATTCTATTTTTGCCATCAAGCGTTGTAACTTCCTCACCCTTTTTTGAAAGCCTGACATTCATTAAGCCAGCTTTTATTTTATCGTAATCAAAAGCGTGCAAAGGCTGACCCGTGGCGACCATTACATAGTTGGTAATATCAACGATATTATTTATTGGCCTGAATCCGTAAGATTTCAACCTTTCTTGCATCCATTTTGGGGATTCTTGAATTTTAATATTGTCAATAATCCTTGCTGTAAATCTCGGACAAATCTTCGGATCTGCTATTTTAATATTTATATTCTTATCTATTTTTCCATTTTTAATCTTAACTTTTAACTTTTCACTTTTAACTTTTAACTCATAGAGTGCAGCGACTTCTCTTACCATCCCTAAAATCGAAAGACAGTCTCCCCTATTGGGAGTAATTTCAAAATCTAAAATAGTATTGTCATCTTGTTTTTTAATCGAATCAACTTCATGACCAAACAAACTTAAATCATCCGCCAGCTCTGCTGGAGATTTTTTTATGTCAACAAATTCTTTCAACCACTCGTATGATATTCTCATATTTTGTAATCAAAATTCCGCGCCAAGATTGCCCTTGGCTATTTTAAAACTGTTTTAAAAATCTTAAATCACCGCTGTTTGAAACTCTGATATCATCTAAGCCGAATTTATACATCATATATCTATCAACTCCAGGCCCCCACATTATCCCCTGCCATTTTTCCGGATTAATGCCGATATTTTTCAAGACTACCGGATGGGCCATACCCGCGCCAAGCATTTCTCGCCATTTACCATTAGGCATTTTTACATCAACTTCTAAACCGGGCTCAACGAAGGGAAACAGATGCGGCCTGAATCTAATCTGAATATCATTGCCAAAAAGGGATTTCATGTATCCATCCAATATTCCTATTAGGTAATCCATACCGATATTTTTATCAACTGCAATGCCATCAAGTTGGTAAAAATTATAATCATGAGTGGCGTCGGTTGCTTCGTGACGAAAACATCTACCAGGAACCACAAGCCTAAAAGGCGGCTTCAAATTATTATCGCCAATTAAATGAGCTTCAGTAGTCGTTGTTTGCGTTCTAAGAAGTCTCTTATCTTTTAGCCAGAAAGTGTCCTGAACATCGCGCGATGGATGAGTGGCTGGTACATTTAAAGCATCAAAATTCCACCATTCTGAATCAATTTGATCTCCTTCAGCAATACTAAAACCCCGATCGGTAAAATATTTTAATGTTTGTCGCATAAATTGTGTTAAAGGATGTAAATGGCCTTTCATCTATAACCTTTTTTAGGACTATAATTTTTTGACTTAAAAAAAAGCTCAATCATTAATATTGCAACGACCAACAATGAAGCAACCCACCAGTTTAAAACACGCATTTGCTGTAAAAATAGCAATCCAACAAAAACTAAAGAGATCAATAAAGATTGTCGTAAAGTTGGTATGAGGTGAGCAAATATTACTTCCCGATTAGTCATCCAGATTCTTAAATAAAATCCAATCAGTCCGAAGACTGCCGTCCAAAACAAAAACAAGGTGAAATAAAAAATTAGCAACATCCAGAACGGGCTTTGATATGGATTAACATTGAATAGTATTAAAGCGACCAACCCGGCTGAAATAAATAAAATAAAATACAAGCTAAAAAGATATAATCTGAGGATCATTTTTTTGATACCTTTCGTAGAATCTTATCTATTTTTTCAATATTATCTAAGCCATGATCAATTAAAAAAATTAGCTTAGGGGTGAATTTCATCCTGAATTTTCTGCCTAAAAAATACTGAAAGCCTTTTGAATTAGCGTTTAAGATTTTTAAAGCTTCTTTTTCTTTTGATTTATCGAGCAAAGAGATGTAAACTTTTGCTTCTTTAATATTAGCTGTCAGCTCCAATTCTGTTAAAGTCACAATCCCCATTTCTTCAGGAATGGTCTCTTGTATTAAAATAGAAATCTCTTTCTTAAAAAGAGCCGATAACTTTTCTTGCCTATGCGACATATTTATAATTTATCATAAATAAGGTAATAATGCAAAAAAACGCTCTTAAAAGAGCGTTTTTTTGCGATACGATATGAATTTTTATCTTTTTGCCCACTGTGGAGCTTTTCTTGCACCTTTGAGGCCCGGTTTTTTGCGTTCTTTCATTCTTGAATCTCTGGTTAAAAAACCTTCGACTTTAAGAGTTTTATGTAGCTCCGGGTTAAGTTTATCTAAGGCCCGAGCCACAGCCAATCGAATTGCCCCTTCTCGAGAAGTAAGTCCTCCGCCGGATACTTTTACAAAAACATCCAATTTGTCATCATTATCGGTTATTTTTAGCGGTTCGGTATAAACCCGGCTAGGATTGGCGATTTCTTTTTCATTAATAAATATTTTCCCCGATCCTTTTGTTAATTTTATTCGAGCTACGGCAGTTTTACGTCTTCCTATCGCTGTAATATTTTCCTGTTTAGATTCTGTTTTATTTGGCATCAATGTCTCCGTTATAAATAATAAGGTTTTTAATCCACAATTTTCTTAGTTTATTTTTGGGCAACATTCCCCAAACCGATCGCTTTAATACTTCTGCCGGATTTTTCTTAAACATATCACTTAACTTTTCTTCTTTTAAATGTCCGATATAACCGGTGTGATGATAATAGATCTTTTGCGATAGTTTATTGCCGGTAAAAACCATTTTTGAAGCGTTATAAACTTTAACTTGATCGCCAATATTTAAATAAGGCACAAAATCGGTTTTAAATTTACCACGCAAAAAATTGGCGACTTGAGTTGATAATCGTCCTAATACCACTCCTGATGCATCAATTTCGTGAGATATGATTGGATGGTTATTTAGATTTACCGGTTTTTTGCTTTCCGGTTTCGACATTTTTCTTGGAGTCTTTTTTTGTAATTTTGTCTGGGGCATTATCTTTATCCTCTATATTACTTTTGTTATCAATTATTGGTGCTTTTAGGATATTTCTCAATCTTAATAAAACCATGTCCGAACCGTCTCCCAACCTCTTCGTTAACCGATATTCTTCGATAAAACCCGTATTAATGTCCTCATATCGCGGGGATAAAACCTCGAACATTTTTTTGGTCGCATTTTTATCAAAGAAATATCCAATCATTGTTCTTCTGGCATTAAGGTCATTTTTCTTAGCCAAAAAGATTAACTTTTCGGCCATTTTTTTTGTTTCTTTAGCCTTGGCTTTAGTAGTCTTTATTTTTTCATACAAAATTAAAGAAGTTGTTAAATTTCTTATTAAAGATTTTCGGTGATTGTCTGTTCTTGATAAGGAAATTCTCATTTTTTAGCTTTTTTTGCTTTGGCAATTTTGATACTTTTTTTAGGAAGTTTTTTCTCAGGTGTTTTAACTTCCTCGGCTATTTGGCAGGCTTGACCGACGAGACTAAAATGTTCGACTAAAATTTGTGCTGCTGTTCCTAATGCTTTTTCCGGATCCAACGAACCATCAGTGGTAATTTCCATCGTCAGTTTGTCGAAATTGGTTTGACCGCCAACACGGGTGTTTTCAACTTCATAATGGACTTTTTTCACCGGTGTATAAATTGAATCTATAGCGATAGTGCCAATAGGCAATTTTTCGTCTTTTCTTTGCTCTAAAGGAATATAACCGCGACCCTTGTCGACAATAATTTCCATGGTAAGTTTTGCCCCTTTGCCTAAAGTTGCAATGTGAGCATCAGTGTTAACAACTTCACAAGCGGCATTTTTATCAAAATCTGCCGCAGTAACATTTTTAGGGCCTTTAATATCTAATTTTAATTTTGCCGGCTCTTCGGAATTGAAACGGAATCTTAATGATTTTAAATTTAAGATAATTTCAATATAATCTTCTTTGACTCCTGGTATGGCCATAAATTGATGGGTAATCCCCTCAATTTTAACTGAATTAATCGCTGAGCCCTCAAGCGATGACAAAAGCACCCTTCTTAATGAGTTTCCAATAGTTACACCGTAACCGGGCGATAATGGCTCAATTTGAAATGTGCCACGGTTATCGACCTTTTCTAAAGTTTTAATTTGTAATAAGCTTGTCTCTTGAAGTGTATAATCCATACTGCCTCCGCGATGAGATGTAACTCATCGTAATTAATATTTTATTATCTTCGATAAAACTCAATAATCAATTGTTCGTCTAAGTCCGTATCAATCTCGGTCCGTAACGGAACGTGATCAACAAGCGCTTCCGTTTTTTTACCTTCGGCTTTCAACCATTTTGGGACAGTTACTTTTGTCACTTTTATATCATCGGATTTTTTTGGTGTAATTTTATCATGTGGTTTTAAAACCATTGAAGAGATGTTGCTTGGTTGGTCATTAATCATTATTTTTCGATGGCTGATTAATTGTTTGGCCTGTGTTCTGGATACCGCCCAACCTAATCTGTAAAGAATATTGTCGAATCTTAATTCAAGCAGTTTCAATAATTCCTCGCCGGTTTGTTCGCGCGATTTAGAGGCGTTATTGAATATCTTGGCGAATTCCCGCTCTCTTAAGCCATATTCGGCTTTTGCTTTCTGCTTTTCTTGCATTTGACGTCCATACTCTGATTTTCTTGGATTTTGATTTTTAGCGCCGTGATCACCAGGCAAATAATTTCTTCGAGTGAATGCGCATTTAGGACTGGTGCAACGAACACCTTTTAAAAATAATTTAGTTCCATGCTTTCGACAAAGACTACATTTATCCATCAGACTCTCCTTGCTTTTTTGGGTCGGGTGCCGTTATGCGGAACCGGTGTAGTATCTTTAATCTGAGTAACCTTAATTCCTTGTCCACCTATTGCTCTGACTGCGGATTCACGACCTGAACCAACGCCAGATATCATTACAACGGCTTCAGTGATACTGTATGGACCTGCTTTTTCTAAAGCTTTTCTGACAGCAATTTGAGCAGCAAATGGGGTCGATTTTTTAGCACCGCTAAAACCGACTGAGCCAGCCGTAGCCCAAGATAAAGTGTTACCGGAGGCATCAGCGATGGTTACAATACAATTATTAAAGGATGATTGGATAAAAATAATCGCTTTATCAACCTGTTTAATTTGTTTTTTCTTTTTAATCTGTTTAGCCATTTTTATACTCTAAATATTATGTTTTTTCGGCAGATTTTTTGCGACCTGAACCAACGGTAACTCTTTTGCCTCTTTTGGTTCGAGCGTTTGTTCGTGTTCGCTGGCCTCTGACGGGCAAATTTTTAATATGACGGATTCCTCGATAGGATTTAATTTCCTTAATCCTCTTGATATTTTGACTTACTTCCATACGCAAATCGCCTTCAATTTTATAATTTTTATCAATAACCTCGCGGATTCTTTCAAGTTCCTGATCTGATAAATCAGCAGTTTTTGTGCCAAGTTTAATGTTGGCTAATTGACATATTTTCTTTGCTAACGGCAAACCAACACCTTTTAAATAAGAAAGTGAATATTCGATATGTTTATTATCCGGAATATTTATACCAGCAATTCTTGCCATATTTCCTCTTAACCCTGACGCTGCTTATGTTTGGGAGTACTGCAAATTACCCGCAATACTCCATGACGGCGAATTATTTTACATTTTTGACAAATTTTTTTGACCGATGGTCTTACTTTCATAAGTATAAATCCTTGGTTGACACCCTGTGGTCTTTGCCACAGGGGGATTTACAAACGCCTCGCTGATAACTAATCTTTCTAATAACAAATAGGGTTAGTTATTGGTTTAAATTCGTTATTAGTGAGGAGACGGCTACAGTCGTCTAGTTATTCTACCTTTAGTCAAATCGTATGGCGACATTTCTAATTGAACCCGATCACCGGGCAATATTTTTATGTAATGTAGGCGGATTTTCCCTGAAATGTAAGCTAAGACAATTTGATTATTGTCTAACTCAACTCTAAAAATAGCATTAGGCAATGCCTCAACGACTTCGCCTTCAAAAATCAATTTTTCTTTTTTCAATTAACTTCCTCAACTCATCAAATACTGAATAAATTAGTATATTTATACATTAATATTATCATAATATCTTCTATTCGTCAAGTGTCATGGTGGCGAAAAGTTCATTTTTTCTTACCAATGACAGGATTAAACTTCTTAAAAAGGGAACTCTCAATTGGCTATGATACTGACTAATAGCCTTTTCCTTGAGTTTCAAATCATCATCGGAAAGTAAGAGTCTTTTCCATTGTTTATCATTTGTAACTACATCGACAGGTGGCAATAAAAATAAATTTGGACGATATTTTTTAGGTTGAGGGTAGCGATAATCATGAATTAAATATTTGTAAGCTGTAACTTTACTGTTATTTTTAATAACTTTTTCAACAATTTGGCCGGTTACTGAATGGTCGGGATGGATATCTAAAGGATGGGGATAAGCAATATAATTTGGCTCAAAATCGTCAATTTGATCTTTAAATAGCTTGTCTAATAATACTTCATCTTTCCCTCTTAATTTTCCGTCAGGCAAGTCTAAAAAGACTAAATTGTCGTTTTTTACTCCGAGGATACTAGTTGCTTTTCTAAATTCTTCATATCTTTTGACTTCTTTGCCCTGTTTATTACCGTCGGTCACCAAGATGATTTTCACAATTGCTTCGCGTTTAGTTGCTTCAATAATATAACCACCAACACCGATGGTTTCATCGTCAGGATGAGGAGAAAACACCAATAATTTGTCCCCCTTTTGAGGAACATTAATATTATCCAGCAAATAAATAGCAGATTGCGGTAAAACATGGTTAAAACTGGCATAAATAAAGCTTGGAACAAAAAATAAACTTAAAACAATAACGACTATTTGAATTTTGCGATTTAAAAATAATTTCTTTACTTTACTCATGGGTAAGAATTTCAACGCCATCTTTTGTTACTGCGATTGTATGTTCAAAATGAGCCGATAAGGAATTGTCGATTGTTACAACAGTCCAGCCATCGTTAAGTATCTTTACTTTCCAATCGCCAGCTGAGACCATTGGTTCGATGGCCAATGTCATCCCCTCTTTTAAAACCGGTCCTGTTTTTCTTTTGCCAAAATTTAATATTGATGGTGGTTCTTGTAAATTTGTACCAATGCCATGTCCAGCCAAATCCCGGATAATACTGTAATTTGCGCCTTCAATAATTGATTGAATACAATTTTGAATATCACCTAAATAAACTCCGGGTTTAATTTTTGATATGCCTTCGTGAAGCGATTCTTTGGTAATTTTTAGCAATTGTTTTTTTTTAAAATCAATTTTACCGATAGCCACGGTGGCAGCGGTGTCGGTGTGATATGATTTCCATAATATTCCAATATCAAGACCCAAAAGATCGCCCTCGCGCAAGATTCTGTTCGATGGTATGCCATGGACGACCTCATTGTTAACTGAAGTGCAAATTGTCGCCGGATAACCATGATGACCTAAAAAAGATGATTTAGCACCGGATTTCTTAATTTCTTCTGTTGCGATGTTGTCAAGTTCTTTGGTAGTTGTTCCGGGTTTTGAAGCAACAGTTAGTATATTTAAAATATGAGCGGCAATTTTACCACCTTCCTTCATAATTTGAATCTCTTTTTCTGTTTTAATCGAAATCATAAGTATAAATCCATGGTTAACACCATATGGTCTCGGTCACAGTTCCATATATCTTTCAAAAAATAGTTTTTAATTTATATTAACGCCCTGCGGTCTCTGTCACAAGGGGATTTACAAATATGAATTTATGTGGTTACTTTTTGGATATTTTCCCAAACTTTTTCGATCGAAGGATTGCCATCGACATTAATTAGTGTCCCTTTGTTTTTAAAAAAACTAATTAAGGGTAATGTTTGTTGGTTATAAACATCAATTCTTTTTGTCAAAACAGCGAATTGGTCTTCAACGCGCACAACAAGATTGCCGCCACACCGATCACACTTGGTTATTCCATTTTTGTTCGGATCTTCAAAAACTGTTTGACACTTGTCACACACTCTCCTTGTTTGCATCCTCAAAACCAACAATTTAGCATCGACAACCAAATTGATTACTTTAACATTGTTAATATGTTTTTTCGAAAGAATTTTTTCTAAATGCTCAGCCTGGGCGATAGTTCTTGGGTATCCGTCAAAGACAACCCCGTGGTCAATTTCGAGTTCATCTACTTTTTTTGCAACAAATTTTTGTACCAATTCCTCTGAAATTAACTTGCCTTTACCTTCATCCCAAACCTTTTTAAATTCTAAACCTAAGGCAGTGTTCAGCTCTGCTTCCCGGCGCATTAAATCTCCGGTACCAAAATAAACATAATCAAGTTTATCGGCCAATTTACGGGCTTGCGTACCTTTCCCTGAACCAGGCGGTCCTAATATTATATAATTTTTTAGCATAATTTACTCAGAAGTTTACGGTGAGGCTGTTGAAGAAGCAATTGGTGAAGGACTAACCACCGCAGAAGGTGACACATCAACATTTTCTTTTACTGCATCTATTAGCCAGATATTATTTTCTAATATGGTTTTAACTATTCTATTAGTTGGATTGTTGGGATAATTTAATACAATCTTTGACTCAACCGTAGATTCGTCAATTTGTTTCGAGGAAGAAATTTGAAAGTCTACCGGTTTTTCCTTAACGGATAAGAATTGGTTAAGCTGAAGTAAAATATTGGAATAAAATTCACCTTTTTCGTCTTTATAGGTAGCCAATTTGGCTTGAGCAGAAATGGTCAACAAGTCTTTAGCTTTACTTCCTTGGATTTTTCCTTCTTCAGTTGAAGAAGAATTACTCCAAAAATCTAAAAAACTTGTTACTACTTTTTCGGATTTTGTTTTCCATTCGGCTTCGGTAATATTAATATCAGGGCTGGAAGTTACTGCCGAACCGTTAACGATATAGGTTTTATAATACCAAAAACTGCCACCAATTGTCAAAGCGATAATGACAGCAATCACGAACCATTTTACAACATTACCTTCTGAAGGAATTGGAGACTGGTTATAAGAATTTTGATCCATTATACCTCGCAAAAAATTACTGGGCTGGAATTATCATCTCAATTACCCAAATACCTTTATCGCCCTTCGTGATTGGCTGAATCAATTTTATTAAATATTTGCCATTTTCATTTTCAGCAATAACTTCGGCTTTGCCGCTATTAGTATCTTTGCTTTTTTGAGTATATGTATCTGTGATTTTCAAGCCGTATACATTTGGACCGTCGGCTCGAGCCGTATCTTCAGGACTTAAACGAAATTGATTTTTGCCAGTTTCGACAGCCGTTTGCAAGGTAGTCGATTTGCTGTTGTCTATTGTATAAGCAACTTGACCATTTCTTGGAATAATTAAAACTTGCCCGGCTTGCACTTTATCTTTATCGGTGATACCATTGGCGGCTGATAAATCTGTCAATGTCGTACCGTTTTTTTGAGCAATAGCAAAAAGTGTTTCGCCTTGCTGAATGGTGTAAGTATCTGTCGGATGTGACGGTCTTTCATTTGCTGAAGTAGCCTTTGTCACAGTTGAATTATTATCGTTCAAAGGCGAACCAGAAAGCACGCCAGTTGAAGAACTATCAGCTGTTTTTGTTTCAGCTGGCACCTTAGTTTCATCATTTTTTGTTGTGCGGCCATTAAAAAATAAAAATGTCGTACTTGCCGCCAGCAAGGCTACTAAAAAAACTAAGCTATAAAGCAATAATCTTGTTTGTTTAGCCATTTTTACCCCCAATATTATTGCCAACCCAAGACTTGATTGCCTTTTTGGATTGGTTTTATTAAATCTTTATCTAATCGAACGATGTAAATTTGCCCTGTTGTATTATTATCGACTTTATCTTTGTATTGGGCAGCAATATATGCTAAATTATTGTTCTTTAAATATACGAAATTTGCGATTCCACCACTTATTTCAGCAATTTCTTTTTCATTTTGGCCGTTTGTATCAATTTCGATTATTTTGGAAGATTTACCATTAAACGATCTTGTTGAAAGAATTATTTTATTGTTCGTAGATGAGATCCAATCAATTATCTTATTTTCGTAGATTTTAATTTGCGATTTTTCCTTATCGACAAGATCGATTCTATTTAATTCGGCATTATTACCAGACATAACCGAATATAAAATAGCATCTCCCTGTATATTCCAAGCAAAACTATTTATTTCCGTCTCGGAATTAGTCAAATTCCGGCGATTTTCTCCCGAAAGACTTTCAGTATATAATGTATAACCGTAGTTTTCTTCCAAATTAGAAAACTTAATATAAGCAATGGTTTTTCCATCTGGCGAAACGAGCCATTTTAGAGGTAACACAAACTCTTTTCTTATGGATTTAATTTGAGCATTATATAAATCAATGCTTATCAATTCACCTGAAGTTGCGCTTTTATCTTTTGCTACTATTGCCAAAACTTGATTAGACTGGCTAACCAAGTTTGACAAAGATATGATTTTTTTATTTTCATCAAAATCGGTAAAAACTTTTTTCCTGGCATCCCCATCAGTTTGCCATATTTCAAACGCGCTACCTTTATTAGTATAGGTTAAAATTTCTGCAATTTCAGCGGTTTTTAAGGTCTTACTTTCACTAACACTTATTTCTTTAGATGTCTGTTTGTCTAAGTAATTAATATTTATATACCAAGACAATCCTCCAATTACCGCCAGAAATAAAATAACAGTAATGATTTTTTGGGCCATACATATTCACTAATCTTGGTTACAATTACATCAAAACAAAGTAAGACCTTTAGTTGTTACTTTTAACCATAACTTATTGCCAGAAACATGACTAAGCTTATACCTCTGGTGATGTGGTAGCAGAAGGTGATACCGATGGTGACGCAGACGGTGATGTCGATGGTGAAGCTGACGGAGAGGCGGATTTAGCTGGCGATGGACTTACGCTAGATTTTACCGTTGGTGATTTGGTCACACTCGCGGTTGGTGACGGTGAAGTAGTGGGAGTCGACTTTTTGGAAAAGTTGGTGTAATAATACACACCACCTGCTACCAAGATAACTATCACCAAAATGATTAATAGCCATTTTAGTGATCCGCCGCTTTGTGGAGCGGCTGTTGGTGCCGGCATTCCGGGTTGAGGTTGATTCATAAAACCCTCCTTATATATTATTATAGATGATTAGATGATAGGATCAATAGGGAATCGCCTATTTACCCGTTTATGTTTGTTCTAACCACCTTTTTATTAATATGTATCGTACTGACGCAATTAGTAGCTGTGCCTGTAACTAGCTTTAATAATTCTCGTAGGATCGCATTAACAACTGTGCCTGTATTTGTCTCATTGTTTCTATTATATTTTGCCGAAGCAAAATTCGGAAATAGAAACAATATTTTTCAATAATTAACACTTGGCTTTAATAATTCTCGTAGGATCGCATTAACAACTGTGCCTGTATTTGTCTCATTGTTTCTATTATAACAGAAACCATAATTAAAATACCAGTGCCACCAATTACTAAAGTATTTATCTTAGTAATTGCCTGGATAATAAACGGCAAAACAGCAATAACTCCAAGGAATAAGGCACCGGTAAGATTAATTCGAGAGATAATTCTTGCCAGATAAGATGAAGTTTCCCCTCCGGGTCTGACACCAGGGATAAAACCGCCTTGTTTTTGCAGATTTTCTGAGATTTGATTGGGTTTTAAAACAATCCCAGTATAAAAGAAGGTGAACAAGATAACTAATATAAAGTAGAAAATTCCATAAAACAAATTGTTATTAAACAAATTAGCAACCCATGTAGAAGCGGAAGCGAGCCACTCTGAACGAGCCTGAGTCAAGACTTTAGCCGCTACCCCAGGAAAGATCATGATCGACATGGCAAAGATAATTGGGATGACCCCAGCGGTATTTACTCTGATTGGAAGATAAGAGTCAACTCCGCCGTACGATTTCATGCCGCGAATGCGCCTGGCGTATGATACGGGTATTTGGCGCCGACCCTCATTAACAATAATAATTAAAATAACTACAGCAATAGCAATGAGCCCAAATAAGGCTAGACTAATAATTTTAGTCGTATCCATAACTGCCAGCGTATTTCTTACTTGGGCAGGTACACTGGCAATTATTCCTAAGGCAATAATCAACGAGATACCGTTACCGATGCCATTTTCAGAAATTAATTCTCCAATCCACATCAGCAAGATCGTGCCGGCGGTAATCGAAAGTAACATTACCGCTAATTGGAGCGGCGTCCATGAAAACAATATCCCTTGACTTTTAAGCAAAGTTAACATGCTAAAAGATTGGATCAGTGCTAACGGCACGGTGATAATTCTCGTCCAGTAATTAATTTTTTTCTGACCTGATTCACCTTCCTTTCGAAGTTCTTCCAATGAAGGAATCACCATGGTCAAAAGCTGAACAATAATCGTGGCGGTAATATACGGTCCGACACCCATCATAATAATCGAAAAATTTTCCATCGAACCGCCGGAAAACATATTTAATAAACCAAAAATTTGGTTTCTCGAGAAAAAAGTTCTCAAAGCTTCAATATCAACACCGGGCAGAGGAATATGAGCTAAAACTCTCGTAATAACCATTAGACTAATAGTATAGAGAATCTTTTTTCTTAGATCAGGCAGGGTAAAAACTTGATTAATTGTTTGCCAAATACGCATAAAATATCATTTAACTTAAAATATAAACCTTTATGGGTTCTATTTTATTCTATCATTTGAGTCGAATTAGTCAACTAAGCAGATTGTTTATAAGAACCTGCTGTTATCAACGAAGACTTTTCTTTTTTACGAGTTTTATTTTTTCAATTTTCGCATCGCGTATTTTTTTAACTAACGAGATCTCCCTAAAAATATAGTTTTTGGTTGGCTTTATGTCGGTTACAATCTTTACTGCCAAAGTCTTATTTTTAATTAATCCTTTTTCGAAAAGAGCTTTTATGTCAATCTTACTACCTGGTTTAAATTTACTTTCAATAACGGAAATTTTAATTATTTCCGGTTTTTGCTGACGGCTGGCAAAGCCTTTTTTCTTGGGCGATCTTTGAATTAACGCCATCTGCCCACCTTCAAATCGACGGGGAATATTATAACCAGAACGCGATTTTTGGCCTTTAGTTCCACGACCAGAGGTTTTACCTCGGCCACTACCCAAACCACGACCTACGCGTTTATTTTGCGTGATAGTTGTTTTTATCTTTTCATTTAGTTTCATTTTCATCCTTTTTGAGTGCTGACAATTTTTTAAAAGCTTCAATCACCGCAATACTGTTGTTGATTTTATTGGCAGTACCCAATATTTTTCCGACAATATTTCTGATCCCTGCCAGTTCACAAACAACTCTAACGGCGCCGCCAGCAATAATCGATGTGCCAGGCCTCGCCGGTTTTAAAATGATATGAGCAGCACCGATTTTTATTTCAATCTTATACGGTATAGTTTCGTTAGTGATAGGCACATCAATCATGTTTTTTTGCGCCACACGGGTCGCTTTAGTGACAGCATTAGCCACTTCAGTTGCTTTTCCAACGCCAATTCCCACGCGACCAGCTCGATTACCAATAATCACTAATACCCTGAATCTGATTCTTTTTCCACCGCGAACAGTACGCGAAATTCTGTCTACCTGTAAAACTTTTTTTTCGTTTTCAGTTGAGCCTTCTTCTCCGCCTCCAACTTTGTTGTAACGATTAGTATTTTGATATGTCATTTAAAACTCCAAACCAGCTTTTCTTAAATCTTCAGCTATTTTTTGTACTCTGCCATGATATTGATAACCGCTGCGGTCAAAAACAATTTTCTTTATATTTTTTTTGAGTAATTTTTGAGTCAGTTCTTGAGCTGGATCTTTAGATTTTAAAGTCGATGCCGAAGCGATCGTCATACCTTTACTATCATCGATTACCTGTAAATAAAGGTTGTTGTTTGAACGAAAAACCGACAACCTCGGCCGCACGGTTATACCAGTTAATTTCCCTCTAATTCTTTTTTTACGATTGATTCTATTATCCATTTTTTTCCTCATTGGGCGGTGCCCAAGGCTGCTTTGGCAGCTTTACCAGGCTTTCTTCTTGGTATTTCGTCAATATATTTTATGCCTTTGCCCTTGTACGGTTCAACCGGACGGACGCGACGAATATTCGCTGCAGCTTGACCAACTTTTTGATTATCAATTCCTGAAACGGTAATAATGTTTTTTTCAACTTTAAATTCAATACCTTCGGGAGCAACTTGCTCAACCGTATGTGAAAAACCTACATTCAAAATCAGTTTATTTCCTTGGACTTCAGCACGGTAACCTACGCCTTTAAACTCTAACTTTTTTTGAAAGCCGATGCTTACGCCAGTTACAATATTAAATATCAACTTTCTAAATAGTCCATGGAGCGCTTTAGAAAACTTGTCATTTCTTGCTCTACTGACTGCGATTTCTAAACCTTCGATTTTTACAGCGACATTCTTGGGAAATTTTAAAGACAGCTCGCCCAAGGGACCCTTGGCCCTTACTTCATCGTTATTTATTGTAACTTGAGTATTCTCCGGAATGATAATTTTTCTTTGACCAATTTTTGACATTTAATTTACCTCGGCAATAACTTCCCCGCCCAAGCCTTTTTTTCTGGCATCTTCGCCATTCATCAGACCTTGAGAGGTAGAAATAATAATAATTCCTCGCGACCCTTTCAAAAGCGGAATACGGCTTGATGTGGCATAATATCTTCGGCCGGGTCGACTTATTCTTCTTATACCATTTAATTTGTTAATATCTCGAAGTTTAATCTCAATATATGTAAATTTATCAATTTTATTTTCCTTAAAATCGTCAACATAACCGTGTTCCTTTAAAATAGAAAGTATTCCCATTTTTAATTTTGAAAATTGGACGGTCAGTTTTTTCTGATCGGCATTTTTGGCATTTAATATATTAGTAAACATTTGAGCGATTGGATCCAAGATTACTCCTTTCTTACCAAGAAGATTTTGTTATACCCGGTATTTGTCCCTTTGCCGCCATTTCACGAAAACAGATACGGCAGATACCAAACTTGCGCAGGTATCCGCGTCTTCGACCACAACGAATACATCGTCGGACAACACGGGTTGAATATTTAGGTTTCTTTTTTGCACGCATGATTTGCGAAACTTTAGCCAACTTTACTCCTTACCGGGGCTTTTTTAAAAGGAAAACCCCATGCTTTAAATAATTTTTGACCTAAATTGGAATCTCTAACATTGGTTACTATTGTCAGAGACATTCCGAATAAAACTTCTGATTTATCGTAGGAAATTTCCGGAAAAACAATTTGCTCGCTAATTCCTAAGGTAAAATTACCATTTTTATCAAAACTTTTTTGATCAAGCCCACGAAAATCACGCACACGCGGCAAAACAATATCCGCAAGTTTAGTAATAAAATCAATCATTTTTCTTCCGCGCAAGGTTACCGTTAAGCCTACCTGGTCATTTTGACGAATTTTAAAACCGGAAACGGCTTTTCTGGCAGTTCTAATTGCCGGTTTTTGACCGGTAATCACCTTCAATCCGTCGGTAACTATTTCTAAAAATTTCGGATTAGTTTTTGTCGCACCGATACCCACATTAACAACGGTTTTCAATATTTTAGGCATTGCCATAACATTTTTTATGCCAATATTCTGGCTTAATTTTTTGTTAACTTCGATTAATTTTTTATCCATTTGTGTCAAGACCTTCTTTGCATTTACGGCAAATTCTCATTTTTTGATTATTGGTAATTTTATAACCGGCTCGGACGGGCTTTCCGCAACTTGGGCAAATAATAATAATATTAGATACGTCCATAGGGGTAATTTTGTCGATAATGCCACCGTGGGGATTTTTCTTTGACGGTTTTAAGTGATGTTTGGCAATATTGGTACCGGTAACTACAACTTTATTTTCTTTAGGAAGCACTCTCTCAACCATGCCTCTTTTGCCGTAATCTTTACCGGCAATAACCATAACATTGTCACCTTTTTTTATCTTTAACTTATTCATTAAAGCACCTCCAAAGCCATTGAAATAATGCGACCAAAGCCCAAATCTTTTAATTCTTTCCCAACAGGTCCGAATATTCGGCTGCCACGCGGTGTTTTATCGGGATTTATCAATACAACCGCATTATCATCAAATCTTACACTGGTCCCGTCAGGTCGTTTTATGGGTTTTCTTAAGCGAACGATCACGCCACGGATAACTTCTTTCTTTTTAACTTGAGTATGCGCTGTGGCAGATTTAACCGAGCCAATTATAATATTACCAATCGTAGCCGCCGCCGCTTTGCCACCGCCAACAACACGAATAACCATTACTTCCCTGGCGCCTGAATTGTCTGCAACATTTAAGCGGGTGTAACTTTGAATCATATGGCCTCTTTAATATTAATAACTTTCCATGATTTACACTTACTTATCGGTCGCGTTGATACAATCGTTACAATTTGACCTTTTTTGACATCTTTTTGGGTATCAACTAAAAATTTCTGTGATTTAATATAACTTTTTCGATACATTGGATGAATTTTTTTATAATCGATATTAATTAGAACGCTTTTATCAAGACTGTCGCGCAAGGCAACACCAATTAATTTGGTTATTTTAGACATTTTTCTCCTTAATTTCTGACATCGCTTTTTCAGTTAAAATTGACCAAACTCGGGCAATTTTTTTTTGCTGAAAATTTATTTCTCGATAATTTTTCAACTTATTAAAACTCGATTTGAATTTTAATTCAGTCAATAATTTTTGCGAATCATGCAATTCTTTAATCAATAATTTACTATCTTTGGTTCTTAATTCTTTAAGTAAAATTTGTTTTTTCATTTTTTCCTCGTTATAAACCGGCTGGGAACACTAAGTTTGTGGGCGCCAAGACGCAAGGCCTCGCGGGCAATTTCTTCGGACACTCCATCCATTTCAAAAATAATCCGACCGGGTAAAACCACTGCGACAAAATGATCTAAGCTTCCTTTGCCGCCACCCATACCACTTTCTGCTGCTGTTTTGGTAATTGGTTTATCAGGAAAAATTCTTACCCAAACTTTACCACCTCGCTTAATATAGTGAGTGATAGCGCGACGAGCGGCTTCGATCTGGCGAGCTGAAACCCATGCTCTTCCCAGAGATTTAATGCCGAAACTGCCAAAAGACAGAACTGAACCTCTGGCAGTAACTCCGCGCATTTTTCCGCGACAAATTTTTCTATGCTTTAATTTTCTTGGAACTAACATATATTACCTTTACAAACTTTCGATTATATCACCTTTATATATCCATACTTTTACACCAATGATGCCGTAGGTAGTTAAAGCGTCAACTTGAGCATAATCAATATCTGCCCTAAGTCGACCTAAAGGTATCGATCCATTACCATAATGTTCACGACGAGCGATTTCCGCCCCGCCTAATCGACCGGCGATAACAACCTTAACACCCAAGGCTCTTTTTTCCATAACTTTGGCAATCGTCTGCTTGATGGCTCTTTTGTAAGCAATTCTTCGCTCGATTTGATGAACAATTTGTTGAGCCACTATTTCAGCCGATAATTCTCCGTTCTTAATTTCCATGATTTCAATTTCAATTTTTTTATTTGCTAAACCGGTCTTATTATTTCTTATTTGAAGACAATTTTTTAATAAATACGTTTTAATCTCGTTAATTCCTTGACCACTGCGGCCAATTAAAATACCCGGTTTTGAGCTATAAATAGCAACTTTTATGGCATCTTGATCGCGCGATAATTCTATTTTTGCAACTCCGGCGTTTTTGCCGAATCTTTTGCCAAGCAGGGTTCTAATCTCAATATCTTCAGCTAAATTTTTAGCAAAGCTCCTGGGGGCAAACCATTTTGACTGCCAATTTTTATTTAGTTGTAAGCGAAAGCCAATCGGGTTTACTTTATGACCCATTTTTACCTCTTTTTTTATTTTCAAAAGGCTGAATACCTCGTAGCCCTTCGGTCTGAGACCTCAGGATCGAAGACTTGCTACGAGGATGAAGCCTATTTGGAAACAAACTTGCCCCATCGGGGATACTCCGCCGCTTGCTGCGGAGTAGTTTATTTTCGTTTGAAAATATTATTGTTGCGTGCGATGATCGTTTTAAGATTGCGGTGGCCCGACCTCGATGAATCATGCGACGGCGTTTTAATTTTGGCCCTTCGTTAATCATTATTGACTTAATATAGATGGGGCCGTCAAGATTATATTTATTTTTAGCAATGTCGATCCCATTCTTGATGACCGAAATCAACGGTTTAGCGGCAAGCTTAAAAGAAAAAGTCAAAATATCAACTGCTTTTTCCGCTTCCTGGCCGATAACTAAATGTGCCACTAAGCTCATTTTATCGGGAGTCGTTCTAATAAAACGATCGCGGACAACTATTTCCTGAATTTTTTCAGATTTCTTGTTATCGAATTTAACTTTATCTATTTTTTGCGTATCGTTTACTTTTACTTTTTCCACAATTGCCATTATTTTGCTCCACTTTCAGCTTTAGGTTTTTCTTCTTTGGAAGCTTTAACTGCTTGAGCCTCTTTAGCCACTACTGCTTGCTCTTCTTCTTTCGCCATACGACCACCGTGTCGAATGAATTTTCTTGTTGGTGAAAATTCACCTAATTTATGACCGACCATATCCTCAATTATTAATACGGGGATATGTTCGCGGCCATTATGAACTCCGATTTTGTGACCGACCATTTCGGGAGAAATAACTGAACTTCTAGCCCAAGTTTTAATAATTTGCCCGTCACCGGCTTTCAGATTCTTAATTTTTTTGATTAGATTTTCATCAATATACGGACCTTTTTTTAGCGATCTACTCATTTCTTTCTCCTTGATATAATCATACTCTTCGAATATTTATTTTTTTTGCGGGTTCTGACCCCTAAAGCATGCTTGCCCCATGGGGTTTTCGGATATTTTAAGCCAATCGGATTATTACCTTCGCCACCGCCATGAGGATGTGCGGCTGGATGCATCGCTTTACCTCTAACAGACGGTCTGATTCCCATGTGTCGTTTACGGCCGGCTTTTCCAATTCTTTGTGCCGAATGAGTGATATTTGAAACTTGACCGACAGAGGCAAAACACTCGGCGTTAATTTTTCTAATTTCATCAGACGGCATTTTCAGATTTACAAATTTTTCCTCTTTGGCCACAATTGTAGCAAAAGCACCAGCTGAACGCACCATCTTGCCGCCTTGAGTAGGCTTAATTTCGATATCAAATATTCTGATACCATTAGGAATATTCTTAAGTTTTAAGCGATTGCCTATTTTAATTTCGGTCTTGTCGGCAGAGATAATCTCATCTTTAACTTTTGCCCCTTCCCACGCCAGAATATATTTTTTAATTTTGCCATCAAACTTTACTAAAGCAATAAAAGAAGATCTGTAAGGATCATACTCGATGCTTTCGATAATTGCTGACGTATCCATAATTTCGTTTAAATTGGAAATTATTCGATACTGCTTTTTTTCACCGCCGCCCTGATGGCGAACGCTAATTTGGCCAGTTCTATCGCGCCCGGCATGACTTTTCAACTTCAAAATCAGGCTTTTTTCAGGCCTTTTCTTGGTCAAAACCGAGTAGTCGGTAACTGACATTTTTCTCCGAGATTGAGTTGTAGGTTTGAAAAATTTAAGCATTTATTTTTCTTCAAATCCGGGTATTTTTTGTCCTTTTTTAAGAGTGATAACCGCTTTTTTATATGATTTTATTTTTGCGGCAAATTTACCCTTTACTAATTTGCTTGTCGGCTTTACTTTAATAATATTTACTTTTGTAACATCAACTTTATAAATATTCATAATTTCTTCGGCAACTTGAACTTTGTTAGCTTTGATATCGACAACAAAGACATATTTACCGACAGTATTCCCGGTCATTGATTTTTCTGAGATTAAGGGTTTAATTAATATTTGCATTTTTAACCTTAAATAGTTTTTCGATGGCTTCAATGCCTTTTACATCTGTCAATAAATAATCAAATTGAAGTAAATCTTTAGTGTTTAAACCGCTGGGTTGGATTACTTTTAGATAAGGGATATTTTCGCAAGAAAGCATAACATTGACATTTATTTTATCTATCAGTATCAAAATTGTTCCCTCTTCGATCGGCAGTTTTTCTATAAATTTTTGAATTTGCGCCGTGCTGATTTTGGGCATTTCGATTTTTGGTACAACGATTAACTTTTTTTCAGCTATTTTTTGGGATAAAGCTATTTTTAATGAAAGATTAGACATCTTTCGGGAAATTCTAAGATGGTAATTTTGGCTTTTTCGCAGACCAAAAGTTACCCCTCCGCCACGCCATAAAGGTGATCGGATCGATCCGGCTCTAGCGTTACCGGTGCCTTTTTGCCTGAAAGGTTTGCGGCCACCGCCGGAAACATCGCCACGATTTTTAGTATGAGCAGTCGACCGGCGGTGATTTGATTCATAAATTCTTAAAACCTGCGCTAACAAATTTGGGTTATCTTTAACGGAAAAAATATCCGAAGAAACATCCAAATTACTATTATCTTTACCGGCAGCAGAATATATTTTAAGCTTCATTTTCACTCCACATCATAACGGGACTGTTATTTGCCCCAGGAACGGCTCCGGATAAAATCATTATCTTTTTTTCTAAATCTATTTTAACTATCGGCAATTTTTTGACAGTAATTTTGACCGCGCCTTGATGGCCGGCCATTCGTTTGCCCTTGAAAACCCTTTGAGCGTCAGTTGAGCCAATCGAACCGGGCTGGCGATAATTGTTCGAGCCATGGGTTTTCGGCCCGGTATGAAAGCCGTGACGCTTAACTGTGCCGGAAAAACCTTTTCCCTTAGAAATTCCGGTAACATTGATATTTTCACCTTCATGAAACTGCTCTAAAGTGATTTTATCGCCAATTTGATATTCTTTATCCGAGATTACCTCAAATACCTTGTTAGGCTTAATATTTAATTTATCAAATCGGCCGGCTTCGGGTTTGTTCAAACGTTTTTTGCTGAAAGCGCCTATTTGAACCGCTTTGTAACCGTGTTTTTCTTGGTTTTTCAAATCGGTGACAACATTGTCTTTTACTTCAACCAAAGTAACCGCTACAGCCGCGCCAGCTTTATCAAATATTCTTGTCATACCAATTTTTTTACCATAAATCGCTTTCATTAAAACCCCTTTGCCCGGAAACATTCTCCTTAAAGAATATTATCCTGACCGCCGTTTATATAGATTATCTTAATTATATAATTTAAGTTTTTATTTCGATATCGACACCAGCCGGTAGATCCAAACTCATAAGCGAATCGATTGTTTTAGCCGAAGGATCAAAAACATCAATTAATCTCTTGTGGATTCTCATTTCAAACTGTTCCCGGCTATCCTTATGAACAAAAGGGGATTTTAAAACCGTCACCTTGTTTTGTTCTGTCGGTAAAGGAATCGGACCGGTAACCACCGCTCCTGTTCGTTCGGCCGTTTCAATGATTTTTCGCGCCGATTTATCAATAATACGGTGGTCGTAGGCCTTCAGACGGATTCTAATCTTTTGTTGATGTTCGCTTTTTGCCATTTTTAATAAAAATTTATTTAACTATTTTGGTAACAACACCCGAACTTTGAATTTAATCGTATCGCCAGGCATAACCATTTCGGTATCGGCTGGCAGTTCGACTTCACCAGTAACATCGGTAGTTCTAACATAAAATTGCGGTTTGTAACCTTTAAAGAACGGAGTATGCCGACCGCCTTCCTCCTTGGTTAAAATATATACTTCAGCATCAAATTCGGTGTGAGGAGTAATCGAACCAGGCTTTGCCAAAACTTGACCGCGCTCGATATCTTCACGTTCTACTCCGCGAAGCAAGGCCCCAATGTTATCGCCGGCGATACCTTCATCAAGCTGTTTCTTGAACATTTCCACACCGGTTACAATAACTTTCTTGGTTGGCTTTAAACCGACGATTTCAATTTCTTCATTGACTTTAACCTTGCCACGTTCGATTCTGCCGGTAGCGACAGTGCCTCGGCCCTTAATCGAAAAAACATCTTCAACTGCCATTAAAAACGGCTTTTCAATATCTCGTTTTGGTTCGGGAATATAGCTATCAAGAGCATTGATTAATTCATCAATTGATTTAACAGCATCGGCATCGCCTTCAAGAGCTTTTAAGGCTGAACCTTTAATAATGGGAATTTCATCACCGGGATATTCGTATTTTTTCAAGAGATCGCGAACTTCCATTTCCACCAAATCACGCAGTTCATTATCGGTAACCTGATCTATTTTGTTAAGAAAAACGACAATATTTGGCACCCCGACTTGATAAGCCAACAGAATATGTTCTCTGGTTTGAGGCATAGGACCGTCGGCAGCAGAAACAACTAAAATAGCACCGTCCATCTGAGCGGCACCGGTAATCATGTTTTTGACATAGTCGGCATGACCCGGACAGTCAACATGAGCATAATGACGCTTTTCGCTTTCATATTCAACATGACAAGTAGCAATGGTAATACCACGCTCTTTTTCTTCTGGTGCATTATCAATTTGATCAACTGTTCGCGGTTGTGCCAAGCCTTTTTTAGCTTGAACCTGCAAAATCGCTGCTGTCAAAGTAGTTTTGCCGTGGTCAACATGACCAATAGTTCCCACATTTACATGGGGTTTCTTTCTTTCAAATTTTTCTGCTGCCATTTAAGACTCCTTACACAAATTAATATTACTCTTATATTTTACCTTATTTTAATTTAACTGTCAACATTTAGAGCTAAAAAATTCCCCTCGAAACTAAATATATCAAATTATTTTTCTTCTGTCAACCTTCAGCAACCAGTCAGGATTTTTTACTCAGTTCTAAATATGTCAAAGTCAGCGCGCTTGAATAAAAGGCGTTGTAGGCACCGGCAAACACCATAAAGCCGATTAATACTGCCAAACCGGCAATAATTGCATAAATAATCGCCATAATTTTCGAGGCTAAAAGTAAACCAAACCCAATGGCTAATAAAAGTCCGCCAATAAATAATACAGCTAAAATAACGGCGATCCCCACTCCAATACTAATGGCGTAAAGAAGTAAATACATCACAATTACTTTGCCTAAATTATCGCGAACCATATGGAGAGAATGGCGGATGCTTTCCCAAACACTTAATTTTTCCAATACCACCACTCTTAACGAATATGGTGAGATAAATGATACCAGTAACCAAAAAATCAAATCAACAAAAAAGAGCAATATTCCCCAGATAATAGCCAAAATATACTGATGAGAGACAACCAATAAAGCCACCGGGCCGATAAGTAATATCAGCGATGCCAGAATCATCAAAAAATAAAGAATGTTTACTCCCAAAATGCGCCAGAAATTATGCCAACCAAGCAAAAAACCGATTTTGAAATTATTTTTCTCGTTTATGGATATTTTTTTAACCGAACCGATCAAGGCGCCTTGGCTAACAATACCAATGATATACATCACCAATCCAAATACCGTCAAAATGGCAATCAAGGTTAATATTATCGCTCCGTAACTCAGCCAAAAAGAAGCAAAATCAAAATTGGTAGAATTATTTTCAAAAGCTTTTTGCCATTCAGAGCTACCACTAGAGTAATTTAAACCAAAACTGCGGTAACCGCCATAACCGCCAGCTAGCATTCCAAAAATCCACAAATACTTTTGTTTTAAAGCAATTTTGTAAGAATTTCTTACTATTTCAAAATAATCCATCAATCCTCCTTTGAGTGATACTTTTATTGAATTATAACATAATTGCTTGACAAGAGGCAATTAATCTGTTACAATTGCTTGTTTTGTAAATTTATAGGTTTTTTTTGATGGATATAATTTTACTTTTAATTTTAATTTTCTATGTCAGCGTATTAGTGAGCTTCGTCATTTCAATCGCAGCTTTTTCGCTTTCTACAAAAATAAAAGCCAATTTTTGGATTTTAGGTCTAATTTTGGGTATTTTTATCTTAAATTGGATAAAATTGGCTTTGTAATATAGTTAGAAACTTGAAACATCATTTCTATATAAAAATCTATTGACTTTTTAACTATTATAAGATTGCTTTGCTCGCACTCGCAATGACATTTATCATTTTTTCTATCCTTTAGACACATCGTTATATCCACATCGTAAGTGTATTAGTAGATGTGCTCTTTCCTTATTTAGATGCTATTTTATGTTCTCGACTATGCTCGAACTAAATTATTTCTTCTTTCCCTCGATAATCTGTTGGGCGATGTGGCGAGGAACTTCGGCGTAATGGTCGAATTCCATCGTATATGAAGCCCGTCCTTGAGTCATGGAACGAACCGAGGTTGCATAGCCGAACATTTCCGAAAGAGGCACCATCGCATCAATGACTTTTTGTTTAGCCCGATCAGACATTTTTTCAATATGACATCTTTTTGAGTTAAGATCTCCTAAAACATCACCCATAAACTCTTCAGGAGTGACAACTTCCACTTTCATAATCGGCTCAAGTAAAATCGGATCGGCTTTTTTCACTCCGGCTTGCAAAGCCATTGAACCGGCAATTTGAAAAGATAGCTCCGATGAATCAACATCATGAAACGAGCCATCGTAAAGCATAACCGACATATCAACCAACGGATAGCCGGCAATTACTCCTTTAGTCATGGCTTCTTTAACGCCTTTTTCAACCGCAGGAATAAATTCCTTGGGAATTGTGCCACCGACAACTTTATCGATAAATTCAAAGCCTTCTCCATGTTCTTTTGGAGCCAGTTCCAGCCAAACATGGCCGTATTGACCGCGTCCACCGGTTTGGCGAATATACTTTCCTTCTTGACGGGCGGTGGCTTTAATCGTTTCTTTGTAGGCAACTTGGGGAGCGCCGACATTGGCTTCAACATTAAACTCCCGTTTCATTCTATCGACAATAATTTCCAGATGAAGTTCGCCCATTCCTTTAATAATTGTTTGGCCAGTCTCAATGTCGCCTTTAACTTGAAAAGTAGGATCTTCTTGAGTTAAGCGATTTAGGGCAATGCCCATTTTTTCTTGATCGGCTTTGGTTTTTGGCTCAATGGCCACCGAAATAACCGGTTCAGGAAAAGTAATTGATTCTAAAATAATTGGCGATTTATCGTCGCAGAGAGTGTCGCCGGTAGTCGTTTCTTTAAGTCCAACAGCAGCGGCAATTTCTCCGGCATAAACTTCCTGAACTTCTTCGCGGGCGGCAGCGTGCATTCGCACAATTCGGCCAATGCGTTCTTTTCTATCTTTGGTGGTATTTAGAACATACGAACCGGCTTTAAGAGTGCCTGAATAAACCCTAAAGAAGGTCAAAGTTCCAACAAAGGGATCCGAGGCAACCTTAAAAGCTAGGGCTGAAAAGGGCGCTTCATCGGATGTTTCGCGAGCAACTTCTTCTTCAGTTCTTGGTTTGAGACCTATAATCGGAGGAACATCTAACGGCGAAGGCAAATAATCGATGACTGCATCCAACATTGGCTGGACTCCTTTGTTTTTCAAAGCCGAGCCGCAGAACACCGGAATAAGTTTATTGCTTATGGTCGCCACCCGTAAAACCTTCTTTAATTCTTCGTAGGTTGGCTTTTTTCCATCAAGATATTTATTTAAAAGAGTGTCATCTTGCTCGGCAATTTTTTCAATTAAAATTTGGCGGTATTTATTAACCCGTTCATGCAATTCAGCTGGAATTTCTTTTTCTATTATTTCCTGACCTTTATCGCCTTCAAAATAAACCGCTTTCATTTTCAAAAGATCGATAATGGCCGTAAATTTATCTTCAGTGCCATCGGGAATCTGCATGGCGACCGCGTTGTCAGTCAAGCGTTCTTTGATTGAACTAAAAGAATGATCAAAATCCGCCCCCATGCGATCAAGCTTGTTAATAAAGCAAATTCTGGGAACTTCATACTTATCGGCTTGATGCCATACAGTTTCCGACTGCGGTTCAACGCCGGCGACACCGTCGAAAACAACTACCGCGCCGTCAAGAACCCTCAGAGACCTCTGAACTTCGGCCGTGAAATCAATATGACCAGGGGTATCGATAATATTGAAGCGATATTTTTCATTGGGTTTGTCTGTGGTTGCCCAAAAACAAGTGGTGGCAGCTGAGGTGATAGTGATTCCGCGTTCCTGCTCCTGTTCCATCCAGTCCATCACCGCCTCGCCTTCATGAACCTCACCGATTTTATAAGTTTTACCCGTGTAATATAAAATACGCTCTGAGACAGTAGTCTTACCCGCGTCAATATGAGCAATAATGCCGATGTTACGATTATTTTCTAAAGAATATTCCCGCGCCATTAAGTCCTTTCAAAATTTTCTTAAATTAAAATATATCTACTCTTTATTATTGTATACTATTTTTTACCCTGAATCAAGACCAAAAAAGACGCCCCGAGGCGTCTTTTTTGTTTAAGTTTAAACTTAACTACTTATCCGGAATTGTGCCTTTTTTGCGGCCGATTATCAAGTAAAGAATCGGACCAATCCAGCTAATCAAGATGATTAAAACAATCCACAGGATTTTATCGTTCTGGTTTGGAAATTGACGACGGATAACGTCAATCAATGCCCACAAGAATAGTGCCAAGCCACCAAAGGCGAAAATAACCCAGAAAATAACCCATACTGCTGCCAATCCAACCGCGGCTGTTCCAACTGAAGCGGCAGCTGCGGCGGCAGCAGGATCGTATGTTACAGAATAATCCATTATACCTCCTTTTTGGAGCGACCTTTATTTAAATATGCCACTGATAGATTCTTTTGTCAAATTTAGAAGCGGGCGTAGTGCGCAAAGGCCTTGTTGGCTTCGGCCATTTTATGCATATTTTCTTTTTGCTTGACTGCCGTTCCGGTATTTTCAAACGCCGCCAAAATTTCTGCGCTAAGCAATTTGTCAAACGATTGTCCACGCGACTTGCGCGCAATAGCGATCAACCACCTCATAGCTAAGGATTCCGCCCGATCTGGATTTAATTCGGTTGGCACTTGATAAGTGGCGCCACCGATTCGACGTGGTTTAACTTCCAAAAGAGGTGAAGTGTTTTTTAAAGCTTTATCAAAAACTTCCAATGGTTCTTTGTTTGTTTTTTCTTTAAGAATATCAAAAGCGCCATAAACTAATTTTCTGGCAGTTTCTTTTTGTCCTCGCAGCATAATTTTATTGATAAACTTTTCCACCGTAACCGATTGATATTTAGGATCGGGATTCAATTTTCTTTTTGGGGCTTTCTTAGCTCTCATTATTGCCTTTCTTTACAGATACTTTTGATCCATATTTTGAACGGCCTTGCATCCGATTTTCAACACCAGCGGTATCAAACTTGCCACGAACGATGTGATATCTAACGCCCGGCAAATCTTTAACACGCCCGCCGCGAATTAAAACTACCGAATGCTCTTGTAAGTTATGGCCTTCACCGGGAATATAAGCAGTCACTTCCTGACCAGAAGTAAGCCGGACCCTGGCGATTTTACGCAGTGCCGAGTTTGGTTTTTTTGGAGTAACAGTTGTTACTTTAACACAAACCCCACGCAAAAAAGGCCGGCCTTTGACAAAATTTACCGGACGGTTTTTTAAAAAATTAAAACCGCGACGTAAAGCAGGGGTTTTAGTTTTGCTTACTTTAGACTTGCGGCCGTATTTTAATAATTGTGATATGGTTGGCATATTATTTTTTTCCTAATGCAGTTCCCGCCGGAATTAACTTACCAATGATAACATTTTCTTTCAACCCTTGCAATCGATCTACCGCGCCTCGCGTAGCGGCATCAATTAGAATCGAGGTTGTTTCTTGAAAAGATGCGGCCGATAGAAAACTTTCAGTTTTTAGAGCCACTCTGGTGATACCGCTGACTTGTTCTTCGCAGGTAGCCGGTTTTTTGTTACTTGCTTTAAGATTATTGTTTACTTTTTGAATCTCTAATTTGTCAATAATCTGACCTGATAGAAAATCAGAATCGCCCGATTCTTTAATTTTTACTTTTGAAAACATTTGTCGAACAATTGTCTCAATATGTTTATCGTTAATTGTTTGACCTTGAGAAGCATAGATTTCCTGAATGCTGCGAATAATATATTTTTGAATCGGCACTTTGCCACGAAGTTTTAAGGCAAGAGCCAGATCAAGATGGCCTTCAGTTAAGTCTTGGCCTTTAGAAACTTCGTCGCCGTCACTTACTTTAACATTAGCACGGCCACTGACAGCATATGTAATAGTGACTTTCTGAGTTGATGTAACTGCTATTTTTTTATCTGAAATCGAAATTTTACCAGCAATTCCGGCTCGAATGGCTTTCTTGTCCACCGCCATCGCTAAAGCTTGGCCGCTTTTAACAATATCGCCACTTTTAACATTGACTTTGTAATCGCTATAAACATCGTATTCTTCTTTGAGATAGTCGGCAGATGACAAAACAATATTTTGACGATCTTTCTCGGCAACAATTCTAACTTTTCCGTCAATTTCGGCTAAAATAGCCGGCGACCGTGGAATCCGAGCTTCAAAGAGTTCTTCAACACGAGGTAAGCCGGAAGTAATATCTTCACCGGTAATACCACCCATATGAAAAGTTTTCATTGTTAACTGGGTGCCAGGTTCGCCAATGGCTTGAGCCGCCATAATGCCAGAGACGGTGCCAAATTCTACCATTCTACCAATAGCTAAGTCTCTACCGTAACAAAGCTGGCAAACACCACGTTCGGCTTTACAATTTAGAACAGACCTGACAATAACTTCGTTAATTCCGCTATCGCCGATTTGCGTAGCTTTTTCTTCATTTATTTCTTCATTCTTTTTTACAATAACTTTATTTTTGTCTTTGATATCCTTGAAGGCTACCCGTCCAACTAATCGTTCATCGAATTTTTCACCGATTTCTTCAGATTCTTGCCGTTCGAGCGCAAAACCTTCATCAGTGCCACAATCTTTGGTCGTAATAATAACATCATGAGAGACATCGACAAGACGTCTGGTTAGGTAACCAGCTTCGGAAGTGCGCAAAGAAGTGTCTGATTTACCTTTTCTGGCACCGTGAGTTGAAATAAAGTATTCGATAACTGACAAGCCTTCTTTGTAGTTTGATCTAATCGGCAGTTCAATAATTTCACCCGCCGGGTTAACCACTAAGCCTTTCATGCCACCCATCTGAGTAATCTGAGCGACCGATCCTCTGGCGCCAGAAACAATCATGACATAAACGGGATTGTTTTTATCGAATTCTTTTAGCATTTCCCCCTCAAGAATTGATCGGGCGCCATTCCAAAGTTCGATCGTTTTAATATTTCTTTCCGAATCGGTAATTAAGCCCCGTTGATATTGATTATCGATTTCTTCTAATTTTTTATCACTGTCTTGAAGAATTTTTTCTTTATTAGAAGGAATAGAAATGTCATTAGCCGAAATTGTCATACCCGACAGGCCAGCATGCTCAAAACCGATTTTCTTGATTTTGTCGACAATGTCAGCCGTAATTTGCATGCCGTATTCTTTAAACATATTAGTAATTAGTTTTTTGAGTGATTTTGAATCCATATCATGATTTTGAAAAGGAATTTCGTCAGGTAAAATATTGTTGAATAAAATTCTTCCCACAGTCGTTTCGATTATTTTTATTTCCGCTTCTTGAGATTTATCAAGATGCATTCTAACCTTGATCTTGGCACGAGGGTGGACAAAACCTTGATGATAGGCCAAAATAGCTTCGTTTTTAGAGCCAAAGATTTTATCTTCCCCCGAAACATTCGGTTGGATGGTTGTCAGATAATAACAGCCAAAAACAATATCCAGCCTCGGTGAAATAACTGGTTCGCCTGAAGCAGGTTTAAGAATATTGTTTGACGATCTCATTAAATTGGTTGTTTCATCTTTTGCTTGTGAAGAAAGAGGAACATGAACGGCCATTTGGTCACCGTCGAAATCAGCATTAAAAGCATGGCAAACCAACGGATGAATTTGGATTGCTTTTCCTTCGATTAAAACCGGTTGGAATCCTTGAATACCCAAGCGATGCAAAGTCGGCGCGCGGTTAAGTAAAACATAATAATTGCTGGTAATTTTTTCTAAGATGTCCCAAACCACCGGGTCGCCGGATTCAATTAAACGAGTAGCGTTTTTAACATTGTGGACATGGCCATCAGCGATTAATCTTGAAATGACAAACGGCTTAAATAATTCCAAAGCCATAACCTTGGGAATACCGCATTGATGAAGCTTGAGTTCAGGACCAATAACAATCACCGATCGACCAGAGTAATCAACGCGTTTTCCTAAAAGATTTTGGCGAAAACGGCCTTGCTTGCCTCGCAACATATCGGAAAGTGAACGCAATTTTCTAGCGGTGGCGCCGGTTGAAACGGCTCTGCCGCGACGAGCGGAATTATCGATTAAGGAATCAACCGCTTCCTGCAACATCCTTTTTTCATTGCGGCAAATAACTTCGGGCGCGCCTTGAGAAATTAATCTCTTTAAACGATTATTTCGATTAATAACTCTTCGGTACAAATCATTCAAATCAGAAGCGGCAAATCTGCCTCCGTCAAGCTGAACCATCGGCCGCAAATCCGGAGGAATAACCGGCAAACGGTTTAAAATTAACCATTCCGGTTTAATCCCGGCATCTTTCATATTGGTAACCAACCTTAGTCTTCTTAAAACACGGCGGCGATTAACCCCAATAGTTGTCTTTAATTCCAAGTTTAATTCTTCGTATAATTGATTTAAATCGGTATTTTTTAGAATTTCCGAAATTGCTTCAGCGCCAATGCCAACTTTAATAATTTGGCCATATCTTAATGATAAATCTTGATATTTGCTTTCGGTCAAAATCATTTTTCGATTAAGAGAAAGAATTTCTTGCTTGGTAGCGCGGTAAGCAATTTCAACTTTAGCCATTTCCATGTTGTTGTCAGCCAGTTTATTCTTGGCTTCCGCAAACTCTTTTTCCAATTGCTCTAAGGCGCTTTTTCGAATATTTTCATCAACATCCAAAATCATAAATCCGGCAAAATAGATCACCCTTTCCAGATCGTTGGTAGAAATATCTAAAACCAAGCCTAAAACCGACGGTACGCCATGAACATACCAGATATGAGTTACTGGCACAGCCAAATCAATATGCCCCATTCTTTCACGTCTAACAGACGAACGAGTAACTTCGACACCGCATTTATCGCAAATTACGCCTTTATAACGAATTTTTTTATATTTTCCGCAGTAACATTCAAAATCTTTAACCGGTCCAAAAATTCTCTCGTCAAAAAGACCATCGCGTTCCGGTTTTTGAGTACGATAATTAATAGTCTCCGGTTTTAAAACTTCGCCAAAAGACCAAGCTAAAATTTCGTCGGGTGATGCAACAGAAATTTTTAGAGCATCAAAATCGTTGATTCTTGGTTGATCTTTATGATTAGCTTGTTGTTTAAATTGAGCTCTAGCCATTATTCTTCTCCTTCATCTATCGGTTTTTCTTTCATTTCTGGTTCGGGAACATCAAGTTCGGTTACTTCGACATCTTCGTCCGCCGCCACAGATCCAACCATAGCCTTGTCTTTAACAACCGGCGAAGCAACTTTTTTTCTTGAAAGCTCGGCTGAAGTTAACATTTCGACATTTAACCCCAATGATTGAAGTTCTTTAACTAAAACATAAAAACTGGCAGGAATTTGTGGTTTTTGAATCGGCTCGCCCTTAATAATTGATTCATATGCTTTTGAACGGCCGATAACATCATCGGACTTAATCGTCAAAATTTCCTGCAAAGAATGGGCGGCACCATAGGCTTCCAAAGCCCAAACTTCCATTTCACCGAATCGCTGGCCGCCAAATTGAGCTTTACCGCCTAAAGGTTGTTGGGTAACCATTGAATAAGGCCCGGTTGAACGGGCGTGCATTTTATCATCAACCATATGGCAAAGTTTCATCATATAGATAATGCCAACGGTTGTTTTTTGATCAAAAGGATTGCCGGTACGGCCATCGTAAAGCTGAACCTTACCGTCCGCAGGAAGACCGGCTTTTACTAATTCTGCTTGAATAGTTGGATATTCAACGCCTTCGAAAACGGGAACTGCCACTTTGTAATTTAATCTTTGAGCTGCCCACCCAAGATGGGTTTCTAAAATCTGTCCTAAGTTCATACGGGAAATTACACCCAAAGGATTTAAAACAATATCCAGCGGCGTGCCGTCGGTCAAGAAAGGCATTTCTTCTTCCGGCAAAACCACCGAAATGACACCTTTATTACCGTGACGGCCGGCTAATTTATCGCCAATTTGAATTTTTCGAAGTTGTGCCACCGCTACCTCTACCATTTGGTAGACGCCGGCGGGCAATTCGTCGCCGCTTTCTTTGGAAAAGATTTTAATATCAACAACTCTCCCATATTCACCATGAGGCAAACGTAATGATGTGTCTTTAACATCTTTGGCTTTTTCACCAAAAATAGCTCTTAATAGTTTTTCTTCAGCTGACAGTTCAGTTTCACCTTTAGGAGAAATTTTACCGACTAAAATATCGCCGGCCGAAATTTCGGCGCCGATTCGAACGATACCTTGTTCGTCAAGATTAGCCAATGCTTCTTCACCGACATTTGGAATATCGCGAGTTAGAAGTTCCGGTCCCAATTTTGTATCCCGGACTTCAAGAGAGTATTTTTCAATATGAACTGAAGTATAAACATCATTGCGGACTAATTTTTGAGAAATAATAATTGCATCTTCAAAATTTGCGCCCCTAAATGACATAAAGCCGACTAAAACATTTTTGCCCAATGCCAATTCGCCTTGCTCGGTTGCCGATGAATCAGCGATAATCTGGCCATTTTTGACTTTATCACCGACTGAAACAGCCGGAGCTTGATTAAGACAGGTCCCTTGATTAGAACGTAAAAACTTTTTTAAACGGTAACTTTCTTTTTGGCCGTTTTTTTGTTGAATGCTAATTTCCGCCGCCGAGACATCGGTTACCGTACCGTCTATCTTACTATATAGACACTGACCGGAATCTTTTGCCGCCGCCTCTTCCATACCGGTTCCGATAACAGGCGCTTGAGGTCTGACCAAAGGCACCGCTTGTCTTTCCATATTTGAACCCATTGAGGCGCGAGTGGCATCATCATGTTCGACAAAAGGAATTAAAGCCGTTGACAGGGATACCGTTTGTTTAGGCGAAACATCAACATATTGAATCTTGTTGGTTCTTTCAATTTGCGGCAGGCCAAGCCGACGAACAATGGTTCGCGATTCCAAAAAGTAGCCGTCTTTATCAAATTTTGACGACGCCGGCGCAATAATCGATTTTTCTTCCGCGTCAGCGTCTAAATAGATTAATTTATTAGTAACTCTTGGTTTTTTATTTTTACCCTCTTCGACAACTAAATATGGAGTTTCCAAAAAGCCGTATTCATTAATTTTGGCATATGAGGCCATATAGCCAACCAAACCAATATTCGGACCTTCGGGAGTCTCGATTGGACAAATACGGCCGTAGTGTGAGGAATGAACATCACGAACTTCAAAACCGGCTCGTTCGCGCGAAAGACCGCCCGGTCCGGTAGCCGACAAACATCTCTTATGCTCTAATTCAGCTAAAGGATTTGTCTGATTCATAAACTGGGACATCTGCGAAGAAGCGTAGAATTCCTGCAAAACCGCGGCAATCGGCCGGGCGTTAATTAATTGATTGGCGGTAACAGTATCAGGATCGAGCACCGACATACGGTCTTTAATAATTCGTTCCATACGCAAAAAGCCAACTCTTACTTTTCCTTGGACAAGCTCGCCTACTGCTCGTACACGGCGGTTTTTTAGATGATCAACATCATCAGGCTCAGCAGTTGGATCATTATTCAAACGAATAATCTCGCGAATCACTTCAACAACATCTTCGATTCTTAAAATTCTATTTTTAAGCTCATTTTCAACATTTAGCCCTAACCGGCGGTTTACTTTATAGCGACCGACTTTACCTAAATCATAACGCTTTGGGTTAAAAAACATCGCTTCTAAAAATGTTTTAGCGGTATCGGCCGTCGCCAAATCACCCGGCCTGATTCTTTTATAAACTTCGACTAATGCTTCTTCGTATGTTTTAGCGGTATCGCGACCTAAAGTCGCTTTGATATAATCGTGATCAGCATTATCATTAACGCCCTCAAAAGCTTTAATGATTTGGTCGGTATTTAAACCTAAAGAACGCAAAAAGGTTGAAATAAGAATTTTTCTTTTTCTGTCAACTTTGACATAGATTACATCTCGCTGGGAAGTTTCAAATTCAAGCCAAGCGCCGCGCGAAGGAATGATTTTTGCTCCAAAAAAATGTTTGTCACCTATTTCATTAGCGACAAAGAGAACTCCAAAAGAACGAACTATTTGAGAAACAACAACTCTTTCAATACCATTAATAATAAAAGTCCCACGGTCAGTCATTAAAGGAAAATCGCCTAAAAAGATATCCGATTCTTTAATTTTACCGGTAACTTTATTGGTTAAACGGACATGACATTTAAGCGATGATTGATAGGTAAGATTCTTGTTGCGGGTAGTATCTTCATCATAACGCGGAGTCTCCAATGAAGTGCTTAAAAAATCTAATTTCAAAAGCTTGCCGGTAAAGTCTTCTACCGGGTTAATTTCGTCTAATAGCTCGCGAATCCCCTCTTTGAAGAACCAGTCATAAGACTTGGTTTGAACCTCAATCAGATCAGGAAGGGGAATGGACATTTGTTTAGATTGATTGAATTGGACTCGAGACACTAAAAAACTCCTCAAAAATACCACAGCAACACCTACTGCTTAGAGGCAGAAATTTGCGTTAATAATTATTTGGTCCCACCCTTTTTTATAACTATATTTATTACTATCTTATCTTATAATAAGATATTATTTTTGTCAAGCCCTGGGGATTAATTTTTGCCGCTAAACTTAAAATATTTGTTGGCTCCCACAGAAGGAAGATGTACCAGAATCAAGTAAAATGTTATTTGACTGAGAGGAACTTTTAGGGGTACCGATGATCATTTTGTAAACATTCAAAGCGATTGCGCCAATAAAAAGTATTATTATTATCCACAGGGCCAATTTGAATTTTATTCCGACAATATCCCAAAAAACCTTCTTGATAATTAAAAAATCGATCAATAAAATAGCTAATAAAACCAATAAATCCAAGTAGTAAATATAGGTTATAAAAACATTCATTACGGTATAGATAATAATCGAGATTGAAAATATGGCGATTATTTTGGTAGTATCGTCAAACGCCTTGCCTCTTTTTATTTTATTGACAATGATTCTCACGATCAAATACAGAGCCAAAAAAATATTTATAAAAATAATTAAACTTATAACTCCCCGAGCTAAACTTGCGAATATTGGCGTCGGAGCAAGACAAGTCATATAGTTAGTAAAATTTTGTTTAAATTTCAAAATTGTCCTTTGAGAATCGTTTTCAATTATGTGCTAATTTATTGTAAATTTTGATCGTCAATCACCTCTTCCTCCTGCGGTTGAGCCACATCAGCACCAACTTCAATCAGAGCGGCTTCATCGCCAGCCATTCGCTTAACGCTTAGTTCGGCAACCTCGGATGTTTTGAAAGATTCGGCAGTTTGAGGCGAAACGATAACATTAATAGTATGTGGCGGTTGATTGGCGCGAAAACCATCAAAAAGAAAAGGAGAACAGGCATACAGGCTGACATGGGGGATATAAACACCCTCAGGAACCGGGTGAGACTGGGCTAACGACTCTTGCGTTACTTTCATCTGAGCAAAACCAACTTTTTGTTCTTTGTTTTCGCTTGTTTCCGGTGGAATTTCTGTAGGAATAGGTTCTCGGCCGATACCAAAAATACTCATAACTTCTCCTTTTTGTAAATTAACTAATAATAATTAATTGTAAAACACTGCTTAATTAAATATTAACTCAAACTGAAATATAAATCAAAGTAGCTAATTCTGTCTAAAAGTAATAATATTTAAATGTAGAATAGATAATTTCAGAAAGGAGGTGAGCAGTTTTTTTCATACCTGAAGTATTAATTAGTAAGGAGCAAAAAATGAAACAATCAATTGCATTATTAACTATCTTTTTGAGTTTAATCGTATTTTCCAATGTTACCAATGTCGCCAGAAATCAAAAACAAACCTTAGTTACTCCGTCGCCAGTAGTCAACAAAAGTGATATCAAGGATGCAGAAGTCAACCGCTACAACAACAAGTACCAAATCCAAGTTAATTATGATGTTAATTCAATTACTGAAAAATTAAACTGGATAACTCAAAACGAATTAGCCAAATAAACTACCTCGCAGCAAGCTGACGAGGTATCCCTGAAGGGAAAGTTTGTTTTTAACAGGTTTTCATCCTCGTAGCAAGCTACGAGGTATTCAACCTCTGAAAATAAGCCACACTGCGATAAAACCTCAATGTATTGCCTAAGATGAAAAGTGTATTTTTATACAAAACCCCGCAAAAATATGCGAGGTTAGTTGTTGGTTAAAAGTTTTCTTAAACGCAAAGTGTTTGCCACATCGCTATCACTTGCATTTAGACTTGATAAAAATTCGTCAAACTCAGGATTATTAAAAAATAAATTATCACATTTAAGGCTACAAATTACCGAATATTGCCTGAATAACAATTTACCTATCGGCCGACTCAGTTCTGCCGGAGTGGGAGAAAGTATCATAAAATAAAATTTTTGTTTTTCTCTTGCAAGTATTTGAAAATCGTTTAATTTATTTTTATCAAGATCGTCAGACTGCCCTTTGAAAATTACTATATCTCCAGAATTATAACAAAATGCAGCTGCTTGGATGATACTTTTTTTGCCAACAACCGGATTTGCAATATTTACTACCACATGATCAGGTAAAATCGTAATCGGCCCTTTAGTATTAGGCAGCAATTCATCAAGCGTTAAAAATATGCCAAAAGGATAATATAAACACAGAACAGGAAATATTTCAGATCCATCAGCCTTAAGACCGATAGATGCCACTGAAGCTGTTAGCACACTGGCTACTGGCATAATTTCCTCCTTGTCAAAGTACAATTCATTCTTAATTACAACATTATAACTAATATTATTATTTCGCAAGATAATCTTTTTAGATAAAAAAAATGCGCCCGGGACAAAATGTCCCGGGCGCTTAAAGTTCGTCACCGTCTTGCGGTCACTACGGGTAAATGACCGTTCCCGGATCAGGCAAGATGAACGGAACAGCGTCGTTATTGTTGAGTAAGTCGAGCTGACCCGCCATCGCCGTTCGTTGGGAATCGCTCCCACTCTGCCAGACCTGAATTGCCTGGGTAACCAACGTCTGCGTTGACACCCAAGAACCATTCAACCAGATCGCAGCTCCTACACCACCCAGCCGATGCCGACAGTTCATAATGAAAGCATCGAGCTGTTGAGCCAGTTGTTCACGCGGATCGCCGCCGGCGTTGGAATCAACAAGGAAATGGCTTTGCTCGGCCAAGGCCGAACCGGCAGGAGCGATGGTCTCTCCCCAGTCGCCGTTGGCAGCAGCAACGGGGGTTCCGTTAGCAAAAAAACCGTCAATCGGCTCGTCGCCGGCGCCAAAGTAACTGGACGGCGCTTGCCACGGAGCCAGACTGTTAAGGTATGCAATGTCAGACGGAGTAGTTTCACCCAACCCGTTCTTGTTATGCCAATACCCCTTGGTATCAAAATCAGCCTGGCCTTGGCGAATGTTGCCGAACTCCACTCGAGCCGAATCACCTGAAGCCAGTTGAATCTGCCTTGTCGTGGGAGTAGTGTTCATCCACCCGCCAGAAAGCGGCATCCGTTCGGTGATATCGTACAAACCCGGCATGATCCAGAAGGTGTCACAACCGTTAGACTTGGTTATGGAAACGCTGTCCCATACCCACCCTGCCACGGTTGTGCCATGCTCGTAGATCCACCAGCCGGGAATACCAGGCTCGCCTGCGTCCCAGATACCGTCGCCATCGAGGTCGTAGAACTTACAGACCGTTAGACGGGCCAACTGGATGTTGCCGAAGATAACTTCATGAGTTTCCCGGGAAGTCCCGGCAACCAAGAAATAGGCCGCAGGATAGTCGCGGATGCGGACGCCGTCGAGGTAGGTGCAGGTGTACATCCACCCTTCGCGCTGTTCCTCAACGAAGTTCCAAAATCCAGCCGGTTCAGTGGTGATCTGGATGGGCGTATAGTAAGTGTTGGTAACACCGAGGGGATCGATTGCATCAACCCGCCAACCAGTGATTTCCAACTCGCCTGCATCCCAGATACCGTTACCGTTAGCATCGTTGAACTTCTTAACAGTCACGACCGGCGGCGTATATGGAGGACCATTACGACGCACCTTAAAGTTGTCGGTCTTGCTGTCCGGTGGCCTGAAACCGTGATAATTCCCCGGGCTGTAGCCGTTGTCAACGAGGTTGGGATCGCCGATGAAGTTTTCGCACGGAGTTATCCATACCTTGTAGACACCACCCTTATTGGGTGTGTCAAGGTAGGGCATCAACTGAACAGTGATCGCGCCCAGTTCAGGGTGATCGATATCGATGCCCGTCTTGTGAGTGCAGTCGACTTCCACCCAGACACCCCTGACCTTCGTCAGCTTGGTGCACGGGTAGACATAGTCGATGACCCCAAGAGCACTGACGTGGACCTTGCGGCACTTAACCGCGTCTGTCGAGAGAAGAACCTTCCCTGACGGGTCAGTGACCTGAAAGTAGTAATCGCCCTCGTTAAGCCCCGCCGCGCCCGCAGGCGCGTTGGACCCAGGCCCGCCATCGAGATAGACATCCTCTTTGGCCGCGAAGATGTTAGCGTTGACTCGCGAACCGTCAGCCGTGGTCGTAAAAATCGCCCCCGGCATCGGCCCGGCCAAAGCCTGAGTGCTGGCCAGTGCCAACACCCCCAAAGTAGCCAGCACAACCATAATCAGCACAACCCTTCGTCCCATACCTTAGCCTCCCCAGTATTTGCCCTTGCGGGCTAGTAGTCGAACTCCGTCTTTAAAAAGCCAGAGCCGCCTGCAGACCCGCAAGGTATTTTTCAAAGATCAAATTAGAACTAATATAGCACATTTAACCATAAAAGTCAATATTTTGTACATGTACTGCATATGTGAGCGTAAAAAGCTAAACTAAAATTACAATATTAGAGAACTTTTTCGAGCAATTCCTTAATCCCCGAGCCGGAAACGGCCGAAATAATACAGACCTCTTTTTTAATTTCTTTTGACAACTTTTTAGCGATTTTTTGAGCTTCTTTTTCGGTTAAACTGTCCGCCTTATTTATTGCGACAATTTCTTTTTTCTTTGAAATTTCCGGATTCCATTCCTTAAGTTCTTTTCTTATCGTTTGATAATCGTTCGAAATATTAGAGCTATTAATATCAATTAAATGAATTAAAATTTCGGTTCTTTCAATATGGCGAAGAAATTTATCGCCTAAACCTCTACCTTGTGAAGCACCCTCAATTAAACCGGGGATATCGGCAAAAACCAAATCCTTATCATGGATTTTTGCCACTCCTAACATCGGCTCTAAGGTGGTAAAAGGATAATCGGCAATTTTTGGCCGCGCGTTAGAAATCCTGGAAAGTAGCGTTGATTTGCCCGAATTCGGCAGGCCGATTAAGCCAACATCGGCTAATAATTTAAGCTCTAATGATACTTCTTTTTCCTCGGCGGGAGTGCCTTTTCTAGCATAAAAAGGGGATTGCGAAGTGGCGGTGGCAAAATGAATATTACCCCATCCCCCTTTGCCGCCGCGGGCAACTAAAAATTTTTCGCCTTCTTTAATAAAATCGTATAAAACACTATCGTTTTCTTTGAGAATTGTTCCCGGGGGGACTTTTAAAAACGAATCTATGCCATCTTTACCCTTCTGTTTTTTAGGTTTACCGTTTTCTCCTCTTTGGGCTAAAAATATTTTTTTTCGGGCGAAATCTGACAAAGTATGAATATTGCCGTCGGAAACTAAAAATACATCACCGCCGTCTCCGCCGTCGCCGCCATCCGGTCCGCCCTTGGGAACATATTTTTCCCTTCGAAAAGAAACCATGCCGTTACCGCCATCGCCTGCCTTAATTTTAATTGTCGCTTCATCTGTAAGCATAATTGATTACTATATCATACTTTTATTAATTTACAAACCACTCATTGATTACAAATAATCCAATGGGTTGAGTACTCGACCATTTTTAGTGATTTTGAAATGAACATGCACACCTGTCGACCAGCCGGTATTGCCCATAACACCGATAACCTGACCTTGATTGACCCATTGGCCGGCAGAAACTGCAAAAGTTGACATATGCCCATAAAGCGTTTGCCAGCCGTCGCCGTGATCAATCACGATAAAATTGCCGTAACCACCACCCCAACCACGGGTGGCGCGGACAACTCTTCCTGAGGCTGAAGCAAAAAGGGTTGTTCCCGAACGCGAAGTTAAATCAACTCCATCATGAAAAGCCTCAAATGAAGTTCGACCAAACCCTTGAGACATATCCCAACCGGATGTAGGTCGCCTGAAAGTCCCCGAAAAAGGAATTTTAGTTGAGGCTCCGGCAACTTTTTTCTTCTGTAAATTTTGTAACTGGGTCGGCGCCAAATCCTGCGGTGGAATTTTTAATTGCTGACCGGGCTTAATCATATCTGACGACAAGCTGTTTGCAGTCTTAATAGTCGAAACTTTCAATCCATATTTCCAAGCAATGCTGGCGATGGTATCGCCGCCTTCAACCGTATAAACGATTGTTTTTGTCCTTTTTTCATCTTTTTTCGATTCTTCAGTTACTTGAGTCGTGGTAAGTTCCGGCTTTGAAAGAAAATCTTGATCTTCCATCGCCAGAGCTACCGATAAAGGATCTTCCTCAATTTTAGTGGTAAAAGGTCCAACTTGAGAAACTACATCGGCAACTTCCGCCGGCGAAAGATCCATAATTTCTTCCGAAGGCTGAAAGTAATAAGAATTTTCTTGGGCTTTTGCCACATCAGCCACCACCGTAAAAAAAGCTATTATCATTATTGATAAATAGGGTAAAATCCTTTTTTGATTAAAATCAATTAATCCCTCCGGTATGCGGTTGCGGATACGTTTTGACAGGATATCTTTTCTGAGGACAATTCTCTCTAAGATTTTTTTAAAAATATTCATATGTATAAGGGAAAGCCTACAATATCCAGTTTAACTTAACACGCAAGAATGTCAAATATAAACTACTCTGCGGCTTGCCGCAGAGTATCCTGCGGAAAGTTTGTTTCCAAACAGGTTGAAAATAAAAACTTATTCCCCCAATTTTCGAGTTCGTTCTTCTTTTTTATAACATTCCAATGAGTCCCCCACTAAAATTTTGGTTGGAGATTCTACTTTAAGACCGCATTCAAAACCCTCCGCCACTTCGGAAGTGTCTTTTTTATTTTGTTGTAAAGAGGTAATCTCGCCCATACCAATAGTATCTTTATCACGAACAATCCTGACTTGGCAATGATCTTCTAATTTTCCTTTTGTTACCCTTCCACCAATAATTTTTTCATTTTTAGATGTCTTAAAAACAGCTAAGATTGATAGCCGACCGATTTCAGTTTCAATGATTTCCGGCTCAAGTAATCCTGATAGAGCGGCGGTTAAATCATCCAATAATTGGTAAATAATATCGTAGATAGAAATTTTAATATTTTCGCGGCGAGCCAAATTCATAACATCGGTTGACGCTTTAACGCGAAAGCCAATCACCAAAGCATGGGAGGCAACCGCCATATTGATATCTGACTCGGAAATATCTCCAACTCCCTCGTGAATAATTTTTATTTTAACTTCTTTATCTTCCAAATTCTTAAGTGAACTCTTAATCGCTTCAAGCGAGCCGGCAACATCAGACTTAAGGACAATTTTGAGTTCTTTTATTTTTCCCGCTTTGATATCTTGCGAAAGTTCGGTGATGGAAATAACTCTGCGTTTAATTGTTTTTGTTTTAGTTAATTCTTTGGCAGTCTTTTCATTTTCAACAACCAAGAATCTGTTGCCAAAATCCGGTAGGTCCTGCAAACCGGCGATTCTAACCGGAACCGAAGGAGCAGCTTCTTTTATTTTCTTGCCCAAATAATTTTCCATAATCCTAACTTTGCCATAAGTATCACCGATAACAATAGGGTCACCGATTTTTAGAGTTCCCTCTTGAACTAAAACCGTAGCAATGGGACCCATACCAGATTGCATATGCGACTCAATCACCACGCCAGTTGCAGAAAGCGTTGGATCAGCTTTAAGCTCTTTAAGGTCGGCAACCAGTAAAATCATTTCCAACAAACTATCGATATTTTTTGTTTCCTTGGCTGAAACATTGATCATAGGCACATCACCGCCCCACTGCTCCGACAAAAGACCGTTGTCGGCTAATTGTCTCTTGGTTTTATCAATATCGGCATCGGGCAAGTCAACTTTATTAATAGCCACGACAATTGGCACACCCGCTTCCTTGGCATGGTTTATAGCCTCAATCGTTTGCGGTTTTACGCCATCGTTTGCCGCTACCACCAAAACAACCACATCGGTAATATTAGCCCCGTGAGCTCGCATGGCCGAAAAGGCCTCGTGTCCGGGAGTGTCCAAAAAAGTGATTTTGCGTGATTTAGACGCAAAATCATCCTGAGTTTTACGAAGGATCTCTCGATTAGATTTGCTTCCTTGAGATGATGTTTCGTCTTTTGGACGAATTGTGACTTGATAAGCGCCGATATGCTGAGTGATGCCGCCTGCTTCGGTGGCAATAACATCCGTGTGGCGGATGGCGTCAAGCAATTTGGTTTTACCATGGTCAACATGGCCCATAACCGTAACTACCGGAGATCGCAGTTTTAGATTCTTTTTAACTTGTTTTAGAGATGCAACTATTTTCTCTTCTTCCTTCAACTTTACCTCAACGGCAAACTCATCAGCAATAATAGCCATTGTGTCAAAATCAATGAGTTCATTAATCGTCGCCATGACACCGTTTTTGACAAGTTTGGAAATTATTTCCGTAACGGACAAATTCAAAATATCCGCAAATTCCCGCACCGTTAAAACAGGCGAAATTAAAACAATTCTTTTTCCGGTTTTTTCTTTTTCGACTTTTGCCTCTTTAACCGCTTTGTTTTCTTCCACTTGCGTTAAGCGCTTGCCTTCGGCTTTAGCTTCTTTTTTGCTTAATTTTCTTTGCTTTCTTTTTGCCATTGTAAATTGATTTTATCACTTTCAGGAGTAAAAGGCAAGGTTAAGCTTGACTTTTGAGTAATTTTATGGTATAATGCGAATTAGAATGCTGTGGAATATGCCAATCTCACCGAAAGGAGACCAAGTTGGCACAACCAGAAATCGTTGATCACCTCGTACGAAAACACTGCCTAAGCATGAAACAGAACGTCCAGTTGCTCCTGTTGATCATTGAGGCTGCGGCAGCAACCAGCACCATCCCAGTTACAGAGTATGATGAAGAACCGGATAGTTACTACACGCCAAGTGGCGCAAGTCGTTCCGACTTTGAGATGAGACTGAAGAAGAGCATGGAAACCGTCGACCGCCCGGTCATCCTCGCCTTCAAGGAATATCTGGAGGCCCAGACCGCCGCCCTAAAGTAGGGCTACAAGAACACACCACACAAGAGGCTCTGCGGATCGCAGAGCCTCTTCCTATATATACTGTTTTTATAGCTTTCCACCCCAATAATTGGCTTCGGATGGTTTTTCTTTTTCTTCAAAAAGATTGGTTTGAGTATCTTTATTAATTTTTTTTGGCGATTTTAATTTAGCTGATTTTAGCGCTGTACCATCATGAACAGCCGCCCATTCGGGAAGACCGCCTTCTTTTGTATCAGCTTTTTGATTATCTTTTTCTTCTTCTTTTTTAGGTTTCGAAACTGCTGGCTCTTCTTCTTCTTCTTCTGCTGCTACTGCTACCTCTTCGGTTTCCTCTGCTGTTGCTTGTGATATTTTAAGTTCTTCTTCCGCTTCAACTACATCAATTTGCTGTTCAGGCAATTCTTTGTCAATTTCAATTAATTTATTGGTTTTATCTTTGCTAATTATCGTAACCGAAGTAACTTTATCACCCTGATTGAATCGAATTAAAGTTACTCCTTGAGTGTCGCGCTGTAATTTTTTGACTGTCGCAAGCGCCATTCTGATAACTTGGCCTTTGCGCGACGCCAAAATCAAATCGTAGTTATCATCGGAAACCAGCCTCATGCCAACAATCGGTCCGGTTCTTTCGGTTACATTAGCCGCCCGCAAACCCATGCCGCCACGAAGTTGCATATTAAACATCGTTAAAGGCGTTCTCTTACCAAATCCTTTTTCCAAAACAATCAGGGCATCAACCTTACTTTCGGCTCCGGCAGGAATAACATCGGTTGAGACAACATAATCATCACCCTTGAGCAAAATCCCCCGCACTCCGGCAGCGGTTCTGCCCATCGGACGAATGTCGGTTTCTTTGTAAAAAATAGATTGGCCTTTGGCAGAAACCTGAAAAACATTCTCATCACCGGTGGTTACTTTTACCCAACGAAGGCGATCTTCCGGACGAAGTTTAATGGCCAAAATTCCGGTTTTTCTAACCTTGCTGTATAGCTTCATGCTCGTTTTTTTAACAAGGCCTTTGCTTGTTGCCAATAAAATATATTTATATTTTTCGATATCACTCGATGA
>Ga0076298_101_pt1 | contig 54974 bp, 47 predicted proteins | sample RifGroA1_FD_67983 | JGI IMG/M metagenome (GOLD analysis project Ga0076298, IMG submission 67983) | Berkelbacteria bacterium GW2011_GWA1_39_10
GAATGGCATAACGGTCTGAAAACTGTCTCTGGGAAAGGCTCGGTGAAATTACAATGCCGGTAAAGATGCCGGTTACCCGCAGCAAGACGGAAAGACCCCGTGAAGCTTTACTATAGTTTGATATTGAATCAAAATTTTGATTGTATAGAGTAGGTGGGAGCGCAAGCAAAAGTGTAACACCACCCTGTTAAGGTTTTGATTCTAACCATCGTTAATTCGAAGGGACAGTGTCAGATGGGTAGTTTAACTGGGGCGGTTGACTCCTAAATTGTAACGGAGTCGCTCAAAGGTTGGCTTGGCCCGGATGGAAATCGGGCTGAAAGTGCAAACGCATAAGCCAGCTTGACTGCAAGACTTACAAGTCGCGCAGATGCGAAAGCAGGAGTTAGTGATCCTCTGGCACAGAGTGATGTGGCCAGAGCTCAACGGATAAAAGCTACTCCGGGGATAACAGGCTGATCGCGCCCAATAGTCCACATAGACGGCGCGGTTTGGCACCTCGATGTTACAAGTAATTGTATAATAAATATGGCTAATAACGGTGGAACCCTACTTAGGTTTACCGAACACTAAGAGGGTAATACCGTGGGAAGAAAGATTAATTATGCCAGAAGAAGTAAAAGCCTATATTGCAGGTTTTTTAGACGGAGATGGATGTTTGATGGCACAGTTGGTAAAAAGAGAAGAAAACAAATTTGGTTTTCAAATTAGGTTAAGCTTGGTTTTTTACCAGCATGTGCAAAACATTAAACACCTTGAATGGTTAAAATCTCTTTTAAAAGATGGTTACATTCGGAAAAGAAATGATAACATGGCTGAATATACGATTGTAGGTATTAAGCCAGTAATCAAAGTGATAGATGAGATTTTACCTTATCTTCGCCTAAAAAAGAAACAAGCACAAAATTTATTATTGTTTAAAGAAATGGCTTCAAAACCATCTAAGGAACAATTTATTAAATTTTGTAAGCTTGTGGATAATACTGCAAAGTATAATTTTTCAAAGAAACGCAAGATATTCACACCACAAGTGTTAAGGTATCTGGATGATAATAATCTTTCCCCGTAACGACTGATAGCTGATTTAGGCAATCAGCTTGAGTCTCTCCGACATGATGTCTGAGGGACATACGCCAACGCCTTGTTATTGGTGAATAACAAGGATGAAGATATAGTCTGCGCCATTAGTAATAATGGAACAAAAGCGAAGACAGTTCGGTCCTAATCTGCTGTGGGCGTCGAAGTTTGAAGGAATCTGCTCCTAGTAGGCGCAAGAGCGCCATGCTACTTTTCCGAGTAATCGGAATTGACAATTCGGCTAATAACGGTGGAGCCTTCACAATATTTATGGTACAATATAGTTAAGTTACTTGAGGACCGTGAATTTTGAAAGGGAATACCGTGGGAAGTCGACCAAAAGATTTAATGAAAATTTTTGGTTTGACCCCGTAACGACTGAGTCCGATGTGACACCGGACGAGATATCGATTTGATAAGTTAAAGAAATATATCGATATCACACGCCGACTCCCGACGCTACGTCGGGATGAAGATATAGTCTAAGCCTTTTAGAAATAAAAGAGTACTTGACGAGAGGACCGGAGCGGACGAACCTCTGGTGTACCAGTTGTTCTACCAAGAGCATTGCTGGGTAGCTATGTTCGGTCGGGATAACCGCTGAAAGCATATAAGCGGGAAGCCCATCCTAAGATTAGACTTCATTAAGGTTCCCAGTAGACCACTGGGTTGATAGGCTCTAGGTGTAAGATCCGTAAGGATTTCAGCCGAGGAGTACTAATAGACCAAAGAAAATTATCTGTTGGTAGAACAACGACCAAGACACTGACACCCCGACATATTGTTGGGTAAATATATTCGCCATCTAAATTCTGGGTGCTTTAACGCGATGGGTACACCTCTTCTTCACCTCGAGTGTAATCGAGAGGCCATTCCGGGACTTAGTTTCTCGCCCGGAGGGCGAGCACAGAGTTGCTTTAGGTTTTGTAAATTTTATATTGGTGTCTTAACGGTGGGGGTACACCTCTTCCCATTCCGAACAGAGTCGTTAAGCCCACTAGTACCGATGATACTTGAGTCGCAAGGCTCTGGGAAAGTAGGTAGACGCCAATATAAAATCTACAAAATTTAATTCTCACAACAAAGTTGTGAGAAAAAGCACCGCAGCACTGCCTTTAGACACCTTGATACTTAGATCGAAAGGTCTCGGGAAAGTAAGTCATTACCCACAACTTAGCTGATGAAAAAAATCGCATTTTATGCGATTTTTTGGTATTATATAATTAACAATGTCTTTAAAGACGAAAGCTTTTTTTTGGATTATTGTGATAATCCTTGTTCTCGGAGGGGGAGTTTATTATTATCTAAAAAAAACGGGACTATTAAAAACTGGTGCCGAAGCCATCATTGGCTGTCAAAACTCCAAAGATATCTCGAGATTTTTTGGCGCTCCCGGATCTAATTTGGTTAGCTATAATTTATTCGGCAACGAAGTGACAGTAAATAAAATATTAACTTCTTATTTAGACGAAATTCAAAAGGAAGTTGTGGCGGCCAAAACAGGTTATAATTTTAGCCGAATTGAAGGATACAATATGCGTTCGAAAATTGGTGGCGGTGGCCGATCTTTGCATTCATGGGGAATTGCGATCGATATTAATCCTGAAGCTAATCCTTATCAACTTGGCAACTACGGGCCGCCGCAGACGGATCTTCCCGGTCCGGTTATTGATATCTTTAAAAAATATGGTTTTGCGTGGGGTGGCGATTGGCCTGGTGAAAGAGATGCAATGCATTTTGAGTGGTATGGCGCGGGTTTATCGGGTCAAGTCGTCGACAAGAATAGCAGCCAAAAAATTTTATCGGTTGCTACTGATGTCAACGGGGCCGGTTCGCCTAATTCGAATGGTGATTTTGATTGGATTGTGCCTTTTGGGTCGCATACCATAACTTCAAAATCAAAAGGCTATAATGACAACAGTTTTTCCGTATCACTGGCTTGTTTTTCCGATACCAAAATGGATATTGCCATGGAACCTTTAGCGTCAAACATCCCTGGCTCAATTTCAGGCAAAGTTAGGCTTTCAAATAATTATCCATTATTGGTGCCGGCCAATATTAGTCTTGATGGCCGATTAATCGGCGTCTCAACTTTGAAAGGTGATTATTATATTCCCAATGTTCATGAGGGTAAACACAAAGTTGATGCAAAAGTAATGTTTTTTCCCGGCGGAACATCAAATACTCAGCTGGTTCCCGGTGAAAATATTAAAAATGTAGATATAATTATTGGTAAATAAGGAGGAAAATGCGAAAAGTTTTATTAATCATTTTAATTATTATTGGTTTGGGTGTTTTAGGGCTGGCTTCTTACAGCTATATTGCCCCGAAACTGAATCCCGAAAATCGAAAAATAGAAGCGTGGATTAAAACAAATAATTTAAATCAATATGGCGATTTAGAAAACACGGCATATTCTGGCGGAACGCCGCTATTTAATCCGGTTACCGGCAAGACTACCGACCGTTACGATTATATAAAAAATATGCATCCCAATAAACCGTGGAATAAATAGCCAACGACATTATTGTTAACTTTGCAAATGTTGACAATAACTCTATATATTGAGATATTATATTTATATTAAATAATAGCTCAATATTAATTATGGCAAGAATAAGAGATCAAAAAACCGTTGTTATCGGCGGTGGCACCGGGCTTGCAAATCTATTACGAGGCCTTAAAAATCATACGGAAAAATTGACAGCAGTGGTAACAATGGCCGACGATGGTCGGTCAACCGGACAACTTCGTCGCGATTTTAATATTTTGCCCCCAGGCGATGTCCGTAACTGCATCGTCGCATTAGCCGATGAAGAGCTTTTATATCATAAATTATTGACTTATCGATTTCCGCATGGTCGCGGGCTCAAAGGACATAATTTGGGCAATCTGTTATTGGTGGCTTTAGGGGACATTACCGGTAGTTTTAAAAAAGCTATTCAGGAACTCTCGCGCATTCTAAATATTAAAGGTCAGGTTTTACCTTCAACTTATGACGATGTAATTATTTCGGCAGAGCTTGCTAATGGTCGTTCAATTTGGGGTGAATCTTTAATTACTACTGCCGGTCATAGATCACCGATTCGCAAAGTCAAACTTCATCCGGAAAGCGCTACCGCCAATAAAGATGCAGTCAAAGCGATCGAAAAAGCCGATGTTATTATTGTTGGTCCAGGCTCGCTATATACAAGCATAATTCCTAATTTTTTACTCAAAGAAATTTGCCGAGCTGTCGCATCATCACGGGCTAAAAAAATATTTGTCTGTAATGTTTCGACCGAACGAGGTGAAACGGAAAATTATACTGTCAAAGATCATATAGATGTTTTAATTAAACATTCTGATCCGCAGATATTTGATGTTTGTTTGGTAAATAGCAAAATATTACTTAAAACTTCTGGCAAACGTTTAGGCGAAGTAAAAAACATTACCACTGGTGAGAAAAAAATTGACCGTTTCGATATCGTCCAAGCGGATCTAATTGATGAGACCAATCCTCTTTATCACGATAGCGAAAAATCTGTTAAGACTTTAATCAAAATATTAGAAAGTTAAATATGTGCGGAATTGTTGGGGTAATTAGTAAAGATGGCGCCAAAGATAGAGTCATTGAAGGCCTAAAAAAACTTGAATACCGTGGTTATGATTCTTGGGGTATTGCATTAAAAAATACTGAAATAAAGATTTTCAAAGATGTCGGCAAAATAAGCGAAGTAGAAAGCGCTGATTTGAAAATAAATTCAAGCATAGGTATTGGTCACACTCGTTGGGCAACCCATGGTGGTGTGACAAAGGGTAACGCCCATCCGCATATGGATTGTTCAAAAAATATCGCTGTTGTTCATAATGGCATTATTGAAAATTATCAAGAACTAAAAGAAAACTTAGAAAAACTTGGACACAAATTTATTTCTGGGACCGACACGGAAGTTATTCCGCATTTGGTTGAGGAATATCTCAAAAAAGAAAAAGATTTGTTTAGTGCATTTCGAAGAGCCCTCATGGATTTAAAAGGTAATTTTACTATTTGCTTAATTTCGAAAAATTCGGATAAAATTTTGGCGGCAACTAATGGTTGTCCGTTGGTTTTGGGAATAAACGATAATGAAAAATTTATTTCGTCTGACATATTAACTTTGCAATATGCTAAAGAAATAAGTTTTCTCAAAGACGGGACAGTAATTGAAATTGGAAAAAAAATAGCAATTTATGATATTAAATCTGGTAAAGAAAAAAAGTTTGTTTTTCAAAAAAATAATTTCTTAAGTCAAAAAGTAACAGCTGGAAAATATAAATATTTTTTACTAAAAGAAATCCATGAACAGCCGGAAATAATTAAAAAGATATCTTTAATGGACCAAAAGGAAATCGAAACCAATGCCGCTTTAATTCGCAATTCATTCGGGACATTTTTTGTTGCTTGCGGAACATCTTTCCATGCCGGGCTTGTGGGTGAATATTTATTTGCTAAAAATGCCAAGATGCATGTAAATATCACCTCTGCCAGTGAATTTTCTAATTTTAAATATTTTTTAACCGACAAAACTCTGTTATTTCCAATCTCTCAATCAGGCGAAACCGCCGATGTTTTAGATGCGGTTAAAGTTGCTAAAGCTAAAGACAGTAAAATATTATCGCTTGTTAACAATCCAAACTCTACTTTGGCAAGGTTGTCTGATGTTGTGATGGTTACTCCCGCAGGACCGGAAATTGCGGTTCTTTCAACCAAAGCTTTTACATCACAAATGGCGATTCTGTATCTTTTGGCAATGGCGGTAGCGGGGGATTTTGCCCAAGGAAAAAAGATTATCGAGCAAGCAAGCCTTGAAATGCAAAAAACTTTTGATGAAAAGTATTTACAAAAACTAAAAAAATTGGCTAACAAAATATTAAAAGTAAATCACATTTTTACTCTTGGCCGCGGTTTGAATTATTCAACTGCCCTGGAGGCGGCTTTAAAAATAAAAGAATCTTCTTATATCCATGCCGAAGGTTTTGCCGGTGGCGATTTAAAACACGGGCCAATAGCCCTAATTGAAAAAGGGACGCCTGTAATCGTTTTTGTGGCTGAAGATGAAGTCAAAAACGAAATTTTATCTAACGCCATGGAAGTAAAATCACGTGGCGCATTTGTTATTGGCGTCGCGCCAAATGATAATCCCATTTTTGATGAGTGGTTGTCGGTGGGGGATTTGCCGGAAATTTCGCCACTATTAAACATTATTTCTGCACAATTACTATCGTACTATCTAACAATCGGCCGCGGTTTAAACCCCGACCAACCTCGCAACCTGGCAAAATCAGTCACGGTTAAGTAGAATAGAAATATGCCCGAATTACCGGAAGTCGAAACAATTCGTAAAGGAATCGTCGAAAAGCTCAAAGGTAAAAAGATCTCTGATGTAGAAATAAAAGTGCCGAAGCTTTTTATTGGCGATATAAACGATATTATCGGTGGCAAAATTATCGACGCCAAACGAGTGGCAAAAGTCCTGCAAATAGTTTTAGATAACGGCAATTCAATTATTGTTCACTTGAAAATGACAGGGCAGCTTATTTATAAAGACGATAAATCGAAAGCTGTTGGGGGACATTCGCAGAAAGCTTACGACCAACCATTGCCGCACGCCTACACTCACATAACATATACTTTTTCCGATGGTTCTCATCTTTATTTTAACGATTTTAGAAAATTCGGTTGGAATAAAGTTGTAAAAACATCAGAGATAGATAAAATATTAGGTCCCGATAAGTACGGTCCAGAACCTGGGAAAAAAGAATTCACATCTAAATATCTGAAGAAGATTTTTTCAAAATCAAACAAGGCAATTAAATTAGTTTTAATGGATCAAGCTAAAATTTCCGGTGTCGGCAATATTTATGCTAATGACGGTTTGTATGTTGCCGGCATTATGCCAACGCGACCAGCAAAATCTTTATCTGATAATGAGATATCAAAACTAAAAAATGCAATCGAAAAAGTCTTGAAGTTGGGTTTGGAATACGGTGGCTCATCAGAAAATACCTATGTTAATATTGAAGGCAAAAAAGGCAGATATATGGAAGTTACATCAATTTATCAAAAGAAAACCGATCCCAAAGGCCATGCGGTAAAAAGAATCACCATCGGTGGTCGGGGAACTTTCTATTGCGATATTTGTCAAAAATAACATCCCAACCTTTTGAATCACACTTCCGAAGTGGTACTTTGGCTAAAATTTACAAAAAAAACCGCTACGGCAGGACAAAAACATTTCTGTTTCTGCTTACCGCAGCGGTGGAACTGATCGGACTGATCAGTTGGTTGGTTGGGCTTTCTCTGGTGTTCTCTCCTCGATTATCACTTTGGCCTTCTCAACCTCAGGCTCTTTTTCCCCTGCCTCGAGGATCTTGGGCGTTATCAGGATCGTAATTTCCTGATTCCTGGCCTCGCGGCGTTTTGAAGGCCAAATGAAAAGCTTGCCAATCAACGGAATCTCAGAGAGAATAGGAACCTTGGTTACGGTTTTGATTTCGTAGCCGAGATCGGAGACCGAGGCGGCCGCGATAATCGTTTCCCCGTTCCGAACCAAGAGAGTCGAGGAGATTTCGCGCAGGTTGACCACCGGCACTCCGTAGGGACCAGTGCCAACCACCTCGGAGACATTCGGTTCGATGGTAATCAAGATCCACTTTTCTCCGTCTTCACCAACAATCACTCTCGGCCGGACTTTCAGCTTGATACCAGCTTCGATCTCTTTGAATTGAGCCGGTGGAGTTGTAACGCCATAGAAAATCGCCGACGGTACCGTGTAGCGCTTGACGAAACTCAGGGTTGCTTCTTCGTTATCTCGAGCCACCAGTTCTGGCTGAGCCATAATCTTGAGCTCGTCTTTGGAATAGCTGTTTTTCAAACTCATCAGGATTTTTTGTGCCCCAATACTAGTGTAGCCCAAGTCCATACCAGCCAGCTGAATCGTGCGAACTGTTGGCCCGGTGCTTTCTAACCCCGTGGTGTATTCCCAGTCGATATTGAACCTTTTGTCCTTTACCCGGCTGGTATCAAGGACTGCCACTTTGGTTTTGGTCATTGGCTTGGGAACATCGACCCGTCGGACATCAGCTTCCAGCCGAGCGATGATGGCTGGCGGGGCAATGACGCTTAGAGAGTTGATGCTCTGAACCGGTTTGGCAAAGCCGAGGTACGGATGATCAGCTAGCGCCTTGACCACCTCGTCAACCGTGATGTGGTTGACCTTGATGGTCCTGACTTCAGAGATATCCTTGAAATAAGGACCCTTGGGGTTGGGTGGGGCAACCACGATAACGCCATCAGGCGTCAAACCCCAATAGGTCTCGGTTATCACGGCGATCTGGTTGAACGCGTTGGACAGAGTCGTTTCTCCCAAATCCAATGTGATACTTCCCGAGATAGCCGGATCGAACTTGACCAGCGTCTTCGCTTGGGTGGCCAGATCGGTCATGACTTCGGCGAATGGTTTGTTTTGGTAGTTTATCATGACCTTGGTATCCAGGACGCCTTCAGCCGAGGCGACACTAGCTATCGCTGTCAAGATAACCAGAACAAATATCAAAGTGCTGATGCCTTTAGGCATTTTGTGGAACCTCCTTGCGCTCTAATTTGAGCGACACTATATAATATCATCATTATATGATTTTTGTCAACTATTTTTAGTCAAAAAAAAAGACCGGGGCCTAATAAGTTTTAAGTCCCGGCAAATGGGTGGAAAGAATTTGGGTCTATTTGGCAGCGCCCATAGGCGTTACCTTGATTTCAGTAAAAAGTGAGGAGATGTTGGTAAATGGTCCTCGGGTCACCGATGGTGTTTGGTTGAGAAAACCTCTATCAAGGAAACTGGGATTGTTGATGACTGAGCGTTCAGCCAATACTTGAGAGGGGTTGGTGAGGTCTTCCACTATCTCAAAACGAGGCCAAGTGAAACGAGAAAGACCAGTGGCAACTCCAGTGCCAACACTCCCATATCCAGGAGTCGAGTAGTCGAGCGGTTCGAATATCAAAGGTTGAGCGATTACTCCTCGAGAAGGGGTTGGAATTTTGGTTAGCTCTCCCCATGCGGTGACCATTCCTATCAGAATTACAACCACAACGACCGCAATCATTCTCATCGATGGTTCTCCCTTTTTTAGTATTCTTTCCAAGAATATTATACAATCATGAAAATGCATTTGTCAATAAAATAAAAAGATCCCCTCCTCGATACTTTGAGGAGGGGAAGATGTGAGACATCTGCCGGCGGATGTCCCGGTTTCTAGAAGCGGTAGGCTACTCCGAGGTTGTAGCCGCTGGTGGCCTTGGTGCCGGTGCCCAGGTACGAGGCAGTCAGTGAGACATTGCTGCCCAATTCGTAGCTGAGCTTGGGCTGCCAGGCAAACTTGGTCGTGCTATCGCTTGCGCTGGCGGAGGCGATAGCGCCATACTGGTTGCCGACAGTGACAGTCGCTCTGGCAGCAGATCGCGCCGCGCCGATGGTCACACTGGCATTGAGACGTCCATTGGACTTCCGAACTCCGACGCCGAGATAATCAGCCTTGGCCTTGAGTTCAGCGGTCGCCCAGAGGTTGCCATTGGTGGCCGTGGCACTGTCGTCGAGGCCCCAGACATGAGCGTAATCGGCGACGATGTCGAGGTTCTTGAGGTGGCCAAGCGTGGTTTGGGCATCGAGCTTCGTGCCATAGCCCAAGTCTCCGGACGACGAATAGATGCCGACGCCCACTTCGTTGCCGGCCGCGAACGCGGTGGCGGAGAAAATCAACACCATACAGACGAGCATCAGACCGGTCAACACAACATTCCTGTTTTGCAAAACAGTCCCTCCTATGGATCAGCGTTGTTTGGGTTTGCAGTCGTTTTTTCTTCCCCCTTCTTTTGATGACTGATAGATTAAACCCAACATCAAAGTATCACGGGATATATTTTCTTGTCAAATACTTTTGTCAAGGAGTTAGTGTTAATTATGGGGTTTACCATTTGTCTCATATCTGTTAAAATAATCTTAAAGGAGTATTAAATGAAACAAGAAAAATATGCGGCGATAATTTTAGTGGCGGGTAAGGGGACAAGAATGAATGAAGGTAAAGCTAGTCCTATTCCTAAAGTAATGTTTGAAATGTTAGGAAAACCTATTGTTTGGCATTCGGTAAAAGCCATTAAAGGTGCCGGTATTTTAAAAGTGGTTTTGGTTGTCGGCTACAAAAAAGAATTAGTTGAGAATTATATGGGAAAAGATGTCGAATATGTGGTTCAAGAAAAACAGCTTGGTACGGGTCATGCCACTACGCAGGCGGCAAGCGTACTCAAAGGCAAAACCGAATCTATTATTGTTTTTTATGGCGATAATCCATTGTATAAAACGGAAACAATTAAAAAACTTATAGATCTATATGAAAAAGAAAGACCAACCATCGCCATGCTTTCGGTAAATTTTGAAGATCCGGAATTCTGGGCTTTTGGCCGTATTATCAGAAATAAAAAAAACGAAGTTATCGGTATTACAGAACAAAAAGACTGCACGCCGGAGCAATTAAAAATCAAAGAATCTAATCCCGGCTTTTATATTATTAATGCTGATTGGTTTTGGGAAAATGGCAAAAAGATTGAGAAAAAAAATTCTCAAGGAGAATTTTATTTAACTGATATTGTTGAAATTGCCTGTAATCAAGGTAAAAAAATCCTTGCAATCCCAGTTTCCGATGAGGAAGAAGCATTAGGAATTAATACGCCCGACCAGCTTAAACAAGCAGAAAAAGTATTAAAGAAGAGAAATGGCAACATTTAAATGCCACGGCATAATTATTAAACGATCTAATTTGGGTGAAGCTGACAGAATTCTAACGATCTTAACTTTCGATTTGGGAAAAATAAAAGCCGTCGCTCGCGGCGTCCGGAAAACTTTGAGCAAGCTCGCCGGCTATCTTGAATTATTTTGCGTTGATGATCTTCTTTTGGCCGAAGGAAGATCGTTGGATACGGTGGCGGGTGCGGTTACGACTAAATGTTTTAAGAATCTGCGCGGTAACTTAAAAGCCACTCAAACAGCATTTTATTTTGCCGAAATTATTGATAAATTGACGGAAGATCGTGAGCCACATAAAGAAATTTTTGAGCTATTGGAAAATTCATTAGAACATCTGGATGGAAAAAAAAACGATTTATTAATCTCTTATTTTGAATTTAATTTTTTAGCAGAAACTGGTTTTCATCCAGAACTTAATAAATGTATTTCCTGCAGTAAAAAGTTAGAAGAAGCCGGCAATTTTTTTAGTTTCGAAAGTGGGGGATTGATGTGTAAAAATTGCCGCCACGATATCGGACATTCCATTTCCAGCGAAGCGATCAAAGTTTTACGGTTATTTTTACAACACAGAATTTCTGTTATCGATAAATTAAAAACCGAAAATAATTTATCCAAAGAAATTAGGCAGATCACCCGGGGATATTTAAAACATACTAGTGGCAAAGAATTAAAATCGGAAGGATATTTGTATGAATAATTGGGTTGAAATTGATTTAAACGCCATTCGATACAATATTAAAACTATAAAAAAATTAATTGACTGGCCAAAAATAAAATTAATGCCAGTGGTTAAAGCTAACGCTTACGGTCACGGCGCAATTGAGATTTCTAAGATCCTCCAACTGGAAAAAGTTGATTATCTTGCTGTCGCTACTTTTAATGAAGCGATGCAGTTAAGGAACAACAAAATAAAACTACCGATTTTAATTATCGGTTACATTGATAAATCTGAAATCGAAGAAGCAATTAAAAATAATATTACTTTATCGATTTACGATCTTAAAGAGGCGGTCGAAATTAAAAAAATCTGTCAGAAATTAAATAAAAAAGCCAAAGTTCATCTTAAGCTTGATTCCGGTATGCACCGCTTGGGATTTATGCCCGAAGATTTCATTTATGCTTATAAAAAACTTTTAAAAGATGATTGTTTGGAAATTGAATATATCTACTCTCACTTTGCTGATGTGGCAAATTCTGATTATAGAAACTATCAAATGAAGGTATTAAGCGATATTTTAAATGATATCGAAAAAGAAAAACTGCCGCGTCCGAAGATTCACTTTTCAAGATCGGATGCGTTAACTGACAAAGAAACTTTTTTTGATATGGTTCGGCCTGGCTTGGCAACATACGGCATTACGCCGATAAAAGGACTGAAACCGGCTTTGAGTTTTAAGACCAAAATCGTCCAAATCAAAAATATCAAAAAAGGTGATTATGTTGGTTATTCCTTAACCTTCCGCGCGCCGCGCGATATGAAAATCGCCACTATTGCCGTGGGCTATGCCGATGGTTATGGTAGAAATCTTTCAAATCGGGGTAAAGTTATAGTTGCCGGCAAACGCTGTCCGGTTATCGGTCGTGTTTGTATGAACTTAACAATTATCGATGTCAGTAAACTTTCGAATATCAAAATAGGTGATGAAGTGGTTCTAATTGGAAAATCGGGCAAAGAAGAAATGACGGCTTTTGAACTTGCTCAAAAAATCGATACGATCCCTTACGAAATTGTCGCCCGTATTCCTGCCGAAATCCCCAGAATCTATAATTCCTAACCATCTACCGCACCTGCCAGGTGCGGAATAAGGTTCAGTCTAATATCAAACTTTTAATTTTAGCGAGTTCTCTTTGGTAGGCAATTCTATCATTGACGAACTTACGATATATTGAATGATTAATTTCCAAGATACCTTCAAATTCACAAATATCGGACTCGGTTTGAGAAAGGTACTCTTTATACGATGAAAATACCCAATCTTCCGGTTTCTTAATAAGGTCGGCAGTCGTGGGGTTAAGATGAAGATACCTCGTCAAATGTAGTAGTTGTTCATCATCTTTTACTAAGACATTTTTAAATTCACTTTCCCATAATGGTCCTTTTCTTTGGTGTTTGATATTGAAATATCTTGTATAGCCATTGAGAATATTGCTCATATAAATAGAGATGCCTTTGTCAGTTAGTTGTTTTAGTATCAGATGGATATGTGTCGGCATCAAACAATAGGCGATTATTTGTACCAGGGGATTATTATTTTTCGAAACCGTTTCCAGCGCCGCATCGAACCCAATCTGATGGACAATGCTTGAATCAATAAAATCTGAGAATTTTGATTTATTTTTCACTTGATAATACCTAATAAGTTGTAATATTCGATCATACTCTAAAGCATCATTAAAAATCTTAAAGTCAGCAATGCTTCTAGTAAAAACATGATATACTTCTCCATTTGCCAAGGGATTTTTTCTCATCTTAACTCTAGTATAACATTCCTAACCATTTTCCGCACCTGCCAGGTGCGGAAGAGGTTCTAAGGTTTTGTTTGGTTCTCGGCAACATTATTGATAAAATGAAAATATGAAATAGTCGTCCGCATCCCGGCCGAGATACCAAGAATCTTCAAAAGATAAATCCGAACTAAAAAAACGATAATATGATCTTGATTCTATGACATAATTATGCTATATTTTAGTGTTGGAAGAGAGAATACACCGCGTTTGCGGTTGAAAAGGAGCGATAGCGATGATGACGGGTACACAGTCCTTGCCTGAAATGGTCTTGCGGGAGACTCCGTCCAGGGATTTGACAGAAGCGGAGCTGCTGATGCGCAAAGGGTTGATATCTGACATTGGTCCAGTTGTCGGCCAGCCAACGCTGTTTTTAGAGAGGATCCAGGCTGACGGGGAGACTTACGTTAAGAAGACGGAAATGATGGATCGGGTGAAGGAAATGCCCGGCGGTCCGACCGGTTTGTCTTACGCCGAGCGCATGCTTGAGCAGGAAGACGGTATCCCTGTCGAGTGGCGTGGACTCACACTGGTTTTTACAGGCACTGTCTGGCCGGGCGGCAAAGTTGGCGGGTGCTCACGCGGTTATCAAGCCATCGTTTGCGCACACTATGTTGGTAAGTGGATTCTGTATCTCGATTCACTTATCGGCGACTGGTTCCCCTTCTGCCGGGTAGTCCGCGTTCGTCTCGACACCGAAGGTAGCGAGGCCGGCAAGTAGCGCTTCGGTCAGTTTACTCAAACATGGCACCCCTCGGGTTTCGGCCCGAGGGTGTTTTCTTTTTAGGGGAAAAATGATATATTTAAGACAAGGAAATAATATGTCAAATGAGAAAAATTTGGAAAAAATTGTCAGTTGGGCAAAGAGGCGGGGATTCATTTTTCCCGACAGTGAAATCTATGGCGGACTCTCTGGGATTTACGATTTTGGACCTTACGGATTAGCGCTCAAAAATAATATCAAAAAACTTTGGTGGAAGACTTTTGTTGAAGACCGCGATGATGTTGTCGGCATTGAATCGGCGATTTTAATGAACCGCAAAGTTTGGCAGGCCAGCGGCCATGAAGGTAATTTTGTAGATGAGATGGTCGAGTGTCGCAAGTGCCATCAGAGATTTAGAATCGATGAAATATCGCAAGAAGAAAATTCCAAAACTCAAAATCCAAATATCAAACAAAGCTCAAATATCAAATGTCCAAATGGGGGAGAACATGAGTTTACAGAACCGAAGAAATTTAATCCAATGTTCAAAACCCATGTCGGGGTAATCGAAGATGAAAAATCGATGACTTACTTGCGGCCCGAAACGGCGCAGGGGATGTTTGTTAATTTTAAACAGGTGATGGAAACCTCGCGCAAGAAAGTTCCTTTTGGCATCGCGCAGATGGGCAAAAGTTTCCGCAATGAAATTAATACCAAAGACTTTTTATTCCGTGTCCGTGAATTTGAAATCGCCGAAATTGAATATTTTGTAAAACCCCCTTCGACAAGCTCAGGGCAGGCAGGCGACGACGAAAAATTCTTTGACGAGTGGCTGAAAAATTGGGAAGATTTTGTTTTAGGGCTTGGTATTAAAAAGGAAAATATCAAACAATACGAACATCCTAAAGAAGGCTTGTCGCACTATTCTAAAAGAACCGTAGATATTCAATACAATTATCCTTTCGGTTGGAAAGAGTTGACGGGCTGTGCCAACCGCACCGATTTTGATTTGAAATCGCATCAAAAATCATCGGGCAAAGGTTTATCATGCTTCGACGAACAATCCAAGGAAAAATATATTCCCTATGTTATCGAGCCAACTATGGGTATTGAACGCTTAATGCTGGCGATTATCTGTGATGCGTTTGAAGAAGTTCCTGATGGTCGTCAAGATAGTCATCCTGAGCAAAGCGAAGGATCTCCCGCGAATGCGGGATTGGCAGATAAACTGCCAGATTCTTCCTCTCCGAGTCAGAATGACACCCTCGAAATAGTTCTACATTTTCTCCCAAAACTGGCACCTGTTAAAATTGCTGTTCTGCCTCTGGTCAAGAAATTATCCAAAGATGCCCGCGCAGTTTATGACGATCTAAAATCGTGCTGGGGCGACATCGAGTTTGATGAATCAGGTAGTATCGGCCGGCGCTATCGCCGCCAGGATGAAATCGGCACACCCTTCTGCGTCACTTTTGATTTTGATAGCTTAGAAGATAAAAAAGTCACCGTCCGCGACCGCGATTCCATGAAACAGGATCGCATCGAAATCAAAGAGCTAAAAAATTATTTGTTTGGGAAATTGAGTTTCTAAAAAAATATGAAAAAATGGCTGTGGATTATATTAATCATTCTATTATTCACTTTTATCCTTTTAGGGTATCTTTATTTTATTGGTAAAAGACAATATCAATCTAAGATATCTCCTGACCAAACTCTTGAGTCGGGGACTCTTGAATTAAAGAATAAAGATTCAATTTTAGAACAATCGCAGAAAGCTTATGAGATCGTTGGAAAGTATTCGAAAGATCCTCAACTTTACTATGTTATTATCGATAAGATGTATGGTTCATTTAATTTTGATCAACCAGACAATAGCTTTGCTTTTTATGACTCGGAAGAAAATTTTGACATGCTCTTTTCAGTTATACCGGAAACAGGGGAATATAAGCTTACAAAAACTACAATTAAAATTATCTCCAACAATGAACAGATTAATTTAGAAGGAATAAAAGATTTTCCGGAAGCTTTATCTATAGTGCAGAAATATTTTCAAAATTATGATATAAAAAACCCCGATTCTGAGAATAACTATATTGCCACTTTAGCTAAACGATCAAATCAAAATTTTTTATGGCGTTTTGTCTATGGTGGACAGAATACCTCTCCGGTGCAAATTGATATTGATCCTAAAAATCTTACTATATTAGAAGTCTATCCAGAAGAATATAAATAAGTATTAAGATAAACTAGTTTTGAAGTAAGGCACCAATACTTATCCACACCCTACGGGTGTGTTTTTAGTTTAACCTGTTAATTTAATGGCTTTTAACTGCTTGACAGGAATATACGGGTGGCATAAAATGGAGAGGAAGTGTTGACATGTGGATAAAAGTGGGGAAAACCAACGATTTCTGTGGAAATCTTTCCACACTAATAACCAATTTAATCTAATAACAAATAAATTCGTTATTAGTCCAATTAGTTATTGGCGAGGACCTTTATATGTTCATCGGTGAATATCAACATACAATCGACCAGAAAGGAAGGATGGCTGTTCCTTCCAAGATAAGAAGGGATATTGGCAGTGGCGCCGTCGTAACTCGCGGAATCGACAATTGTTTGTGGCTTTTTCCCAAAAAAGAATGGCAGACATTAGCCGAGAAATTAGCTTCTTTACCGTTATCGGATGCAAATTCAAGAGCTTTTTCTCGTTTAATGCTTGCCGGCGCTATGGAAGTGGAGTTTGACAGCCAGGGTCGAGCCCTTTTACCGGGGTATCTCAGGACTTATGCCGGATTAACAAAGAACGCTATTATTGCAGGATTATTCAACCGTTTGGAAATTTGGGATGAGGCGAAATGGAAAGAATATAAAGAAAAAACCGAAAAAGCCACCGACCAAATTGCCAAGCACATGGCCGATTTGGGAGTATAGATACGACGAATTTCTTTCACGAATAAACACTAATGTATAGGGAAGCTATCAGATACGACGAATCTTGCCCACGAATAATATAAAGATAATAATAGTCACCTTCAGAATTAGTAACAATTCGTGATTAAAGATTGGTCGGAAATTACTTTGTTTGACTAGCAGCCAGCTAAAACAAAAAAATGGCTGCATATGGATATATTTTTTCGGCCCTACCCGTCAAGAAAATTTGCCGGTGCGGGGCAAAACAAAAATGGAAAAATTTTAAGGAGGGGCACTGGCTGCTAGTCTTTTTCAGGATATCATATGACAAAACACACCCCCGTATTAATAAGGGAAGTCATAAAAACTTTAGCTCCTCAAAAGAACGACAATTTTATTGACGGAACGCTTGGTTTCGGTGGACACGCTAAATTGATCCTTGAAAAAATTGGTCCACATGGGAAATTGCTAGGTATAGATCAGGACATCGAGGCTTTAGAGGCAGCCAAAAAGAATTTAGAAACTTTTGGCGAGCGTTTTTCTTTTTATCATGGAAATTTTTTAGATTTAGGATTAATTCGTAGGAAGTGGAATGTTGAAGAAATAAACGGAATTTTGCTGGATCTGGGCGTTTCAACTTATCAGCTTTCAACACCAAAACGAGGTTTTAGTTTTAATCTTAAATCCTTGCTTGACATGCGGATGGACCCAACACGCCAGAAAATTACCGCCGCTGATATCGTTAACAATTATTCAGAAAAAGATTTGAGCAAAATACTATTCGAGCTTGGGGAAGAACGATTCGCAAAGAAAATAACCGCCAAGATAGTATTGTCAAGAAAAAGAGAGCCAATTAAAACTACCGATAAATTAGTCGAAATAATCAAGCAAGCTATGCCGCCCGAATACCGTTATAGCAGAGAGCACCATTTTGCCACTTCAACCTTTCGGGCGTTAAGAATGGCAGTCAATAATGAGTTAGAGAACTTAAAAAGAGTTTTACCTCAAGCGGTTCAAATTTTATCTCCTGGCGGGAGAATTGCCGTAATCTCCTTTCATTCGCTTGAAGATAGAATTGTAAAAAATTTCTTTCATGATTCATTAGATTTGGAAATCTTAACAAAAAAACCGATCGTGGCATCGCAAAAAGAAATTGCCATAAATCCCAAAGCCAGGTCGGCAAAACTAAGAGTAGCAAAGAAATTGTAAATTGTAATTGTAAATTGAAAATTAATTTTTTAGGAGGGTTTAATGCTAATCACTCGAGCAAATACTTGGGAGCAAGGATTAAGAAAAAGAACCATCGGTAGCAGTTTAAAAATTGGTCCGATAACGCTGAAATTTGTTACGATTGTTTTACTGGCCGTAGCGGCGCTTTTTTACCTTGCTCAAAGCACTCAATCAGCAACTTTTAAATATAAAATTATGGATTTAGAAAGCCAAAAATCCAAAGCTTTGACTGATGTTAAACAATTAGAAGTTGAATCAGCGCGCTTAAAATCTTTAAACGAAATTAAAAACAGCGCTCAAACGATGAATATGGAGCCGGCTCTGTAAGTCATTGGTCTATTCATTTAATTATGGAAAATAATAATTTTTGGGGCAAACGATTAAATTTTACTATCGGCTTTATTGTAGTTATAGCTGCCATTTTGGGTTTTCGTCTTTTTCAAAAACAAGTTTTAGAACATGCTACATACCTTGCTTCAGCTCAAGATCAATATATCATTAAAAAAGATCTCCCAGCCCAAAGAGGCAAAATTTATTCCTCGGATATGTTTCCGTTGGCCACCAATCGGCAATATTTTCAAGTTTTAGCTGTGCCAAAAAATATCAAAAATCCTGACGAAGTTGCCGATAAACTTGCTAAAATATTGGGTCTAACAAAAAATGAAATTTTTAATCTCATTAATAATGATAAAAATTATATTCCGCCATTAAAACACGGCCTCAGTGAAGAAGAAGGTGATAAAATAGCCGATTTAAAACTTCGGGGAATATTGGTTCTGCCCGAATCGCGGCGATTCTATCCTGAAAATCAATTGGCGTCGCACATTTTAGGATTTGTCAATAATTCGTCTGAAGGCCAATACGGAATTGAAGGATTTTTTGATGAAGAGCTCCGCGGATACGGCGGCGAGATTTCAGCCGAAAAAGACATTCGCGGTCGCTTGTTTAGTATTGGCGATAAAATTGAGCCAACCAATGGCGCGGATTATGTCTTAACAATTGATAAAAATATTCAATACAAAGCCGAAAATGTTTTGCAAGAAGCCGTAAAAGAATTTAAGGCAGATTCTGGTTCAATTACAATAATGGATCCGAAAACAGGGGCAATCATAGCCATGGCCGGTGAGCCGTCTTTTGACCCTAATAAATTTTCCGAGGTGGCGAAAGAAGATCAAGATGTTTTTAATAATTCGACGATTGTTTCCGCCTGGGAGCCGGGGTCGGTGTTTAAACCGTTAATTATGGCCGCGGCTATTAACGAAGGCAAAGTTCAGCCCGACACGGAAGGCATTTTCTCAAATATGGTGACCGTTGATAGTTACGAAATTCACACTTCAACCGATCAGGCCTATGGTAAAGAAACAATGACCCAGGTGTTAGAGAACTCTGATAATGTAGCCATGGTTTGGATTTCCGAGCAGTTAGGGAAAGAACTTGAATACAAATATGTCAAAGACTACGGTTTCGGCCGTAAAACTGCCATCGAACTTGATACCGAGGCAACCGGCGATGTTTTGGATGTAAAAAAATGGTCGAATACGCAGCGAGCAACAATTGCTTTTGGTCAGGGAATTTCGGTTACTCCAATTCAGCTTATTACTGCCGCCGCCAGTATTGCTAACGGTGGCAAACTGATGAAACCGTATATTGTATCAGAAATTAGTTATGCCGACGGTAATAAAGATTATCATCAGCCGCAAGAAGTAAAAAGGGTTTTAAACACTGATACTGCCAATAAAGTTAAGGATATGATGGTGTCGGTCGTTGAAAAAGGCCATGGCAAAAAAGCCGGCGTGAGCGGCTACAAAGTTGCCGGAAAAACCGGCACCGCTCAAGTTCCTAATCCCGGCGGCGGTTATTATAAAGACCGTCACATCGGTTCATTTATTGGCTTTGCGCCAGCCGATGATCCTAAATTTATAATGCTGGTAAGGTTAGACCAGCCAAAAAATGCTGAATGGGCAGAAAGTTCGGCGGCGCCGACATTTGGCACAATGGCCAAATGGCTTTTGGAATACTTTCGTGTGCCACCAAGCCAATAATTTCCTCAACAATTATCGACAAACAAAGAAATTTGTGATAAAATAGCCAGTCTAATACAATATTAAAATTTAGCTTATGTTTTCAAAATTATTACAATCATGTCTTAAATTTTGGGCAAAATGTTATCTTAAACGGTCAAAACCGGATATTGTGGCAATCACCGGTTCTGTGGGCAAAACTTCAACCAAAGACGCCATTTTTGAGGTATTAAAGGTTAAGTTTGACGGCAATATTAGAAAATCCGAAGGTAATTTAAATAATGAAACTGGCGTGCCGTTGGCAATTTTGGGCTATAAAAAATCACCATCAATATTTTTCCAGTGGCTGCCGATTGTTATCACTTGCCCTTTTAAAAGTATTTTTAGCAAAAAAAATAAAGTTTTAGTTTTAGAAATAGCCGCCGATAAACCCGGCGATATCAGATATTTAACTGATTTTGTTAAACCAAAAATAGCTGTTCTTACCAGTATTGGCCCGGCGCACTTAGCCGCTTTTGGCAAGATTGAAAAAATTATCGAAGAAAAGACCGATCTTTTGAGGGCATTATCCGAGGATGGTTGGGCGGTACTTAATATTGACGATGAAAAAGTTAGAGAAGTTTTAAATAGCTGTCAATTTCAAGTTACGACCTACGGAATTGAAGAACCTGCCGATATTTATGCCCGTAATATCACCACTGAGATTATTGATTATCGGCCAATTACGAAATTTCAAATTATCATGGGAGAAAAAAAATTGCCGGCGGTTACTTTTACTTTGGGAAAAAAGTGGAATATCTATGCGGCACTATCCGCCGCCAGCGTTGGAAAAATATTAGGTATGGACTTGCGGGAAATCGTTGCCGGCATCAAACAAATTAAACCGGAAAAACAGCGTCTAATGGTTTACGAGGGCAAAAAACAAACAATAATTATTGATGATACTTATAACGCCAATCCTGTTTCAATGCGGGCGGCTTTGGATGTATTAAAAAATTTGCCTAATTCCAATAATAGCGGAAAAAAATATGCGGTTTTGGGCGATATGTTGGAAATTGGCAACATATCTGACGAAGCCCATAATTTAATTGGCGATTACGCCCGTGAAGTTGCTGACGAGGTAATTTCTGTCGGTGAGCTTTCGAAAAGATATAAAGCCAACATCCATTTTGATGATTCCTTAAAAGCTGCAGATTATCTTTTGAACAAAATCCATACTGATGATATAATCTTATTAAAAGCATCAAGAGCAATTAAACTCGAAAAAATAGTTGAGGTTTTAAAAAAATAAGTGGAACAAATTCAACTTTTCTTACCTAATTTAGCAAAAATATTTTATTTGACGGCCCTTTCTTTCCTTATCGCCGTTATTTGGACGCCTATTTTTACCGATTTTTTGTATCGCAATAAATTAGGCAAGCGAATCCGCAAAACCGGCTACGATGAGCAAAAAGCACCGATTTTTTACAGTCTTCACAAGGACAAAGCCAATACTCCAACCATGGGAGGGCTTTTAATATGGGTGACGGCGGCGGTAATTACAATTCTTTTTAATCTCTCTCGCGCCGGTACATGGCTGCCGTTATTTGCTTTGGTTGCTACGGGAATTATCGGGGCGATTGACGATTTAGCCAACATTCGCGGCGTAGGTCCCAACAACGGCGGAATCCGTTTTCGCTACAAATTTTTAATTTACATTGCCATTGCCGCCGTTGGCGCCTGGTGGTTTTATTTTAAACTTGGCTGGGACATCTTTCATATTCCCGGTATTGGCGATTTCTTTCTTGGTTGGTGGTATATACCGATCTTCATTTTGACAATTGTTTTCTTTGCTTTCGCAGTTAATGAAACCGACGGCCTTGATGGCCTGGCGGGCGGTACGCTGGCGATTTCTTTTAGCGCTTACGCCATTATCGCTTTGGTCCAGGGAAAAGTTCCTTTAGCGGTTTTCTGCGGGACGATTTCGGGGGCGCTGCTGGCTTTTCTGTGGTTTAATATCCATCCGGCGCGCTTTTTCATGGGCGATACCGGTTCGATGTCTTTGGGGATGACCTTAGCTGTAATTGCTTTTTTAACCAATTCGGTGGCTGTATTGCCTATTATCGGTTTTATTTTTGTCGTCGAGGCGCTTTCTGTCATCATCCAAATAACTTCAAAAAAGCTATTTAAGAAAAAAGTATTTATTTCGTCACCCTTACATCATCATTTGGAAGCTCTCGGATGGCCGGAAACCAAAGTTACCATGCGTTTTTGGGTAATTTCAGCAGTAACGGCATCCATCGGTCTAATGATCGCCCTCATTGGTAGGGGATAGTAAATTTAACCAAATTTTCCTTTATTTAAGGTGATTTTTTTGCTACAATTAAAATATGGAAGACGGAACTTTCAAATTTTCAAATTTATCAAAATTTCAGGGAATTGTTCACGGCATCTCAAAACGAAATTACGGTCAAATGAAATTTGGCAAAGGAAAAACCGAAGAAGTTATCAAAAATAGGGAGCATTTTTTCAAAGAATTAGGCATTGAAATTAAAAATGTAGCCGTGGCCAACATGAGTCATAGTGAAAAAATATCCGTTATTGGGCGCCAAGAAGCGGGTCGCGGCAGTCGGGATCAAAAGTCAGCTATTCCAATGTGTGATGGGCTAATTACTGCCGAAAAAGAAATATCTTTGATGATAACTGTTGCCGATTGCTTGCCGATTCTTGTTTACGATCCGGCCTTAAATATTGTTTCGATTATTCATGCCGGATGGCGGGGGATTCTTGCCGGAATAATCCCAAACTTAATAAGCAAATTAAAAAATATGGGTTCTTTTCCTGACGATCTTATCGTTGGCATCGGGCCGAGTATTTGTCAAAAACATTTTGTCGTTAAAAAAGATGTCCTTGAAAAGTTCAAAGATAAATATCCTTCAGCGACCTTTGTAAGAAATCACGATGGCTATGTTGATTTAAAAAGAGCCGCGTTCGAAGATTTAATAAAACATAATATATTAAAAAATAACATTGAAATCTCTCACGATTGTCCTGTCTGTAATCCCGGCATCTATGGCAGCTATCGTCTCGAAAGAGATAAAACTATTTTTCAGGCGGCTATCATTGGAATTAAGTAAGATGAAAATTGAAAAATTTCTAAACAAAAAAATCGCAATATTAGGCCTTGGGGAAGAAAATACTGCCTTGGTAAAGTTTCTAGCCAATTGTGGATCCCAGATTACCGTTCGTGATCAAAAGAATAAAGATGAGGTAGAAAACTACTATCGAGAAATTGCCAACTTACCGGTAAAGTTTAAGTTAGGATCTGATTACTTGAAAAATTTAAATGATTACGACATTATTTTTCGCACGCCCGGGCTCCCCTACTTTAATCAAAAAATTCAAGATGCAAAGAAAGCCGGCGTGCAGATTTCTTCACAAACAAAGCATTTCTTTGAGCTCTGTCCTTGCCCTATTATTGGAGTTACGGGTACTAAAGGCAAAGGCACGACGGCAACTTTAATATATGAAATATTAAAGAAAAAATCCAAGGCTAATTCAAAAATTTATATCGGTGGTAATATTGGCAATCCACCGATTAACTTTTTAAATAAACTTAACCCAACTGATTGGGTTATCTTGGAACTATCAAGTTTTCAAATTCAGGATTTGGATAAATCTCCCTATATTGCCGTAATTTTAGATATTAAGATTGATCATCTTGATTATCATAAAGACGAGAAAGAGTATATCGAAGCAAAACTCAATTTAGTAAAATTTCAAACAAAAAAAGATTTTGCTGTAATTAATGCCGACTACCTTACTAGCATAGAGTTTGCATCTTCGACAATGGCGCAAGTTTATTGGTTTTCAAGAAGAAAATCTATTGATCAAGGTGCATTTGTTGACTTTGACGGCGAAATTATTCTACGCGATAATGAAGACTATAATGTTACTTCTAAAGACAATTTACAACTAAAAGGCGAACATAATTTAGAAAATATTACGGCGGCTGTCACAGCAAGTCATCTTGCGGGCGCAAAAATAGAAGCCATTAAGGAAACTGTAGAAGAATTTAAAGGATTAGAGCACCGGCTTGAATTCGTTAAAGAAATAAATGGAGTTAAATATTATAATGATTCATTTTCAACCAATCCGGATACAACAATTGCAGCCATAAAATCTTTTAAAGAGCCAATAATTTTATTAATTGGCGGTTCAGAAAAAAATGCCGATTACGATCAATTGGCTGAGATAATTTCAAGAAGTTCGGTTAAAACGATAATAAATATCGGTCTAACGGGCCAAAAAATTATCAGTAAAATTAATAGCCAAAATATCGAAATTTTTGATGATATCCAAGAAATGACGGCGGCAATCGACATGGCATTTAAAAAAGCCAACACAGGCGATATTGTTCTTCTGTCGCCGGCGTCAGCTTCATTTGATCGCTACGAAAATTATAAACAACGAGGATTGCTTTTTAAGCAGAGTGTCAAAAATTTATGAGATTTTCCAAAAAAGAAAAACCAGATTATTTATTAGCTTTAATAGTTGTTTTACTATGTTTTTTTGGCATTGTAATGATTTCTTCTGCCTCAATTGTCATGTCTCAAGAGCATTTCGGCAATAATTATTATTATGTTACTCATCAAATAATCTCCTTAATTATAGGTTTAATCTTAATGATAGGAGCATATTTTGTCGATTATCGCATCTGGCGCAAAAATTCATTAATTCTGTTTTTGGCCACTTTGCTACTACTGATTGCCGTTTTTATTCCCGGCATTGGCAAGGAATTCGGTGGCGCTCATCGTTGGATCGGTATTGGCCCAATTCTTTTTCAACCATCAGAGCTTATTAAGCTGACTTTTATTATTTACCTTGCTTCGTGGCTTGAAAAAAAAGGCGATTCGATAAAAAATTTTTCCCTTGGCTTTGTTCCATTTTTAGTGCTGATGGTTACCTTAGGTTTTTTAATTATGAATCAGCCAGATCTTGGCACGCTATCAGTAATTTTATTTACTGCCGTTATCACTTTTTTTATTGCCGGCGCGCGGCTTTCCCACTTGGCTTTAGGTGGAATAATTGCCGCGGCAATTATTGGGATTCTCATTAAAACCGCTTCTTACCGTTTTCAGCGCTTGCTGGTTTTTTTAAATCCACGCGAACAAACACTTGGCGCGGCTTATCATATTAATCAAGCGTTAATTGCTGTTGGTTCCGGAGGGATGTGGGGACTAGGCTTTGGCCAAAGCAAACAAAAATATCTATACTTGCCTCAAGCGCACACCGATTCAATTTTCGCAATAATTGCCGAAGAACTCGGTTTTATTAGGTCATCAATTGTTATAGCGGCTTTTGTTTTTTTAGGAATCCGCGGTTACAAAATAGCAAAACTTGCGCCAGACGCTTTTTCTCGTAATTTGGCGGCTGGGATTACAACATGGTTTTTAATCCAAGCTTTTATCAACATTGCCGCGATGCTTAACTTAGTGCCACTTACAGGAATTCCTTTACCGTTTATTTCATTTGGCGGTTCGTCGCTTATTTTCTCGCTGCTGGCAGTCGGTATCCTTTTAAACATTTCAAAATATTCTAAATAAAGAGGTAATTATGAAAATATTAGCAACCGGAGGTGGTACAGCCGGTCATGTGTGGCCAATAATACATGTTTTGCAAAGTCTTTCGAAAAATAAAAGAGTTAAATTTTTATATATTGGTTCTCGTCAAGGGATTGAACGGCAGTTAGTCAAAAAATATCCAATTCCTTTTAGACCAATTATTGTAGGGAAATGGCGGCCGTATTTTTCATTTTCAAATTTTTGGGATTTGATTAAAATCTTTTTTGGGATTATCCAATCGTTTTTTATTATTATTTCTTTTAAGCCCAATGTCGTTTTTGCAAAAGGCGGCTATGTTACTTTTCCCATCCTTTTTTGGGTAAAAATTTTAAAAATACCTTTAGTAATTCATGAATCGGATGTCGTTGTTGGTAAAGCAAATCTTATGGCTTCAAAATATGCTCGTAAGATTTGCTTAGGTTTTCCTATTCAATATTATCAACAGAATATTCCGCTTGATAAATTAATTTATTCTGGCATTCCTATTAATAAAGAGTTTTTACAGACGCCCATCGAAAACTCAAAACCGAAATTACTAATTACCGGTGGCTCGCAGGGATCATCAAAAATAAACGGATTGATATCGGAAATATTACCGGAATTAATCAATAAATATGATGTTTGGCATATTTGTGGCGAGCGCGATTTTAAAAAGTTATCAAAGTTCAATTACGAAAATTATCATTTAATTTCTTTTACTGATAATATAGCGAAATTACTTCGGGACGCTGATTTAGTAGTTTCGCGTGCTGGCGCCAGTACTTTAATTGAGCTTGCTGCCGCTAGCAAGCCATCAATTATTGTTCCGTTAGAAAGTGCGGCCAGTGATCACCAAAAAGAAAATGCTAAAATATTTCAAAAAATTAATGCTGCCGTTGTTCTGTCGGAAAATAATTTAACTTCCAGTTCACTGAAAAATATTATTGATGATCTAATGGATGACGAAAAATTAAGAAAACTTCTTGGCCATCATGCGCACGCACTCTATCAGCCAAATGCGACCGAAGAAATTATCGATGCAATTTTTGAGGCAGCAAAATGCTAACTATTTTGAAAAAAAAATTTCAATATGTTTTTGATCGTCCATGGATCATTATCAGTTTAATCGTCGTCCTAAGTCTATCGATTAGGCTTTGGCATTTGGGTGCAGTCAAAGAACAAATTTTTGATGAAGTTTATTTTATTACTTTTGCAAAAAATTATTTATCAAATACACCGTTTTTCGATATTCATCCGCCGCTGGGAAAATTAATCTTAGCCATTGGTATCAAAATATTTAACGGTAGTGAATTTAGCTGGCGAATAATGCCGGCAATTTTCGGTACCGGTTTAATCGTTTTGGGCTATTTCACCGGAAAAGAATTAGCTGGCAAAATTGTCGGTATTTTTACGGCCATAATAATTTCTTTAGACGGCATGTTTTTAGTTTATTCTCGAGCAGGATTAATTGATATTTTTATGATTTTCTTTATTCTATTTTCTTTTTATTGTTTTTTAAAATTTGCTAACTCTCAAAAAATATTATTTCTAATTTTAGCCGGACTTTTTCTAGGAATGGCGGCTTCGATAAAATATATCGCCGCAATGGTTTTTTTAACTTTTATCGTTATTGGAATTGTAAAAAAGATCCCATTTAAAAAATATTTTTTGCACTATCTATTATTTTTAATTTTCTTGCCGGTTATTGTGTATCTTTCTTTTTTTATATTTAATTTTGGCATAAATAAATCATTTTTTAATCAAGTTATTGAATGGCACATTCAAAGTTTTAAATACAATCTTTATTTAACCGAAGGTCATCCCTACGGTTCCAGATGGTGGAGCTGGTTTCTGCTTTTAAGGCCTATCTGGCTCTATTTTAAAGATGTAAATGGCAAATATGTCGGCATTGACGGCATCGGCAATCCTTTGGCTTGGTGGTCGTCAATTATTGTTATCCCATTATTAATTTGGGGGATTTACAAAAAGAAAAAAAGTAATGTTATTATTTTGGCTGCCTTTTTGATTTTTTTAATTCCTTGGGCTTTTTTTAAAAGAGTTTTATTTTTTTATCATGCAATGCCGTCATTCATGTTTTTATCGATAGGAATCTCGCTTTGGCTGGCGGAACTTTGGCGAGCAAAAAAAGGAAAATTATTTGTTTATCTTTATTTTGTAATTCTATTAGCTTTGTTTATCTATTTTTTACCAATTTGGTTGGCAATTCCCATCGAACCGGCATTATTTTATCATCGAATTTGGCTTAAAGGCTGGATTTAATATCTAATATGAGTTAGAATACTAACGAAATCGAAATAAAAAAATATGCAAAATAATATTATCAAAAAAATTCATTTTATTGGCGTTAAGGGTGTGGGAATGTCGGCTTTAGCAAAAATAGCTAAAGAAATTGGTTATGAAGTTAGCGGTTCCGATGTTTTAGAATCCTTTGTTACCGACGACATCCTTTCTAAAGCGGGTATTGTTGTTAATGAATTTAATCCGAATAATCTTCAGAATAAGCCCGATCTTGTGGTGGTCTCAGCCGCTTTTGACAAAGATAATGTTGAGGTAAAAGAAGCAAAGAAAAAACATCTCGAAATTAAAACCTATTCAGAAACATTAGCTATCTTTAGCCGGGAGCATCAACTCATCGCAGTGGCAGGCATTCATGGGAAAACTACTACGGCTGCCATGATCGCTTATGTTCTAACCAAAGCTAATCTCGATCCCAGTTTTCTTATCGGCGCAGGCAATATCCAATCGCTTGGCAGCAATGCCCATTATGGAAAAGGAGAATATTTTGTCGTTGAAGCCGATGAATATAAGAAAAGTTCGGAAGATTCAATAAGCAAATTTTTAGATTTAAATCCTCAAATAGAAATTATCACAAGTATCGAGATGGACCATCCTGATATGTTTAAGATGGAAGAAGATGTTTATAATACTTTTTATAAATTTGCATGTAAAATTCCCAGAAAAGGTTTTATTGTCCTTTGCACTGATTACCAAAAAGCTAAAAAGATTGAGAGAAATCTTGCAGATCGAAATTTTGAAACTTACGGTTTCGAAGGAACTCCGAAATGGAAAATTACCGAATTTGTCGAAGATGAGAATGAAACATCTTTTTTTCTACTAAATAAGGAAGATAAAATTGGGCCATTTAAAATGCTCGTACCGGGCGTTGGCAATGTCCTTAATGCCACTGCCACAATTATTACTTGTTTAAAACTTGGCTTAGATGAAAAATTAATTAAAAAACATCTGTTTTTATTTTCCGGGGTCAAACGGCGTTTTGAAAAAATTGGTCACGAAGGTAATATCACGATTATTGACGATTATGCACATCATCCTCGAGCTGTTAGTTTAACATTGGAGGCTCTAAGAAAGAAATTTCCAAAGTCAAAAATATGGTGTATCTTTCAGGCTCATACTTATTCAAGAACAAAAGAATTGCTTAAAGATTTTGCTTTAAGTTTTAAAAATGCTGACAAAGTTTTTATCACTGATATTTACGGCTCATCGCGCGAGCAAGAACAAATTATCACTGGACAAGATCTCGCTGATGCCATTAAAGTCAATCATCGTTCGGTTCGGTATATTCATGACTGGGATAAAATTATTGAGGAAATTATCGATTCGGCTTCAACGGAAACAGTTGTTGTTACCATGGGAGCCGGAGATATTTACAAAATTGCTGATAAAATACTTGCAAGGCTCAAAAATGACTAAGCGAAAAATTACCGATTTATTGGACAATGTCAGAGAACATGTAGTAATGCGTGATTTTACCAGCCTTCGTGTGGGCGGAGTAGCCGATTATTTTTTTGAAGCGTCTTCGGTTGACGACTTAGTAAAAGCTGTCCGCAAGGCGGTAGAAATTAATTTGCCTTATTTTATTTTGGGCGGGGGATCGAATATTTTATTTTCTGATTACGGATTTCCCGGTCTTGTGATTAAAAATTCAACATCAAATATAGCCATTATGCGGGAAAAAAGTCAGGTCATTGTTGATTCCGGTGTTTATCTTTCGAAATTAATCATGGCATGTGTTGCTAATGATTTATCAGGAATAGAATTTTTATATGGCATTCCTGGAACTATCGGCGGCTCTGTCTACGGCAATGCTGGCGCTTACGGTCAAAGCGTAGGTGATTATATAAAAAATATTACGATGTTAATTATTGACCCTAAAGATGGCGTGCCAAAAATAGTTCAATATAACAGTTCGTGGATGGAGTTTGGCTATCGGACAAGTAAGTTAAAAAAAATGAAAAACCGTTTTAAACCGGTGATTCTTTCTTGTAAAATGCAACTTTCTCAAAATCAAAAAGAGGAAATTATGAGAAGAATAAATAAATCAAAAGATAATAGGGTAAAGTCCCAACCAATTGGTTCATCGGCTGGTTGCGTTTTTCAAAATCCTATTCCTAAAGAATTGGAAAATGTCATTGGCCGTGGCTCAAAAGGTATGCCGGAATTGCCAATAGAAAGACGTGCTGGTTATATGTTGGATCAAGCCGGAGCAAAAAAACTAAAAATTGGTTCGGCTGAAGTTTCTAATAAACATGCGAATTTTGTTATTAACACCAATAGTGCTAAAGCTTCAGAAATAAGAATGTTAATTGAAGAAATGAGAGAAAAAGTTCGTGAAAAATATAATATCGTTTTGAACGAAGAAATAGAATATATCGGTCAGTGGTAAAAAGGCAGGAGGGAAGTGTTTTTAAAAAATAGAGACATTTTTAGGTCGCCAAAAGTATTTAATCCGGCAACAGAGCCTTCAAAATCCAATATCCCTAAAATAGTATTTTTTTTACTATTATTCATTATCATTGCCGCTGGGCTTTGGTATATATTAATTTTTTCTTCGTTTTTTAAAATAAAAAATATTTCTGTCGAGGGCCATCAAATTAATAATGAACTCGATAATATTAAAGGGCAAAATATATTATTAGCGAAGACTGCTGATCTAAAAAATGAAATAATTAATAAATACCCGGAAATTCAGGATGTGAAAATTATGAGAGGTTTTCCCGACACTTTGAGAATTAAAATTGAAACATTTCAGCCGCAAATTGCCTGGCGGACACAAGACAAAATTTATTTGATAAATTCAGCGGGAATAATAATTAAAGAAGTTCAAGAATCGGGAAATTTACCGATCGTCCAAGATAATAAAAGCCTGCCGGTTGAAATTAAACAAAATGTTCTATCGGAAAATTTTATTAGTTTTATTTCGGAATTAAATAACAAATTTAATCAAAAAACCGGCTTTAATATCAGATGGTTCGAAGTAGATGAAACATTTTATCAAGTAGAATCTTTAGTTGATCAGGGCTGGAGAATAAAATTTAATACAACCAGACCAGTTGAAGATCAACTAGAAGCTTTAAGCGTATTACTGGCAAAACATAAAGAAGAAATTAAACAATATGCCGATGTCCGTGTTGAAGGTCGAGTTTTTTACAAATAGATGGAGTTAATTTGATTAAGCGATGGAAAATACTTCCTAAAAAATCAGATGATTTAATTGAGCAACTGTTGATTAATAGAAAAATTAAAAAGGAGGATTGGCCTTCTTTTTTAAATCCTGATTTTGAAAAAAATTTGTTTAATCCTTTCTTAATGAAGGGGATGAAAGAAGCGGTAAAACGTATTTTACAGGCAATTTCCGGTCGCGAAATCATCGGGCTCTTTGGCGACTACGATGCTGATGGCATCCCGGGAACGGCTTTATTGTTTAATTTGTTCAAATATTTGGGGATTAAAACTTTCGTTTATATTCCTTCAAGGAAGCAGGGATATGGCCTAAATAACGAGGGGATAGAGTATTTTTTATTAAACAAAGTAAATTTAATTATCACAGTCGACTTAGGAGTCAGGAATATCAAAGAAATTGAATATGCTCAGAAGCTGAGAATGGAGGTAATCGTTTTCGATCATCACGAAGTTTCTAAAAAACTGCCAAGATGTATTATCGTTGATCCAAAACAAGGCGGAGATAAATATCCTTTTAGGGAACTGGCCGCTACCGGTGTAGTCTTTAAACTTCTTCAAGCGCTTTCAAAACATATTCCGAAAATAAGTCAAAATTATCTAAAATGGTCTTTGGATTTGGTTGCTATCTCGACTATCTGTGATATCGTTCCATTAATATCGGAAAATCGTATTTTTACCAAATTTGGTTTAATCGTTCTTAAAAAAACAAAGCATATAGGGCTCAAAACGCTTTATCAAAAAGCAATGATTACTCCGGAAAAAATAAATACCTATGCCGTTGGTTTCCAGATCGGTCCGAGAATCAATGCCCCTGGTCGTATGGATCATGCTAATGAAAGTTTCTTTCTTTTAACTACAACCGATTCTAAAGAAGCTGATAAGTTGGCTGACATCTTGGATAAAATAAATCGTCAGCGCCAAGCGGAACTTGAACGTGTTTTAAATGAGGCAAGAAAAAAAGTCTGCGAGGCCAATCTGCAAAAAAAGAAAGTTATTATCATTTCCGAAAAAAATTGGCCCCAGGGAATCGTTGGTTTGGTGGCGGGCAGGCTAATGGAAGAATTTGCGCGGCCAGTAATTGTTTGTGAAAAGCAGGGTAGCAATCTTAGGGGTTCTGCCCGTTCAATTGAAGCGTTCGATCTTATTGCCGCTTTAGATGAAGCCAAAATATATTTATCAAAATATGGCGGCCATAAAAAAGCTGCCGGATTAACATTAGAAAATAAGCATCTATCAGGTCTTTATGACAAATTATTGGAAGTGGCCGACTCAAAATTAAAAGACGAAGACTTAACTTTTTCAATTAATATTGATGCGAAATTAAAAATTAAAGAAATAAATACTGCATTAATTAACAAAATAAAAAAGTTTGAACCATTTGGTTTGGGAAATCCCCGGCCGGTATTTATCTTAGATAAAATAAAAATTTCTAACATTAGAATTATTGGTAAAAAAAGTAATCATCTCAAGTTTAAAGTGGGTAATTTTGAAGCACTCGGTTTTGACATGGGATATCTGGCAAATAATTTAGTTGAAAATGGCGATTATAATATTGTTTTTACTTTAGATGAAGATGAGTGGAACGGCCAAAAAAAGATCCAATTAAAAATAATTGATATCAAAAATACTCCGAAAGCATAACTTCCGGAGTATGTCTCTTACTCTAAATTTTGATGCGTTGGCAAATGTCTACAATGACTTTTTCGGGGTTGTTGCCGGCACAAATCAATTGAAGTATTTGAGAGTTAATGTTTTGGCCGCTTCTAACGATATGTTTCGTCTTGCCAATAATGACGAAAATATTTCCATTAGATTGAAAATGAAGATGGTTTTTGGATAATGGCACAGAAATATTGTAATGATTTTTCCTTGCCGCATTGCGGAGACGCTCACATAACTCGGCTAACGACAAACCATGCTCGCCCAGGTTTTCGGTAATTTCAGCGACAATTCTGCGTCTTTCTTGTTGCTGCATAATAGCTACCGAGCAATTCACATCCTGTTGAGTGGGGATTTGCATTGCCATACCTCCATCGCCGTCGTAGGATGTATTTATCATAAAATAAAAAGATTTTATTTTCAACCTGTTTGGAAACAAACTTTCTGTAGGATACTCTGCGGCTTGCCGCAGAGTAGTTTATTTTCAATTTTATGATAATGTGAAATGGTTTTTTAAGCGTCGAAAATGATGCTAAGGCTCAAGGGCTAAGCTTTTGTGAAATGCCGGTTGAGGAGTGTTTCGTTTGATGAGGTAATTTATACCGAAGTCAAACAGAAAGCGACGAATAGGATGGATAGGGCGGCTGAGAACAAAAGTTTAGCCCTTGAGTCAAGTGTTCAAAAAGTATCTGTCTTTTTCAATTTTATGGTATAATTTAAAAATGAAAAGCAATCTTGTTTTTATTTGTTCCGAATGTTCCGAAGAATATCTTAAATGGCAAGGCAAGTGCGATACCTGTGGCGCTTGGAATACTTTGAAAGAATTTAAAACCAATATCGATCAAAAATATCGGACTAGTCTCAATGCGAATATTGAAACTCAAATATTGCCCATTTTGACCATAAAAAACAAAAATTTTCATCGAATAATCACAAAAATCAGTGAATTTGACCGGGCGTTGGGTGGTGGTATTGTACCCGGTTCGATAATTCTTTTAGGTGGCGATCCCGGGATTGGCAAATCGACACTTCTTTTACAAGTCGCAACAAATTTAAAAAAAGTTTTATATGTTTGCGCCGAAGAATCTCCTCAACAAATTAAGATGCGCTACGATAGGCTGAATTTAAAAGCAAGTAATTTAGATCTTTTTCCTGAAATTAATCTTAATAATATCATTGAAACAGCGAGTAAAAATTTACCGGAATTGCTGATTATCGATTCAATCCAAACCATTTATTCGCAAGATTTTCCATCAACGCCCGGCTCAATTGTCCAAGTTCGCGAGTGCGCGCTCAGGTTGCAGCAGTTTGCCAAGACTAGTAATATCCCGGTTATTTTAGTTGGTCATGTTACTAAGGAAGGCTCAGTTGCTGGTCCGCGAATGCTCGAACATTTAGTTGATGTCGTTTTGTATTTGGAAGGTGAACATTTTCAAAATAACCGAATTCTACGCAGCGCCAAAAATCGTTTTGGGGCTACAGAAGAAATAGGCATCTTTGAAATGTCAGAAGAGGGGATGAAAGAGGTTAAAAATCCGTCAAAGTTGTTTTTGCATGATCGTCTTAAAGATGTTCCGGGCGGAGTGGTCACGGCGACAATCGAAGGTACCAGATCCTTGTTGGTTGAAATCCAAGCATTGACGGCAACAACTATTTTTGGCTATCCTCAAAGGAGAGCGGCCGGTTTTGATTTAAATCGCTTGCAGCTTCTAATTGCAGTTTTGCAAAAAAGAGCTAATTTAAATTTGTCCAATCAAGATGTCTTTATCAATGTTGTCGGAGGTGTTAAGATAAAAGAACCAGCGGTCGATTTAGCGGTGGCATTAGCCGTTGCTGGAGCATTAAAAAACAAGCCTATTAATTCAAAACTGTGCGCTTTTGGCGAAGTCGGCCTTTCGGGAGAAATTAGAAAAGTTTCATTTGAAACTAAAAGAATTGCCGAAGCCAAACGTTTAGGATTTAGCATTTTTCCAAAAGGTAAAAATATTAACGAAGTCATAAGGAGTTATTGTGTTTAACCAAGCTGAATCAACTAACATAACCCTCTTTTTTATTGTTTTGGCGGTGGCCATTTTACTCTTATTTTTAACGCGCAAATTATTAAAAATATCTTTTCCATATTTTTTCATGGGATTAGTCGGATTGATTATAGGATTGCTTATCGGATCATTAGTGGCAACGCCGCTTTCAAAATTACCGGGAGCCTACGGTGTATGGATGCCGATGATTGTCGATGTTTTTGTCACGGTGGCGGTTTTAGATTTATTCATTGCTCAGGCCAGACCAGCGGCTGATTTTTTTCATAAAGTTACAACTCGATTTTTTGGCCATGAAACAAATCCCGATAATTTAATTGTTGTTGACACCTCATCATTAATTGACGGTCGTTTGGAGCAAATTGCTTTAAGCGGTTTTGTAATGGGTAAGCTGCTGGTGGCTAATTTTGTTTTAAATGAACTGCAAAAAGTAGCTGATTCCGAAGACCCTCTAAGAAGAGCGAAAGGCCGCCGCGGTTTGGATTCTCTGGATCGCATGCAGCATAATCCGACCATTCCGTTAGAAATTATTGATGATCTTGAAACATCTCGCGAACCGGTCGACATAAAGTTAGTCAAAACCGCCAAGAAAAGACACGCGAAAATTATTACCGTTGATTACAACTTAAATCGCGTTGCAAAAATTCAAAAAGTTTATGTTCTTAATGTCAACGAATTAGCGGAAAGTCTCAAGCCGTCATTGATTCCCGGTGAAGAAATCCAAGTTAAAATTATTCAAAAGGGTAAAGAAGCCGGTCAGGGTGTCGGTTACTTGCCCGACGGAACAATGATTGTTGTTGAGGGTGGTGAAAGACTGGTTGGCAAAGAAATACTCTGCGAAGTTGTCAGAGTCTATCATACTGTGGCAGGTAAAATGATTTTTGTTCAACCGCAGAAAAACAAAGTCGAGAACTCAAGATAGAATCAGCCTAAATTAAATAACTATAAAGTCGTGGCTTCGTAGGGAGTGTTATTAGTGCTTTCAAGTCCCGATGAATCAATTGCTTTGATGGTAATGTAATAGGTTTTGCCATTGTCTAAATTGGAAATTTTTATTGAACTCTCACTATCGGGAGAAACATTAACTTCGTTATTCAGAGATCCGACAGAATTTTTATTGCGCGAAATATAAATTTTTGCTGTCACAACATCTATATCGGAAGGATTAAGCCAAATAATATCGATATAATTTGCTCCCGGCGAAATTGATTTTAAACTCACTGGTCCTGGTGGTGTTTTATCATTAGCGCCTTTACTTACAACCACCGATCCTGATGATGAAAGTCCGGAAACATCGGTAGCGATGACAGAAATCCGGTGTTTACCGCCAGATAAATTGTCCGCATTATAGCTAATCGAATACGGTTTGGTTTTGTCTACACCAATACTATTTTCGTCGATTAAGAATTCAACACTTTTAATTTGCACGCTTGAATCAACACTAACGGAAATCGTAAAATTTCCCGATACAGTGCTATTATCGGCCGGACTTTTTATCGTAATCGTAGTTTTATTAGTTAAACCAGCGCAAGTTGGTTCTCCTTCGGGGACTCCATTGGAGCTAAATAACCCCATCGAAGCGGCATAAGCTCTGACAGGTCTTTCCCATGCGGGGTTGTCGGGTAGTTCAGAATGAATATTTGCGACTATTTTTTCTTCAACAAATTGATCGGGACAGTCATCAGTAGCCAAATTTCCGGTGTATTTATCAATTCTAATTTTACCAACATCTTTAGATCGGTCTTTGGGTATTTGCCAAGAAGCAAAGATATCGGTAATCGTTTCGCCACCGGAAGGCAGCTTATTTGTATATTTATCCACCGTTATTTCTTCGATGCCGTTAGGGACTTCAAAATCTTCAACCGGGCTGTTGGCTAAAGCTTTGGCCATATAATCGCGCCAAATCGGTGCCGCCGCCATGGCGCCGGCAGCGCCGGCGGTCATCGGCGAATTATCGTTATTTCCCACCCAAACTCCAGTAACGAGTGACGGCGTGTATCCAAATGTCCAAGCATCGCGATATTCGGAGGTTGTGCCGGTTTTGGCTGCCACCGGACGATCATCGAAATACAGAGCCGATCTTGAGCCAAAGACATAAGAACGAGCTTGATTGTCTGACAGGATTGACGAAATTTCGTAAGCGATTTGCGGATCTAAAACATCTTTTTTGTCTTCTTTAAACTCTTCCAAGACTTTGTTATTAGAATCAACTACTTTAAGAATCAGGTTGGTGGGGGCCAAACTTCCTTTATTAGCAAAAACCCCATATGCTGTCGCCAAATCAATTAGTTTTATCTCACCGCCGCCCAAAACCAACGACAATCCGTAACGATCGCGATCATTCAAAGTAGTGATTCCCATCTTATGCGCTTGATCTAAAACATTATCCATACCGGCTAAATAAAGCATTTTGACAGCTGGAATATTAAGCGATCCCGCCAGGGCTTTGCGGGCCGTGACCGGTCCGCGCGTTGCGCCATCATAGTTTTGAGGCGTGTAATTACCAAAATCGGTTGTTACATCCCAGAGGTTAAAGGCGGGATTGTATTTATCTTTAAAAGCGGTGGCATAAACAACAGGCTTAAAAGCGGAACCTGGCTGGCGCTCGGCGATGGCAACATTAACCTGGCCATCAATTGACTCATCGAAAAAGTCCCGTGAGCCAACCATAGCTAAAACTTGGCCGTTTTTAGGATCAATTGAAACCAAAGAGGCGTTGGATGCATTTATCGAATCAAATCTTCTGGCAGCAGCCGAATTAATGGCTTCTTCGGCCACTTTTTGCTTATCTGGATCTAAAGTAGTAGTAACTTTAAGCCCGCCCTCTTCTACCATTTGCTCACCGTATTTATCAACCAGTAATTCCTTAACATACATGACAAAGTGGGGAGCAGAAATATTTTCGCGTCGAGGTGTAAATTTTATTTCCTTAGCTTCTTTTTTGGCGACATTAGCTTCGTCTCTGCTAATATAGCCAAGATCAGCCATCGAATCTAAAATGTATTCTACCCGTATTTGCCGTTTGTCCGGGTGGATGCCGTAAGGCGAGTAATAAGTCGGCGCTTTAGGCAACGCCGCCAGCGTAGCCGATTCAGCCAAGGTTAAATCTTTAGCTTTTTTGCCGTAAAATGTTTGCGAGGCGGCTTCAATACCGTAAGCATTTGAACCATAAGGAATTTCATTAAGATACATTGCTAAAATGTCGTCTTTAGAGTACATAACTTCAATTTCAATGGTTAAAATCAGCTCTTTAATTTTTCTTGTAAAAGTTTTTTTAGGGTCCAAAAGAGCGTTTTTAACAAATTGTTGAGTAATCGTCGATCCACCGGAAAGATAACTATATTTATTGGTAATATTATTATAAAGAGCCCGCAAAATGCCTTTGACATTGATGCCGTGATGCTTGTAAAACGACCTATCTTCGGCTGTAATCGTGGCTTCTTTAATCGATTTCGGCATATCGTTATTGCTAATCAGTATTCTTTTAATATCGCCGTGGACAGCGTAGAGCTCATTGCCGTTGCGGTCTAAAATTTGCGTTGCCGCTGAAGCTTGGCGACGCTTGATTTTACCGGGGGTCGGCAAATCTTTGGCATACCAGGCAAATAAGAGCAGGATAAATAACATTAAACCTATGCCAATTCTTATAGACCAAATTTTAATTTTTTTCCAGTTCCATGCCCGAGGATGGCTAAGACTTCTTAAATTAAGGGGATTACGAAAAGGATTAAATCTTTGAATATTAAACATATTTACATTTTACCATTATAAAGGTTACAATTAAACATATAAAGGAGTTTTATGACTATTGACACAGCTAATTCATTATTAATCCGTGGCGTGGAAGAAATTATCGTAAAAGACGAACTTGAAAAAAAACTTAAAGATGGCAAGAAATTGCGGATAAAATACGGTGTTGATCCAACTCGACCCGATATTCATCTTGGCCATACGGCTGTTTTATTGAAACTTAAAAAGTTTCAGGAAGATGGCCATACGATCATCTTTCTAATAGGGGATTACACGACTAAAATCGGTGATCCATCCGGCCGCAATACCACTCGGCCGATATTATCTGATGAAGAAATTAAAACTAACGCTGAGACTTACTTTGAACAAGTTGGCAGGATTTTGGATACCGAAAAAACGGAAGTTCGTTACAATTCGGAGTGGTTTTCAAAAATGGATCCTGCGGAGATTTTCAAGTTTGCTGCTAAATTTACATTACAACAAATTATTGAACGCGATGATTTTCAAAAAAGATTGAAATCTGGAAGCGACATAGCCCTCCCCGAGTTATTTTACCCAGCAATGCAAGCCTATGATTCAATCATGCTAAAATCGGATGTTGAAATTGGCGGAACGGATCAAAAGTTTAACATGCTGGCTGGAAGAAGTCTACAAAAGAAAATGAACCAGCCATCTCAAGATGTCATTACAATAAAGATATTGATTGGTACTGACGGTAAACAAAAAATGTCCAAGTCGCTCGGAAACTATATCGCCATCACTGATGCGCCGACTGATATGTTTGGCAAAATAATGTCCATTCCGGATAATTTAATCAAAGATTACTATGAGTTATGCACAGAAATATCGGATGAAGAATTAAAAAACATTGAAAGTAAGACATTAGATAAACCTCGCGAAAGTAAGGCCGAATTAGCTAAGATCATCGTTGAAATGTATCACTCCAAAGAGGACGCCGAAAAGGCAGCAGGGGAGTTTGATCGAGTTTTCAAAAACCGCGAAAAACCTTCAGAAATTCCGGAAATTAATATTAAAGAGTCTGAATGTCGCATTGATGATTTGCTGGTAAAATGCGAATTGGCAACTTCAAAATCGGAAGCCCGGCGCTTGATTGAGCAGGGTGCAGTTGAAATAGAGGGCAAAAAAATCACCGAATCTGATAAAGTTATTCAAATAAAAGATGAAATGATAGTCCATGTAGGAAAACGCCGATTTATAAAAGTAAGAAAGTGAATCTATTGCAAGAGGTTTTATTTTTAGAGGTTGAATACCTCGTAGCTTGCTACGCCTTTAGGCATGCGGATGAAAACCTATTATGAGCGAAGCGAATAACAAGCTTTGCTTATTAAAAACAAACTTTCCCTTTAGGGATACCTCGTTAGCTTGCTGCGAGGTAGTTTATATCCAAAATGTCTTAACTATTTTTGTTATAGTTTTCGTAAAAAAGAAAAAGTTATACAATAAAACCGCGATCGCGGGAAAGTTACAATGTTTTTAAGGAGGGGATTTACGAATGCGGAGAAAAACTCTAACTGAAAAAATCTTGGCGGTTGTTGCTGGCGGAGTGGGAGAAACGGCGGCATTTTTGTATCCCTACAAAGGTTTCGGTAAATCGTTTAAGAAATATAAGGGTAGTTTCTCAAGGGCAATCTGGGAACTTAAACAACGCGGGTATTTGGAAGAGGTGGAGAATAAAGGTAACAAATTTTTAAAAATAACCTCCAAAGGCAGATTAAAACTTATTCGGAAAAGAATTTTTAAAAAATGGGATGGTTTTTGGCGGATAATTGCTTTTGATATCGAAGAGTCGAGAAAGAAAACCCGCGATGTTTTTCGAGATAAATTACAAAATTTAGGTTGCTTGCCGATTCAAAAATCGGTTTGGATTACGCCTCAGGATATATCAGCGGATTTAGAAGAATTGTTTGAGCTTTTAGATATTGAGAAAAATGTGGATTATTTTATTTCAAAAGCATTAACTAATGAAGAGAAATATTTAGAAATGTTTAACCTAAATGATAAAAAATAATTATTATCAAAATAACAGGTTTATTTCATTACGACAAAACCGCGATCGCGGGAAAGTTGTAATAAAAAGTTTTGGAAAATAGTGTAAATTTAACGGAAAATATAATATAATTAGGCTAATTATGAAAAATCAGATTAAAGAATTAATATCGCAAGTTATTAAAAAGGCGTATCCGAATGTTGAGATGCCGGATTTTTCTGTGGAATATGCGGACGAGAAGTTTGGAGATTATTCAACAAATATCGCTATGAAATTATCGAAGACAGCGAGGGAGAAGCCACAAGATATAGCCAAAAAAATAATCGAGATAATCAGAGAATCAGATAATCAAGAAGTAATCGCTGGCACCGAAGTCGCCGGTCCGGGATTTATTAATTTCAAAATTGCTCTCCCCTCTTTACAACAAAGAATTTCTGAAATTAATATCGCCGGTGAAAAATACGGGACAACTGATCTTGGAAAAGATCTGAAAGTAAATGTCGAGTTTATCTCCGCCAATCCTACCGGACCTTTAACCCTTGGCAACGGTCGCGGAGGGTATTGTGGCGATGTTTTGGCCAATATTCTAAAAGCTTTCGGGGCTGATGTTACTCGCGAGTACTATATTAATGATCGCGGAGTTCAAGTTTTGGCATTAGGACATTCTGTTTTAAAAGATGACGAAGCCGTTTACAAAGGTGCATATATTGACGAGATAGCACCGAAAATAAAGTCTAAAGATCCTAAAGAAGCCGGCGAGGAAGCTGCTGCAATTTTGATGGAAGAATATCTTAAAAAATCTATTGAAAAGATGGGGATAAAATTTGACCATTGGTTTTCGGAAAAGAGCTTGTACAATACCGGTCGGGTGGATAAATTAATCGAAGAGCTGGGTAAAAAAGATTTGACTTACGAACAAGGTGGCGCTTTGTGGCTTAAAACAACTCAATATGATGACGATAAAGACCGTGTTTTGGTAACAAAAGAAGGCGAAAAAACCTATATTGCTTCAGACATTGCCTACCACCACGATAAAATCCATCGCGGTTATAATTTAATGATTAACTTTTGGGGGGCTGATCACCACGGTTACATTGGGCGGCTAAAAGCGGCGATTGAGATGCTGCGTGGTGATGCCGATTGGTCGGGTGAGTTACAAATTCAAATCGCTCAATTGGTCCGTTTAGTATCTAAAGGCCAAGAAGTTAAAATGTCCAAGCGGGCAGGGACATATGTGACTTTAGATGAACTTATTGATGAAGTTGGTCCTGATGTTTCGCGGTTTTTCTTTTTAGAGCGCTCTTTGGATACTCACATGGATTTTGACTTAGATCTGGCTAAAGAAAAATCACAAAAAAATCCCGTCTACTATATACAATATGCATATGCGAGAATACACAGTATTCTTGCCAAATCCGAAATCCGAAATCCGAAATCCGAAACAAAAGAAGAAAATTTAAAATTATTAAATAAACCAGAAGAATTATCCTTAATTAAAGAGTTAATAAAGCTGCCTGATTTAGTTATTGAAATTGCCGAAGATTACCAAGTCCAAAAACTGCCTTTTTATGCGATGGAGCTGGCGACAAAATTTCATACTTTCTACGAAAAATGCCCGGTGATAAAATCTGGCAATGAAGATCTTACCACTGCGCGACTCGTATTATTAAAAGCAACTCAAATCGTCCTCAAAAACACCTTAGACCTTATGGGTATCTCCGTCCCCGAAAAAATGTAATAACCATTTACACCCATTTACGAAATGGGGGCAAACGGTTTAGGACTAAGTAATTAAAACTAGGTAATTTAGATTTCCATATTATTTTGGGGGATCTCGTATTTGGTCCCATTAAAATGAATGAAAGCCAAACTGCCGGAATCTTCTGTAAAAATCAGCATCCAAGACAGATAACTTTCTTTTGATGAATCATATATTTGTGTGGCGATGCGTTGCGGTTTCATGGTGAGTTGTTTGTCGTCAAAAAGAGACTGTCCATCGTAAGATAAAACATAAGCGTGGTATTTGCCGTCTTTCATTTTGGTAATAACTAAAGTCTCATCTTTATTATCGCCATTAGTGTCGGCGATCGAAGAAGTTACCAAAGTTTCATTTTCGGGTATTTTTAAATCAACCGTTACGGTAGGACTGGGAGAAATGGTTGGCGACATGCTAACTTTAGGTGACGGCGAGACTGAAGGGTTGCCGGATTTTATTCCGCTAACATTAGGAGAGGGTGTTACATTTAGGGAAACCGCTCCGGAATTTTTGTAGTATACATAACCAATAAAACCTAAGACCCCCAAAACAATGATAATCAGGATACCAATCAGCCACATGTTGGCAGAATTTTTCTTTGGTAAGTCATCCCACATAAACCCCTCCTAAATATTTGTTTCTTGTAAGTTTATTTTATAATAATTTTTTTGCAAACTCAAGAATGACGCCAATCCGATCGGTATCGGCAGCCAGAAAGAAATAAGCCGAAAGACTAAAACGGCTGCCAAACTAATCGATGGAGGAACGCCGAAACCGATAAAAATTAAAGAAAGCGAAGCTTCCGTAATACCAATTCCACCGGGAATAAATGATAAAATTGAAATAATTTTTGTGATACAGTAAGCAAAAATAACGATGGCAATATTTGGCTGAAAACCAAAGCCCAAAAAGGCAAAGTACAGACAAGCGATGTCTCCGATCCAATATAATAAACCTCCAAAAATTGCCGACAGCTGCAATTTTCGATTTTTTGACATAATATCTGTCGCTTCGTAAATTTTGTCTACATAAGGAGGAATTTTTTCTGAAGGGATTTTTTTGGCATAAAAAATCTTTATTACAATATTTAACAAGTTTACAAAACGAAGAACTCGTTTTGTCAGTAGTTCTTTCTTATAATAAAGATAAATTAAATAAAATAAAAATATAAACGCTACTAAATAAATCAACCAAATGATTAGCATTTTAGTTGTGTCCATCTGTGAATTCGTCGGAGAAAAAGCTACACCGATCAAATAAATTATAGCGAAAATTAGCCAAATGGTAATAGTTCGGCTGACAAACATCATTAGAATATGCGAAGTGCGGATTTTCTTCAGCCGGTAAAAGTAATAGTTTACGGTTGCCTCTCCAAGCGTTCCAAACGGTAAAAACTGTAAAGAAAACGAGTCCATAATCGAAATTTTCAAAATATCCCTGAACCTTAAAGTGTCCTTGGTCATTTTTAAAACCGTTTGAGTAAGAATAGTCGAGCCAATGTAAAAAAAACTTTCTGACAAAATTGCCAGCAGAAGCGCCCAATACTTAATTTTGTTTAATAATTCAAACGATTGTTTGAGGCCGATAATATTGGGAATTAAAATCCATATTCCAACACCAAGTAAAAGTACAATAATAAATTTCTTCCACGAAAATAGATTATTACTCATATATTACTTGTAGATTTAAATTGATATTTCGTATAAGTTATTTTCGCCGATCAACCAGATTTTGCGGGCTTTTACTGATACGAAAAAGTCAGAATATTTAATGTTTTCTAAGAAAGCGTATTGACGAACAAAATAACCGTCTTTATCGAATTCAACAATTCGTTTTTGGGCTCCATCAAGAACATAAACCGAGGGTGTGTCCGCATCGGTAAATATTTTAATTGGTTCAGCGATTTTATCATTTGGCGTGGGAATGTTTTGTAATGAGAAATCCTGGACTTTCGATTTTAACAATTTTACGGCTTGACCATTTTCTTTTAGAACATAGATCGAACCATCAATGGCAATCGAGCGCGCAGATTTTAAATTAATGTTGGTTGTGTTGATGTATTCTTCGCCTTTTTGGAACTCGTCAGCGCTCGATGAATGTTTGTAAATTTGACCCAAGACTCCGTCTAAAAGATAAAAAGTGCCGACATAGCTAGCGATTGAATTTGCCGTTTCCCATTTGTTGTCATCAGTGATTTTTACTTGTTCGATTTTTTTAGTGCTGGTATTAAAACTATATATATTTTGATCGCTTGTATAAAGATAAATAATTTTTTCTTGACGCGTGCCGATAAGATAATTCTTATTTTTAGGGATAGTCGCAACTTTAGACGGTGTGCCGCCAAGAGTATTTACTTCGTAAATATCCTTGTCGGTAATAATAAAGCCAATACCCGAGACAACAAAGATACTTTTTGCATCGGCAATATTGGCTATTGAAGTCAGTGTGTTGAAACGGGTGGTTGAAGTCAGTTTATCTAATTCTTGATAAGTGCTGATGATTACCTGATCGGCGTCTCTTGCTACCAGGGAATTACTTTTTATGCTTTTAGCTTTATCAATAGCGATAATAAATTGCGCTTTAGCTTTTTCTTTATCTCCTGCTACCACCGCATTTTTACCGTCTTTTTCAGCAGCCGAAGCTTCGTCAAGAATCTTTTGGGCGTCTAAATTGCCAATAGGGGACTTTTTATTTTTTAAGCCGACTACGAGGCCTATTATTAATATTAGTATGACTGCTAAGGCAATATAGAGATATTTTCTTCTTGCTTTATCGTGATAAATATCAATTATCCAGGTAAAGAATTGTTTCAACTTTAACCAAATTTTAAAAAGGACATTTTTTACTTGATCGAAGAAAGAATTTTGTTTATTTTTCTTCTGATCGTAATAATGAACATAAAGCTCTGGCGAATACTTAATCTCCTCGTCTTTTAGGAGACTGTCATCTCTTTTATCGGGATCGAGAAACTCTTGATAAGCATCATCTTGTTTTCCTACCGGTTCTTGATTTGTAATCGGTTCTTTGACAATATTTTTTGTTAGGTTCGATGTTTTTTTGCCAAAATCCTTACTTTTATGTTTGATGATTTTGCCGAAAGGAACAAGAAATGATTTCCAGATGTCATTTATTTTGCCCATTACTCCTTCGGTCGTTTTATCTAAGTAGTAAACATTTTCCATCTCTCCAAATGCCTGTTCATTGGAAACTTCTTCTTTTGTGAGAAGGTTGATGATAATGATGTTAACATTTCTAATTTTGTTTTTTCTCAGCAGTTTAGAAATTTGTTGCGCCGCCATTGACGGATTATTAATAGAAATAATTTGCCGCACCGACTCCAAAGAAAGATGGTTGAAAAGCTCTTTAGTAGTTAATAGGATTTTATCGTGACTTTTTAATTCTCCGGAAACGACATTCGAAAAAGTTTTCAGCGGATGCGGTTCACCGCTATCTTGAAGTCCGTATGTTAAGTGATTAATTTTGCCGTCGCGAAATATATATCCCTCGACTTTGCCGGTAGGCGATAGATGGAAATTATTACCGGCAATTACGGCCAAAATACCATTAAGATTGCCGATCCAATCAGTTTCGCCGTTTTGGGTAATTTGGGCTAAATCCTCATTCACCTTTTTAAGTGAATTTTCCAGGTTTACCAAATCAGATGTGCTGCCGCCTTCATAATAGTACTTAGAAAAATTATTAATGATTGTTTGTCCTACTTGAGCAGTTGGAAACCATGGTGAAATTATTTCTATTAGTGAAAAAACCTGACCCATAGGGAATTTTGCCAAATCATCGGCGGTTATGTGTTTGCATGTTAAAAATCTGTCGGATAATTTTCCGGAATTTGTCACTCTTGCAAATTGTATTTCATATGCCATAATTTTACCTTACTAAATATAATAGACCATAAACTATAATCAGGGCATTTAACCCGTAAAAGTCGGAGTGGTCGGACTCGAACCGACGACCACCAGACCCCCAGCCTGGTGCGCTACCAACTGCGCCACACTCCGGATTAAATAGTTTATGATATCATCTTATCAACTATAAACATATTTTTAAAGTAAAACTGTTTTACCGGTGATAATGTGGAAAAAGAACGAAACGGTTTTTTCTAAAAAAGTTGGTATAATCGGGAAAAATTGCGAAAATAAAATTAAACCGAACAAGAGAAAAATACCCATTTGCTGAAAGTTGATATAAGTTTCTTCTTTTAAAAAAATACTCAATACTTTTGAGCCATCTAAAGGCGGAATCGGTATGAGATTGAAGATCATTAAAACAAGATTGAAAAATATTAATAATAGTACGATTTGCTCCAACAATCCCGGCATTTGGAAGTAGCGGTAAATTAATCCGAAAAATGTTGCCAAAAGTAGATTACTCATTGGTCCGGCAAGAGATACCGTCAAATTGTCCAATTTTGGATTTTTAAAATTTCGGGGATTGACGATTACCGGCTTGCCCCAGCCAAAACCGGCAATAAGCAAAAAAATCGTTCCCCAGAGATCCAAATGAGCGAGGGGATTTAAGGTCAACCGTCCCATTTGCTTGGCGGTGGAATCACCGTAATAATTGGCCGTCCAAGCATGGGCAAATTCATGGATTGTTATGGCTATCAAAATGGCGACGATAAAACCGATAAATTGTTGAGGATTTGAAATTAAATTAAATAGTAGCATCTTAGCCTTGTTTTTGTTTCTTTAATATGATAACATAAATTGTCGGTAATTAATATCTAAATAGCATCAAAGCATATCAAAAAACTACCTTATTAACCTTGCTAAAAAGTTAGTCATTAGCAAAAAAGAAAGGCATTATGAATTGCGCAATATGTGAAAAGAGTCCGAAAGTTGGATACAACCGTCCTCATTCGTTGCACCGGACTAAAAGAATAATCAAACCGAATATTCAAAAATTCCAGGGCAAATATATTTGCACTGCTTGCTTAAGATCCAAACAAAAAACTAATCTTACATCTAAATAACGAAATATTTAGGCGTTTGATTCAGCTGGTCCTGTTTGGGTTCTCGATTTTTTAAAACATTCAGCGCAGAGCACATCATTTGAATTGCGTGGTTGAAAAGGCACTTCACCTTCTTTGCCGCATTCTTTGCAAATAATCGAATACATTTCACGATTCGATCGACTTTCTTTTTTCATTTTGCGACAATCAGGACACCGTCCTGGTGGGTTCTGAAGCCCTTTGTCAGCGTAGAATTTTTGTTCACCGGCTGACCAAACAAATTCCTTTGAGCATTCCTTGCAATTTAGTTTTTTGTCTTCGAAATCCATATTATTATTTCTTTCCCCGCATGGGGTTAACTTTAGGTTCGACCGACGGAATATTCCCGTACCCTCGATATATATTGTAAACTCATATTTATAAAAAGTCAAATCTATGTTAGTTTAAAGCCGTAAAATGAAAGTCTTAGATATTTTAAAACATCAACTGAAAAATGATCGTTTAAGCCACGCTTATATTATTTTTGGCAAAGTCGACATTGCTTTGATAGCAAAAATTTTAACTGTAAATACCGCCGATCTTATTGAGCTAAAAGAAAATCCGGTCAAAATTGACCATATTCGCGAGCTAATTCATTGGATTACTCTCAAACCGCATAGTTCTAAAAATAAACTGGCGGTTATCCACAACATCGAAAATCTGACTTTAGATGCCGCCAATTGTTTGCTAAAAACTTTAGAAGAACCTCCATCTTGCTCGATTATTATTATGACAGCCGCTAAAAAAGAAAAAATACTTCCGACTATCGAATCAAGATGCCAGAAATTATACCAGAAAAATGAAGACGAAGTTGAGATAGGCGATTTTGTAGATTTTAAAAAGATTGGTCAAATGTCAATTAAAGAACGTTTTGATTATGCCAACAAACTGTCGGAAAATCCCGATCTTAATAAAATCATCGATTTATGGGAAAAAAGTTTTCGGGAAGAATTATTGGCCGGTCATGATAAAAAAACCGTTCTAAAAGAAATTGTTAAGGCAAGAGGTTTACTTTTAACCAATACTTCGGTAAAATTACTATTAGAAAATCTATTATTAAAATTTTAATTTTAAAATGAAAAAAATATTTATTAAGTTTCCGTCAACGGGAAAAATATATCTTTTTGAGACCGATTTATCGTTGGGTTCCGGCCAGGAAATTCTAGCGGAAAATGACGGCATTGTCGAGCAAGCAGTTTTAGTTGAAAAGCCGGAAAATGGCGAAGCAGAAACCGGTAACGGAAAAATTATCCGAATCGTTAGTTCTGACGACCGGGTGAATTTAGTAAATCTAAAAAAACAGGCCCGAGGATATTTGGAAGAAAGCAGAAAAAAAGTTTTTCGCCACGGCCTCAATATGAAAATTTTGGATGTCGATATTTCCTTTGACGAGAAAAAACTGACTTTTTATTTTTGCGCCGCCGGGCGGGTTGATTTCCGCAGTTTAGTTACCGATTTAGCCAAATCTTACAATAAACTAATCCGCCTTCAGCAAGTCGGCTCGCGTGATGAAGCCAAACATTTCGGCGGCATCGGCCGTTGTGGTAGGGAACTATGTTGTTCCAAATTCTTAAATAATTTAGAAAGTGTTACTTTGGAAATGGCCCAGACGCAAGAGCTTTCAACCTCCAATACCAACAAATTATTCGGTTGTTGTGGAAAATTAATGTGCTGCTTGGCTTTTGAGGCTCAAAATTACCAAGAATTAAAAAAGAAAATGCCGAAAATAGGCAGTAAATATTCATCGCCAAAAGCTGAAGGGATTGTCAGCGGCTACAGCATCCTGGAAGGCAAAATCGTCGTTGAAACCAAAAAAGGGGAAAAAGTCGAGGTGTTTGTATGATCTGGAATTTGTCAATCGTTTTAGCGGTCGTTATAATTTTGATCATTGTTGCTCGCCGGCTGCCCGATGCCAGAGATAAATTATCTGAGGCCAAGGAAGTCAGCGACAAAGATTTAAGCTTATACGGTTTAATTGCTCAAGCCGATGACGCTTTTGAAAGCAAAGAGTATGAAAAAGCCGAAGATCTTTATGTTAAAGCGGCAACTCAAGATCCCGATAATCCAAAAATATATTCTCGTTTAGGGGTTATTTTTTTGGAGCAGGGGAATTACTATGATGCCAAAGATGCTTTTTTTCAGGCCGTCAAACTGGAACCCGATCTTGCTTCGCGTCATATTAACTTAGGCATCGCCCTTACCGGTCTAAAGGATTATTTTAAAGCTCAACAATCTTTTAAAAAAGCTCTTAGTTTGGATCCTAAAAACAAAAAGTATCAAAAACTTTTAGAAAAAGTTGAAAAAGGCTTAGATAGAGAAAAAAAACGCAGATAAGTCTTTTGCTGAACCTTATTAATATTGAAAAAGGTCTTATTTTATAGTAGTATTTAATAGGAATCGAAGAATCGGTTAACAATTATTTTTGCCGAGGTAGCGAAGTGGCCAAACGCATCTGACTGTAAATTGAAATTGGTTCTGGTACATTTACAATTGACACAATGGTATAAGGTGATAGAATAATTGCATGAGTAAGATTTTAGACAATAGATTGGTTGAGATCAAAAAACTTTATTATGGTAATCAGCTATGCATGCGTCAAATAGCCGAAAAACTTGATGTATCAATTGATGCGGTCATTTATTTTATGAGAAAACATAAACTAAAACGGAGAAATTTTTCTGAAATAAATCGATTACATTTTGAAAGAAAATCACCTTCTTTTAAACTTAGACTTATTGATTCTGTTTTACTAAGGGAATTAAAAGTTATCGGCACAATGCTTTATTGGAGCGAGGGTTACACGAGCGAAAAAGGAAGCATTGTAGATTTCGCCAACAGTGATCCGGAAATGATTACGATATTTCTTAAATTTTTAAGAAATATTTACGAAATTGATGAAAAAAAGTTGAGGATTCTATTATATTGCTATACAGATCAAGATGTTGATAGTTTAATTAATTTTTGGAGCAATTTAACGGGGATTCCCAGGAGACAATTTTCTAAACCATATGTCAGAAATGATTTTAGAAAAAATGGTCGGAAAATGGTAAATGGTTTAATCCATCTTAGATATTGCGATAAAAAATTACTTTTGGAGGTTAAAAAAGCAATAGATTATTATAAAAATAAGTATAGAACGAATAATGCCGGAGTACGGGAAGTGGACAAACCCAGCGGTCTGTAAAACCGACGCTTCACAGCTTCGTAGGTTCGAATCCTACCTCCGGCACCACTTCGGCCGCCAACGGCGGCTTCAGTATAAACTCAGTTTACCCTGAGTGTCAGTGAAGGGCCCGGATAGCTCAGTGGTAGATTCACCCGCCGTAGTGCCCGAGTAGCTCAGAGGCAGAGCAATTCCATGGTAAGGAATAGGCCAGGGGTTCAAGTCCCCTCTCGGGCTCCATGAAACAAATATTCATTTTTATAAGCCCGTGTAGCTCAATGGTAGAGCAGCTGTTTTGTAAACAGCAGGTTAGCGGTTCAAATCCGCTCATGGGCTCCATTAGAAAGGAATGACGAAATGGCCAAGACTAAATCAATTTTATTTCAGTTTGAATGCACCGAGTGTAAATCAAGAAATTACACTACCAGCAAAAATCCGGCAGAAAATAAAGAAAAATTACAGCTTAGTAAATTCTGTAAAAAATGCCGTAAACATACTTTGCACAAGGAAGCAAAGATCAGTAAAGCAAAAAAATAATTTCTTTGGTTAAAGCTTAAATGGTGATACAGAAAAGTCATTCTGAGGCGTTAGCCGAAGAATCTCTCAGCTTGTCTGAGCATTATAAACTTACATTTACAAGAGATCCTTCAGCTGACGCTTCAGGATGACAGTATACAGTAAATAACCCTTTTGCTTTTATTTTCAACAGGTTGAATACCCCGCAGTTTGCTGCGGGGATGAAAACCTGTTTGGAAACAAACTTTCCGCAGGATACTCTGCGGCAAGCCGCAGAGTAGTTTATCATGCAGTTTTAACATTTTAGTTAATGGGAGTTTAGTTTAGTGGTAAAACGCTTCTCTCCAAAAGAAGGGTCGGGGGTTCGATTCCCTCAACTCCTGCCAAAATTGCGAATTTGACACTTCGACGACAATGCTAAAACTTGGTAAGGGAGCACGTTCGGAATAAACTTGTCTCTCAGTGTCAACCGTGAGCAAAGTCGAAGCGGTTGACAGTTGGAGGCGATATTTTATATACTATAGTTAAATAATAGTTCTCCTGTAAGGAGGGAGATTGTTTATAGGTGGCGGAAACGTTCAGCAAACAAGTGATAAGAAAAAGTTAGTTGATGTTCTTTTGGAAACCGGCAAAATTAAGCCGGACGATGCTTCGAGTTGGAAACATTTGTCCAATATCGAAGTTGAAGAAAAGCTAAAAGATAGCCATATGGTCTCTGGCGAGGATATCGCCCGAGCCTATTCGGCGGTATTTTCCATTCCTTTTATCTCGCTTACCAGTAGTAATATTCCTCGTGAGGTTTTGGAAATTATTCCCAAAGATTTAGCCGAAAAATACAAAACTATTGTTTATGAATTTGATAAGCAAAACAAAATTTTAAATGTCGCCACCTCGCAAGCCAATCGTCTTTCCAGCGATTTGGGCGATGTTTTAGATGAATTAAGAAAGAAAAAAGGCTATGTTATCAAAATTGCCGTTACTACCGAGGAAGATATTCAAAAAATTATTGCTCTATACTCAAAACCGGCAGAAGCCTCTATCGCGGAAATTCCCGTAAAAGTAGCGTCAACTTTGCCGCCGCCGGCGGCAACCGGTAAAACTGTTGATTTAGACAAAATGAATATTTCTTTGGAAGTAATTTCCAAATTTCCCGAAGACATTTCGCGAAAATACAAAATGGTTGTTTTCGAGGCCCCGCATCCCTCGCTTATTAAAGTGGCGGTGGTTCATCCCGAAGATAAAAAAGTGCAAGAAATCCTTGATTTTGTCAGAGAAAAAAACGATATTGCTTTGGATATTTATCAAGCTGATGAACATCAAATTAGCCGGGCGATGAAATTTTATAGTCCGCCCAAAGAAGAAAAAATTATTGCCCCGCCGCCGTCCGAATCGGATATTTCCCCCCGCCGGTTTATGCCAAAACCGGCGGTTGAGCAGGCTCCCAAAGAGCCGCAAGCCACCGAGCCGACGGTTCTACCGACACCGCAGCCGGAAGAAGCCCCCGAAGCGGTGGTGATAGCTTCCGAAAACGATTTGGACAAATTTTTGGATACTCCCATTAAAGAAGTTATCGATCTCGAACAATTTATTACCGGCGGAAATGTGCCAAAAATTGTCGCCGCCGTATTGGCTTTAGCTGTGTCTCAAAAATCGTCGGATATTCATATTGAACCGACTGAAAAATATTCACGCGTCCGCTACCGCGTCGACGGCGTTCTAAAAGATATTATCAAACTTCCTCTCGAAATGCAGCCGGCGCTCATGTCAAGAATAAAAATTCTTTCAAAATTAAAAATTGATGAATCCAGAGTTCCTCAAGACGGCCGTTTTGACGCCATTACTTCCGGTCATCAGATTGATTTAAGAATTTCCACTTTGCCGACGGTTCACGGCGAAAAAGTTGCCATGAGAATTTTGGACAAGTCTTTAAGAATGTACACTTTAGAAGAGCTGGGGTTGATGGGCAGGAATTTAAAAATTTTAACTGAAAATACCGATAAACCCTACGGCATTGTCTTAGCGGTTGGCCCGACCGGTTGCGGCAAATCAACAACCTTGTATGCCATTTTAAACCGAATTTCTTCTGCTTCGGTAAATATCATCACTTTGGAAGATCCGGTTGAATATGAAATTTCCGGTGTCAATCAATGTCAAATTAAACCTAAAATCGGCTTTACTTTTGCTAACGGTTTGCGCAGCGTCCTTCGCCAAGACCCCAACATAATTATGGTTGGTGAAGTTCGCGATGCCGAAACCGCCTCGCTTGCCACCCACGCCGCTTTAACCGGTCATTTAGTTTTGACAACATTGCATACCAACGATGCTTCGGGCGCTTTGCCTCGGTTAATCAATATGGGCATTGAGCCGTTTTTAATTACTTCGTCTATCAACGCCATTTTGGCCCAGCGTTTGGTAAGAAAACTTTGTCCAAAATGTAAACGGCCGGCTCATATTCCGGAATTGGTTCAAAAAGAAATTGATGAAGAGCTTTCGAAATTAAATTTTCCGCGGCCATATCAATTTTACGAAGGCAAGGGTTGCCCAGAATGCGATCACGGTTATAAAGGCAGAATTGGCATTTTCGAGGTTTTGCCGATGACAGAAAGCGTTGAAAATGTTTGTATCGCCCGCCGGCCGTCGTCGGAAATTAAGGCCGAAGCCATTAAAGAGGGGATGATTACCATGCGCCAAGACGGCATTATCAAAGCGTTGAAGGGGATTACCACCATCAACGAAGTTCTGCGGGCCGTTGCCGTTTAAACATCGGGTATTTATTAGGTCAATTAGTATAATTAGGTTAATTAGAAATTTATAAAGGAGGATTTATGCAAATTACTTTAGACCCTTTGATGAAAAAGCTTTTGGATTTTGCCATTGAGCGAAAAGCGTCCGATCTTCATCTTACGGTAAACATTCCGCCGATGGTGAGAATTGACGGAAAATTGTCTCCCGTTCCGTCCGAAGCCGAGCTTTCATCTGAAGCAGTTAGCCGTCTAATTCAGTCGTTTATGACTCAAGAACAACTCGAGCGCCTTAAAGTAAGAAAAGAGGTTGATTTTTCTTTTGGTTATCAAACGACTCGTTTTCGAACTAATTCCTATTTTCAAAAAGGCAACATGGCCGCTTCGCTTCGTCTTATTCCTAAACTAATTAAAACACTTCAAGAATTAGGCCTGCCGCCGCTTTTGGAAAAATTTACCAACGCTTCGCAAGGTTTTGTTGTTATCACTGGTCCTACTGGTCACGGCAAATCAACGACTTTAGCGGCGATGATTAATCATATTAACCACGCCCGTGCGGAGCATATCGTGACTATCGAAGATCCGATCGAATATGTTTTTGAGCACGAAAAATCAATTGTCTCCCAGCGCGAAGTCGGCTCCGATACCAATTCTTTCGCCCGGGCACTGCGATCGTCTTTGCGCGAAGATCCCAACGTTGTTTTAATCGGGGAAATGCGTGACTTGGAGACAATCGACGCCGCCCTAACACTCGCTGAAACCGGCCATTTGGTTTTTACTACTTTGCATACCAATTCTGCATCCCAGACAGCCGACCGTATCGTTGATGTTTTCCCGCCTTATCAACAGCAGCAAGTCAGAATGCAGCTGGCCAATGTCTTGCTTGGAGTTGTCTCACAAAGACTTATTCCACGGACTTCCGGCGGTCGAATCGTTGCTTGCGAAATTATGGTTTCTAATTCGGCGGTTCAGTCGACCATTCGCGAAGG
>Ga0076298_106_pt1 | contig 24345 bp, 26 predicted proteins | sample RifGroA1_FD_67983 | JGI IMG/M metagenome (GOLD analysis project Ga0076298, IMG submission 67983) | Berkelbacteria bacterium GW2011_GWA1_39_10
AAACGATAAATTTAAAGAAAAATTACAAGCTGAAGAAGAAAAAGAAAACGCTGAAGAATCTAAAATTCAAAAACAGACCGGTCAGCGCGGTTGGTATGTTATTCACACTTATTCTGGATATGAAGAACAAGTTTCCGAGAATCTTAAGCAAAGAATTGAATCTTTAAGCATGGAAGATAAAATTTTCAAGGTTTTGGTGCCCAAAGAAAAACAAATTGAAATTAAAAACGGTAAACGAAAAACCATCGAAAAAAAGATTTTTCCCGGCTATGTTCTGGTCGAAATGATTGTGACCGATGATTCTTGGTATGTTGTGCGCAATACGCCCAATGTTACCGGTTTTATCGGTTTGGGTGTTAGGCCTACCCCAATGTCAAAAGAAGAGATAGATAGAATTCAAAAGAGAATGGGCGTTGAAGAACCAAAATACAAGATAGAATTCAAGCCAGGTGATCTGGTGAGAATTTCCGATGGCCCCTTAAAAGGTTTTGAAGCTAAAGTTACGGAAATTAGTTATTAGTCAAATTAGATATTAGTGAGTATTTATGAAAAAAATTAAAACAACAATCAAATTACAGGCTCCGGCTGGCAAAGCAACTCCGGCTCCGCCGATCGGTCCGGCTTTAGGTCAGCATGGCCTAAATATTATGGATTTTGTCAGCAAATTTAACGCTCAAACTCAAAAAATGGGCGAGACGGTGGTACCGGTGGAAATCACCGTATATGAAGATAGAACTTTTACTTTTATTTTAAAATCACCTCCGGCGGCGGTTTTGTTAAAGAAAGCCGCTGGGATTGAAAAAGGCTCCGGTGTGCCAAATCGCGAAAAAGTTGGCAAGGTAACCGAAGCTCAGGTTGAAGAAATCGCCAAAGCAAAAATGGCAGATCTAAATGCTTTTGAATTGTCCTCGGCGATAAAAATCATCAAAGGCACCGCTGAGAGTATGGGGATAGAAATTACGAAGTAATTTCGATAAATCCGAAATCCGAATTTCTAAATCCGAAATGGTTCGACTTCGCTCACCATCCTGAGTCTGTCGAAGGACAAATTCAAATACTAAAAATATTAAATTTAGATATTGTTTCGAATTTCGTGCTTCGTGTTTCGAATTTAGTATCATCAAATATGGATATAATTAATATTAATAACAAGAACTCTCTTAATGAAGCGGCCGAAATTTTAAAGGCTAATGGTATTTTGGTATTCCCGACAGATACGGTCTATGGAATCGGCTGCGCTCTTAACGAAAAAGCGATTAAAAAATTATATAAGATTAAAAATCGGCCTCAAAACAAACCAACAGCAATTTTAATGACTGAGAAATATTATGATCATAAAATCGCTGATTATTTTAAAAAATACAAAAAAGGCCAAGCGACATTAGTTCTTAACAAAAAGCTGCTCGATTTTGATATCCCGTCGATAATAACAAAAGATAATAAAATTGGCATTAGAAATCCTAATTTAAAATGGCTGGAAGACTTAATCGATTTAACTGGTCCAATCGTGGCATCCTCGGCTAATAGGCAAGGGGAACCAACTCCGAGCAATTTTAAGAATTTAGATTCTATTATTATCGATGAAGCTGATCTTGTCATCAAATCTCACATAGAACTCAATGGCACGCCTTCAATGGTTTTTGATATTGAAGAAAATAAAATAATCCGTCCTTAGTACTCTAATGTATTAAAATATAAAGTATTGACAAAAGTTAAAATTTTTGGTAATATGTAATATTATCAGTTGAATTTGGTCTTGGTCACTTTCTTATAGATTATTAATCTAATAATCTTTAAGAAGGGGATCAAAGGATGTGATCTTTGAAAATTTAACCCCTCGAAGAGGTGGAGTATGAGGCAGAGTTGGAAGGACTACGAAGAAGCGGCGGATAAAGGTCCAGTCGCCCTCGGTTGGAAGATCCTCGGTGCGATTGTGTTGTTCGTCATCGTCATCAGCGTCATCGGCTGGGCCATGGGATGGTTCAGCGAGGCCGCCAAGGTGACACAGGAACAGTTTGGGCCAAGTGCCCTACTGAAGAAGTACGAATGGTTCAAGGATGTCTCAGCGCAACTCGACAAGAAGCGCGCCGACATTAAGGTCTACGACGGTCGGATGACCGCCATGGAGAGTTCCTATAAGGGCAAGTCTCGGGGTCAATGGCCGCGCGAAGATCGGGAGCAGTACAACGTCTGGTCCAGTGAAGCCGCTGGCGTGAAGGCGAGCTACAATGAGTTGGCTGCCCAGTACAATGCACAGATGGCCAAGTTCAACTGGCGATTTGCCAACAAGGGCCAACTGCCAGAAGGGGCATCCGAGCCCCTACCGCGTGAGTACAAGACGTACACCGAAAACTAAGGAGGACAAGACATGAAACCATCACGGGCAGTACTTCTTGCCGGACTGGTTGGTCTGGTAGCTGTCGTGTCGGGGTGTGATATTGATAGACCAATCAAGTCCATTTCCGGGACTAAGATGGTACCTGTGGGTAAAGTGCGGAAGGACACCCAAGGTCTGACAGTCGAGCAGGCGAACATCAAGCATCGCATTATGATGGACAACCAGCCGGGGGCGATCAAGCACCTCTATATCATCAGTGCCTATTCTGGACAAGTGCTCATCTATAGCACGGTCATGGGAAAGGTCACGAGTAGCGGCAAGCGATTGACGCCTTCGCACACTGTCGGAAATAGCACGAACAGCTTCCAATTCAAAGTCGGCAACCATATCTATGACACTGACGAGGTGCTCGGCGAGGACGGAACCTTCGGTTCCTCGATCGAGTACCTGTACTGGTGGGACTCCAAGGGTGTTTACCACCAACAGTACGTTACCGGAGGGATGATTCCTCACATCTCCGACCAGCCGCTCGCTGTGAAGAGTGTGATCATCAACATGGAAGTTTCCCGGAAGTAACCACACTAGGGAACTTCCCTCGAACTGTGAGCGAAAGCCCACTAACAGGACATGCGTTCGCGCATGTCCTGTTTTGTTTAATAACGCAAAAAGGACCGCTTGCGCAGTCCTTTTTGCTTATCCTCTCCTTTACATTCCCAACCAATTCCGCGAAGCGGAACTATCTTGCCAGCCTCATATAAAAATTTAATGTACAAGGCTGGGATTGGGTGTAATAGGAAAGAAGCTAATTAATTTAATCAGTATTTTTTCCTATTACCATATTAAAATTGTTTTACTACCATAACATAGAAATTCTAATTTGTCAAGCTTTTTAGCAAAAAATAACCCCCGCAGTGGAAACTTTGGGGGTAAATCGTCTTACATAGTATAACGCTTGTCATGTTTGGCAATCTCTCGGCCACGTTCGGCCTGATCCTGAATAGTGCGGTGAGCCTGTTTTTGAGGTGGTTTTTTTTTCGTTTCGGTGATTGACCAAAGCAGTTTGTTGATTGTCCGATTAATGAAAGCCTGGCGAAGTTGGTCAAGAGTTACTTTATTGAAATCGGATTCGGCTATGTCAAGGCCGATAATTTTGGCGACTCTTATGGCTTCGGCCACAAGCTCGTGTTTTCTGACGAATCTGCTTCTTAGGTGCCTCGGGTCCATTATCATCACTGCCTCCTTATTACTAATAATTTATAATAAACTAAAGTTAATAAAAAGTCAATCCCGTGATAAAATTACTTTATGGACGAAAAAAAATATTGGGTGGCGCTCTCAACCCACCCAAAAATTGGCGCCAGAACTTTTAGCAAGCTTTTTAGGAGATTTAAAAAGATTTCCAAAGTTTGGCAGGCATCCGTGCAAGAATTAGAATCAGCCGGACTCGATTTGAGCCAGGTTCAAGCAGCTCAAGAAGTTATCGCAAAAGTTGATCCTAACAGGGAAATGCAAAAACTTGCTAAACTTAGAATCGAAACGCTTATTTTTCCTGAACAAGGTTATCCTAAATTGCTTAAGGAACTTCCAGACGCGCCCGGTTTACTTTACATCCGCGGAAAAATTCTGCCTGAAGATGAAATTGCTTTAGCCGTGGTGGGCTCGCGAAAATTTACTTCTTATGGCCAAAGGGCGGTTGAGGAAATTGTCTATCCTTTGGCTAAAAATCAAGTTACCATCATTTCCGGGCTTGCTTTAGGAATTGACGCCATAGCTCATCATGTTGCTTTAGAAGCCAAAGGCCGGACAATCGCCGTTCTTGGCTGCGGTTTGGACGAGGTTTATCCGGTTAACAATATCAGGTTAGCCGATAAAATTATAGCCTCTGGCGGGGCGATTATCTCTGAATTTCCCTTAAAAACGGCTTCTTTTAGGTCAAATTTTCCTTTACGAAACAGAATCATTGCCGGCATGAGCTTGGGAACATTGGTTGTTGAAGGGGCTTTGGAATCCGGATCTCTAATTACCGCTCGAGCGGCGATCGATTACAATCGGGAAGTTTTTGCCGTTCCGGGGATGATTTTTTCGGAAACTTCTCAAGGTCCAAATCGCTTGATACAAATGGGAGCCAAGCTTATAACTTCCTCATCGGATATTTTAGAGGAATTAGACATACCTAAAAGGCAGGGTTATGTTAAATCTTCAGAAATTATTCCTGATTCCCGCGAAGAGGAAATTCTCTTAAAATTATTGGGCAAACCGATTTTGGTCGACAGCTTAATTCGGCAGTCCCGTTTGGAGCCGGCTCTTGTCAACTCCACCTTAGTTATGTTAGAAATGAAAGGTATGGTCGCAAATTTAGGCGGCACATCTTATGTGATTAAGGGAAAACTAAAGGAAAATCCGAAATCCTAAGCACGAAATCCGAAACAAATTCAAAATCATAATAATAAATGTTTTAAACATTAGATATTGAAATTTAATTATTGTTTCGTGCTTCGATATTCGAATTTCGAATTTTTATGAATTTAGTTATTGTAGAGTCTCCCGCTAAGGGAAAAACAATCGAAAAGTATTTGGGTAAAGACTATAAAGTTCTTGCTTCTTTTGGTCATGTAAGAGATTTACCGGCCAAAAATATCGGCGTTGATGTAAAAAATGATTTTACTCCTGAATATATTATTCCAGCCAAGGCCAAAAAAGTAGTTTCAGAGTTAAAATCAGAAATTGCTAAATCTGACATGCTCTATCTTGCCACTGACTATGACAGAGAAGGTGAGGCAATTGCCTGGCATCTGGTTGAGGCAATTAAACCCAAAAAACCGGTAAAAAGAATTACCTTTCATGAGATAACCAAATCGGCTATCTGTGAGGCGATCAAGCATCCGCGCGAAATCGATCTTAATCTTGTTAATGCCCAGCAGGCGCGCAGAATTTTGGATAGATTGGTCGGCTACAAACTTTCTCCGTTTTTGTGGAAAAAGGTTGCCCAAGGGCTTTCGGCCGGTCGAGTTCAATCGGTAGCTGTTCGCTTAATTGTCGACAAAGAAAAAGAAATTCAAAAATTTGTTACTCAAGAATATTGGAGTCTTGAAGCCAAGCTTTCGAAGGAAGATTATCCTGATAATATTTTCCAAGCAATTCTAACCGAAAAGGATAATCAAAAAATCGATAGATTAACTATCAAAAATGAAGCCGAAGCCAAAAAAGTCTTGGATGATTTAAATCAGGCTGATTATATTATTTCCGATATTCAAAAAGCCGAAAAGAAAAGATATCCGGCGCCGCCGTTTACCACCAGCACGCTTCAGCAAGAAGCTGGAAGTAAACTGCACTTTTCTGCCAAGCAAACCATGCGCTTGGCACAAAATCTTTATGAAGCCGGTCTTATTACATACATGCGCACCGATTCTGTCAATGTCGCCCGCCAAGCCTTAGACAGTGCGGCCGAAGTCATTAAAAAGAAATTTGGCCAAAACTATGCCTTAAGTCAGCCCCGCTATTATAAAACCAAATCAAAAGGAGCCCAAGAAGCTCATGAAGCCATTCGGCCAACGAATTTATCTTTAGAAGTGGCGGGGAAGAATCAAGAGGTAAGATTATATCAGTTAATCTGGAAAAAAACGATTGCTTCCCAGATGGCTGAGGCTGTTTTCGATGAAACAAACTTAAAAATTCAAGCCAAAAACTATGGTTTTTCTTCAACCGGAGTCAAAACTAAATTCGATGGTTTTACTAAGCTTTATCAAAATAATCTCAATGATAAGCAGATTCTGCCTCCTTTAGAAAAAGGCGAAAAACTTTCTCTGATAGGTTTGGAGAAAATTCAGCATTTTACCGAGCCGCCGGCGCGGTATTCTGAAGGCACATTAATTAAAGAACTGGAAAAGCGAGGGATTGGTAGGCCGAGTACCTATGCGCCGACCATTTCCACCATTCAAGATAGGGGATATGTTGAAAAAGTTGAAGGAAAATTTGTTCCCAAGGATATCGGCACCGCTGTCACTGAAATTTTAATCAAGCATTTTTCAGATATTATTGACTATAATTTTACGGCAAAAATGGAAGAAGAATTAGACGATATAGCCGAAGGAAAATTAAAGTGGCAGCCGGTTCTTAAAAAGTTTTACGACCCATTTTCCAAGAATCTGTCAATTAAAATGTTGGAAGTCCAAAAGAGCGACCTAACCGAAAAAACCGATAAAAAATGCCCCAAGTGCGGCAAAAATCTCTTAATTAAAATCGGCCGTTATGGTAAATTCCTGGCTTGCAGCGGCTATCCCGATTGTAAATTCACTGAAAATATTAAAGTCGAATCAAAGGTAAAATGCCCTGATTGTGCCGGCAAAATAGTTCAAAAAAGAACCCGCAAAGGTAAAATGTTCTGGGGTTGCGAGAATTATCCTTCATGCAAAAAAGCCTTTTGGGACGAACCGCAAGAAAAAACCTGCCCCAATTGCAAAAGCATCATAACTTTAAATTCAAAATCCAAATTGTTAAAATGTAGCCAATGCGACTGGAAGGCGAAAGAGGATTAAATGTCAAAAATCCTTCCTGAAACAGTTCAAAAATTGATTGAAGAATTTAGCAAACTGCCAAGCATCGGCACAAAAACTGCCTCGCGGCTGGTTTTTTATTTACTTTCAAAACCCCAAAGGGATATTGCCGATTTTAGCGAAGCGGTTTTAAACTTGAAAAAAAATCTTAAAATATGTTCAAGCTGTTTTAATATTACCGAGAACGATCCTTGCGTCATCTGTCAAAATCCTCAACGAGACCAATCGGTTATTATGGTTGTTGAGGAAGCGCTTGATGTGGTGGCTCTGGAAAAAACCGGTTTTAAGGGTGTTTACCATATTTTAGGCGGGGTTATCTCGCCGATTGATGGCATTGGCCCGGAAGACTTGCGTATTCGCCAAATTTTAGAGAAGATTAAAAAAGATAGTATTAAGGAAATTATTTTAGCAACCGATCCTTCGCTTGAGGGAGAAGCGACAGCAATGTATCTGGCAAGCCAAATTAAAAAGATTGATTCTAAAAAGATTCAGGTTACCAGGATTGCTCGTGGTTTGCCCGTCGGCGGTGATTTAGAATATGCCGACGAAATTACTTTAACTCGCGCCCTTGAGGGGAGGAACGAATATTAAAGGAGGAATTTTGAAAGAGATTCAAGATGCCATTTGCCCAAATTGTGAATGGTCCGGAGACGCCATGGGTCTTTCTAAATGTCCGGTTTGCGGAGCAGACATTGCTCCTTTAACTGAAACAGATGATTTGGGTGTTAAACTAAACCAGGATGAGAAGTATCCGGCTGATATAGTGGCAGAAACTGACGAGAAAGAATTAGCCGAAGAAATATAATTTTGATGTTTAAATTATTTAATACGCTTACGCGCAAAGAAGAAGAATTCCGACCCATAAAGGATAAAAAGGTTGGTATTTATGTTTGCGGTCCAACTGTTTATGGCCCCGATCATATCGGCCACGCCAGGACTTGGATATTTTTTGATTGGTTAAGGCGCTTTTTATTATCAAAAAAATATAAGGTTAACTTTGTGCAAAATATTACCGATGTCGGCCATCTTCTAGAAGATGCGGAAACGGGCGAAGATAAGATTGAAAAAGAAGCCAAGGAAAAAGGCAAAACTCCAAAAGAAATCGCTAACTATTTTGAGGAAGCTTATTTTACAGATTTAAAAAAGCTTAATATTTTAAAACCTGACGAAAGTCCTCGAGCCACTGACCATATTAAAGAAATTATTGATTTTATCATCGTTTTAATTGACAAAGGCTATGCTTACGAAAAAGATGGTAATGTCTATTTTGAAGTTAAAAAGTTTCCTGCTTACGGCAAATTGTCCAATCGAACTGTTGATGAACTATTGGCCGGTGCGCGCGTAAAAAAAGATCCTCTCAAAAAAAATCCGGCTGATTTTGCCTTGTGGCTTAAAGCCGATGAATCTCATTTACAAAAATGGCCGTCGCCGTGGGGAGAAGGTTATCCCGGCTGGCATATTGAATGTTCGGTAATGGCGGCCAAGTACTTAGGCCAGCCGTTTGATATTCACGGCAGCGCCATTGAGCATGTTTTTCCCCACCACGAAAACGAGATCGCCCAAAGCGCCGCTTTTGCCGATAAGCCCTTAGCCAAGTATTTTCTTCATTCAGGCATGCTTCTAATCGATGGCGAAAAGATGTCAAAATCCAAGGGTAATTATTTAACCATTAAAGATATCTTAGAAAAACATGACCCCGATACCGTTAAAATTGCCTTTATGGTGACTGGCTGGAGAAAACCCTTCAATTGGGAGGAAAGCGCCATTTCGGAAGCCAATAAAATTAGGGAGAAACTGGTCAGAGCCAAAGAAGAAGCCCAGCCGATTAAAACCGGCTTTCCGACGGAAATTGAAAATGCTTTAAATAACGATTTTAGTGTTCCTCAAGCTTTGGCGGTGATCTTAAAGAACCTGATTAAACTTTCAAGAGACGACTTTAAATATATCGAAGATGTTTTTGGGCTTAATTTACGGTCAGATTTCAAATTGACAGAAAAGAGTTATTGAAAAACGGGGTGATTATTGAAGACACTTTAACAGGAACAAGAATTCTGCCAAAACCTTGACTTTTTTACCTATTTATGGTATACTCTTAAGTTCTGAAAATAAGGTTAATTGAAAATTAAAGGAGGCTAATATGCCTCTTTTTAGTTACTTCTGAAAGGTGAAATGCTGGCTGAGATTAGTGGAGAGAAGACTCAAAAATTTAGAGTCTGCCCCTCCTTCCCTTTTCTTGGCTGGCATTTTGCCCTTCAGGGCAGAAGCGGCTGGCCCCGCAAGAAGGCACATTACGCATCCAAATCCAAGGAGGAAACGCACATGATGCGTCGTACATTGAGTATTTGTAGTTTGGTTCTGATCATGATGGTCGTCATGACGACGGTCAGTCAGGCGTCGTGGCTCAGTCACGGCATCGGCGAGCTGGATAAGCTCGTTCGCGGGGAGTCCTATACAATGAACTTCCCGGGTATGGTGATCCAGGCGACAGAGTATCTGCCGGCCGGGACCTCGCATCCTGCCCTGGCGACGCGACCTCACCCAGAGGGAGCGTACTTCTTGCAAGGCGTTGTCGTTCGGTTTGACATTACCTTCCTTACTGGTGACTATGAAGGTCGCCCGGGACAGGTGATGTTCTCCGACTCCGTCAAGGGGATATCCGTTAAGGATCTCCTGACAGAAGGCGCCAAGGACAGCGGCGGTATGGAACTGGTGACTACTTTCCGCAAGGAAACCAAGCGCATCAGTTTCGTCTGGGATACTACTGGCTATCCGCAGGGAAGTTTCACCTATCTGGTGGAACTGTTTCCGCGGTCCAAGAGCCAGAAGTATTCTGAGATCGCCATCCCGGTGTTTCTGGCCGCCTCGTTCGGTGAGGTCAAGGAAGCGTTGAAAGACGCCTCCGACGGCACGCTCAAGCGTTACGGCCTGGAGCGGTATAGTCAAGTTATGGAGGCTCGCAAGAGTCCGAAGTGGCTTGGCGACATCGCGTTTACCGACGGAAGCCGCCTACGCCAGGTAGACATGAAGGCCACTCCCCAAGTTGGGATGGCAGTCTGTCTCGTCTACGGCTCGGAAATTCTGGGCGGCGGGCGGATCCTGTCGGTCAACGGCACCTCGGTTAAGACCGATATGCCGCCGGGTGTCATCCATGGGCGCAAGGCCGACATCTTCAAGATAGAAGCTAAGTTTGCTAACAGAGTGGTCGTTCGGACCACCGGCAAGCGGACGCTTTCCAGCGATGAAGAGAAATGGGTTCAAGGTTTTCCCGAAACAGTTGGTGGGAATCCCAGGAACCAACTTCGATTCATGGTTCGCGAACTACTTGCGCTTGATGTGGTCCATGTTGGACCGCGTCAGAACGCAAAGCATTACTTTGCCTTGTTCCAGGCAGTATCAGTGGCAAAGGAGTGCTGGATCCCCATTGACATCCCTGTCGCAGTTGCCGAGCGTATCTCGGTTATCGGTTGGGCCAATGACGGCGCGCCGGTGTTGAACGCAAAAGAGCTTGCTCGTGAGCAAGCAAAACGGCCGGGGTTGGTTACGGTTCTTTGGAACCTAACCCAGCCGAAGTACAGCAACAGTCTGAACAGTAAAAGTGCTTCGTCCTCAGCGGCGGCGTCATCGTCGTCATCCGAGGCAACGAACACGACTGATGTCAACCAGCAGCAACAGCAACAGCAACAGCAGCAGGTCGGCATCACTAATCCGTAACCTTGGCCAGAGGGCTACGGATTTTCTATCCCTCCACGCCATCCGGCGTGGAGGGTCCCCTTGAGTCGCTTAAAAATAAGCGCCTCAAGAAGGAAAAAATAGAATAAAGGTCGAAAATCAATTCTTTATTTAGAAAGAGGAAAAATGAACAAATTATTTATTATTTTAGGTTCAGCTTTAGTAGCCCTTGCTTTCCCTATGGTTGCAAGCGCTATGACTATTACTGTTGGTCAACAACAGCAACAACAGCAAAGCACAGCCGTTAGCACATCTTCAACCGCTAACGCTACTGCTTCTGCTTCGTCTGCTACTTCTTCAACTGGAAGTAATGCAACTTCCAGTTCAAGCACTGCTGTAAGTGGCTCAACTAGTTCAGCCAAAAACAGTACTAATGTTAAGGTAAATCAGCAACAGCAGCAACAACAGCAGGTTGTTATTGGTCAAAATGCTGGTGGAACTTCAGGTCAGCAACAGCAACAGCAACAGGATGGCCAGCAACAACAGCAACAGCAAGGTGAAAATGGCCAAAATCAGCAACAGAAGCAAGGTAATGGTGAGCAATCGCAAACTCAAACCCAAAAAGGTCAAGCTCAACAGCAAAAACAGGTTGCTACAACTGCGGGTAAAGAGTTACCTTCAGCTGGTGTCGATGTCGCCGTTTCGGCCGCATTAGCTACCTTAGGTGCAGGTGTAGTTGCTTATATTCGTCAGAAAAAACAAATGATGGCATTAACTTTCTTAAAGTAAATGCTTGTCAATGTAAGAATATTCAAGAAAGACTCCTTCGGGAGTCTTTCTTGTTATATGGAGGAAAATTAGCTATAATATTGGTATGTCAAGTAAAGAAGAACTGTATAATTTACTTAAAATAGATGATAAAAAGCAAGAAATTGCTCAAATTCAAGCCGAGATGAACAGTCCCGATTTTTGGTCTAATCTGCAAAAAGCCCAAGAAGAAACGCAAAAAATGGCTAATTTGCAGAAAATAGTTGATGAGTGGGAAAAAGCGGAAAGTGTAGACGAAATTCATCAACTGGAATTAAAAGCCATTTTATCGGGTAAATATGATCAAAACAATGCTCTTTTATCCTTGCATGCGGGTGCCGGCGGCACTGAAGCCCAAGACTGGTCAGAGATGCTACTTAGAATGTTTGAAAGGTTTGCCGAACGTCGCGGTTTTAAATATCAAATATTGGAAATCTCACCGGGCGAAGAAGCGGGGATTAAATCGGCAACGATTAAAATATCCGGACCATATGCTTTCGGCTACCTAAAATCGGAAGCCGGCGTTCATCGATTGGTGCGGCTTTCACCGTTTGATTCTGATAAAGCTCGCCATACATCTTTTGCGTTGGTTGAGGTGATTCCCGAAGTTGAGCGGACTGCTGACATCCAAGTCGAAGAAAAAGACCTGCGTATTGATGTCTATCGCGCCAAGGGCCATGGCGGCCAGGGGGTGAACACGACCGATTCGGCAGTCAGAATTACTCATCTTCCGTCAGGTATAGTGGTATCTTGTCAAAATGAGAGAAGCCAGCTTCAAAATAAAGCCGTGGCAATGAAAGTTTTACAATCCAAGCTTTTAGCGTTAAAATTAAAGGAGCAAAAACTTGCTTCCGATAAGTTGCGCGGAGAGCATCTTTCAGCCGAATTTGGCAATCAAATCCGCTCATATGTTTTGCATCCTTACAAGCAAGTTAAAGATCACCGGACTGACTTTACTTCGACCAACCCCGATGATGTTTTAAATGGTAGTTTAGATGGTTTTATCGAAAGCTACCTTAAAAATGCCACGCTAATAACGAATTTTAACGAATAACGAATAAGAATTAGATATTAGTTTAAATTAGTTATTAGCGAGGAGTTCAAATGTTTGACAAAGCAAAGCAGCTTTATTCGTTACAAAAAAAAGCGAGGGGAATCCAAAAGGAATTGAAAAATACCGAAGTTGAGGCCAAAGCGGCCAATGGTTTAGTAACAGTGGTTTTTAATGGCGAACAGCACATTCAATCGGTTGAGATTGATGAGTCTTTATTAAAGGCGGAAAACAAGCGCGATTTAGAAAAAGCCATTCAGCAATGCGTTGCCGAAGCCATCTCCCGTGTTCAAGCTATCGCGGCTGAAAAAATGAAAGCCATTGCTGGAGATTTGAACATCCCGGGAATGTAACTTAAAATCCAAAGCAAAAATGTCAAATCAAATCCAAAATCTAAATATCAAATAATTTGACATTTAAGCATTTAGACATTCATTTGTTATTTGGGTTTTGTCATTCGGATTTTTTATGAATAATGTTATCTTATACGGTACAATTTCCGTTTTGCCTTTGATTTTTGGCGCGCTAATTGGCGCGAAATTGAGAGTGAAAGAAAAAGTAATCGGTGTGGTTTCTGCTTTTGGCGCCGGGGCTTTGATCGCAGCGCTGACTTTTGGGCTGATGGAAGAATCTTTCAAACTCGGTGGTTTTGATAATTCAATCACCGGTTTTCTTTTGGGTGGGATTTTTTTTGTTATTGGTGAATTGTTTATTATTCGGGCAGGCGGCCGCGGTCACAAAAGATCGTATGTTGTAAAAAGCACCACTGGCTATGGAATAGTTTTGGGAGCAGTTTTAGACGGTTTGCCGGAATCAATCGCCCTGGGGATTAGTTTACTTTTAAACCCGAAAATTGGCTTTTTAGTTCTTTTAGCAATAATTTTTAGTAATTTACCCGAAGCTCTCTCATCAGCTTACGATTTAAAAAGAAACAATAAATCTTTTAAATCAATTATCTTGACTTGGGTTTTCGTTGCCTTAGCCGGTCTTATATGTGTAATTTTAGGTTATACCGTTTTTTCCAATTTTTCATCAAGTGTAACGGCGACATTTGAAGCCATAGCCGCCGGTGGAATTTTAGCGATGTTGGCCACCACGATGATGCCTGAAGCCTATAAAGAAAGCGGTATTGATGCGTCTTTAGCGACAGTTTTGGGATTTTTATTAATATTCATTTTATCGAAAGCGAGCATATGAAATTAATTATCGGTCTTGGCAATCCGGGCAAAAAATATATCAATTCTCGCCATAATACCGGTTTTAAAATAATCGAAAAAACCGCCGAAAAAAGGGGAGTGGTTTTTCGTTTAGAACCGCACTATAAATCACGCTTTGCGGAAATGGGAGATTTAGAAAACCGGATAAAATTAGCCATGCCGCAAACTTTTATGAACGAGTCTGGTCAGGCTGTAAAAATTTCCAAAAACTATTGGAAAGTCGATAGCGAAGATATTTGGGTAGTCCATGATGATGTTGATCTAGCTTTAGGAACAATTAGAATTTCTTTAGGTGGCTCATCGGCGGGGCATAAAGGAATTCAATCAATCATTGATAATATCGGTGAAGCGTTTTGGCGCGTTCGTGTCGGTGTCGGTAAAGATGAAAAAATTCCCACCGAAGAATGGGTGTTGATGAATTTTTCCAAAAATGATCAGGAAAATGTTGATAATATTATTGACAAAGTCTCTGATCTTGTGTTAGACTCATTGAGTAAAGATTTGGAAGAAAAAACTATAATAATTTAACTAATTACTAATAATACGAATGTACGAATGCCTTAGAAATTAGTACATTAGTATCAAATTCGTATTTAGTTAGTGCGGAAGGCCGACAGGCCGTTATTACCGCGAGGAAATTAAATGGCAAAATCAAAATTGGATGAATTGTTAGAGGCCTCTGCAGAAGCTCTTGAAAAAGGGCAGGATTTGGGTGAGATTAAAGCTGACCATCATGGTAAAGGAAAAGGAAAAGTAAAGACACAAAAAGAAAAAGTAGGGGAGAAAGTTAGACAGGCAAAGCAGAAAAAAGATGTGGAAGTAAAAGATGTAGAGGAACAAGAAAAAAAGGCGAGCGTTCCTGCTGATAAGCAGGAAGCGAAGTCCGCCGAAGCCAAAGGCGAAGTGCGGGAAAAACAAGGCAAAGCCAAAATTCGTTCTAAAAAATATCAAGTTTTATATAGTCTTATTGATCCTAAAAAAAAATATGAAATTGTTGAAGCTCTCGAATTAGTCAAAAAAACCTCGATGACAAAGTTTGATGGCAATGTCGAAGTTCATATTCGATTGTTAGGAAAATCCGGTAAACCGGAACAAGTGCGAGGTCTTTTGCAGTATCCGCATCCGACCGGGAAAAAGATAGTTGCTGTTTTGGATGACAAGACAATCGAAGAAATCGAAAAGAGCGGAAAGGCTGATGCTGACATCTATTTAACAACTCCGGCACAAATGCCGAAAGTTGCAAAACTTGCTAAGATTTTAGGACCAAAAGGCAAAATGCCCAATCCGAAAGCTGGCACAATCGTTGAAGATATTGAAAAAGCAAAAGCTGAACTTGCCGGTGGTAAGGTTGAATATAAAACTGATACTTATGGAAGCGTTCATCAAGTTATCGGCAAAGTCTCTGGTAAATCGGAAGATTTGCAAGAAAACTTCAAAGAGTTAATTTCTGTATTGCCAATCGAAAAAGCAGTATCAATTACGCTTTGCGCCACCATGGGCCCAGGTGTCAAGGTCTCGATTAAGTAAGCCCAAACCATTTTACTTACACCCCAGGGGTGTCAATTAGGTCAAAGATCGATAGTAATTTTTTTTAAAATAGCTAGCTCACGCTGATAAGGGATTCTTCCCGTAGTAAATTTTTTGTATTCTGATGTTTTTATCTCTAGTAAATCAGCATAATTGCAGATTATTTCGTTGTCATTGGTCTCTCTAATATATTCTTTATATGAAGAATAGCTCCAGTCCTCAGGCTTATCAACTATTTTTGCAGTCACTGGATTTAGATGAATATAACGAGTTAGATGTAATAGTTGCTCATCTTTGTTCACTAATACGTTTTGAAATTTACTTTCCCATAAAGGACCCTTTCTTTTGTGTCGGGTATTAAAATAACGGCTATAACTATTAAGGACGTTACTCATAAAAGTCGATATTCCATCGGTGGACAATTGCTTTAAAACCAAATGAATATGCGTTGGCATAAAACAATAAGCAATTAATTGAACTAAATTTTCATCATCTTTGGTTATCGAATTTAGATAATTTAGAAACCCATTTTGCTGAACCTGCTTTGAGTTGATAAAATTAGCAAATTTGCAGGGCAGTTCTTTAAGTTGGAAAAAGTTAATCAAATAGAGCAATCTTTGATAATCCTTGGTATCATTGAATATTTTATATTCTGCGATACTTCGGTTAAAAATATGATAAACTTGTCCATTTACTAACGGATTTTTTCTTTTCATACTTTCATTATAATACATCTTAACCATTTCTTTACACCCCAGGGGTGTCAATGAAAAGGTTAGGGATTTTTTCTAATCTATTGATTTTTTGGTATAATTGTGCTATACTCACAGGTTATATTACGATAAAGTTAACTTGAGTTAACCTTATCGTAACTGCACGTTAAAATGACGCTTTCTATCTGGAGGCGTTAATATACTGATCATTGGACGGCCTCCTAGAGGCGATAGCCGGTGACAGACAGGTTAGGTGTAGACCTCTAAAATACACCAGGAGGAAGAGTTGCGATGGAAACGCAAGCAGGGCCTCTGAGTTTCAAGCAGGGTCGGGAAGTCGAACACGCACTGGGTAGCGGCATTGAGCCGTCGAGAATTGGCACTCCGCTGGCCCAGAGCTGGATCGATTCAGCAACGACGCCGATTGCAGTTGCAGAGATGTTACCGCTCGGACCTGAAGAGACGCTACGGCGTCTTCGCGGCGAACAGCTCAAGCAGGTTCTTCCCTTCCTCGGGCAGCCGGCCAATCTGGATCTGCTCTTCGAACAGCAGATCGCTAGATTCATGGCGGTCAAGGCCTGGAAAGAGGCCAAGGTCGGCGAGGGCAAGTACAAAGATGAACTCTGGGCGGCAGTCCGAAGCTTCCAGTACCGGGAAGATCTCGCCGCCATTGGGCTCATCGAGCTCATGATCGAAGATGGCCGACTTCCTGACAGGTTCTTAGCCGAGGTGACCGAGACGTATTGCTACACCGACCTCGCGCGAGCCAGAAACTTCGAGGGAATCGCGACTCCGTCGGGCGTTCTGGTCATCCAGGCCCAGTGGGGTGGGAAGTACCGGAACCGGAAGCCCCTCTGGTGCCGCGAGAACTTCCACCTGCTCGAGCAGGGCGGCACGATCAAGGAGGGTCTGACAGGATACTTGCTCTTTGGCAAGGCCTGGCTGGCTACCTGTTACAAGGACCTTCCCGGTTCGGTTTCCGAGCACGGCAGCGTGCCGTGTCTCTTCTGGCTCGACGACGGGCCTAGGCTCCTCGACCGCTCGGTTGACGGTGCCGCTTCGCGCTATGGCTCTGTTTCCCGCGGGAAGTGATGGGCTCTTGGGTGTTTGGTCTTTGGACCCTTTTGGGTTCTTGGCCGACGGCCCAAATGAAACGAATAGAGGGCGATGCTTGTATAGATCGCCCTCTTAAAATACAATAAATTTGAGAGTAACCTATCCCCGGTCACGGCTTGGGAGGGTAAAATCTCTATATCCTTTCTGCCGAAATGGGTCGGCTACGGCTTACCCAAAAAGCAAAAGGAAATTATAGACACTCCTTGCCGGCTTTCATGTGGGAAGACCACTTAAAAACAATGTCGCTTAGAGCGACTTCAAAAGAGATTTCTTTCATAAGAAAAATCTTTGTAGAATTTGACGGAAGTCGGCAGATTGCGGTTCGGTTTCCGAGAACGGCAATGTGCCGTATCTCAACTGGAACGACGACAGGCCTAAGCTCAACGACAACTCGGATGACAATGCCAATTCGAACTATGGCTCTGTTTCCCGCGGTAGTGTCTGGCAAAATCCCGGTTAATTCCGGGATTTATGCTTTAAGAGAACGAATCCAGCCGCCAAGCATCTTACCTATTTCTTGAAGGTTGGTTTCTAAATTTAGATATTTCTTTTGATCAATGACTTTCAGTTCATGGGTGAGTCTGATGAGAGTTTTTAAAAAATCTAATTTCGTACTGGCAAGTTTCAAATCTTTAATCTTTTCCGTTTGATTGGCGTAACTTGCGCGAGAGATAGCTTCTAAAAGCTCTAAGATAATTTGCTCAATTTTTTGTCCTAAAACTTCCCGTGATTTTTTGGGGAAATGATCAATATACAAATAAAATAGTTTGTAAAAGTCATAAGTTTTTTGGAACAAAGGAATTTCATTTTGCACGACGACCTCTTTTCTAAAATAATAGGTAAATCGACACTTACCGCGGAAATTTTTAACAAAATAATTAGTTTAGAGAATTTATTTGAAAGCTGGCGGGAATTTCGGCGAAGTAAGCGTAAAAAAAATGATGTTCAAGAATTTGAGCGGCATTTGGAAGACAATTTATTCGGGTTACATTATGAATTAAAGAACAGGATTTATCATCATTCAAATTATACTTCATTTTATATCACTGATCCAAAACAAAGGCATATTCACAAGGCCTGCGTTAAAGATAGAATCGTTCATCACGCAGTTTACCGGGTTTTGTATCCGATATTTGATAAATTTTTTATTTATGACTCGTATTCTTGCCGGTTGAAAAAAGGCACACACAGGGCGGTTGATCGATTAGAAAAATTTACACTAAAAGTATCCAGAAATTATACCGGGCCTTGCTGGGCATTGAAATGCGATGTTAAAAAGTTTTTTGCTTCGGTAGACCACCAAGTAATGCTTAGCTTAATTAAAAGGAGAATCCGTGATAAAGAAGTTTTATGGTTAATTTCAGAAATAATTTCCAGTTTCCAATCGAGAGAGAGAGAGAGACGATTGGACTTCCGATCGGTAATTTAAGTTCCCAACTTTTTGCCAATATTTATCTTAACGAGCTTGATCAATTTATTAAGCATCGCTTAAAGATCAAATATTATCTCCGCTATTGCGACGACTTTATTATTTTAGATAATAACCGACAAAATTTGGAGAATCTTATTGGCCAGATTCAATTCTTTCTTGAGTGTCAGCTTTCTTTAAAATTACACCCCAGAAAAATTATTATCCGCAGGATTAACCAGGGAATTGATTTTTTGGGTTATGTCATTTTACCGCATTATCGAGTTTTGAGAACAAAAACCAAGAGAAGAATATTAAAAAGAATAAACAAGAAAAATCTTCCATCCTATTTAGGTGTTTTAAGGCATTGTAGTGGATATAAAATAAAGGAGAGTGTGTGTTGACAAGATAAGCAAGATAAGATAAAATAATAGTGCCGTAGAAAATGGGCTTTCGACTTCGCTCAGGCTTTCGGTCTTATGACCTCAAGCGATATCGAAATAAGACCTATTGAGGCAATGTAAAAGTAAAAAGTAATTAGTTATTAGTAATTCGTATAATACAAATAACGAATAACGCAATACTGTTACAAATGCTTGAATTGTCTCGCTGCGTGCGAGATTTTTTATTAAGGAGATAAATGTTATTAAAACGAGCCGAAAAAGAAAAATTAGTTGCCGATATGTCAGGACAGTTGGACAAATCCAAATCTGTTCTTTTGGTAAATTATCAGGGTTTGAAAGTTAATGAAATTCAGGAATTAAAGAAAAAGTTGCGAGAGCAGGGGATTGGTTTTCAAATTGTTAAAAACACCTTGTTTAAAATCGCTGTTAAAAAAGCCGGATTATCAATCGAAGATTCACTTTTGGATCAGCCAGTAGCGGTTGTTTGGGGCGAAGCTGATGAAGTTACACCAGCTAAATTAACGGTTGAATTCGGCAAAACTGCTGAAAAATTGACAATTATCGGTGGAATTATAAACGGCAATTATGTCGATGTAGAGATGATTAAGAAATTGGCTGCACTTCCAGGTCGAGAAGAATTGTATGCTAAATTAGTTGGAACCTTAAACGCTCCAATGTATCGCTTGGTAAATGCCCTGCAAGGAAATTTGCGATCATTGGTTTACATCTTAGATCAATATCAACAAAATAGAGCACAGATAACTCACGAATAAGAGACGAATAACTCACGGATGACTATTGATAAAAAATTCGTGAGCCATCAGTAATCATTTGTGAGTAATCCGTGTTCAAAGAAAGGAATTACAATGGCAAAAAAAGACGAGACAAACGAAGTAAAAGAAGCTGAAAAAGCTGCTGAAAACGAAGCAGAAGTTGAACCAGAAACAGAATTAAAAAAAGATTCAGCCGAACAAGAAGCAGGAACCAACCCGGACGAAAAGGCGCAAGTTGCTGCCGCGGTTGAAGAAGCAGCTGATGCTGATGAAGCCACTCCGGCTGAAGTTGAAGCAATTAACACTGACAACGAAACCGCAAAAGAAGCATCCGAAGCTTCCTCCTCCGCTAAAGCTACGGAGGACAAGCCAAAAGAGGAGCCAAAAAAAGAAGAGAAGAAGCCCGAACCATCCGGCAAGTTCAAAGATTTAATCAAAGAAATCGAAGGATTAACCACTTTGGAATTAGCCGAATTGGTAAAAGCTCTTGAAGAGCGATTTGGTGTTTCCGCCGTCGCTCCTGTCGCAGCCGCTGGTGCGCCTGCTGCCGGTGCCGGTGCTGCTGCTGAAGAAGAAGAGAAAGCCAACTACACGGTAGTTTTGGTTGATTCGGGTACACAGAAAATCGCTGTCATTAAAGCTTTAAGAGAAATAAATCAGGAATTAGGTCTTAAAGAAGCCAAAGATATCGCCGATGCGCCACCAAAAGAAATCAAGAAAGATGTTCCAAAAGCCGAAGCAGACGAAGCCAAAAAAAAGCTTGAAGCTGCCGGCGCCAAAGTTGAGCTCAAATAAAATTTGAGCGAAACCCTGAGTCTATCGAAGTGTCGAATTAAAGTAAGATTATATAAAATCTGAAAGCAAAAATCGTCCTTCGCCAATTGGCGGATTAGGGCGATTTTTGTATTTGTTTGACAAAATGCATAAAATAATATATACTATGCCTGAAAGATTGACTGTAATCCCGCCCCCAGCGGGTTAACATAGCCCCATTCCAAACCGAAAGGCGGTGATGAAGATGACGGTCAAAAACCACGTCTCCACCACGCCTAAGCCACACGAAGCAACTACCGAATCGCTCATCAACGAAGCTTCGACAGAAATACTGAGGGACTTTGCCCTGTTAGCGTCCCGAAGAAAGCAAGAGCTCAAAAGCGAAGTCGATGGCCTCGAAAAGAGAATCGCTTTTGTCAGCAGAGCACCTTCCACAGAAGCAGCTTCGTTGCGCGAGATGGAGAATGAACTGGCCTTGAAGAAGAAACTCCGTCAAGAGTGGAATGACATCTACGACAAAGTGGCACAGCGTTGGAGAACGATGACTGGTAGGGATCCGAAGTAGTATGGGGCGAATAGGGGGCTGCCTTCAAGGTGGCCCCCTCAATTTATGCATATGTTTAAATTTAAAATTACTAAAAAATCCAAAAAAAATCTTGCCCGTTCAGGTGTTCTTATATTACCTCACGGGAAAGTTGAAACTCCCGTATTTATGCCTTGCGCTACCAGAGGCTCGGTTAAAGGAATAAGCCAAGCAGAGCTCAAACAGCTTGGCTATAAAATAATTTTGTCGAACACTTATCATCTTTATTTAAGACCTGGTGACGAGCAAATAAAAAATTTAGGCGGACTGCAAAAATTTATCAATTGGAAAAAACCGATTTTAACTGACTCCGGAGGTTATCAAGTTTTTTCTTTAGGCAAAAATTTCCGTTCTTACTCTGATGAAGAAAAATTGTCATCATTGGTTAATGTCAAAAAAGACGGTGCGTGGTTTAAATCGCATCTCGATGGCTCAAAACATTTTTTTTCTCCAGAAAAAGTTATCGACATTCAAAAAAATCTCGGCTCGGATATTATGATGGTTTTGGACGAATGTACGGAATTTCCGGCTAGTAAAAAAAGAGCCGCTGAATCAATGGAGATGACTCATCTTTGGGCTCAAAAATCGATTGAATATTGGCAAAGCTTTAAAAATTCTTATCAAGCGCTTTTCGGTATCATTCAAGGATCGACCTATAAAGATTTGCGTAAAAAATCAGCCGAATATATTTCATCGTTGGGTTTTGATGGTCTTGCTGTTGGAGGTGTTTCTGTTGGTGAGGGAAAGCGGCATATGTATCAGGTGATGAAATGGATCGGGCCGCTTCTGCCTGCCGACAAGCCCCATTATCTTATGGGAGTAGGGGAGCCGGAAGATATTATTGAAGCAGTCAAATGGGGCTTTGATATGTTTGATTGTGTGCTGCCTTCGCGTTTGGGTCGCCACGGCACGGTTTGGGTAACCTCTGATTGGCCTCTCGACCTTGCTCGAGGTAAAAACAAATTTACTAAAATAGATCTTAGAAAAACTCAATTTAGAAAAGACAAAAAGATTATTATGAAGGGTTGCGGCTGCGAAGCCTGCAAGCAAGGTTATAGTCGAGCTTACATTTCCCATCTTATCCGTGAAAAAGAAATGCTGGGCATGAGACTGGCTTCTATCCACAATCTTTGGATTATTAGCACGCTTATGGATAAAATCAGAAAATCTATTTAATTTACTTTCCAGTAGTGATATAATTTTAGAGGAGGGCTGATGAATAATAAACCTCGAGAAATTGGAAAAATTGGACCTCAAGAGCAAGTTCAACCACAACCACAAGCTCCAGAAACGGTTGAGCCAACTTTTGAAATCGTTGAAAATGTACCGCCAGAGGACAAGCAAGATGAAGCTCTTCAACAGGTAATTCAACCGTCGCCAGAGGCAACGGTTAAGGAGCCTAATATTTCTGTTGAAGATGTAAAAAAATCCGAAGCGCCGAGGTCTGAAATTGGCGAGGCAAATTTAGAAAGCCCTGTTAATACTCCCAATCAAGCTATGCGTTTACAGGATGAATTAAACGAAGGTCTTCAATAGCCATAAACTACACTGCGGCAAGACCGCAGTGGATTCCCTAAAGGGAAAAGTTTGTTTCCAAGTAGGATTTCATCCGCGGAAATTTCTTCAAAATTATAGGATTTCATCCCTGTGGCAAGACCACAGGGTATTCATCCTCTTGAAAATAAAAAGAATCGAATGGAGGGGCATTGGAAGTAGGTAGCGACCTCTTTAATATTTTAATAACCGGTGGTTTTTTTGTCTTTGTTTTTATTTGCGTATATCTGATATATGCGATTTTTAGGTCCAATAAGCTTAAACATGAATTAAAGCATATTAAAAGCTTTACATCTTTTAAAATCAGCGTATCTGAAGAAATAGCTCAAAAAGGAAATGAACCGCAAAAAAATTATCAGGAAGAAATAAGCGTTGCTGAACAATTTTTTGGCTCTCTTTCAAATCTTTACGAGGGTAGCATCGAAAAAAAGCTTTACAACGATCAAATGCCAATTTCTTTGGAAATTATTGCTTGGGAAGGAAAGATGGAATTTTTTTGTATTTGTCCCAGCGAGATTGCTTCAATTTTGGAACGGCAGATTAATTCATTTTGGCCGACTGCCCAAATTGCTAAAGAAAAACTGCCAAACATTTTCAAGATTAATGACGGGGCCATGGCCAGCGCTTATTTAAAGCTTGATAAAAAATTTATTTTGCCAATTAGAACCTATAAAAACCTTGAATCAGATTCTTTGAATTCATTGACTAATTCCTTATCAAAATTAGGCGAAAATTCCGGAGCCGCCATTCAGGTAATTGTCAAACCGATTACTGACGATTGGCGTAAAATGGGCGCTATAAACGCTAAAAAAGTTCAGGAAGGTAAGTCGATAACTTCGACAAAATGGTATATGAAAGTATTAGGTTTTATCTTTGAAATGCTTTCAAATGTTTTTCATGGTGGCCAAGATTCTAAAAAAGCAAGTTCAAATCCTTATGATGATATGGTGAGGCTCACCCCAATCCAAGAACAAACTTTAAAAGCTCTAAACGAAAAGGTTTCTAAAACTGCTTTGGCGACTAATGTCAGGGTAGTGGCAACGGCGTTAACAGATCGGGAGGCAACATTAAACCTAAAAAATATCACCACCTCGTTTGGGCAATTTTCTTCGCCGGAGCTTAACCGTTTTAAGATAAAAAAGGGCAATGGTGAAAATATCCGTGATTATATTTTGCGACGCTTTTCCGGAAAAGGCATGATTCTAAATACAGAAGAATTGGCATCGATTTATCACTTTCCGTCGCATTATGTGGCCACGCCAAATATTGCTTGGTCAAGAGCCAAAGAAATGCCGCCGCCGGCAAATTTACCGCAGGAAGGGACAATTTTAGGCAAAAGCGTTTATCGCGGAGAGGAACAAATGGTTAGGATCAAACCCGAAGACCGTCGCCGTCACATCTTCATGATTGGTAAAACCGGCGTTGGTAAAACGACACTTTTTGCCAATGCTATTGAACAAGACGTCCGCGAAGGCAAGGGTTGTTGCTATATCGATCCTTTAGGCGATGCCATTGAAGATTTGCTTGGAAAAATCCCGCAGGAGCGGTGGCAAGATGTGATTTTGTTTGATCCTGCCGATACGCAATTTCCGTTGGGTTTGAACTTATTGGAATTTAAAAATCCCGAAGAGCGAGACTTTTTAATTCAAGAAACAATTCAAATATTTTATAAATTATTTGATCCGGGCCAGACGGGAATTGTTGGACCGCAGTGGGAGCACTGGTTTAGAAATGCCGCTCTAACGATTATGGCTCAGCCTGGCGGGGGAACATTGATCGATATTCCAAGAATTTTTACCGACGATGCTTACAGAACAAAGTTGGTATCTTATGTCACTGATCCGATTGTCAAATCCTT
>Ga0076298_104_pt1 | contig 22050 bp, 23 predicted proteins | sample RifGroA1_FD_67983 | JGI IMG/M metagenome (GOLD analysis project Ga0076298, IMG submission 67983) | Berkelbacteria bacterium GW2011_GWA1_39_10
AATAAACAAGAGGCAGAACAACGAATTGAAAAGCTAAAAGAGCTGATTGAAAAATATCGCTATTCTTATCATGTCTTGGATAAATCGTTGGTTTCCGATGAAGTAAATGATTCTTTAAAGCATGAGCTTCAAGAACTTGAAAATCAATATCCGGAATTTGTTACGGCCGATTCGCCAACGCAGAGAGTTGGCGGAAAACCTTTGGATAAATTTACGAAGGTTACCCACGCACAGGCAATGTTATCTTTAACTGATGCTTTTTCGGAAGAGGAGATGAAAGAATGGCAAACTCGTAATAAAAAAATCGAAAATGTTGATTACGACTACTTTGCTGAACTGAAAATGGACGGTCTTGCAGTCTCTTTAATTTACGAAAACGGAATTTTGGTAAGAGGTGCTACGCGCGGAGACGGCAAGGTGGGGGAGGACGTAACTCAAAATCTCAAAACAATCGAATCAATTCCCTTAAAATTAACAAAAAACATTTCTTGCGAAGTTCGTGGCGAGGCGTATTTGCCAATTAAAATTTTTGAAGAACTAAATAAAAAATACAAAAAAGAGGAGAAATCTCTCCTTGCCAATCCTCGAAATGCCGCCGCTGGTTCTATTCGCCAACTGGATTCAAAAATTACCGCCGAGAGAAAATTATCCTTTATAGCCTGGGACCTTTTTCCGCACCTCGGAGGTGCGGAAATGGTTGAGACGCATCAAAAATCTCATGAAATATTGTCCGGGTTAGGATTTAAAACTATTATTCAAAATAGATATTGTAAGAATTTGGACGAGGTTGAAGAATTCAAAAATCATATTGAAAAAGAGCGTGAAAAGTTACCATATCAAATTGATGGCATTGTTGTTGTCGTAAACGATAATAAGTTACGCGAAAGTTTGGGCGTAGTTGGAAAAGCTCCTCGCGGAATGATTGCCTACAAATTTGCTCCCGAAGAAGCGACAACGATTGTTGAGGATATAAAAGTCCAAATCGGCCGAACCGGAACTCTTACGCCGGTTGCTTATCTCAAACCAGTTTTAATCGCCGGTTCAACCATTTCGCGGGCAACCTTGCATAACGAAGATGAAATCCGCAAGAAAGATATTAAAATCGGCGATACCGTAGTGGTCCACAAGGCAGGTGATGTTATTCCAGAAATTGAAGAAGTTATTAAAGAACTAAGAAGCGGTAAAGAAAAGGAATTTAATTTTCCAAAAGTTTGTCCGGAGTGCGGCGGCAAAGTGGTGAGAGAGGAGGGCAAGGCTGCGTATCGTTGCACAAACAAAAATTGCTATATTATCAAGCAAAGATCTTTGTATCATTTTGTCTCTCGAGCTGCCTTTGATATGTCGGGCTTAGGCCCAAAGATTTTAAATAAATTTTTAGAAGAAGGCTTAATTAAAGACGCTGCTGATTTATTTGATTTAAAAAAAGGCGATATCGAACCACTCGAACGTTTTGCGGAAAAATCGGCCCAAAATGTTATTGACACTATCGCCTCGCACAAAGATATCGAATTGCCTAGATTTATTTATGCCTTAGGAATTTCTAATGTTGGTGAAGAATCGGCCTACGATCTGGCAGAAAAATTCGGCAGTTTTGAAGCATTATCAAAAGCATCCCTATATGAAATTGATAATATCCGTGATATTGGCCCCATTGTGGCCAAAAGCATTTACGAATGGTTTCAAGATAAAAATAATCTTAACTTTATCGATCGCTTGTTTAAAGCCGGTGTTAAAATCAAATTCGTGAAAATTAGTGACAAAAAATTCGTCGGATTAACTTTTGTATTTACCGGCGGATTAGAATCAATTACTCGAGATGAAGCTAAAAAGAAGGTGCGTGATTTAGGCGGTGAAATATCTGAATCAGTTTCTAAAAATACGAGCTATGTTGTTATGGGCGCTGATCCTGGGGATAAATATGATAAAGCAAGGGAATTAAGTATCAAAATACTAAGCGAAAAAGAATTTTTAGAACTCATACAATAATATCCAATATTATTTAGTCCCATCTTAATTAATTATATTATACCAATCAAATGATATATCATTGCAGTGGTATAATAAACCAATAAAAAAACACCCCGCCGGAGGCGGGGCTAGTTAAGTTCGTCTTTAGAGATCTCTGGGATATTTGTTAAGGCTGATTGGATTCTGGCTTTGGCCGAACCAAAGTGGTGATTTCTTAAATGCATAACTGCGCGATCAACCGAGCGGGCGGCATACTTCAGTTTTGTGCCGAAAGGTCGCATGTGGATTTGCCGCAGTCTCTGGCTGATTTTTGGCAGATATCCAATCAAGGTCAGGCGGGCAATTTCGGAATCAGCTTTGGGTTGAAAAACAGGGCTGTTTAGATATGATTTGAGCATATCTCTTAGAGCATTCAACTCTAATCTGGTTTTATTGATTAGAAATTCCAGGCCGGTTTGGCGGGGCTGAATCCGTTCGATAATGTCTTCTCGGCGAGAAAGCTCGCTGAAAAGCTCCATTAAGTCATTGATCATCAGAGTGGTCTCGTCGAGATATCGATTAAGAATATAATTCATCTGTCGCTTGGCATGGTCTAAATCTTCGACCTGCATAAAGCAAAGCCTGAAGTATTTGCCTCTGAATTTTCTGATGCCGTAAGCGCGCAAATGAATTTCCGGCAGATTGCGGTATTTTATTTCCCATGCAGGAACGTTTATCCACGAGGGGACGAAAAATTCTCCTCTTCTAAGATAGGTGGAAACAGCGTTTTTTGTGACGATACCATTTTTAGGCCGTGTCAGCCAAGTTTGCCAGACCGGATGGCCTTCTTTTAGGATGTATGTTGGCGTTCTTCCTACTTGCTGGACTTCCAGATTCCCATTGGCTATCCAGCGGTAAAAATCCTTAGCATAAATCGCTGGGCGCTTCCGATGCCGTTTTGCCATTTAAGGTGCACCTCCTGATTGAAACTAAAAAGATTATATCATGATATCTTTACGCTGTAAAGATTATAGGATAGAATAAAATCAGAGGAGCTTATGGCTCATATATCAAAGCAAGATGTTGAACATGTCGCCAAGCTTTCTCGTCTAAAATTATCGGACGAGGAAACCGCTGAATATACCCAAGAGTTGGGCGCGATTTTGGATTACGTTGATGAGCTTGATTCTGCTCCAACCGAAGGCGTTGAGCCTATTTCGCAGATTTCCGGTCTAAAAAATATCGCACGAGAGGACGAGGTAACAGAAAGCCTACCAACCGAAAAAGTCTTAGAAAACGCTCCAGATAAAAAAGATAACTTCATTAAAGTTAAGAAAATATTTGAGTAATTCAACCACTTTCCGCACCTGGCAGGTGCGGAAGAGGCGGTTAAGATAGGAAATTATAAATGCCTGAAAGACAACCACAATTAAGCGAAGAAGATATTGCAGGAGATTTAGCTCAAAACGCCGAGTCGGCGGCTATTAACGAAGTGACGCATAGTCAACCAGTTTCGCCTGAAACGGCTAAAACTCCGGAAGAAGTCGAGGGGGTGACACTTTCGGAAATTGAAGATTCGGAAGATTTTATTTATGTTTTGCAAAATCAATATGGCGCAACAAGTGCAAAAAGAAATAATCCAGTAATTAAGACCTTTGGGATGGGGGGTGTACAGCAATTACAATGTATGATCCAGAAGCAAAAATTGGCGTTTTAGCTCACATCGCGCCAAATGTAATAATGGTAAGTAAAATGCAAGAAAGGACTGGTCGAGAACGGCGTGGGCATTTAATTGATGAAATTAATAAATTGCTTTATGCGTTAGAGGATAATGGTTCGACAAACACAAATACCGATAATAGGCATAAGTTGGAAATAAAAATTATCGGGTCGCTTAATCGCAATATTGAAACTTATCGTGAAGAAATGAAGGGATCTATGTATCCAGAACTAGAAGTAATACGAGAAGAAAATGTCACTGCCATTGCTTTAGATACAAGAAATGGCGGGGGGTCAAAATTGATAAATTTAAGAACAAGTAATATTTTAAGGCCCGACTCATTGGATATCGTGGAGATGCAATCAGGGACAATTATGCCGACAAAAGACAAAAGATCTTTATGAAAATAAGTTTAAACAATTTTACAATTAAACAAGCGGCAGAGAAATTAAAGAACGGCGGAATAACTTCCGTAGATCTTACGCGGGCGTGTTTGGATGCGGCGAAAGATAATAATGAAAAGATAAATGCTTTCATATCGTTTTTAGAAAAAGAGGCAATGGAAGCGGCGGAGGAATCGGATAAGCGCAGAAAAAATGGGGAAGTGATGTCGGAAATTGACGGCATTCCAATTGCCCTTAAAGATAATATGGCGATGGAAGGAACAATCACCACTGCGGGTTCTAAAATTTTAGAAAATTTCAAAAGTCCGTATGACGCCACTGTCGTAACAAAATTAAAAAATGCCGGGGCTGTAATCCTTGGCAAAACTAATATGGACGAGTTTGCCATGGGCTCATCAACGGAAACTTCGGCCTTTGGCCCCACAAAAAATCCATGGGATATTGAACGCGTACCAGGCGGTTCATCGGGCGGTTCGGCCGCGGCTGTCGCTTCAAATATGGCCATCGCCGCGCTTGGTTCCGATACGGGTGGTTCGATAAGGCAACCGGCATCGCTTTGCGGCATCGTTGGCTTTAAACCAACTTACGGCACAGTATCGCGATACGGATTATTTGCTATGGCTTCATCCTTAGATCAAATCGGACCGATGACCAAGACGGCCGAAGATGCAGAAATACTTTTTAATGTCATTGCGGGATATGACGAAAAAGATAGTACATCATTAAATCCGAAATCCGAAATCCGAAATCCGAAACAAATTGAAATATCTAATATCAAAATAGGGATACCGAAAGAGTATTTTGCTGAAGGATTGGATCCGAAAGTCAAAAAGATTATCGAAGATAGTATCGAAACATTCAAAAAGCTCGGGGCGGAAATAAAAGAAATTTCGCTTCCCGATCAAAAATATGCTCTGGCTTGCTACTATATTATAATGCCGGTGGAAGTTTCATCTAACTTAGCCAGATATGATGGAATAAAATATGGCTTTTCGGCCAAAGATGCGGAAAATCTAATAGATGTATATTTAAAAACAAGGTCGGAAGGTTTCGGCAAAGAGGCCAAGCGCCGCATTATGCTTGGCGCTTACACATCATCAGCGGGTTATATTGATCAATACTATAATAAAGCCCAGAAAGTGCGGGTCCTGATTAAAAAAGATTTTGACGAAGCGTTTAAAGAAGTGGATTTTATTTTGGGTCCGGTTGCGCCAACCACCGCTTTCAAAATCGGCGAAAAAGTTGATGATCCTTTGACAATGTATTTATCTGACATTTATACCATCGCGGTTAACTTAGCAGGTTTGCCGGCGATTAGTATGCCCGCGGGATTAAGTAATAATTTACCAGTAGGATTGCATATAATAGGTCCCCAATTTAGCGACAATAATCTTTTGAATTTATCCAAAATTTATGAAGGGGCAAGAAATGAGTTACCGCGTGCACCAATATCATAGCAAGCCATCAACCGAGGAAAAGATCCTAACTTCCATCGGCCGTGGTTTGTGGTGGGTTATCTCTTGGATGGAAATAGAACAGCTGCTAGCTTTGGGTAAACCTTCGAATAACGCCCGGGCGGTTTTGGAGGCGGACAAATTATTAGATCACATTCTAAAGGGCTTGCGGACACCGGGGTTGACAATGGGTGACAGACTCAAGGCTTCGCACAATAAATTTTCACCCGAAGCCTATGATGCCGCTTGGAAAGCCCATAAAATAAGAAATGAGCTTGTTCATAATTCCACTTTTGAGTTGATGGATTTTAGTGCCAAATCGGCAATTAGCAATTTTGAAAAAGCAATAGATGAATTGACTAAATAATTGTACATCGCGGAAATTTATCTGAGAATAAATTATAAAAGAATTAGTTAATTTCTAAGCCAGGTAGTGAAACTTTGACAATACTATCTTCAAGCATGTAGCATTTTAAAAATGCGTCAAAGTTCTACTACCTGATAGAAAGGATTATTATGAATGAAAGAGGAATTGATTCAGGTAAACCACAGCCAGATATTATTATCGATCTAGAAAAAGCGACTCCAGAAGTTAGGGAACGCTTGGAAAAAAGAGCTGATGAAATGATGACCATCGATAGTAAATTGAGCCGAGGAGAAGCAATAAGGAGAGCGGGGCAAGAAGTAATTGACGACCAAATGGGGGAACAAGAAAAATAAATGACTCCTGAAAATAGTGAACAACCAGATGAAATTAAATTCCGAGCTTTTCAGCAAGAGTTAGAAGATTTTAACGAGGAAACTAACAATTACATCGGGATGATGACCAGAAGAATTTATGGCGGAGGTGTTGGGCTTGATAATAATGTTGAGGAAGCGATGAGGGCCGCTATGGTAGAAAAAGGATTGACCGAACAAGATGGGGAGCATTTTTTTCAAATTTGGCATAACCGTGAAGAAATTAATTCTGAAAACTATGAATTTGCGGTAAATTTTTTTAGAGCAATTAAAGAAATATTCCAAGAATTGCAAGAAGGAAAACATAATGGAAAACAGTTTAGCAACCAAGAATTAACAGGATGATAAATGAGTGAATTTAAAACAGTTATCGGATTAGAAATCCACGTACAATTAAAGACGAAAAGTAAGATGTTTTGCGGGTGCAATAACAATGCCGAAGAAGCCGCTCCCAATTCTTTGGTGTGTCCAGTTTGCATGGGAATGCCGGGGGTTTTGCCGGTGGCAAACAAGCGGGCGATAGAGTGGACGCTGAAAACCGGCTTGGCTTTAAATTCCGAAATTGCTGAAAAATCCCGCTTTGACCGCAAACATTATTATTATCCGGATTTGCCAAAAAACTATCAGATCTCGCAATTTGATTTGCCGTTTTGTAACGGCGGATTTTTAGAAGTGGAGACGGCAGAAGGTCATCGCAAAATAGAATTAAAAAGAATTCATCTGGAAGAGGACGCTGGTAAGCTTATCCATAGTGGAGATGATTCACTGGTGGATTTAAATCGAACAGGCACGCCGCTGATGGAAATTGTTACCGAGCCGGTAATCGAGTCCCCCGCCGATGCTAAAATTTTTATGCAAGAATTAAGATCTATTCTAAGATATCTGGATGTTTCTAGTGCTGACATGGAAAAAGGTCATCTGCGTTGCGATGCCAATATAAGTATCGCGCAAATTGATGATCGTCATCCTGAACAAAGTGAAGGATCTCCTGCGGATGCAGGATCCGAAACAAGTTCGGAGATTCTTCGCTTCGCTCAGAATGACATCGTTTTGGGAACGCCGGTTGAAATTAAAAATTTAAACAGCTTCCGCATGGTTGAAAAAGCCTTAATCTTTGAAGAACAGCGTCAAATCGGTTTAATCGAAGAAGGCGAAAAAATTAAAAAAGAAACGCGCGGTTGGAACGATTCAAAAGGCGAAAGCTATTCACAGCGTTCTAAAGAAGTTGCTCAAGATTATCGCTATTTCCCCGAGCCTGATTTGCCGCCGTTTGAAAGTTCCGCATTTAATATCGAAAAAATAAAATCCGAATTGCCAGAGTTGCCGGCGCAAAAAAGAAAAAGATATGTAGATATGGGGATTAAACAATCGGATGCGGAAATTTTGGCTACAGACCAAGAAATGGCAAAATATTTCGAGGGCGTTTCAAAAGCAGTTACGCCAATACTGGCTGCCAACTGGATTATTAATGAGTTGAAAATGGATGGGATATTGGTAGTTTCGCCTGAAGATTTGGGAGAAATGCTCCAAAACTTGGAAAAAGGCAAAATTACCGGCAAAATGGCAAAGGAAAATCTGGCTAAACTTATTGCTGGCGAAAAACCTGATTACACTTCCGAAGTGGTATCGGAGGTTGAAACGGCCAAGGCTATTGATAAAGTTATCACTGCCAATCCAAAACCAGTAGCCGATATCAAAGCCGGAAAAACTCAAGCAATGGGCTTTTTGGTTGGCCAAGTAATGCGCGAAACCCAAGGCAAAGCTAACCCGGAAATTATAAATAGATTGATTTACGAAAAAATCAATTGCTGAATTTTAGTATGACAAAATATAAGTTATTGAAGGAAAAAATCAAATAGCCAACTTAAAATTGCCGCGGAATTTTATGGAGAAAATATGAAAAAAGATTTAAGATCCGAGTTCCTCAAAACCATGACCCAGTTTGTTACCGCCGCTTTTGCTTTTGTGGCCGCCTTGGCGTGGAACGATACGATTAAAAATGTCATCAACCGGTTCATTGAACCCGGGTCCGGTCTAAAATCGCAAATAATTTACGCTTTTTTTGTAACTATCTTGGCGGTTTTGGTAACTTATTATTTTGGTAGAATAACTCAGGAAGCTAAGGAAGAAGAAGAAAAAAAAGAACACGAACACGAGTATCATCACGAAAAAAAGTGAAAAATTGACAACACGGCAATAAAAAATTACAATTATATTTCAAGGTAAATTTATGCCCAAAATAAATTATTTAAACGACCAAATTTCAAAAGCCCGCAGAAGCAAAGGCGGTCTTTTTATTGTTTTTTTTCTCATTTTAAGTTTCATTATGGGTCTTCTTGGCGGCACAGGCGCAATACTCGCTTTATCGTCAAACAGCCGTTTACAGGATATTTTAGGCATTAAGGGCAGCAGCATCAACATCAACTCAACTAAAACTGAAAAATTAAGACTTGAAGAATCGTCGGCCATAACCGATACGGTCAAAAAAGTAACTCCGGCGGTTGTTTCAATCACCTCGTCGCGCAATGTTCAGGACTTATTCGGTCAGATTTTGCAGCAAGAAGGTGGTGGCACCGGTTTTATTATTACTAACGACGGTTTGATTTTGACTAACAAACATGTGGCTCAATCGGGTGATAATTTATCAGTTTTAACTTCCGATGGTAAAAGCTATCCGGCAAAAATCGCTGCGCTCGATCCGACTAATGATTTGGCGATTCTAAAAATTGACGCCAGCGGTTTGCCGGTGGTTGACTTGGGCGATTCCAATGATTTGCAAATCGGCCAATGGGTAATTGCGGTGGGTAACGCTTTAGGACAGTTTCAAAATACTGTTACTATCGGGGTGATCTCTGCCCGCGAGCGGCAGTTAGTTGCTGGAAGCGGCAATGGTGATCAAGAACAATTAAATAATTTGCTGCAAACTGATGCGGCCATTAATTCTGGTAATTCTGGTGGACCGCTTGTTAATCTTGCCGGCCAAGTAATCGGCATTAACACAGCTGTTGCCAGCAACGCTCAAGGTATTGGCTTTGCCATTACGATTAATCAGGCCAAAGGCGCTCTTGAAAGCTATAAAAAAACCGGCAAGATTGTCAAACCATATCTTGGCGTTCAGTATGTTACATTGAATAAAGATATAATTTCGCAAAATAACATCAAAGTTGATCATGGCGCTTTAATTGTCTCGGGAAGAAATCAGTCAGCTGTTGTGGCAAACAGTCCAGCCGATAAAGCGGGGATTAAAGAGGGCGATGTTGTTTTGGAAATAAACGGCCAGCGGATTGACGAAAATCATCCTTTGAGCGCAGTCTTGCAACAATTTCAGCCTGACGATGAAATTGAATTGAAGATATCGCGCGACAACAAAGAGAGCGTACTGAAATTGAAATTAGGTTCGACAAATTAATTATATTTGCGCTAAAGTTTTTTCAAGATTTTCTTTTTCGAGATCTTTTATAATTTGATGTAAATTTCCGTTTAAAATTTCGGAAATTTTACTCCATGATTTTTTAATACGGTGATCAGTGATTCTGTCTTGAGGAAAATTATAAGTTCTGATTTTTTCCGAGCGGTCGCCGGTGCCGATTTGAATTTTACGGTTTTCGGAGCGTTCTTTGTTCTTTTTGTCTTGCTCTTGCTCAAAAAGCCGGGCTCGCAGCACTTGCATGGCCTTGGCGCGGTTTTTAATTTGCGATCGTTCGTCTTGGCAGGTAACGACGAGTCCTGACGGAATATGGGTGATACGGACAGCCGAGTCGGTAGTGTTAACACCCTGGCCGCCGTGGCCCTTGGCGCGATATACATCAACGCGGATATCTTGAGGAGCGATTTGAATTTCTGTTTCCGAAACTTCCGGCAAAACCGCCACCGTGGCAGCCGAAGTGTGCAACCGGCCCGATTTCTCTGTTTTGGGAACTCTTTGAACCCTGTGCACGCCAGACTCATATTTTAAAAATCGAAAAACATCATTGCCTTTAATTTCAGTGGTAATTTCTTTAACTCCGCCAAGCGATGTTTTACTAGAATCTAAAACATTAACTTTCCATCCTTTAATCTCGGAATATCTTTGATACATTCGAAATAACTCACCGGCGAAAAGTTCGGCTTCGTCGCCGCCGGTTCCGGCGCGTATTTCCAAAATGACATCCTTATTCTCTGTCGTATCAGATGTCATTAATTGATTTTTTAGCTTTATAATTTCTTCTTGAGCCAGTTCTTTAATGGCAGGATCGTTAGTTGTATTAAAGAGGTTTTGAGTATCCTCGAGTTGTTGTTTGAGATCGTTCATATATTCCTCGCTAATAACGAATTATTCTAATAACTAATATTAGTTATTCGTAATTAGTTTAAATTAGTTATTGGCGTGGCTTTTTATTCTTTTTTGCCTTCATCTCTTCGGCCATCTTGACTTTTGCTTGGAATTTATCCACTCGTCCAGCGGTATCGATAAACTTAGCCGTTCCAGTATAGAACGGGTGGCAAGCAGAACAAACTTCCACCTTAATTTCAGGGAGAGTTGAGCCAACTTCAAAAGTATTCCCGCAGGAGCAGGTAACTTTGGCAGTTTTATAATATTGTGGATGAATTTTGTCTTTCATAATTTCCTTTTCAATATTAACATATTATCAGATTTATCCCAACATTGCAATCCTTGGGGTTCTATCCTGGCAATTTATACCACAAAAATGATATATCACTGGAGTGGGATTTCTAACCAGTTAAAATTTAAAGAATTAAAAAAACCGCCTCGCGGGTAGCGGGCGGTCGATAAAAGGCTATGTTGTTTGTGGCAAGAACTAATGGTCTTCTGCCCAGATGTTTTCATATAGCTCTATGACAAAGTTGCATTCTAGACAATAAGCGACCAGATTCGGAAAATACTTTTCATGATTGATTTTTTTGGTTTGGCCTTGAATCTCCTCGGTTGTAATTACTCCAACGGTATTGAGCGGAGTCTTACATTGATAGCAGAAATAAGGTATCTCACTAACGAAAGCATTGAAGATAGGTAAAAATTGAGGAAGATTTTCCAGAAAAGCAATCAACTTGTTAAGCCACGATGGACTGTTTCGCCGAAATCTTCTTCGGAAGACCATCCTCCAATTAGAAAAATTGGCCAATCTGATCAGTCTGTTTTGAAGTAATATCTCTCTGATCTCTTTCATCTGTTTGGCTGTAGGCAAAGTAATCTTTGAATCTTCAATCAGCACCGGATGTTCGTCAACCATAACTTCGAGCATCTGTGTCTCCTTGGAGATGACTAATGATATTCTATAATTTCTCTTGTCAAAAGTCAAGCCCTAAACCAGAGCAAAAGCTCGGTTCAGGGCGCAGTCCTATGCACGACGCTTCTGCGTGATTGAACGTAGTTCAATAAGTCAGAAAGGAGTTGCATTAGGATAAGGAGTATGATACTATTTCTCTGTAGCAGAAAACTGCTTTTTTAAGTATAATATTCGTATAGGAAGGATTAAATGCCAATGCCTACATTAACTGAATTACTCGAAGCCGGAGCTCATTTCGGTCACAAAAAAGAACGGTCTTATCCAAAAGCGAAAAAATTTACATACACAATTCGTGATAATGTTTATGTAATTGATTTGGAACAAACCGTCAAAAGATTAGACGAAGCCATAAATTATCTTAAAGCGCAAATAGAAAATGGCAAAATCATTCTTTTTGTTGGCACCAAGCGCCAAGCGAAAGTCTATGTTAGAAAACTGGCTCAAAATTTAAATATGCCTTATATCGTTGAGCGGTGGCTGGGAGGAATGCTGACAAATTTTGAGACGGTATACAAAAGTTTGAAAAAGCTTGAAAAGCTCGAAGAACTTATGAAGTCCGAAGATTTTAATAAATATACCAAAAAAGAACGCAAAGTTATCGAAGAAAAACAAATAAAACTTGCGGCGATTTTTGAAGGATTAAGAAATTTTAATAAATTACCCGACGGTCTGTTTGTTGTTGATAGTGCTAATGAAAAAGTTGCCGTTTTAGAGGCAAGAAAAATAAATATTCCGATAGTGGGGATTTGCGATACCAACGCCAATCCCGATTTGATCGATTATCCAATCCCTGCTAATGATGATTCGGAAAAAACAATCAAACTTATTTTGGAAAAAATTGAAGAAGGTATTAAGGGTGCAAAAATTAAAAAAGAAGAAGTTGCCGTTGAAGAGCCTGTCAAAGTAGATGATGAAAAAGAAGAAAAGACTGTTCTGCCTTCTAGGAATAAGGCAGTTGCTAAACCGAAAAAAATTGCAAAAGTAAAAACAAAAGTGACTAAGGAGAAAAAATAATGGATGCAAAATTAGTTGCAAGACTGCGAGCCGAAACCGGTGCCGGGGTTATGGATTGTAAAAAAGCACTGGAAGAATCCAGAGGTGATTTTGAAAAAGCAAAAGCTATTTTGGAAAATAACGCTGCAGCTATTGCCAAGAAGAAATCGGAAAGATCAGCTAACCAGGGATTGATCGAATGTTATTGTCATGGCGGGAAAATCGGAGTTTTATTGGAGCTTGCTTGCGAAACGGATTTTGTCGCTAAAAATGAAGAATTTAAAAACTTAGCTCATGATTTGGCTATGCAAGTTGTTTCGATGAATCCAAAAAATATCGAAGAATTATTTTCTGGGGCATATATAAAAGATGAATCATTAACGATTAAGAAATTGATTGAGCAGACTGTTGGAAAAATCGGCGAAAATATCCAAGTTAAAAGATTTATCCGTTACGAGCTTGGCGAAGAAATTAAATAATTTTTTAGCAAAGCGAGGGATCGTGTATCAAAAACTCATCAACAATTTACGGCCGAAAATGGATGAAGTTGTTGAAAAATTAACAGAAAGTTTTCGCGCTCTTCGTACCGGTAAAGCCAACTCAGCTTTGGTTGAAAATATCGCCGTTAATTATTATGGTTCTAAAGTTCCGCTAAAACAAATGGCTAATATTAGCACACCGGATGCGAGCTTAATCGTCATCCAGCCGTGGGACAATAATTCGTTAGGCGATGTCGAACTGGCAATTCAAAATTCCGATATCGGTCTTAATCCTTCAAGCGATGGTCGTTCGATTAGGTTAAGTTTGCCACCAATGACTGCTGACCGGCGCGAAGAATTAGTTCAAATGATTCATAAAAATGCTGAAGCCTCGAGAGTTGTTTTAAGAAATCTTCGAGAAGAATCATGGAAAGAAATAAAAAAACTCGAAAGCCAAAAGTCAATTACTGAAGACGATCGTTACGCCGCCGAAAAAGATTTAAATAAATTGATCGAAGATTACAATAGTAAAATAAATAATGCAGTTGTAAATAAAGAAAAAGAAATAAGGACTATTTAGTGCTTTTATCTATTATCATTTTTGTCGTTTTTCTAATCATTTTAATACTCGTTCATGAGCTTGGCCATTTTTTAATTGCCAAATTAAATGGCGTTCAAGTAAAAGAGTTTGCTTTCGGTTTTCCGCCGACGATTTATTCATTTACCCGCAAAGGCACTAAATATTCTTTTAATTTAATTCCATTGGGAGGATATGTCAGTCTTTTAGGCGAGGAAGAAGATGTCAAAACGCCGGGTTCGTATTATTCTTTGAAAGTTTGGCAAAAAATTTCTATTGTTGTCACCGGTGTGATGATGAATTTTCTTTTAGCGATAATTATTTTGACGATTGGTTTTATGATCGGCATGACGCCACTAGTTTCCGATCCGGCAACACTAGGAGGACAAAAAACCTCGCAAGTAATGGTAGCGCAAGTTGTTCTCGATTCGCCGGCGGCAAAAATTGGAATTGAGTCCGGCAACATTTTAAACGGATTTTCTTCGCCAAGTGATTTACAGCAATTTACCAAAGAAAATGCCGGCAAGCTTGTCAATTTGGATATTCAAAAAAATGGCAGCCAGGAAATAAAGCCGGTTCAGTTAGGCACAAACGATGCTCCTTTGGGCGTGGCGGTTGTATCGATTACCAAAGTTAAGCAATCTTTTCCGCGAGCGCTAGTCACGGCAACCGTTGAAGTTGGCCGAAGCATCAAAACGGTAGTTTTTGTTTTAGGCGGCATGATAAAAAGTGTTTTTACCACCGGTTCTGCCGGCGAAGCCGGCGCTGGTGTTGTCGGGCCGATTGGAATTTTTAATTTCACTTCCGAAGCGCTAAAAATCGGTTGGATATATATCTTCCAACTTTTGGCGATTCTTTCAATCAATTTAGGCATTATTAATATCCTGCCTTTTCCTGCTTTGGACGGCGGCAAGATTTTGTTCTTGGCTTTGGAAGGAATTTTCCGTAAAAAAGTTGTCCGTCAGGAAATTGAAAATCTTATTCATACAATCGGATTTGTTTTGCTGATTATCCTGCTTTTAGCGATTACTTTTCGCGATATCTTAAGATTCTGGTAAATGTGTTACAATTTAAATATGAGATATTCTAAATCGTTAATCAAAACTTTAAAAGAAACTCCAAAAGGGGTGACATCTACCAACCAAGCTTTGCTTGAGCGGGGGTCTTTTATCTATCAAGTCGGTTCGGGAATTTTTGCTTATATGCCTTTAGGTTTTCTTGTTTTCGAAAAAATAAGGAAAATTATTATTGATGAATTAAACAAGATTGGATGTCAGGAAGTTTCTTTACCAATCTTGCATCCTTCGGAACTGTGGAAAACTTCCGGGCGATTTAGTGAGATCGGCCCGGAACTTTTGAAGGTAAATACCGACAAAGAAGCAGAATTTGTTTTGGCAATGACACACGAAGAAGTAATTACGCCGCTTGCTAAAAGCAAAATCCAATCGTTTACCGATTTGCCATTTTGTTTAAATCAAATTTCAAAAAAAATTCGCTTTGAAGCCCGGCCGCGCGGGGGCTTGATTCGTCTGCGTGAATTTACCATGCAGGATGCTTACAGTTTTCATGCTAATCAAAAACAACTTGACGAGACATTCGAAACTTTTATTGATGCGTACAAAAAAATATTTGAAAAAATTGGTTTGGAAGTAATAATCGTTCAGGCCGATTCAGGAATTATGGGTGGTTCGGATTCAATGGAATTTATGGCACTTTCAGAGGTTGGTGAAGATACGGTCCTGATTTGTCCAAAATGTCAAAAAGCTTTTAATCTTGAGACAAAAGAGGACAAAAAATGTCCTGATGACGGAGAAGATTTAAAAATTGAAAAAGCCATCGAAATGGCTCATGTTTTCAATTTGGGCACAAAATATTCCGACAGCTTTTCGTTAAATTATACTGACGAAAAAGGAGAGCTAAAAAAGGTTTTAATGGGATGTTACGGCATTGGCTTAGATCGAATAATCGCCGCTGTGGTGGAAAATAATCATGATGAGTACGGGATTATCTGGCCGGAGAATATCGCTCCTTTTAAAGTTTATTTGGTGGAATTGGTTGAAGGCAAGGCCGAAGAAATTTACAAACGATTGACGGACGCGGGAATCGCAGTTTTGTATGACGATCGTAAGGTATCGGCCGGGGTTAAATTTTCCGATGCGGATCTTCTGGGAATTCCGTATCGTTTAGTAGTTAGTGAAAAAACTTTGAACGAAGATAAAGTTGAGATTAAAAAACGGGGAGAAAAAAAGTCAAGACTTATAGGACTTGACAATATTATTAATGAATTGAGACAATATAGAAAATAAATTTAATTTTACCCCAATTTTTACGGGGTGAGAGGAGGTTCAATGGGAGATGATGATCAAGTAACCACACCGCCAGCTGATGGCGATGATGCAGCTGTTGCTAATAATAACACAGATGCAGATGATACTGCCGTGCCGGCTGGAGATGTAGTAGCGCCGGCAGAAGGTGGAAAAGAAGCTGATGAAGACGAAGACGAAGATGAAGAAGATGAAGAAGAGGGAGAAACCCCAGCCGCTCCAGCTGTAGAGTAAATTTATTTAGATTAAACACAAAATCCCCCGCAGTTCGACAGGCTCACTGTTAACTAAAGGGGATTTTGTTATTAAGGGAAATATGTTAAAATAGCCGTATGAAATTTAAGCTCAGTTCAAAATACAAACCAGCTGGTGATCAGCCGCAGGCGATTGAGAAATTAGTATCTGGTTTAAAAAAAGGTTATCGCAACCAGACTCTTTTAGGTGTCACTGGTTCCGGAAAAACTTTTACCATTGCCAATGTCATCGAGAAAGTCCAAAAACCAACACTGGTGATTGCTCACAACAAAACCTTGGCGGCGCAATTGTGTTCGGAGTTTAGAACATTCTTTCCAAAAAGCGCTGTTGAATATTTTGTTTCATATTACGATTATTATCAGCCGGAAGCGTACTTACCAACAACCGATATTTATATTGAAAAAGATTTGGAAATAAATCAGGAAATCGAACGGCTGCGCCATGCGGCAACGCAAGCATTATTATATCGAAACGACGTTATTATTGTCGCCTCAGTATCATGTATCTACGGTTTAGGGAGCCCTGAAGTTTATAAAAAAGCAATGATGACAATTGGAGCTGGCTTCGAGATAGATCGTGAAGAAATAATGAAAAGATTAGTCGAAATGTATTTCACTCGCTCAGAAGTTTTGGATCGGGGGAAATTTAGGTTGCATGGTCAAACTTTGGAAATTATGCCGGCTGATCAGGAAATTATTATTCGAATCGAATTTGATGGAAATCTGGTTAAAAAAATAACTCGTTACGAATCAATTACGATGAAAAAATTAAGCGAAGAAGAAAATACCATGATTTTTCCAGCCAAACTTTTTGTTGTGCCTGAACCGATGTTGCAAGACGCCATTAAAAATATTGGAAAAGAACTTGAAGAAAGATTAAAATATTTTGCTAAAGAGAGAAAAACTCTAGAGGCCGAACGATTAAATCGCAGGACACGCTATGATCTCGAACTGATGCGCGAAATCGGTTATTGCTCGGGAATTGAAAACTATTCAAGATATCTAACGGGCCGCAAAGAAGGCCAAGCTCCGGATACTTTGATGGATTTTTTCCCGGAAGATTTCTTGTTGGTTATCGACGAATCTCATGTTACTGTTTCTCAAATTGGAGCTATGTTTGAAGGCGATCGTTCGAGAAAGAAGTCACTTATTGATTATGGCTTCCGACTGCCAAGTGCGTTTGATAACCGGCCGCTAAAGTTTCCTGAATTTGACGCAAAAATAAAAAATGTAATTTATACTTCGGCGACGCCGGCAGTTTACGAGCGTAAAAAATCCAAGCAGATCGTCGAACAAATTATCCGTCCGACTGGACTTGTTGATCCGGAATTAGAAATTAGACCGTCGGAAAATCAAATTAAAGACTTGATATCGGAGATTAAAGAAAGAGCTGGACACAAAGAGAGAACTTTAGTGACAACGCTGACAAAAAGAATGGCTGAGGATTTGTCAGAGCATCTTAAAGAAGCAAAAGTCAAAGCCGAATATCTTCATAGTGAAGTAGATACTCTTGACCGTATCGGCATTTTGGAAAATTTGCGAAAAGGCGAGTTTGATTGTTTGGTTGGAGTAAACCTTTTACGGGAAGGTTTGGATTTGCCGGAGGTAACGCTGGTGGCAATATTAGATGCCGATAAAGAAGGATTTCTTCGTTCGGAAACATCACTCATCCAAACCATCGGCCGTGCGGCACGAAATGTTAAAGGTAAAGTAATTTTATACGCCGATAATATTACCGGCTCAATGAAGCGGGCGATAGATGAAACCGAACGCCGCCGCAAAAAACAAATTGAATTTAATAAAAAACATAACATCACGCCAAAAACCATCGAAAAAGCTATCGATTCTATCATTGATCACGAACTAAAACCGCAGGTGACGCCGGAATTTATCGATTTAGAAAAAATGGAAGACTTACCGGCCGTAATTGCCCTAAAACAAAAAGAGATGAAAATTGCTTCTCAAAATTTAGAGTTTGAAAAGGCAGCAATTTTAAGAGATGAAATTATTCAACTAAGAAAACTTCGAATTAAATAACTCCTAACCTTTTTCCGCACCTGGCAGGTGCGGAAGATTTGGTTCAGCGCTAATATGTCATCTTGTATCATTGCGAGCGTAAGTATGGCAATCTGCTTTTTTTTGAACCTCCAAATGACACTTACGCGGTGTCATTTTATGGTTAGGAAATATTACCCAGAATAATACGATCGTGTTATTCTGGGTTTTTGTTTAATATTTACTAATTATTGAGAACGGAATAAAATGAAAAAAGCCGCCCAGAACTTGGAGTTCGAAAGGGCGGCGTTGTTGCGAGATGAGATTGTCCAATTAAGGAAGTTAAGGATTAGATGATCTTTTAGCAGTGATAGCTACTGTGACGAAAATGATGATAATAGTTAGCCACAATTGCATCACAATCACTAAACCCAGTGGAAGCCATGGAAAAGGACTGAGTTCCCATTGGATAAATATGTTTCCGTCTTTGGCAAACCTACCTTTTTCAGCGTAGTTTAAAGGTGCCTGAATATTGACTGGGGTTGAATAGGTGTGACCGTTCGGTAATAGAGCATAGGCGATATTATGGTCATAGCCATCTTCGTCTTTTTCTTTGATAAGATAAGATTCGACAGCTTTGGTGGAATGCCTTTTGAAATCTCGATAGTCAAGATGGACAGTAGATCCCGTTATCGCTTTGGCAGTAACGGAAGGATTATTTCCTATGTTTATTTTGGTGATTTTCGTAGGAGGTAAGTTACGGTAGGTATTCTCAATGTTCCTTCTGTCGCAACTATACAGATAACCGAATGTAATTGCCAGAATTAGGAAAAGGACTATATCAATTCTATATGCTAAAGGGTGCCTCCGAATCCAGTCTTTCATCACTACCTCCTGGTTCAGAATGATTGTATTATAGATTCTCCGAGTTTTATTGTCAATGGACTTAAGTCGATTTTATTGCTATAATACCATCAGCACCATTAAATATTTTGTAGTAGGGAAATCCGCGAAAAAGCGGAACTTTTGAAGTATGTACGATAAAATTATTATTCGCGGGGCAAAAGAACACCCCAGCACAAAAGCTTACTGGCTTACAGAACTACGTTCTGTCATGCCGTGCGCTTTATGCGGGGCAAGCAATCTAAAAAATGGAAAATAATATTAGAATTCGTGGTGCACGTGAGCATAACTTGAAGAACGTTAATCTCGTGCTGCCGCGGAACAAATTGATTGTTTTTACCGGACTTTCTGGATCAGGGAAGTCTACTTTGGCGTTCGATACAATTTATGCCGAAGGCCAGCACCGATATTTGGAATCGCTGTCGTCTTACGCCCGCCAATTTTTGGGACAAATGGAAAAACCGGATGTCGAGTTAATTGAAGGATTGTCTCCGGCAATTTCCATTGATCAAAAAGCCGCTTCCCACAACCCGCGCTCAACCGTTGGCACCGTCACAGAAATTTATGATTATTTAAGAGTTTTATATGCGAGAATTGGTATTCCGCATTGTCCGATTGGCGGTGAAGAAATTAAAAAACTTTCTGTTGAGCAAATGGTGGAAAAAGTTTTGGATTTTGGCGAAGGTGAAAAAGTTCAAATTTTGTCACCGGTGGTTCGCGGCCGAAAAGGGGAGTATCATCAATTATTAAAAGATTTACATAAACAAGGTTATACGCAAGTTAGAATCAACGACAAAATTCAGGATTTATCAAAATCGATATCATTGGCCCGTTACAAAAATCACAATATTGAAGTACTTCTCGACAAACTCGAAGTGAAATCGGAAAACATTGCTCGAATTACCGACGATATCGAACAATCGCTAAAATTGGCTGACGGTTTAGTTTTAATAATTCATAAAAAGAGTGAATTTATTTTAAACCAAAAATTATCATGTCCCGATCATGATGTAAGTTTTTCCGAAATTGAACCACGAATATTTTCTTTTAACTCACCGTTTGGAGCTTGCGAGACTTGTGATGGATTGGGTACAAAAAAAGAAATCGATCCAAATTTGGTTATTCCCGACAGGAAACTATCGATCTCCCAAGGTGCGATCATGCCTTTGAATTATAAAGGCAATAATTATTATGGGATGGTTTTCCGCTCAGTGGCCGATAAATATGGATTTTCCGAACATACGCCCGTGAATCAACTACCAGAGAATTTATTAAATGAAATATTATTCGGTAGGGAAGTACCGGAGTATATTCGCGTTCGTCACTTTATGCATGGCCGAGTTCATATTTACCATCTTAAATTTCAAGGGATTATTCCCTGGCTTGAGCGCCGTTACCGCGAATCAGAATCAGAAAATATCCGCGCCGATATTGAACGCTACATGAGTCAGTCGCCCTGTCCGACTTGTGAGGGGAGAAGGCTGAAAAAAGAATCGTTGCTAATTACGATTGGTTCTAAAAATATCACCAAAGTAACTCAAATGTCCGTTAGAAAATCTTTAGAATTTTTTGAAAATCTAAAACTATCAAAAAGAGAACTTTTAATCGCCGAAAGAATTTTAAAAGAAATTAAAGCTCGCTTAAAATTTCTGGTTGATGTCGGTTTAGATTATTTAACTTTGGATCGGCCAGCATACACTTTGGCGGGTGGGGAAGCCCAGCGTATCCGCTTGGCCTCTCAAATCGGTTCAGGACTTGTCGGTGTTTTGTATATTTTAGATGAACCGTCAATCGGGTTGCACGCCCGTGATGATTCAAGGTTATTGGATACTTTGGAACGCTTGCGTGATTTAGGCAATACAGTTTTGGTTATTGAGCATGATGAAGCAACAATGAGGCGGGCGGATATGATCGTTGATATTGGTCCGGGAGCGGGGATAGGCGGCGGAGAGATTGTGGCTCAAGGAACAATTGACGATATCATCAAGGAACCCCGCTCGATTACGGGCCAATACTTATTGGGTCAGAAGAAAATACCACTCCCCGACCAGAGACGAAAAATCCGGGACAAATATATCACTATCGTCGGTGCTAACGAACACAACTTAAAGAATTTAACCGTCCACTTTCCTCTGGGAGTTTTTACTTGCATTACGGGAGTTTCCGGCTCAGGCAAGTCAACATTAGTAAACGATATTTTACACAAAGCCTTAGCGCGAAAGTTGCAGAAAGCAATGGAACGGCCGGGAAAATTTGCGCGGATTGAAGGCACGGAATTTTTAGACAAAACCATTATTATTGATCAGTCGCCGATAGGGCGAACTCCCCGCTCGAATCCTGCTACTTATACAAATGTGTTCAGCACCATTCGTGAACTATATTCAAAAACAAAAGAAGCAAAAATTCGTGGCTATTTGCCGGGAAGATTTTCTTTTAATGTAAATGGAGGCCGCTGCGATAATTGCCAGGGCGACGGAATCATTAAAATTGAAATGCACTTTTTAAATTCAAAGGTAAAAATATTGCCGATGTTTTGGATATGACAGTTTCCGAAGCTTTAGCTTTTTTCCATGATATTCCTAAAATCGCTGACATATTACAGACCTTAAACGATGTTGGTTTAGGCTACATTAAACTTGGTCAATCGGCCACAACTTTATCTGGTGGAGAAGCCCAACGGGTGAAATTGGCAACCGAACTCGCGCGCCGTGCCACCGGCAAAACTTTGTATATTTTAGATGAGCCGACAACCGGTCTTCATTTTGACGATATTAATCGTTTGCTTGAAGTTTTACATCGCTTAGTTGATGCCGGTAATTCCGTTATTGTTATTGAGCATAACTTGGATGTCATTAAGACCGCCGACTACATCATCGATCTTGGCCCCGAAGGCGGCGACGGTGGAGGAAGAATAGTTGCGTTGGGAACTCCCGAAGACATTGCCAAAATTGAAAAGTCTTACACCGGTCAGTTT
>Ga0076298_109_pt2 | contig 15682 bp, 17 predicted proteins | sample RifGroA1_FD_67983 | JGI IMG/M metagenome (GOLD analysis project Ga0076298, IMG submission 67983) | Berkelbacteria bacterium GW2011_GWA1_39_10
TGCCTTATATCGTGGTTATTATTGACGAGTTGGCTGATTTGATGGCGCAAGCCGCCAATGAAGTTGAGGGTGCCATTGTAAGACTAGCGCAGATGGCGCGGGCAACCGGTATTCATCTAGTTGTTGCCACCCAGCGGCCGTCAGTTGATGTTATTACCGGTCTTATCAAGGCTAATATTACCAATAGAATTGCTTTTGCGGTGGCATCCCAAATTGATTCACGAACGATTTTGGACTTGGCGGGGGCGGAACGCTTGCTTGGCAACGGCGATATGCTTTATATTGGAAATGATTTAGGCAAGCCGAAAAGAGTTCAAGGCGTTTTGGTAACTGACAAAGAAGTTACTAAAATTACCGAATTTTTAAAAAATGCCGGGCCGGCAAATTACGACGAAGCCATTTTAAACTATAGAACCGGTTCGGAAAGAGGCGTGTCGGGAGAACTGATGGCTGAAGATGAACTTTATAGCGATGCTAAAGAAACGGTGGTAATGGCCGGCAAGGCTTCGGCCTCGCTTTTACAGCGGCGTTTAAGAGTCGGCTACGCGCGGGCGGCCAGATTATTGGATATGCTTGAGCAAGAAGGCATTATTGGCCCTCCGGATGGAGCTAAACCGCGCGATGTGATGATGGATCCGATGTCTTTTGACCATGAAAGGGCGCAAGCAACAACGCCAATGAATGTCGGGACAAATTCACACACTCGTTTTCCGCGGCCGTTTGAGCCAAATCGGCCGTCTTATCCGCCGCCAAAGCCTCCTTATCAGAGCAATGAAAATCAAGGCGGTCAATATCCTGGCCAACCGCCACCGGAAAATTATCAATAGAATGACTATAGAAAATTCTAATCCAAGTGAAAATATAGAAACCCCTAATGCTTCGAGCGCGGAAATTGGTGATTTAGAAAGAAAAATTGCTATTTTAGAGCAAGCGTTAATTTTACAAAACCAGGGTTTACATGTGACCCAGCTTAAAACCGAATTAAGATCAATTGGCGAAGTTCAACCGCCAAACGAGCATCACGATAATGGTTTTTTTGGGTTACACTTACATCGGGAGCGTAATGAATCGAATTTTAATGAAAGAAAGCAAGAGACAATGGCGCAAATTCAGGATCAAATTAGAATATTGGAAGAAGCTGAAGTAATCGAGCAAGAATATCACAGCGTAGCTTTTCTTAGAAAAAAAATCGAGGAATTGCGCCATGGACACTAACCCAAAACAATTAAATGAACTTTTGGAAGCCGAAAAGCAAGAATTTTTGACGGTGATGAGCCATGAACTTAGGACGCCGATGACCGGGGTCAAAGGTTATTTGTCAATGATTTTAGACGGCGACGCCGGCATGATATCCGATGATGTTAAAGAATATATTGCCCAAGCTTATGTTGCTAACGATCGCTTGATTCGGTTGGTTGACCGGATGATGAAAACCGCTGCCGTTCAAGAAGGAAAAATCAAGTTTAACATCCAAAAAGTTGATTTGGTCCAAAATTTGATAGTCCTGGCGACTGATTTTCAAATTCCCGCCAAGGAAAAGAAATTATCTTTAGTTTACAACAAGCCTGTCTCGCCGTCAGGCGGGCCCGAGGGAAAAATTTTTGTCATGGCTGATCCTGACCGCTTACGCGAAGTGTTGCTTAACCTAATTTCCAACGCCATAAAATTTACCAGTTCCGGTAAAGTGGAGATATCCCATCGTAAAATAAACCACTATGCGGTAGTTGATATTACAGATACCGGTCAGGGTATCAAAAAAGAAGATCAAAACCGGTTGTTTGAAATATTTAACAAAACTAATCTGACCCTGGCTGGACAGGAGAAAGGTACTGGTTTGGGATTATTTTTGGCAAGAAAATTGGCTGAAGCCCAAGGAGGCAAAGTTTGGCTGGAATCGTCCGAAGTAGGTAAAGGCAGCACTTTTTCCGCAGGATTCCCTGTGGCAAATTAAAAATTATTATTTATGTTTTTAATTTTTAATATTTAATCTATAATTTAAGGAGTTATCATGAAAACTATTCTTATCATCGAGGATGATCCCATCTTGCTTAAAATGTATGCCAAAAAGTTCGAGAAAGACGGCTTTCAGGTTTCACAAGCCGTTGACGGTCAAGATGGTTTGGATAAATTGGCCAATTCTGAGCCGGCGGCTATACTTTTAGACATTATGTTACCAAAGGTTGACGGCTTCGAAGTTTTAAGGCGAATTAAGGAAGACCCAAAAACCAAAGACATTCCGGTGGTCCTTTCAACCAATCTTGGCGGCGGCGAGGAAGATCGCAAAAAAGGTCAGGATCTGGGCGCGGCGGATTATTTAATCAAGTCCGATAATACTCCGGCGCAAATTGTGGAGAAGATCAAGGGATACATAAAATAATGCAAAATGCAAAAATCAAAAGTCAAAATGAAAAAGCAAAAATAAAAAAGAATTACTTAAACATTTTGCATTTTAATTTATCATTTTTATTTTTGAGATTTAATTTTTGATTTGAGGTAAAAATGCCCAAAATTCTTATCATCGAAGACGATGAAATATTATCAAAAATGTATGCCAAGAAATTTACCAGTGACGGCTATCAAGTCGTGGTAGCTTATTCCGGCGGAGAAGGCATCTTGACTGCAAAGAAAGAAAAACCAAATTGTATTTTGTTAGACATTATGATGCCCGTTGTTGATGGTTTTCAGGTAATTAGAGAACTTAAAAAAGATCCTGATGTTAAAAATATCCCGATTATTATTTTGACTAACTTGGGAACTTCAGAAATTTTTATTGGTGAAGCCAAACGTCTTGGCGTGAAAGACTATTTGATTAAATACAAAACGAGTGCCAAAGATGTGGTTACGGCCGTAAAAAAAGCGCTTAACGAAAAGTAAATAAATTGGAGGGGCATGGCGGAAGTAGTTTTAGATTCTCTATCGGCAATATCAAAAATTGCCGCTGAGGCCAAAGACTTGCCAAGTCTTTGGGAGCCTCTTTTTGATGTTATCTTAAGAACCTTGCAGGTTGACGCGGGGACGATTATGACCTTGGAGGACGATTTATTAGTACGGCGGGTAGCTAAAGGTATGGGTGAAGAAATTATGAAAGAACCGCCGATTCCTGAAAGCAAGGGTGGGATTTCCTGGTCGGTGGTAAGGTCAGGCAAGCCGGCAATCATCACCGATATTGCCAAAGAAAAAATTGCTTCAAAAGTCTTGGCGGCAAGCATGCACTCGTTAGTAACAGTGCCGATGATCACGCGGGGACAAACCGTGGGCGTGATGAGCGTTTTCACTAAAAAGCAGCGGGCTTTTGCCGACAAAGATATCGATCTTTTTATCACCATCGCCAATCAAGCGGCGGTGGCGATTGTTAGCATCCGCTCGACTGAACTCCTAGAAGAAAACCGCCGGCGCCTTTCAGAACTTGAAGCTTTAAACCAACTTTCTAAAACGGTTTCGACGCTCTTTGATTTTGATGAAACGCTTTATTCGATCATCGGTTTAATCACTCGAATATTTAAGGCCGATAAAGGCGTTTTGTTGTTATTTGATCATAATGACAGGTTGCTCAAGGCGACCAAGCCGGCTTTCAATTTAACCGAAGCTCAAGTTTTTGATTTTCGTTGTCGTTCAGATGAAGGCGTCAGTGGCCAATCATTTTGTAAAGGAATTCCTCTGATGTTAAATAAAATTGATCCGGAGACAGAAAATGTCTTGTCGCGGGCAAAAATGAGCGATATTAAAAGCGTTTTAGTCGCTCCCTTAAAAGTAAAATCGCAGACTCTTGGCGTCATTCATATTTTATCTTCTAAAGAAAACAATTTTGCTCAAGACGACTTACGGCTTTTTAGCATTCTCTCATCCCAGGCAGCGGTGGTTGTCAACTCATCATATATGTACCGTGATATTGAACAAGAAAGAAAAAAAGACGAGGCCCTGCTTTCTTCGATCGCCGAAGGTGTTTTAGCTGTTGATAATAATCAGAAAATTATTTTGCTTAACGCCGCTGGCGAAAAAATATCGGGATTTTTACAAGAAGAGCTTTTGGGTAAGAAAGTCGATATTATTATGAATAATAATAGTCATCCTGAACCGTTAGGTGAAGGATCTTCCGTGAATGCGGGATCGGCAGATAAACTGCCAGATTCTTCGCTTTCAGCTCGGAATGACAATGATAATCATACTCTCCTTCGCCGCGACGGGACTATTTTCCCCGCGCGGCTTTCAGTGGCGCCGATAAGAGATGCTGATGACAAAGGAATTGGGAAAATTATCGTTTTTTCCGATATTACTCATGAATTAGAGGTGGAACAGCTCAAACGGGAACTTATTTCGATCGCCACTCATGAGTTACGAACGCCGATCACCGGCATTAAGGGCTATTTAGACATGATTTTATCTGGAGATACTGGCGGGGTCAACTCTGAAACAAAAGAAGTCGTTTCTGAAGTGACGGCGATTAATCAGAAACTAGCCGATTTGGTTGATGATTTGTTAAATGTCGGCCGGATCGAGCAGGGAAGAATTGAAGTAAAACCGGTGGCGATGGATTTGACAAATTCAATTACTGAAGCGCTAAAAGAGCTTTCAATCCAAGCAAAAGGTAAAAGTTTGGAGATGGTTTTCAGTTCTCCACAAGGTCGAACAATATATTCTTCGAGCGAACCGCCAGCTGGCGGTGAGTTGAGAAGTAATATCATGGTTAAAGCCGATCCTGAGCGCGTTCGTCAAATTTTAATTAATCTTATCGGCAATGCTATTAAGTATACCCCCGCAGGGAAATCAGAAATCAGAAATCAGAAATCAGAAACAAATCTAAATTCTCAAAATCCAAATTATGCAGGGAAAATCGAAATATCATTAGAACAAAAAGGGAGTGAAATAATTTGTCATATCAAAGATAGTGGTATCGGTATGGATAAAGAAGCTCAAAAAAGTTTATTTACAAAATTTTACCGCATAAAAACCGAAAAAACCCGCCAGATTACCGGTACTGGCCTGGGACTTTGGATTTGCAAGCAAATTATTGAGATGATGAGCGGCAAAATTTGGGTGGAATCAGCCGAAGGTAAAGGTTCAACCTTTTCATTTTCCTTGCCAATAGCGTAGAATGTTGTACAATAAACTAAAGGAATAAAAAATGGCCGATGAAACAAAAGCCAAATTGCTTTTAATTGAAGATGATATTACCTTGATAAAAATGTATGAGCGGAAGTTTAAGTCGGACGGTTTCGATGTTATTATCGCTTACGATGGTTTAGAAGGTTTAGACAAAGCCGCTAAAGAAAAGCCCGATTTGGTGCTGCTTGACATAATGCTTCCCAAGCTTGACGGTTTGGCAGTCTTTAAGAAACTAAGGAGTCAGCCATCAACATTCAACACGCCGGTGATACTACTGACTAATTTTGGCCAGGAAGATGCGGTTTTTGAATGTTTCAAGCTGGGTGCCGTCGATTATTTGGTAAAAGCTGATGTTACCCCGCAACAGGTTGTTAGTAAAGTTGAAAATTTTTTAAGCGAGCAAAAAAAGTAATAAAATAATGTAAAACTTTCCACGAACTTTTACGCACGAATAAACACGAATAAATTTAGAGGTGTCGAATTCGTGAAAATTAGTGAAAAAGATTAGTGGATAAAGGAGGTAGATTTGAAAAGAAAGTATTACCCCACAAAAGGGTTTACTTTGATCGAGCTTTTAATTGTAATTGCCATCATTGCAATTTTGGCAATTATCATCGTTATTGCCATTAACCCCGGTAAAATTTTGGCCAAGTCCCGCGACTCGCAACGATTTTCCGATTTGACTACGATGGCGACGGCGATCAATTTGTATTTGGCCGACAATCATGATTTTACTGGTTTAGTAGGTCCTTACACTTCGATCGACGCTGGCTTTGCCAACGATAATGCTAGAAAACTTAATGATGGTACCGGTTGGATTCCAGTTGATTTTACTGTTGTTTCTTCGGGGGCGCCTTTGGCCGCTCTACCGCTTGATCCTTACCAAAATACCGATGCGGCATATTATTATCGTTTTGGGGTGGATGTTGCCAATAAAACTTACGAATTAGACGCCACTTTCGAAAGCACCGACAATACGCCTAAACATTCGGCTGATGGCGGAAACAATGCTGGCCGATATGAGGTAGGAACAGATTTAACCTTACTAGGGGTTTAACGATACATAAAGAAAAAGTGAGGGGCAGATGATCTGGCTAAACCGGCTAATTTTTTGGCTACCGCAAATTATTGTCGGGGCAATATTTTTGTGGTTGTTTTTCCAAAAAATTCGCCAAAAACTTACAGTTAATAGCATCCGCAAAGCTATCATATTAGTGGTGGCGGTTTATGTAATTCAAATTCTCATAAGAATAGGTTTTTTCTATTGGCAATTAAAAAATGATCCTTTGGGAACTTATCTTATGCCCGGTAAAGGGTCATATTTCTTTTATCAGACAATTTGGCAGATGACTTTGCCTTTGGTGGCGGCGATTGTGGCGGCAATCTTTTTAGTGATTTTAGTTTCTTTTGTAAAGAAAGTTACTCATCGACCTTTATTTAACGAAGAAGATACCTGGATAATATTTTTAACCACTTTAGCCGTTGGTTATCCTAATGTTTATGTTTTACTTTTCGGCAGCCTGATATTAATGGTTATTATCCAGCTAATTGAAACCGTTCGAAAAAGAAATGATCCTAATAGAGAGATCAGGTTGTCAATCGATTCTTACTTATTGATAGTGGCTTTGGCGATTATTATTTTAAATAATTTTGCTTTTTATAATAAATTATTAAATTTAATCGGGGTTTTGTAATGCTTCATATTACTTCAGATGAATTGAAAAAGGCCTTGACAGCATCCGGTTTTATTGATGAGAAAAATTTTCAAGATGCCTTGGCTGAGGCTCAAAAAACCGATCGGGATATTGTCAATGTTTTAATTGAGCACGGCAATATTTCCGAAGAATACATCGCTGAAATTTTAGCTGATTATTTTGGCGTCAAATATATTTCGCTCAAAAAGATCGAACTTAAAGATAGCGATGTTAAATTAATCCCCGAGCAAATTGCTCAATCCAAAAAAATTATTGTTTTTGGCCGCGAAAAAGACAAATTAAAACTGGCGATGGAGGACCCGGGCGATATCGGCGCCATCGATTATGTTGAAAAACATACGGGGCAAAAAGTTATTCCTTACATTACAACTGGTTCGGACATAAGAGAATCTTTGGGGGTTTATAAAAAATCAATTGCCTCTGATTTTACTAAAATTATCGAAGAAAATGTTCAAAAATCCAAAGCCCAAGGTTTGGATATCGCCGCCATGGCTCAAGATTTGCCGGTTATTAATATTTTGGATACGATTGTCGAATACGCCATCGCTCAGAGGGCTTCGGATATTCATCTGGAGATGCTGCCCAAACAATTTTTGATCCGTTTTAGGATTGACGGCATTTTAAAAGATATTATTCAGCTGCCGGTAACAATTCATCCTGCTTTAGTTGCCAGGGTTAAGATTCTTTCCGATTTAAAAATTGATGAACGCCGCTCGCCTCAAGACGGCCGTTTTCGTTTTGAAACGGAACACCATAGCACGGCAATCCGCGTTTCAATTATTCCCGCTTTTTATGGCGAAAAAGTTGTTATGCGATTGCTTGAAGAATCGGAAAGGTTTTTAACTTTGGAAGAATTGGGGTTGGCCCAACGGGAATTAAAATTAGTTCAAGAGGCAATTTTGCATCCTCACGGTATGGTGTTGTCAACCGGGCCAACCGGATCGGGAAAAACGACAACTTTATACACTATTTTACATATCTTAAATCGTCCCGAAGTAAATATTTCGACAATTGAAGATCCGATTGAATACGATGTCAAACGGGTCAATCAAATTCAAGTTAATCCTAAAATCGGTTTAACCTTTGCCGATGGTTTAAGAAGTCTGTTGCGTCAAGATCCGGATATTTTGATGGTAGGGGAGATCCGCGACAAAGAAACGGCGGAAATGGCCATTCATTCGGCTCTCACGGGACATTTGGTTTTATCTACTTTACATACCAACGATGCCGCCGGGGCAGTTCCCAGATTGATTGACATGGGCGTCGAACCGTTTTTGCTGGCTTCAACCTTAAATTTGATTATTGCCCAGCGATTAGTCAGAAAAATCTGTTCAAATTGCGTTGTTTCGGTTAAATATTCCGATCAAGACTTGATTAAGATGAAAAACCAGATGAAAGGATTGTCTAAAGAGGAAACTATTGGCAGTAAAAACGAGAATCAAATTAAAATGCCGACCAAATTTTATAAAGGCAAGGGCTGCAAACAATGCGGCGGAAGCGGTTACCGCGGCCGTATTGGCATTTTTGAGATATTGCCGATGAGCGGAGCTATCCAAACCTTGGCGGTTCAACGGGCACCGGCGGAAAAAATCAAGGCTCAAGCTGTTAAAGAAAAGATGGCATTGATGATAGAAGACGGCTTTCGCAAAGTAGAGTAACGAGGGAATAATAGGATACGAAATACAAAAATATTACAAAAATACGAAAAAAACAAGAAGGATTTCGTATTTTCGTATCGTTTCGTAGTTTGTATCTAAGCGACTGGAAGGAGCGTTTTGCCTTTTTTCGAATATGTTGCCGCCGATGCAAATAGCAGTGTTAAACGCGGCGAAATGGAAGCAATTGACAGAGAAAAAGTTATTGACTATCTAAAGAGTGAAAATCTTTTAGTTGTTTCGGTTAAAGAAAAAACTTCCGGTCTGAGGGGCTGGACTATTTCACGCAAGATTTCCCATACCGATAAGATTAATTTTGTTGGCAATTTGGCGACGATGATGAAGGCAGGTGTCAATTTAATCAAGGCTTTAGATGTTATTTCCCAAGAAACCAGAAATCCCTATTTTCAATCAATCTTAACCGATTTAAAATTTTCCATCGAGAATGGCAAACCTTTGAGTGAGAGCTTAAGTCATTATCCTAAGGAATTTGATCAGGTATTTGTCAACTTGGTCAAAGCCGGCGAAGAATCGGGAAAATTGGATGAATCTCTCAACCGGTTGTCGATTCAGATGAAAAAAGAATATTCGTTAATTTCAAAAGTGAAAAATGCGCTTATTTATCCGGTGGTACTGATAATCGGTGTTGTCGGGGTTATGATTTTGATTATTACTTTTGTTATTCCAAAATTGGCGACAGTTTTTTCCAGTTCGACCTTAAAAATACCATTAACCACAAAAATAATTTTTTTCTTGGCTAAAATTGCCTCATATAATCCAATTCTGACTATTGCTGTTACGCTTGGATCGTTGATTATAATGGCGATTATTCTTCGGTTAAAACCGGTCCGAACATTTTTTAAAAAAATTCTTTTCCGGTTGCCGATTTCTTCAAATCTATTAAAACAAATGGAATTAGTACGCTTTTGTAGGACCGCCGGCGGACTTTTGGGCAGCGGTCTTCCTATCAATAAAGTTTTAGATATTACTGCCGGCGGCATGAGCTTACCGATTTATAAAAAAGTTGTCTTGGATGCTAAAGAAAAAATTATTAAAGGCGTTTCTTTGGCCAATGCTTTCAGGGGCTCGGAAAAATATTTTCCCGGAATTTTAGTTTCGGTGATTTCGGTGGGTGAAAAAACCGGCCAATTGGATACTTTATTAGGCGGTTTAGCCGATTTTTATGAAGAGCAGGCGGATAATACTTTAAAAACTCTGGCTGGTTTTGTCGAACCGGTTTTGATGGTAATTGTCGGTTTGTTAATCGGCGGGATGGCAATTTCAATAGTCGTGCCGATTTATCAGCTAATAGGAACGATATAAAAGTAAAATCAAATATCAAAGATCAAAAATCAAAATGACAGATAAAAATTAAAAAAATATAATAAATAAAAAATTTCCGATGAAAAAGGGATACACTTTAATTGAGCTATTAATTGTTATCGCTGTTCTTATGATTCTCGTTGGTTTTTCGTCATTGGGAATCGTTTCTTACAGTAAGGCGTCCGATGTTGACAGTTCTAAAACAATTGTTGTTCAAGCTCTCTTGGAAGCTCAAGCCAATTCGATGGCGGAGGTTGACGACAAAGCATGGGGCGTTCATTTAGAAAATAATCGCGTGGTAATTTTTGCCGATAGTGGAACTGGTTTCATTGAAGGAGCGGTAGGCAATCAAAACAAAACTTTAGCAAATAACACCGCTGCCAGTTGGAGTCTGGTTAGCGGCGGTGCCGAGGTATTATTTAGCAAAAGAATTGGCAAAACTAGTAATTCCGGCTCAATAACCATTTCCGGAGCAAGCCCAAACGATATTATGATTGAAATAAATTCTGAGGGAAGGATTAATTATTAGATCAATGAAAAAAGGACAATTATTAGTTGAAACAATAATAGGCGTTGGAGTAATCGGGATCTTGCTTTCGGCAATCATCCCATTATTTTTGGTTGGGGTAAAAGGTACCTCCGAGACGGGAAAATCCGATGTCGCCAAAATGTTAACTCAGGAAACAGTTGAAGCGGCCAAACAACTTAAAGAAGAAAATTGGAACAATATTTACAGGGTAAATAAAGCTGTGCCGTATCATATTGAAAAAAATGTTGATTCCTGGCAGATTATTGAAAATAGTGAAACTGTAAATCTAAATAATATCAGTTTTAACCGCCGAATAGTTATTGACAATGTTTCGAGGACAATCGTTAACGGCGCGGGTGAAATTGAGGAAACTTACAATGCTTTACGGGACGATCCTTCGACCCAGAAGATTACCGTAACGGTGGCTTGGCCCGGTTCGACGGGAATTAGTTCAATAGATTATTTTAGCCGATGGGCCAATTCACGCTTTTTGCAGACCGATTGGTCGGGTGGCAGCGGCGCTATCACTTGGCAGGATCCGCCGGCCAACAAATTTTATTCAACGACAACAAATTTTGTGCCGTCGGGAGACATTGATTCAGTCACGGTTCCCGGTTCATTGAGATTGGGTCAAATACCGGGCGGCGGAGCCGTTCCTTACGGCAATGAATTTGTCAGCAATTCCGTTACGACTATTTATCGGCTTAATAATCCGGCATATCGGCTGGCGATGCGCTTTACGGCTCAAAAAAGCGGCAGTGTCAATCAGTTAAGATTTTATATTCACGCTGTCTCCAGAGGAAACCAGGTCTATTACCGCTACGGTTTACAAGCCGATAATCCTTTGAATCCGGGCAATCCTTCCGGTACATATATTTCATCGGCAACTGCCAACTTTAGCGCTACCGGTTGGCAGACGGTAAATTTACCCAGTCCTGCGGCTGTCACTGCTGGTGGCATTTATTATTTTGTCGTCCAATATGATTCCGGCAGCCCGCCGGCTGGCAATCGCTATATTGATATTCGCTCGACTTCTCCCGTAGCGGGAATCGTTCCTCAAAACGATCAACCTGATCCGGCGGCAAATACTTTAAGATACAATGGCGTGTCCTGGCAAATAAGAAATAGCCAGCCGCTCTATGTTTTGGGATTTAATGACGGCACTTTCGAAGGCAATCCCTACGATAACCGGGCCACCCGTTCAATCTACGGCAATAATTTTGAAGGAGAAACTTTTAGCCTGCCGATGAACAAAACCGTCAGCGGAGTCGGTTTGTATATGGCGTTATCTTCAAATCAAGAGCCAAATGATAGTTTATATGTAACTTTACAAGACATAACGGCCGGCACGACTTTGATTAACAATGAAACTTTTTTAGCGACACCGACAGGAATCGGTACTACCTTTGCGTGGAGAACTCATAATTTCAACTCGGCAGTTAATTTAACTGCTGGCAGTCAGTACCGTTTATATTTTTCTTCACCGGGCTCAAGTTCTAACCGAAATTATTTAATGTTGAATGTTTCCAACCCTAATAGCGCGCCCTATAACGATATTAACTGGCTCGGCGCAAACGCTTTTACCACTCGTTCGGCCAACGGCGGACTTAATTTTACCGATTCACCTTTTATTGATTTATCTTATTATCTTCTAGTCAGCGGCTCACTTTATGCTTTAAATGGAGAAATAATTTCATCAAGTTTGGATAGCGGAAATTCTCAAGGGGGCGGCTTTCATTATATGGTGGTAAATCTTAATGAAGCCTTAAACGCCAATACTAAAGTTTATGTTCAATTAGCGGCCAATAACGATAATATTACTTGGAATTATCAAGGACCGGCCGGCACGGGCGGTCCGTTGGATTGGTATGAATTGGCTACCGGGGAGACTACCCATAGTTGGAATATCAGAACCGGTCTTTACGATGCCAGCACCGTTCAGCCATCCAGATATCTTCGCTACAAGATTAGGCTGGTAACAACTGATCAAACAATAACCCCTAAAGTCGATTTGATTAAAATAAATTGGTCAAAATAATGAAGACACATAATATTTCCAAAAAGCAAGGCATGACTTTGGTTGAACTGCTGGTTTATTTATCGATTACCGCCATTGTTTTAATTGTTGTCATTGATTTGGTAACTCGGGTTGTCCAAAATCGAAGCGCGACTTACGGTCAAGGGGAAGCAGTTACCAACGGTCGAATTTTTTCCGATAAGCTGTTATATTCAGTCCAAAATGCCAGTGCGATAAACGGCAGCTATCCGGCTGATAGCGTCAGTTTAACTATTTCAGGCGTTGCCGTAACTTACGCTTTATCCGGAAATCAAATATTTTACAATGAAGGTGCGGGTCCAATACCTTTAACCACCGATAGAGTGGAAATATTGCCGATTAATGTCGGCGAAAACATATTTTCAAAGGTTACCAATGGTTCTGTTAATAGTATTCAAGCAAGGTTTAAGGTTAAGTTTAAGGAAAACGGCTATTTCCAAGATTTTGAAATATCCGCTTTAAGCAGGGGAAAATGAGAAAAATTAAAACGCAAAATTTAAAAGCAAATTTTAGAGGAGGACAGGCTCTTTTAGTTGCCATCTTGATGGTAACGGCGGCTACCTTGGCGATTGGTTTGGCTATTGCCGCTATCGGTTCAACGCAGGTGAACATTGCTCTTGCCAGTAAGCAGTCGGCTCAAGCTTACGGTCTTTCGGAAAGCTGTCTTGAAAATACTTTGATGCGGATGGCGCGGGCAAATTTTTCCGTGCCGCCGCCATTTACGAATGGGCTTGGAAATTGTACAATTGAAATAAGCGGTAGCGTGCCCTATCAAATCACTTCAACGGGAAATGTCGGTAAGACATACCGAAAGATTAGGGCAACCGTAATTATTAATAATGAAGTTATAAATATCCAAAAGTGGGAGGAAGTATATTAAATCCGAAATCCGAAATTCGAAACAAATTCTAATAACCAAAATATAAAATTCTAAACAAGTTTTAAATATTATAATTTCGTGAGAAATTTCTGCGGCGAAGCCCATAATTTAGAAAATTAGATATTGTTTCGTGCTTCGTGCTTCGAATTTACTCCCGCAGGGCGGGCGAAGGAGGGTTTGTGGATGTTTCCGGTTTGGAAATTAGTTCAAAATATATTAGGGCGATTAAAGTCGGCCGGGTTGGCAGTAGCTTAAAGGTAATTAAAATTGCCGAAGTTCAGTTGCCAGAAGGTATTGTCAATAATGGTAAGATTGAAGATGCCGCTCAGTTTAGTTCCAGTCTTTCAAATTTTTTAAAAAGCAACAAATTCAACAGTTCTCATTGGATTGTGACGATTCCTGAAAATTTAGTTTATACGGCTTATAAAACTTTTCCTAACCTTTCAAGCGAAGATCTCGGTCAGGCGGTAGATATCAACGCCAATTCTTTTTTGCCAGGTGACCGCTCGGATATCTCCTGGGGCTGGCAGGAAATTCAGACCACAAGCAAAAATTCCGGTAAAGAAGTGATGATTTCCTCGATTTCAAGAAATAACTTAAACGCTTACTTAGAAGCCTTCACGACGATCGGTGTTGTGCCGGTGGCGATTGAACCGAGAAGCGCTTCTGTAGCGAGAGTTTTTGGCAGCACCTCTAACACTTTGGTCTTAAACATTGAAGGCGATACGCTTTGTTCAGTCATTATTAATCAGGGATTTTCCAGATTTGCCCGTGAATACCAAATTTCAACAGATGAAAAAGATGCCATTAAATCAATATTATCGGAGATACGGCGCGTCACAAATTTTTATTTAACCGAAAAAAATGAAGACAAAATTGAAAGCGTTATTTTGGATGGACCTGCCGTTAATGCGGAAATGGCCGAGCGTTTAGGTAAAGAGTTGGGAATCAAAACAAAGTTAGCCAGTGACATTTTTAAACTTCAAGGGTATAATAATTCATCGCTTGCTCTCTTAGGGGTGGGTATCAGAGCGATGTTTGACCAAAAGCAGGACTTGAGTTTGTCGCTGATGCCGGTTTCCGCTCGTGAGGCCTCTCAAGAAAAAAGAAGTCTGCTCTTTTATGGAGGCATCGCTAATATTATCGTAATTACCTCCTTATTATTTATGATGCTTTTTTTGGGCACATGGATATTATTAAAATTTCTCTCAACAAAAGCTGACAATCAAATGCTGTCTTTAAAACAAGCTCCCGGATTTTCCGAGGAGTCGGAGGCAAGTAAAACTAAAAAAGAAATCCAAGAAATTAATCCGATTATGAAGACTGAAGCATCTCTTGAGGATCAGATGGTTTATTTCTCGCCAATTTTAAAAAGCATTAATGATCAAATACCGTCTGGCCTATTACTGCTGCAACTTAATTTTAGCGCCAATAATACGATCAATATGACCGGCACGGCTCAATCAAGGGAAGCGTTAGTTAATTTTCGCGATCTTTTGGCAAACCAGACTTATACCGAATCCGTTCAGATGCCTTCATCGGCGTTTTCGGAAAGTAAAAATATTAATTTTACCATCAATTTAGTTGTTAAAAAAGAGGCATTAAAGAAATAAAATGAATCAAACACCTGTTATGCAAAATACCGAAAAATCGCCTGGAATCAAAGTCTATCTTGAAGATCCAAAAATCGCTGTTCAGTGTCGCATTAAGCGGTCAGTGATAATTATTGTTATTGCCGCCATTATCACTGGCTTGGTTATTTTTTTGATGGTCTTAAAAATTAAAGATGTTTCCAAACAAATGTCGGAAAAACAAAATCTAATTTATCTTTCTTTGCAAAACAGTGTTATTAGCGCCGAAACTCAGAATAATTGGCAAGAAATTGCACCATATTCTGCTGAAATAAAAAGGGCTCTGCCGCCGGCAACTGACTTGCTGACTTATCAAGGGACTTTAGAGCAAGCTGCGGTTTCTGCCGGCGTTCAAATTTCCGTTAATTTTGCGGCGCTGCCGAAGGCGGCGGAAAATTCGCCGGCTAACCAGAAAAAAACTTTAAGCGGAGTTGACCATACAATTGAAGTAAAAGGAAATCTTGCCAATATCAATCAATTTATCGAAAATCTTGAAAATATTCCCTATTATGTTTTAATAAACAGTTTTAATATTACTTCCCAGCAAGGAATTAACAAGGAAGCTTCTGCCAATATGAATCTTAAAGTCTACACCAAATAAGGAGTCGGCGTTGATTAAGGATAAAAATTATAAACTAATTATCGGCGGGTTGATTATTATTTTTGTTGTTGGTCTCTTTTTTGCAGCCATATTTTTAAAAAACAAGGTTAATATTGCTACCAATCCTTCTAATCAGATTATCGATGCCAACGCCAATGCCTTGGATATGAATGCCTGGAACAAAATTAA
>Ga0076298_112_pt1 | contig 12172 bp, 14 predicted proteins | sample RifGroA1_FD_67983 | JGI IMG/M metagenome (GOLD analysis project Ga0076298, IMG submission 67983) | Berkelbacteria bacterium GW2011_GWA1_39_10
TCCTCAAATATTACCAAGATGAATATACTTTAATCCAGCTTCCTTGCCAAGTGATTCAGCAAGTTCTAAAGTTTCGATTGGCGTTGGGGGCGTGTCCATCATTTTGTAGGCAGGGAAAAAACGGGAAATATGCCAAGGAATTTCTTTGGATATCGATGCCAAAAATTTGGCGATGCTATCCAATTGTTTTTCGTCATCGTTAACGCCAGGAACTATCAATGTTGTGACTTCAATGTGAATCTTGCGTTTATAAATATCGCGGATATTATCCAAAACCGGCTGAAGCTTGGCACCGGAATATTTTAAATAATTTTCTTCGGAAAAACCTTTTAAATCAATATTAATGGCATCTAAATATGGCGTTATCAAATCCAGAGTTTCGGTTGTCATGTAACCATTGGAAACCCAAATATTTTTTAAACCTTCTTTTTTAGCGAGCTTCATCGTATCAAGAGCAAACTCCAGAAATATTGTTGGTTCAGTATAAGTGTAAGAAATCGACGGGCAATTCTGTTTTTTAGCGTCAGTGACAATTTGTTCCGGCTCCATTTCTACACCAACTTTATTCATTATCGCATCGCGGTCAAAATCATCACTTTTGGTGCATTGGGAAATGTCATCGTTTTGACACCATAAACAACGTAAATTGCAGCCAACGGTGGCAATGGAAAGAGATTTTGTGCCAGGCATAAAGTGGTATAGAGGCTTTTTTTCAATCGGATCAATATTTTCGGCAATCACGCGGCCATAAACTAACAAACTTAATTTTCCGCGGTTATTCTCGCGAACACCACAAATCCCGCGCCTAAACGGCGCAATTTTGCAGCGGTGATTACATGTTTGACATTCAAGGTAATCACCGGATTTTTTGTACAATAAACATTCTTTCATATAATGCAAAATGACAATGTAAAATTTAAAAATTAATAAAATACCATAATTTTGATTTTTGATATTTAATTTTTGAATTGATTCTATTATACCAGTTATGCTAAAATGAAGCCATAATGTTTATAGATAGGAAAGATGCTGGTCAAAAATTAGCGCAGGAACTAAAAAAGCTGAATGTCAAAAACGGTATTATCCTTGCTTTGCCGCGAGGAGGGGTAATTATCGGATCGGAAATATCCAAAATCTTGAATTTACCTTTGGATATTATCGTTACACGAAAAATCGGTGCGCTTTTTGATCCCGAATATGCAATTGCAGCCGTAAGTGAAAATGAAATTGTTCTAAACCCGGAAGTAACTGTTGATAAAAAATATTTAGTTGATAACGCCAAAAAAGAAAGACAAGAAATTAAAAGGCGATTGAAAGCCTATCGTAAAAATATAAAATATCCAGAACTTAAAGGTAAAACAGTTATCTTAGTTGACGACGGCTTAGCAACCGGACTTTCAATGGAAGCGGCGGTTTTAGAAGTAAAATATCAGAAACCTCAAAAAATTATAGTGGCTGTTCCTGTGGCTCCGCCGGAAACTGTCGAAAAATTGAGAAAACGAGTTAGCAAAGTTATTGTTTTAAAAATCGAACAGGTATTTTTTTCTATAGGGCAGTTTTATGATTTCTTTCCACAAATAACAGACCTTGAAGTTAAAAAACTATTAGACTAAAGATTGTTTTACTCTAATATATGAAAATAATTGACTGTTTTCATATTTTGGCACAAATTCGGCATAATTAAAGGGAAATACCACAAACCATGCCTTGCCGATAATATTTTCTTTAGGAACCGGTCCCCATTCTCTTGAATCCGAGGAATGAGGACGATTATCTCCCATCACAAAATATTCATTTGCGCTAAGTTGTTTTTCAAGTTCATTAGATTCATTATTGACTGAGACTTTTTCTCGAATTAACAAATATTTTTCATTTAAAAGCTGACCATTGATATAAACTCTGCCTTGCGAGATCAAAACTTTTTCATTAGGTAAGCCAATGATTCTTTTGATATAGTCCTCTTTGGGATTCTTTGGATATTTGAAAATGATCACATCACCCCTTTTAGGGGGACTGAATCGATAGCTAATTTGATTAACGAGCAAATATTCTTTGTCGTGAAAATTCGTTTCCATTGAGTTGCCCTCTACCATAAATGGCTGAAGGATGAAAGATCTAAAGAGAATACCCAATATCAATAAGACATCTATTCCTTTGGCAATCTGCCACCAGCTCTGCAAGGCAATATTGGATGTGGTCGGTTTTTCTTTAATTGAGACAATAAAATTCCAAAACCAGAAACCTAAACCTACCAAACCAATAATTAATAATGTTGCTCCAATAAAAAATATCAGAACTGCTCCAATTGTATCTTGAGTGATATTCAAAAGTAGTATCAGGCCGTAAATAAAATTAATTATCGCGATAATTAAATATTTCATTTTTTTTAGTTAAATAAATATGGACAATGCTGGATTCGAACCAGCGACTTCCTCGATGTGAACGAGGCGCTCTACCACTGAGCTAATTGTCCTCTTATTTATGTTACTTCATTTTCAAAGTCTTGGCAATGTTACAAAATTTGACTTTTTTACTTATTCGGCTGATAATCAAGAGGAAGAAAGGACCCAATGTATCCAATTCTTTTTAGCATTGGCAAAGTAAATTTTTATACCCACGGACTAATGATTGCGCTGGGCGTGCTATTGGGCGGAGGAGTGATTTTCTATTTTGCAAGAAAAGAGCAATTAGCAACAAAATCATTGATTGATCTTTTTATTTATTCTCTTTTTGCGGGGATTATTGGTGCGCGAATTGTTTATGTCGTTTCTTACTATTATCAATTTTCCAACTGGAAGGAAATGTTTCATATATGGTACGGAGGACTGGTTTCTTTTGGCGGAATAATCTTTGCTTTTTTAACGGCAGGATTTATTCTACGCAAAAAAGGCCAATCGGTTTTAAAATGGTTTGATATCAGTACTCCCGGATTTTTTTTGGGATGGGCGATAGCCAAAGTCGGATGTTTCTTAAGCGGTGATACGCCTGGCAGTATCGGAAAAATACCAGTCACGCTTTTTGAAACAGGTTGGGTTTTGCTAATTTCTATTATTACTTTCTATATTTTAATTTGGAAAAAACCGTTACTTCAGAGATTTAACCATGGCGTCATGTTTTTTGTAAGTTTTGCGGTGTATTTTTTCGGCAGAGCAGTTTACGATAATTGGAGGATTGATCCTAAAGTTTTTCTTTCTTTAAATTACTCACAGATTGCTTCGGCGATATCTTTTATAGTATTGTTGTCTGTTATATATTTTATTACCAGAAGAAAAATGGATGGAGGTTACAATGTTTGAAAAAATTGCAGACAGTTTATTTTTACGAAAACAAAAAAAAATGTTGCAAAAAGAATTGAACCGATTTGAAGAGCAATATACTTTGACCCGGAAATTTCCCGAATACGGCACTTCTGAGGAAGAAAATGTCCAAGAAATGGAGAAATTTCAAGAAAATCTCGGTCTACAAAAAAATATTAAAAATCTCATCAAGGACACAAAAAAAGCGATACAGAAAATAGATAAAGGTACTTATAGCGTTTGCGAAATTTGTAATGGCGCTATTGAGCAAGGCCGGCTGAAAGCCTATCCTGCGGCTGGCATTTGCGTTACTTGCGCTAACAAAAAATTTAGGAAAAGATAAATGATAATCAAATTTTTAGGCACAAGTAGTGAAAAACGATTGCCTCGCGAGGATTGCGATTGTTTGCAATGCCTGTCAAAAGATAAATATGACTGCCGCAAAAGATCATCAATTTTAATCGACAAAAAAATCTTAATTGACGCCGGGCCGGATATTTTAGAACAGCTAACCAGTACTCAAATTAATAATTTAGATACGGTTATTATTACTCACGAGCACGATGATCATACAGGCGGATTGCGGCACTTACTAAAATTAAGTCCAAATATCAGGTTAATTAGAGCCAAACCGGGCCAGCATTTTAAATTATTTGGGATTGATTTTTTCGCTTTTAAAATTTTACATTCGAAAATGATGCAAACCGTTGGAATAGTGGTTAATGATGTTATTTACATTCCCGATAGTTTGTCTTTGGATTTGGCTCAAAAATATCTTCAAGATGTTAAAGTGGCTATTTTAGATGGCTCAATGCTTTCGAGAACATTTGGCGGTCATTTGGCGGTGAATGAAATTATCGCATTAGCCAAACCGTTAAAAAATCTTAAGAAAATTTATTTTACTCACAACGGTCATACTCATAAACCTCACAAAGAACTACAAAAACTCATTCGTCAAATGGGTGACAAGCGTTTCGAAATCGCCTTTGATGGATTGGAAATAAAGGTCTAAAATACCAGCCCTCACTTCCGAAGTGAGGGGAAATTGGTTAAGTCTACAAAACATACCGAACAAAAAGCGAAGTTATCCACAAGAAACTGTCTTGCTAATCTGTCGGAGAAGTTTTAAAATTAATGTATGGCGAGAAACAATCAAACAATTTATGCTTTCATCGACAGCCAAAATCTAAATTTAGGTACAAGCAAAGACATTCGAACAAAAAGCGGGAAAACCATCTATAAAGGTTGGAAGCTAGATTTTAAGAAGTTTAGAATATATCTTAATGATAAATTCAGAGTTTCAAAAGCTTTTTTGTTTATCGGTTATATTAAGGGTAATGAGAAATTGTACAATAGTTTAAAAAGATGGGGTTATGAGCTAATCTATAAGCCTACGATTAAAGATAGAGATGGAAAAGCTAAAGGAAATATAGATGCCGAACTAGTTCTGCATTCCGCCGCAATAGAATTTATGAGATTTCAAAAAGCCGTAATTATTAGCGGCGATGGTGACTTTCGCTGTCTTCATGAATATCTAATTAGCAAGAAAAAATTACTCAAGATTGTTATCCCGAATCGTTATTCAGAATCTAGTTTATTGCAAAAATTTCAAGAATATAAAATCTTTCTTAATAGAGAGCAAGATAAATTAGAATTTAAGTAATAAAAATGGGAGGCGTAGCGCAATGACACGTAGTCATTGGGTCGTTTCTCCCTCATGATTGACTCAAGTATACATCAAATTGATGTCAGCTGTCAAGTGTGGATAACCACAAAAATATGACCAAAGAACAGGCAAAAGAAAAAATTCAACAACTTATTGATCGCTACAATAACCTTACCGATTCAGAAATTAAGACGATGAATAAAAAGACGATAAAAGCGAACAAAAACCGAAGTTATCCACAGGATTTATTTTTTCCATGGTGATATAATCTAGATAATATGAATTTGCATAACTATCTAACGAACTACATATTTCAAGAAGATAATCGTGTTTCTCTTTTTGGGGATTCGAAAAAAATAACGCGTTCAGAATCTATCATTATGGATAATGCTAAAATTCCTAAATTTATAAATGAATTCTGGACATCTAAGCAAAGACAAGCTTCATCATTACATGAAGTGACTTACAGGGCTTGCTTTAAGCCACAGTTGCCGAGATTTTTCATTACACTTTTAACTAAAAAGGATGATATAGTCTATGACCCTTTTAGTGGTCGGGGGACAACGGCAATTGAAACTGCTTTGTTGGGAAGAAATATTATTGCTAACGATATTAATCCTTTGAGTGAAATATTGGCTTATCCGCGATTTTTTATTCCTAAAATTGACGCAGTCATGGAAAGGTTAGAAAAAATCCAAACTCTAAAAAAAGTTTCATCAGAAACAGATCTTTCTATGTTTTATCATCCTCAAACTTTGTTAGAAATTATTTCGTTAAAAAAATATCTTTCGAATCGTAAGAAGAATAAGAAGGAAGATCATATTGATTCGTGGATCAGAATGGTCGCTACTAACAGATTAACAGGTCATTCAAAAGGATTCTTTTCTGTTTATACTTTGCCGCCAAATCAAGCGGTCCTTCCGGCTAGACAGTTACTAATTAATAAAAAAATGAATCAAATTCCAGATTATCGAAATGTAAAAAAAATTATACTTAAAAAAACAAAAGACTTATTACGAGATATCTCAGATGAACAAAAAATCGAGCTAATAAAAAGGGGAGGAAAAGCTCTTTTTATAAGTAGAGATGCTAGATGTACTACGGGAATTAAATCAAGCAGTGTTAGTTTGGTCATTACGTCTCCACCTTTTCTTGACATAGTTAAATATTCGGATGACAATTGGCTAAGGTGTTGGTTTAATGAAATAGATGCAAAGAATATAGAAAAAAAGATTACCATGTCAAAAACTGTAGAGAATTGGTCTTCGGTTATGGGAGATGTTTTTAAAGAATTATATCGGATCGTCAAAAAAGGCGGATGGGTTGCTTTTGAGGTTGGAGAAGTAAAAAATGGCAAAATTAAACTAGAAGAACATGTTATTCCGTTAGGTTCGTATGCAGGCTTTTCTATTGAGGCCATTATGATTAATGAACAAATATTTACAAAAACATCAAATATATGGGGTATTAAAAATAATTCGAAAGGTACTAATTCTAATAGAATAGTTTTATTTAGGAAGGAATAAAATGGATGATAGTTATGTAAAAGATCTTGAGAAATTTTTTGAAAGAATGCTCAACCCTTTAAAAGATAATCCATTTACGATGGTTATTCGTTTAATCTCTAAATGTAAAGTGCTTCCCTTCGACGGGAATAAGGATTTGGTTGTGGTATTATCCAAAAGTTTTAATGACGCTAGTATTGCAATTAATAAACATGGGATTAAGTCTGGAAGACCTAACGAGGTGGGGAATAAAATTGAACCTTTCGTAAAAACTGCCCTAAATCAAAACAAAATAGCAGCAATAATTCCAGAAGGTAGATCGGCGGGGGATCCTGATTTAATGTTTGAATTTAATAAAGAGAACTATTATCTGGAATGCAAATCATTTAGCTCAAAAACGGAAGATTCGTCACAAAGAACTTTTTATTTTTCTCCATCGAAAACCTTTAAGGTGAAAAAAGATGCTTGTCATCTCATGGTTTCTTATCGAGTTTATACAAAAAATAAGAAATTTTTTGTAGATAAGTGGTCTCTTTATTCCCTGGAGACCTTGAAAGTAGATCTAAAACACGAATTTAATCAATCGAATAAAAAGATGTATGACACAGAGGGTGGGCTTAAACTAATAGCCAGTAAAACTCTAAATAATTAAATATCTTCAAAATAAAAATCGTCGAGGAGTTGGTAACTAAAATTAATGATGTGAAATCTAAAAAACAAAGAAATAAGTTTAAAAACATCGTATCGGATATTTATTATCGTCTTCTGGCGTTGCCGATGTTAATTTTTTTTTGGCTTTTGTTGATTGTTTGGAGACACCGGATTGAAAAACATCAAATAGGATTGTTTAAAAGCCGCGAGGAGGTTGATTATCTTTGGCGTTTAAGCCAACAGCTCGAAGGCAAAAAATTCGAGATTCAACAAAAGAAATTAAAAAATTTTGAAAAAGATTTTTTTCATTTAGAAGAAGATTTGCGTAAAGATACAGAACGCTATGAAAAACAAAAAGAGTTTTTTGAAAAATATCTCGGCAAAGTTTTAGATCCAAAGATCGGTGAATAAAAAAAGCTCCATCAAATTTTTTACTTACTCTTCCCTGACACTTCCAAGGTGTCATTTTTAAACTTTAATCCGGTTTTTTGTCAAGGAATTCGGCGAGTTCTATTTTGCTTTTTGGACTAACTTAGTAAATTCTTCAGGATTATTTTCAGCTATGTCGGCGAGAACTTTTCTATCTAACTCAATATTAGCTTTCTTTAGGCTGTTTATAAATGTACTATATTTAATATCATTTTGATGGCAAGCGGCATTGATTTTGATAATCCAAAGTTGACGAAAAGTTCGTTTTTTTACGCGGCGATCGCGATAAGCGTAAACGCCAGCTTTATTATCGGCTTTACTCTTGCCATATTTTTCCTTATTTATAAGGTGTCATTCGCTTAATTTTTCGTCTGTCTGAAACGGAAATTGCGACTGTTTTACCGCTGTTGCGGCGCGCTCTTTTTGATTTACCTTGAACTAAATGTTGAGTGGTAAGTTTTCGACGCATTAATTTACCGCTGCCGGTTCTAATCAATCTTTTTTTTGCTGATTTAACTGTTTTTAATTTCATTATTTTTCCTACTTTTGGTTATGATAACAAAGAATCTGTTTCCCATCCGTTCGATTGGAGATTCAAATTCTCCCTCAATATTTTGTCTGAATCGTTCCAGCATCTCTTTAACCTTTTCTTTAAATATCATTTCGCGGCCGATGAGCTTTAAGGCGATTTTAACTTTGTCGCCGTTGTCTAAAAATTTTTTAGCTTGTCGGCTTTTGAAATCTAAATCGTGTTGATTTATTTTTAAGCTCAATCGAATTTCTTTTATGTCGGGAGCTTTTGATTTTGATTTTTGGCGGGATTCCAGTTTTTCTTGCGCGTATTGGTATTTGCCGTAATCCATAATTTTTACGACTGGCGGCCGGACATTGGTGTTTACTTGAACCAAATCAAGCTCAGCATCATGAGCTAAAATCAAAGCTTGGTCAAGACTTAAGACTTCCTGAGAATTTCCTTCATTATCAATTAGAAAGACTTCAGGGGAGACAATTTCTTGGTTAACTTTTAATTCTTTAATAAAAACCTTTCTTAATATTAATTCTTCGTTTTTATTTTATCACGAGCCACAATTATTTTCAAGATACGAGAGCGATTATTTATTGTTACCGGCATTTTAGCAACTATTTCACCGGAGACTTTTACCGGTAAATTGTTTTGTGATTCAAGGCGAACTCTTTTCGTGCGAAAATTGCTGGAAAAAATATCAACTTGTTTTTTGCCAAAAAGCCATCTGAAAAATCGAGAAGGAGTGCTGCCTTCCAAACTTTTGTCATGAAAGAAAATTTCCAGTCCCGGTTTGATGACGATTCGATTTACCATTACTTTTCCTTTGAGATTATCAATCGAAAAGTACACTTCTTGGTTTCTAAAACTTTCGACGATTGCTTCGGTCAAGAAAAATTTATTAGGTTCGATTTGGCAAATATCCATTGTCTCCAACCTTCTTTCTTTTAGAGCATTACAGGCGGAGTATAAATCTTTTACACCAATTTTTTGGGCGATTACCGAATCAAAATTATCGGGAATTATTCCCAATACAACATTTTTGGCAGTTTTTTGACTGGCCAAAACGGTAATAACCTTATTAGCTAATCCTTCAGGACCGACGGCAACAATCGTCGAATAACCTTTAATTACACCCAAATGAGTTAATTCTTCGATAGTTCTGGCTGGCGAAGGCGAAACAGTTTCGCCGGCAATGCCCAAATCGCCTAAAATGTCTTTGATTTTCTCCTGTCGGATATAAGCTTTTCCTTTTTGAGGCGCCAAAATATAGTAGTACATTTACTTGATATTATAGTTTAATTGCCTTATTCAACTTCGTATGTCGTTTCTTTATTTTGGGGAGTTTCTTCAATCGTTTTTTCCTCAGCTTCTTCTTTTTCTCCTTCAGGCATAGTGCATTTGCCGACAAAAATTGCTCCTGATTTGATCGAAACATCCTTGCTTGTGATTGAACCGAAAACTTTTCCTGTCGGCATGATTTCGAGTTTGCCAGTGGCGGTAATTGAACCGCGAACCTTACCGGCGATATTAACGATATCCGCCGAAATTGGCCCCTTAATGTATGCCGTTTCCGTCACATTAATCGATTGATTGGAGATAACCTCGCCTTCAATCCGGCCGTGAATGGTGATATCGCTGGCGTCTTGAAGAGTTCCAACCAATTTAACATTTGCCCCAACGACTGTTCCTGGACCGGTTGCGTTTGGGCGCTTGTCTCCTAACATTGAACCTCCATTTCTAAAATTAAAACTATTGTTTATTTGAATCTATTGAAAAATGGTGGCTTTGTCAAATATTACCCTGCTATTGATATGGGATTAAAGTTATTGTAAAATAAGAAAAAACTTGCTATAATAACACCGTTATCAATCTTCACTCATCATTATGCGCGATAAAATTATCATTCATGGGGCACGCGAACACAATTTAAAGAATATTAGTTTAGAAATTCCACGAGATAAAATTGTGGTCATAACTGGACTATCGGGAAGCGGGAAATCGTCGCTGGCTTTTGATACCATTTACGCCGAAGGCCAACGCCGTTATGTTGAATCATTATCAACTTTTGCCCGGCAATTTTTTGGCAATATCGAAAAGCCGGATATTGACTGGATTGAAAATCTTTCTCCGGCCATTTCTATCGATCAAAGAAGCGCAACTCAAAATCCGCGCTCGACCGTAGGGACGATAACAGAAATTTATGATTATTTAAGAGTCTTGTTTGCCCGCATCGGCCGGCCGCATTGTCCAGAATGTAAACGCCAGCTCACCAGGCAGCTTCCGGAAGAAATCGCTCAAAATATTATTAAAGAATTTAACTTGCGCGAAAAGTCATTTGATCTACTTTTTTTAGCGCCGCAAGTAAGAAGCCAGAAAGGTGAGCATAAATATTTATTAAATAAACTCAAGAATTTGAAGATTCCTCAAGTTAGAATCGATGGTATTTTGATGGATATTGTTGAAGCGCAACTTGCCGCTTTAGACCGCAATAAACCCCATACAATTGAAGCAGTTGTTGAGGAAATAAAGTCGTTTGAAAATGCCGGCGATATCTTAAAAGCAGTCGAGAAAACCCTTAAATTAGGTTTAAGCAATTTAAGCGTCTACGATTTTACCTCAAAAAAAGAACAAAAATATTCAAAAGATTATTTTTGTTCCAAATGCCAAACAGTTTTGGAAGAACTTCACCCAAGACTGTTCTCATTTAACTCGCCGCAAGGCGCGTGTCCTGTTTGCCAGGGCTTGGGCAGAAAATTTGAGATCGAACCGACTTTGGTTTTGCCAAATCCGCGATTAACTTTGGCCGAAGGCGCCATTAGACCGTGGTCAAGAATAACTTCCCATGCCAGTTGGTACAACAAAACTTTAACCGAACTTGCCAAGCGTAATAAATTTTCTTTAGATCTGCCGGTGGGGGAATTGCCAAAAAAAATCTGCCAAATAGTTTTGTACGGCGACGGTGTTTTTGAAGGAGTAATTCCCAATTTAGAGCGTCGGTACAAAGAGACTAATTCCGACTATTTAAAACTCGAAATCGAAAAATATATGGTGGAAAAAATTTGTCCTGCTTGCGGCGGCAAGCGTTTGCGCCCCGAAGTGCTTAACATTACTATTGACGATAAAAACATCGTTGATGTAACTTCGATGAGCATTGAGAAAATGAAGGACTATTTTGGGACATTGCTTGACAATAGTAAATTAACGGCTAATGAAAAGATCATCGCTAAAGAAATCATAAAAACGGTTAAAGAAAGATTAAGTTTTCTTTTGGATGTTGGTCTTGGTTATTTGACATTAAACAGAAGCGCGTCGACATTGGCCGGAGGTGAATCGCAACGAATTCGACTGGCAACTCAGTTGGGCACCGGTTTGATGGGAGTTATCTATGTTCTTGATGAGCCGTCAATCGGATTACATCCTCGCGATCACGATAAATTATTAAAAACTTTCGAAGTTTTAAAACAGTTGGGCAATACAGTTATCATCGTCGAGCACGATCGGGCGACAATTGAGCAAGCCGATTGGATTGTTGATATTGGCCCGGCCGCCGGTGATCATGGCGGGCAGGTGGTGGCCGAAGGCACAATTGATAAAATTAGAAAAAGCCCGACCTTGACCGGCGAGTATCTTTCCGGCAAGAAAAAAATTGAAATTCCTAAAAAAAGACGGCCTCAATCTTACAATCAATTAGTTATTCGCGGCGCCTCAGAGTTTAATTTAAAAAATATTGATGCCACCATACCCTTAAATAATTTTATTTGTGTCACCGGAGTTTCCGGTTCAGGTAAATCAACTTTGATTTTAGAAATCCTTGCAAAAGCATTAGCCAATAAGTTGCATCGCGCTAAAGAACAACCTGGCAAGTATCGAGCAATCGCCGGGATAAAAAATTTAGATAAAGTAATTTCTGTTGATCAGTCGCCGATTGGCCGAACACCGCGATCGAATCCGGCCACTTACACTAATTTATTTACGCCGATTCGCGAACTTTTTGCTGCCACCCCAGAAGCTCAAGCACGCCACTATGATCCGAGCCGGTTTTCATTTAATCTTCGAGGCGGGCGGTGTGAAACTTGCCGCGCCGACGGAATGCTAAAAA
>Ga0076298_107_pt2 | contig 11751 bp, 10 predicted proteins | sample RifGroA1_FD_67983 | JGI IMG/M metagenome (GOLD analysis project Ga0076298, IMG submission 67983) | Berkelbacteria bacterium GW2011_GWA1_39_10
ACTTGATGAATGAGTCTCGCGATAGCTTTCTTGGCCTGGCATCCAAGTTTCGATATCGATAGTTTCAGCCGATGGCAAGGAAAGATCACCGCCACAAAGCGCCATCACTTGATATGGCAAGCCCAATCCTTGCATTATTTTTTCTTCAAGCGATACTATTAATTCGTGCTCTTTTTTAGAGTCTTCAGGCTTACAAAATGAAAACATTTCCAGTTTATCAAATTGGTGAACTCGCAGAATGCCTTTGACATCCTTGCCGTAGGATCCTGCTTCACGACGCAGGCAAGTTGAGAAACCAATAAATCTTTGCGGTAAGTTTTCAATTATTTCGCCAGCAAAATAGGGTAAAATTGATTGCTCTGAAGTTCCTACCACTACCATCTCATCAGTTTTGGTACGATAGGCGTCATCATTTACGGCTTCAAAATGACCGGTCCCCCACGCCATTTCATCTTTAATTAAAATCGGTGGGATTATCGGCTTAAAACCTTCTTTTTTAACAATATCTAAAACATAATTTATTAAAGCAAATTCCAGTTCAACAGCCTGATTTTTTAAGTAGTAAAAACGCGAGCCAGAAACTTTAGCCGCCCGGTCGATATCAATAAGATCTAAATCTTTACCAAGCTCAATGTGATCTTTGCCTTTTTCTAACTTTATCTCTCCCTCTTTTTTGAGAACTTTATTTTGAGTTTCATCAGCACCGTCAGGCACATCTTCAAGTGGAATATTAGGAATTACAGCGGCGGCAACTTTATAATTTTCCTGAACCTCTGCCAGCTGCGGCTCGAGATCTTTTAACATCTGTTTTACTTCAACAGCTTTATCGGTCCGCCGGTCGGCGGATTTACCTTCTTTAGCCAGCTGGTTTGCTTCGGCTCGTAAAGTTTCGATTCTATTTTGAAGATCTTTTTTTTCTTCATCTAATTTAATTACTTTTTCTAAATCAACATTAGTATGTCTTTTTGCCAATGATTTTTTAACTTCTTCCAAATTTTCCCGAACATATTTTATATTAACCATTTGAGACCTCCTCTAATCTTTTTATAACAAAATTTTTATCTAAACTTGCTAGAAGCCAGCCGGCTTGCGGGCCAGAATCTTTACCGATGAAAATTAAATATATAGCCGAAAAAGCATCGCGGGGTGGAATTCCCATCTCATTTTTAATATTGTGGATTTCTTTGTGAAGATCTTCGCCAGCCCAAGTTTCTTTTGATTTTATTAAATTCAAAACTTTATTCAAAAATGTTTTTTGATCGCTATTTAATTCTATTCCCTGCGGTAATTCATCACAAATATTAAATTTATAATTTTCCGGAGCAAATTTTTCTAACCACAATTTGGCAATTTCAATCCTACTTTCGATTTCTTGTTTTTCGATATCCGATAGTGGAATAGCTCCCTCGTCGCCTTCGGCTCCTCGAGACTTCGCTACATGCCTAAAGGCGCTCGCTTTTTCTTTTTCGGCATATTCAAAAATATCAATTCTCGGCATCTGCAACATATAGGCAATTTTCGAAAACCGCAATAAATATTTAGGCTGGCCTGCCCCGAGCGAAGTCGAAGGGTCTTTTTTCATATCAATTTCGGTATAGTAGAAAGCTCGAGCTAAATCTGACTTTGGATCTTCGTTAAACATTACAGAGGCACGATCATATTCATCATAAAGAAGCGGAATTGCATCTTCTTCGGGCTGAAAATCAATTGCCCTTTTTGCTTTTGTTCTGATAAGTAAAAATCTCAAAATGTTGGCCGGCAAAAAATCGTACATATCCTTAGCTGTTACACCAAGACCTTTTGATGAAGCCATTTTTTTACCGCCAACCAAAAAGAATTCGTAATGAATGTCGTACGGCGGTTCTTGCTTAAAAACTTCTCTAAAAATCGCATTGGCCACATCTCGAGAACCACCGGCCGCAAAATGATCCTTGCCCTCACCTTCGATGTCAGTATTAAAAACAAACCATCTTGCGCCCCAAGCTACCTTCCAAGGCATCTTAGCATTACCGCCAAAGGGACTAATCTCGCCTTCGTAACCGCAACCTTGTGCCCACTCTACCAGCTTTTCTTCACATCTGAATTTTACGAGTTTGCCATCCCAACCAGTTACTTTGGTTGTTCCTATTTTTCCACATTTAGGACAGATGACCTGCAGGGGGAACCAATCAGGATCTTTCTTCGAACCCGAAATCTCAAAATAGATTTTTTGAATAGCGGAAGCATTGTCCAATACGATTTTTATAGCCTCATCGTATTTCCCTTCTTTATGTAGCACCGAATCTCTAACAAATTTCGCTTTAATGCCTAGACCATCAAATATTTCTAGGGCTTCATTCAAATATTGATCGGCAAAACTGGTCGATTTTCCATCCGGAGCAGGCACCTTATTAAGAGGCAACCCCATGTATTTTTGCCAGTTTTTGTCAACATAAATCGGCAGTCCATCCATAGGGTCAAAGTCATCAAAGCCGAATTGGAAAACAGCTTTCTTACTTTTATCTTCAAGACCGCGTCTGACTAAATCATGAACGATAAGTCCTCTAAGTGAGCCAATATGAGCATGGCCAGACGGTGTCATCCAATCAGTAATTAAATAAGACTCCTTGTCAATTTTCTTTAAAATATCTTCAATTATTTCATCTGTCCAAAACATATTACCCTTTCAGGGAAATCCAAAACTCAAATACCAAATGCCAAATATTTCAAAATTTTGATTATCTAATTTCACTCTATCAAAAAAGAGACCTGATATCAACCGAGCATCGATATTTGGTCTCTTTTTTAAAAATAGATCCCTCGCTAAAACTCGGGATGACCTTGTTAGGTCATTTTATGTCAATAATCTTACAAGTCATCTTGCCATTAGGAGTATTGATTTCCACATTCTCACCTTTGACTTTGCCCATCAAAGAGTGTCCAATGGGCGAATCGGCAGAAATTTTTCCGGCAGTAGGATCAGATTCAGAAACGCCCACGATAACGTAAGTTAAAGTTTCGCCGTCTATTTTTAATGTAACAGCTGAACCCAATTCGACTTTATCAGTGCCATTCTTAGTAACGATTTTCGAATGCCGCACCATTTCTTCCAATTCTAAAATCCGCCCTTCAACAAATGACTGTTCATTCTTAGCATCTTCATACTCGGAGTTTTCCGATAAATCACCATACTCGCGGGCATTACGGATTCTTTCGGAAACTTGCTTGCGCCGCTCCTTTAAAGTTGCTATTTCGGTTTGAATTTTTTGAAAACCTTCCTGAGTTAAGAGAATTTTTTCTGGCATGTTTATTCCTTTTTTAATATTTTACATTATTTTAAAAAAAAGTCAAGTATTTATTGGGTTAAACGCAACGGCACTTGAGTTAAGCTCTTCTCGCTACCATCGGCAGCTGAATTTTCGTAAACCTCTAAAATTACATCCATAGGTGATCGGCTTAAAACAGCGGAGATTGATTTATTGTAAACCGCATTGCCCATTTCACCGCTTGCTTCGACAAGTCCCTCTTTTATTACCGGTCCACGGCAATCTTTTAGGCGAAAATTGAATTGATTTTCGAAAACGCTAGCTTTACCCCTAAAAGTTAAATCTTTGCTCTTTTGAATCGAATAATCTTCCAGATTTTCGACGGTAATATTGGTGCTTTTGGCCGGTTTTTGTAGGCAATGAACTTCTTTTATTGTTTTTTCGGCATTGGCTGTTGAGGTTGGAGAAGCTGAAGGCGATGGCGAGAAACTTGCAACTATCGAGCTGCTTACTGCAGGCGAAGGCGAACTTTCAACTTTAACATTTACCCTATCCTTAAAATAAAAAAACCAAGCGGCAGTAAAAACAGCTAATAGAACGATAACGATGATGACAATAAAAATCCAATATTTTGATTTTTTTTGAGACATTCTCCCTCCTTTTAAGTTACTTTCTATATTTTATACTATTTGTTGGTAAAATACCAGTATAATACATCTTTGGCCACCGGCCCGGCCGAAGAATATCCTTCACCGCCAGCTTCAACCAAGACAATAACGACAATTTCCGGATTTGCCGTCGGAGCAAATGCGGCAATCCAACCGTGAGTTTTCCCTTCGCTTCCAAATTGCGCTGTTCCGGTTTTAGCGCCCACCGTCACCGGTAAATCTGCTAATGATTTGGCCGATCCAATCGTTACCGCCTGACGCATGCCCTCGCGAACAACAGTAAGATTTTCGCCGCTAATAAAATCTTTTTTAATAACACTCTTTTGCGATTCGTAAACTACTTTGCCATCTTTATTGCTGATTTTTGCGACAATTTGCGGTTTTAAAAGTTCTCCACTGTTGGCAATCGCAGAATATGCCGTCGCCATTTGTAAAGGCGTAATTAAAAAGTCGCCCTGCCCAATTCCCAACTGATAAGTATTGCCCAAATACCAAATTTCCTTTTTATTTTTTTCTTTCCACGCCGGATCAGGCACTAAACCAGTGGCTTCGCCAGGCAGGTCAATTCCGGTCTTGCTGCCAAAACCAAATTTTACTAAATAGTCATTTAATCTCGCAATACCCAAACCGCTAATTTTATCCCAACCACCGGCAACGGCATAGAAAAAAACATTCGCACTGACTGCCAGAGCTTTACGGACATCAACCAAACCATGCACCTTCCAGTCTGGATAAACATAATTGCCAACTCTAATTTCCCCCGTAGCATTAATTGTTGTATTTTCAGTGATTACTCCTTCTTGAAGGCCGGCCGCCGCCACAAACGGTTTGACAATTGAACCGGAAGGATATGTCCCAGAAACAGGTCGATTAAATAACGGTGTCGAAGGATCACTAATTAATTTTTGAAATTCTTCAGATGTTGACTGGGAGAATAAGTTATTGTCAAAAGTAGGGTAACTTACCATTGCTAAAATTTGGCCATTTTGAGGATTAATTGCCACTGCCGATCCGCCTGGCGAATCATTGGCAATAACACTATTTTTTAAACTTTGCGCTAATATATATTCGAGATTGGCATCAATACTTAAAACCAGATTATTTCCCGGAAACGGCTCAGAAAGAGACAACTGCCTTTGCTGTTGGCCTTTAGAATCAACTTCAACTTCTAAAATTCCCGGAATTCCTTTTAGATTTTTTTCATAGCTAAATTCCAGACCGTCTTTACCTATTTCGTAAAAAGGTTTATATGTCGGATTTTCCTTTAAATCATTTTGGCTCATTTTTCCAACATAGCCAATAATTTGGCTAAAACCTTCTACGGAATTATACTCGCGAATCGGTTTCTTACTAATAACAACGCCGGGCAAATTAATCGTTCTTACTTCTAAAATCATGGCCGTGTCGCGATCAATATTTTCTTTTAAGACTATGGGATCGTAGGTCGAAAACCCTTTTTCAGTGACTCTTTGTTTGATTTCATCTTCGGAAATTTGAGAAGCTTGGGATAATTTTTGATAGACTGCCTCTTTCTTAGCACGGTCTTTGGGCAAATCCAACGGATAAACTTCCAAATTGAAAGAAGCTTTATTCTTTGCCAAAATCACTCCCTTCGAGTCATAAATCAGCCCGCGGGAAGCGGTAACTTCCCTGACTCTTACACGATTACCTTCAGCTAGCGTTCTGTTAAATGCCCCGTTAGCTATCTGTAATCTTAAAAGTTGGGTTAGTAAAATAGTAAAACTAATTGCGCAGATTAGATAGGGAACCCATAATGGTTTGGGCGGAGCTTTAAATATTTCCTCACCTTCCGCATCATTTTTGTAATGTTCGTATTCCAAAACTTCCGTGGTTATTTTACGGAATGATTTATCGCCTCCCAACGGTTTGTCGTCATAAAGATCAAAAATTGACATATTAAGCTATTTTAATTTCTTCTTTTGGTTTAATAACATTTTGTAAAAATATATATATCAGACAACCCCAAACGCCCGAGATAAAAGCGGAAATCACTACCTGCCAAGACGGAAGCATTTTCAAAAATAGATGGATTCCTAAATCGTTAAATAAAACCGCGCTGGTGAAAATGAAAAAAGCGATAATAATTTTTGGCGTTGGAAGAATTTTCAGTAAATAAAAATTGATAAAAATAATTTCAATTAGAAATAAGATTGTATAAATGCCAAACTTCATTGTTGAACTAATGTCTAACATTAAGCCACCAATAGCAGCAATTAAAAAACCTTCTTGACTGCGTCCAAACAAAACAAAAGCAACCGCTAAAATAATAATAATATTGGGAATTGTATCAAAAAACATAATTTTATTAAATAATGTTAATTGAAAAATACCTAAAGCGATAATGAACAAAATTTTAAGAATTGTTTTTGTCATTTTTGGACCACAAAGACGAATTCCAGGTAATAAAATTGAATCGGCGATTTAACGGTTACTTTTTGAAAAATTTCACCTTCTTTAGAAACGACATCTTGCACTTGTCCAACAGCAATACTGCTTGGCATGTCACCGCCAAGTCCGGAGGACACTACTTGTTCACCTTTTTTTATCGTAATATTAAGGGGGATGTCTTCAACAACTAAGCCACTAATGCCTCCGCGCAGAAGGCCTGTCCCGCGGGAATCTTGAAGCAAAACCGGCACCAAAGAATTATAATTATTAATTAAAGTAACTTCTGAATTATTTTCATTAACTTGTTTGATAATACCCACCAAAAAACCTTGAGAAACAACGGCTTGACCAACATTAACACCATCTTTGCTGCCACGATCAATGATAATATTTTTTAAAAAACTGTTAAGTGGCCGGGCGATAACATTTGCCGGCGTTAATTTCATTTCACCTTTATTGGAAAGAAAACCGAGTTCTTTTTTTAAAACTTCGCTTTCATGCTGAGCTTCTTTTAAAATTGAAAGCTGGCTTTGAAGTTCTAAATTTTCTTTAATTAATCTTTCATTATCATATGAAAGCGAGACTAAGTGAGTAAAATTTTTAAAAAAGAGCGAGACGCGATTGGTTGAAACATTGCCAACTACAGAAAAAGGAGTCGTTGCTTGATAGAATAAATTTTTTATAGGTTGAAAAAAATTATTAGGCAAAAATAAGCCGATTAAAGCGATAACCCCAACGATAATAATGATTCGATATTTTTTCACTATCCCTCCGATTAAGGATTAAATTGCGTTGGCAGTAGCACCCCTTTTAGAGTCTCGATATCTTCTAAAACCAATCCCGTACCCCTTACAACTGAAGTCAAAGGATCATCAGCGATATGAACATCGGTCTGGGTTGATTGTTTTATTAATACATCCAATCCTTTTAGCAAAGCGCCGCCGCCGCAAAGAATGATGCCTTTTTCCATTATGTCGGCAACCAGTTCTGGCGGAGTTTCTTCCATGGTAGCACGAATGGCGTCGACAATTTGCTGAACTGATTTTTTTAGTGCGGCCCTAATTTGTTCATCATTAATTATTATTTCTTTTGGCAAACCGGTTACTAAATCACGGCCGCGCATTGGCAGATGAAATTTCTCTTTAAGTTCAACAGCCGTACCAATACGAATTTTTATTTCTTCAGCCGTCCGCTCACCTAACATCAAGTTAAATTTATCGCGGGCAAAATCAATTATGTCTTGGTTCATTTCATCACCGGCAACCCTAAGAGACCTTGAGGCAACAATTCCCCCCAAAGAAATGACTGCCACTTCGGTCGTGCCACCGCCAATATCAACAATCATGTTGCCCGAGGCTTCTTGAATAGGAAGTCTTGCGCCAATTGCTCCCGCTACCGGCTCTTCGATTAAAAAAACTTGACGAGCGCCAGCCGCGGTAGCGGCTTCTTCCACTGCCCGACGCTCAACTTCCGTCACACCATAAGGAATACCAATAACCACACGGGGTCTGGGAAATAAAGAGAATTTCTCACGATGGACTTTGTCAATAAAATATTTGAGCATTTGTTCGGTAACTTCAAAATCAGATACAACTCCATCAACTAAAGGACGAATAGCAACAATATGAGACGGTGTTCTACCAACCATACGCTTGGCGTCATTACCGATAGCTAAAATCTGTTTGGATTTTTGATTAATTGCTACCACCGACGGCTCATTGATAACAATCCCTTTACCTCGAACATAAACTAAAGTATTGGCCGTTCCTAAATCAATGCCAATATCGTGGCTAAAAAATCCCCAAATTCTGTCGAAAATTGCCATAATATTTCCCACATTAATTACACAATTAACTATAAACTACCTCGCAGCAAGCTGACGAGGTATCCCTAAAGGGAAAGTTTGTTTTTAATAGGTTTTCATCCTCGCAGCAAGCTGACGAGGTATTCAACCTCTAAAAATAAACTGCTTTGTAAAAAACGCAAAACATCCCTGTTTGTATTCAAGGGCTTTTGGCCTCTCGACTATAACAAAAAGACGGCACTATTAAAAGCCCTCCTTATACTAATAATAACTAATTTACTGCTATTTTACTACCGGTATTTTTTAAGATTATCTTCGTGTTCTTGAAGGGTGGCCGAAAAAACCGCATGGCCGTCTTCTTTATTAAAAAAATACAGCCAATCGCCTTTTTGCGGATACATTACCGCCTCAATTGACTTTAATCCAGGATTGCAAATCGGTCCCGGCGGAAGGCCAAGATATTGGTAGGTATTATACAACGAATTGGTATTTCTATAGTCAGATACTTTAATCGGATTCCATGAGCCTTTGGCGTATTGAATCGTTGGATCGGCTTCCAGTTTCATTCCCTTATCTAAACGATTCAAATAAACCCCGGCAATTTTAGCTCGATCATCGTCGAATTTAGCTTCTCTTTCTACAATTGAAGCTAAAATTATATTATCCTTATCCATCATTTCTTTTTTAATATCTTCCGGTTTTGAATTGGGTAGAAATCGATAAGTATCGGGAAAAAGATAACCTTCAAAAGACGAAGCAATTTTTAAAAGTTCTCCCGCTTGAATTACTTTTTTTTCCGCTAAATATTCGTCGATTTGTGTAACCCGCCAACCCTCGGGTATGGTGACTAAATATTCCGAAGCTTTGCCCGAAGCCAAAATTGCCAAGATTTCTTTAATATTTTGCGACGAAGACAATTTGTAAACGCCAACTTGAATTAAATCATTCTTGAATCTGACATACATAACAAAAGCCGTGGATGAAGAAATTATCCCCTCTTGCTGAAGATTTTGAGCGATTGTTTTCGTGCTTTGCCCAGATTTAACAATGAATTCCTTTTCGCTACCCGATCCTTTATGATTTATTAAATAAAAAAAGTAAGCTATAAGCAAACCGATTATCAGAATTATTACCCCAAAAATAATAAGTATTTTTTTCATTTTTCTTTTAAATATTGTTCTAATATTAGTTTGGCTGAAAGCTTGTCAACTTCTTCTTTAAATTTTTTTGTTTTGGGATTTTGCCCCCCGGCTTTCAATTGAAATTCGGCTTCTTTCGAAGTCAAAGTCTCGTCTGTGTAGTCGACTTCAATGTTTAAGCTTTTAGCCAGCTCTATAGCAAATTTATGGATCCTGTCAGCTTGAAAAGTATCAGAATTTTTAGGAATGCCAATAACTATTTTTCCGATTTTTTTTTGACGGCAAAGATATCCAATTTTACTAATTAGCACAGGTAAATCTGTTGCTTCGATTATCATGAGAGGAACGACTACATTATCAGAAAAAAGAGCTACTCCGATTCTTTTTTCTCCGACATCCAATCCGATAATATTCATGGCAATGCCTCCGTCGATGCAGGGGTAGCCGGCAAAGAAGGAGAAACTTCGGAACTTGGAGCAACAGGAATAGTTTCTTCGTTCATATACTCAAGTTCAACTTTTAAATTGCGCTGAAAATTAGAAATTCGCTTTAACCACCATGAAGGGCTAAACTTGATCTCAAAGCCGTTTATGCCATCTATTTTACTTAAATAGTCATTAATAGCAGTATTACTTTTCCCTAATAAATCTTTTTTTACTTTCTCAATATCAACTTTTGATGAAATTTTTGCTTTCACATGGACTTCTAAATTTAGAGATTTTTCGTCATATTTAGTTTCTTTAACTACCGGAACAATAGTATCATCCAAACCCAAAGTAATCATTTTATCTTGAGGTATTTGTTTTTCCAAAACCTCTACAATGAATTGATCGAAACCGGATTTATTAAAACCCATTACTCGTGTTCGCTCTTTAATTTTCAAAGTAAAATCATTAGCTTCTTGATCGACATTAGCCGAAGATTTTGTCTCGACAGTATCATTTTGAACCGTTTTATCTAAGATTTCCAAATCATTGGTTTTTTCTTTCAACTGATTTTTCAAATCGTCATTTAATTCTTTAGTCAATTTATCTTTGGCTTGATCGTAATCCTGTTGAGATACCACCGTAACTTCCTTTGAAAAACCGCCTGTTAAATCTTTGTTTGACTGACCATAAATTTTTTCTTGTTGAGCAGCTGGCAAACCAACGATCGTAAAGCGTCCAGATTTAACATTGTAATCCTCACCGGCATTTTCGGCTTCGATATCAACATTGACATTGCCCGGGACAATATTGCCGCCGCGAATCGAAGTGCCGGGAACGGTAACACTACTTTTTGAAACAAATGTTTTTGATGATGACAAAAATTTTGTACCGGTTGGAAAAGTTTGCGGATTAGAATCCCAATAATTGTAAACTGTTAATGTTCCGCTTGCTTTGCCACCAAGATTTTTTTTGCCCGTAGCAGTAAACTTATCTTCTTTTTCGCTTGTTAGATCAATCAAATTGCCTGAAAATGTATTTTCACTAAGATTACTGCTTTCCTCAGCTGAAATTTTTGCTTCTAAAGTCTTGTCGTAATTTTGAGCCAAAACTTTTATTTTGATGGTAACTTTTGGCAAAATTAGAAAAAGACCAATTAATATTAATAAAATAGAAGCTGTAATTAACGGCCAAATAATTTTTCGAGTTTTTTTCCAATCAAATTCAACGACTGGTTTATGCGGTTTCCATGAAGGTTGAGAAGTCGGTCTGATTTCTTTCTTGGACCAACCTTTATGAGCTTCTTCTTGAAAATGATGGACTTGGACTCCCTTGGGCTTTGCTTGAGGAACTTCCTCTTTGCGCATGTCTATCTCGATTATTTCTTGTTCGTCTGGCAAAGAAGCCGGCGGCTGATAAATCGGCCGTCCACTTTTAATAGAATCAAAAACTGTTAAACCAACTTGCGCAGCTAAATTTCTGCCAATTTTATCGGAAGTAACTAAAACAATTTCTTTGCTAAATTTCGCCGCTTCTTTAACTAATAACTTTAGATTAACAACCGATTGAAGTAAAGTGGCTTCGCGCGGCACGACTAAACTAATCCGATTAGATTTCGAATTTTTAATCTTGTCAATAACTGAAGTTATTTCTTCATCCGGTTCTAAATAATATATTTCATCCATTTTTTTATCCTGAGCAAAGTCGAAGGATTATTCTCTTAGGCTTGTAACAATCTTATTTAATATGCTGTCAGTAATGCGTTCTTCACCGACTAAATCGATGGCTAAATTGGCCAAACTCATTGGGGTGATATCCCATGGATTTACTAAGTCTTCCGTTTTGTCAGTAATATTTTCAACATCTATAGGTTTAATAAAATGTACCGTCGGTTTTCTGGCAAAAGGTAGATTCGTAGACCATTCAGCGTTTTCAAGCGTTTCAGCAATATCGGGCAAAATGGTGCCGCCGCCGCAAAGAAGAATCCGTGAAGGCAGAAGTTCCACCTGCGAAAACTCTTCCAAAGTTAATTCTACGCCGGAAAACCAAACCTGACAATCG
>Ga0076298_108_pt1 | contig 8572 bp, 7 predicted proteins | sample RifGroA1_FD_67983 | JGI IMG/M metagenome (GOLD analysis project Ga0076298, IMG submission 67983) | Berkelbacteria bacterium GW2011_GWA1_39_10
TTGGTTAATCGTGCCAAAGAATTAAAAATGGAAGCGCTGGCATTGACCGACCACGGAGTTATGTATGGCGCAATTGAATTTTATAAAGAATGCCTCAAGGCTGGTATCAAACCCATAATTGGCACAGAAATGTATATTGCCCCGCGCCGCATGCAAGACAAAGAAACCAAAACTGACGGCAGCCCATATCATTTGGTTTTGTTGGCAAAAAACGAAACCGGCTACAAAAATCTCCTAAAAATCGTTTCCGCCGCTCATTTGGAAGGCTTTTACTATAAACCTCGTGTTGATAAAAAATATTTAGCAAATCACGCCGAAGGATTAATCGCCTTATCTGCCTGCATGGGCGGAGAAATTCCCCTAAATAGCAGCCAAAAAGATAAAATAGTCCAAATTGCCAATAGCTACCTGAAAATTTTCGGTAAGGAAAATTTCTTTCTTGAGCTTCAATTTCATCCGGAATATCCCGACCAAGGCAAAATTAATCAAGCTCTAATTGATTTAGCAAAAAAAACCGGTATTGCCTTAGTGGCAACCAATGACATTCATTATGTGAAAAAAGAGGACAAAGACGCTCATGAAGTTTTGCTGGCAGTTCAAACGGGCAAAAATTATGACGATAATGACCGCATGACTTTGAAAAATTTTGACCTTTCGATGACTTCGCCCGAAGAAATGCTAAAACTGGCCGGTAATCCCGAATATTTAGAAAATGCTGCTAAAATTGCCGGAAGATGTGATTTGAAAATTTCCTTAGGCCAAACAATTTTGCCAAAATTCGAGGTTCCAAAAGGGGAAACGGCCAAAACTTATCTTGAAAAACTCTGCCAAGAAGGAATGATAAAAAGATACGGCAAGGTAACTACCCAAGTTAAAGAAAGATTAAATTATGAACTGTCAATTATCGAAAAATGTAAGTTTGAAGACTATTTTTTAATCGTTGCCGACTATGTCGGTTTTGCCAAAGAAAGCGGTATTTTAGTTGGTCCGGGCAGAGGCTCGGCCGCCGGTTCAATGGTTTCCTATGTTTTAGACATCACCGATCTTGATCCGATCGAATATAATCTGTTATTTGAAAGATTTTTAAATCCCGAAAGAATTTCTCCGCCTGATATCGACCTTGATTTCGCCGACGACCGCCGCGAGGAAGTCATTCAGTATATTTCCAAAAAATACGGCCAGGACCATGTCGCCCAAATCATTACCTTTGGCGTAATGAAAGCGCGCATGGCCATCCGCGATGTCGCCCGCGCGTTAGGTATGAGCTATGACGACGGCGACCGCATCGCCAAACTTATTCCGATGGGACTAACTTTAGATGAATCTCTTAGTACCGTCAGCGAATTAAAATCAATCTATGAAAATGAACCAAATTTTACAAAACTGATTGATATGGCTAAACGGTTGGAAAATGTTGTCCGCAACGCCGGCACCCATGCCGCCGGCGTGGTTATTTCCGAGAAACCTTTAACCGAATATGTGCCCCTTCAGCATCCGCCTAAAGGCGAGGAAAGTTTAATCACTCAATATTCGATGAATTATCTTGACGACATCGGCCTCTTAAAAGTTGATATTTTGGGGTTGGCCAATTTAACAATTATTAAAAATTGTCTTCGAATTATCAGGAAAATCAGCCAGTCGGAGATTGATTTAGACAAAATCCCCAACGACGATAAAAAAACTTTCGAATTACTTTCAGCGGGAGCAACCGCCGGCGTTTTTCAGCTGGAATCCGACGGCATGAAAAGATATTTAAAGGATTTAAAACCGAACAATTTTGAGGATATTCTGTCGATGGTCGCCTTATACCGCCCGGGACCGATGGAGTCAATTAATGATTTTATCAACGCCAAACACGGCCGCAAGAAAATCACTTATTTGGACCCGAAACTGCAACCGATTTTAGAAAAAACCTACGGCGTTATCGTAACTCAAGATCAAGTCCTCCAAATCGCCCGCTATTTTGCCGGTTTTTCCTACGGTGAAGCCGACATTTTACGTAAAGCGGTGGGTAAAAAAATTAAAAAATTGCTTGACGAACAAAAAGAAAAATTTCTGAGCGGCGCCATTAAAACCGGAGCTGATAAAAAAACCGCTGAAAATGTTTGGAATTTTATTGAGCCCTTTGCCAAATATGGCTTTAACCGCGCCCACGCTGCCTGCTACGCCAAAATTTCCTATCAAACTGCCTATCTGAAAGCCCGTTATCCTTCAGCTTTTATGGCCGCTTGGCTAACGGCCGAACAGCAAAATATTGATAAAATTGCTTTTGCCGTGGCTGAATGCCGCAGAATGAATATCGAAGTTTTGCCGCCCGATGTCAATGAATCATTTGTTGAATTTGGTGTAGTAAAAGACACCAATAATATCCGTTTTGGCCTGGCGGCCATAAAAAATGTCGGTGCGGGAGTTTCGGAAAAAATTGTCGAAGAAAGAAAAACCGGCGGTCCGTATGTGTCGCTCGAAGATTTTTTAAAAAGACTAACCGGCAGAATTTTAAACAAGAAAGTTATTGAGGCTTTAGTTAAATCCGGCGGCCTTGATAGGTTTGGCGAGCGCAATCAAATGCTTTCTGCTATTGAGCAAATATTAAAATTTATTTCAAATTTGGATAAAAAAGCGGCTAAAGATCAATTAAATTTGTTTTCCGAAAAAACAAAGATTGAAGTTTCAAAATTAGTTTTGCCGGAAACCCCGCCAGCAGATAAAAAGCTCAGGCTTTCTTGGGAAAAAGAATTACTGGGAATGTACATCAGCGATCATCCCTTAAAAGGAATGGAAAATGTTTTATCCGAAGCGGGAACACCGATTAATGAGCTTGACAGCAAAAATATTGGCAAGAAAGTAAAAATTGCTGGCATTATTACCTATGTTCGAAAAATTGTCACCAAAAACAAAGAACCCATGCTTTTTGCCACCTTGGAAGATATTTCCGGAAAAACCGAGGTTTTGGTTTTTCCCAAGGTTTTAAAACAAAATAATCAAATCTGGCAAACCGATAGCATTGTCGCCATTGAAGGCAAAACTAATTCGAAAGACGGCGATTTAAAAATTATCGCTGAAAGTATCACTGAGGTAAATATCGGACAACATAAAGAGATGGTTCCTAATAAGATGATAATTAATATTCCTTCAAGCACAAAAAAAGATCTTTTGGAGAAAATTAAAGAAATAATTTCAAATTACCCGGGCGAAATTCCCGTCTGGCTTAAAATCCCCAAAAATGGCGGCTTCAATGACATTAAGACAAAATCGAGTGTTAGCTTTGATAGAACGCTGCAAAAGAAATTGAATGAATTGCTTGGCCAAAAAGCCGCCCGATTTGACACTTCGACGACAAACCCCGCTATTTAAACGAGGATAAGAATCGGTTTACTTTTTTCTGATTAAATTTGTCGCTCAGTGTCAACCATGATTGAACAATAAGTTTAAGGGATGATCTTTTATGAAATGCCGGTTGAGGCGCGTTTCGTTTGACGAGGGAATGTCGGGACGATGTCAAACAGAAAGCGACGAATAGGTTGGTTAGGGCGGCTGAAAATAAAAGATTATCCCTTAAACTCTATTTTGATAGATAGAGGGTTTAAAAAATCATATTACAATACATAATGGTTGACAATAAATAGATTTTTCTTTAAGCTAAAATTGAATAAATAAATAATCAAGGAGGTTTTATGGCAGATGAATCAACACCATCCGGCAGCGAGGGCATTGATCCCAAGTTGGCCGGACTTTTGTGCTATCTTTTGAGTTTAGTCGGCGGAATTGTCTTCTTGGCAATTTCCAAAGATAAATTCGTCCGTTTTCACGCTTTTCAGTCAATTTTCTTGTGGGTGGCATTTATCATCTTAGTAGTCGTAGTCATGTTTATTCCTTTTGTCAGGTGGTTTAGCTGGGTGATTTACCCCGCTTGGCTAGTTATTTCCATTTTGATGATGCTCAAAGCTTACGCCGGCGAAAAGTACAAACTGCCGGTTATCGGCGACTTGGCTGAGAAAAACGCCTAATAGTCAATAAGAATATTCCTAACACTAATCTACTCACGAATATTGCACTAATCTAATTCGTGATTAATTAGTGAACAAATTTGTGTTAGGCTTATTCAGTATTATAAATTATGAATATCAAAATTTACTCTACCCCAACTTGCCCTTACTGCGTCCAAGCCAAGCAATATTTCAAGGAAAAAAATATTGCTTTTGAAGATATTGATGTCTCGCTTGATAGAAATAAAGCCCAAGAAATGATTGATCTTTCCGGCCAAATGGGCGTGCCAATTATAAAAATTGATGACAAGGTCATAACCGGTTTTGATGTAGATGAAATCGAAAAAGTTCTTAACGAATAATTGTTTGATTTGAGCCGCTTGCTAACTTTTTGCAATGTTTGACGATCTCTTGCTGAACTTTGTAAGGGTTCTCAACATTTAAGATGACCATAACCGGATCAATGCCGGCGGTCATAATTTTTAGATCTCCGAAATTTAAAAAAGTTTTTACCGGACCTTTTACTTCAACGGAAATATTTTGAATTTTATCAAGTTCCGATTCGATAATGCGCCGGCTAAAAATGCTGTTTTGCTCAATGATGATCACTCGCTGATTGGTCAAAATATAAATATAGTTATTGTAAAGAAACCACAAATAAAGGCCGTAGAAAACAAAAAATATAACCGTAATAACAATCATTAAAGAAGTAACTTTAGAAAAACCAAATAAAATAAAAGAAATAATTAACCCTAAAATTATCAGTATCCCAATAATGCCGGCTTTTGAGAGAACCCAAGGATGCCGTTTTTGCACAAAAATTACCTCTTCATCGGGACGCTGGCCTTCAAAAGTATATTCTGCCATTTTCACCTCCACAACTTCCAAATAAAAGGCGCAACCATGCCAACCGCTAATAATATAATAATAAAAATAAGTAACGCTCTCCGGCAAGATTTTTTATTCATGAGCTACTTTCCTCCTCTTTCTCCATTCTAATACAACTAAGATTATTCCTAAAGCGGCCATCAGACAAAGTAAGATGATAATAGCGGTAATTTTTTCTTGAGTTTTGGCAATGACCCCGATTGAACCAAAAATAATGGCAATGACATAGAGCAGCAATACCGCTTGTCTTTGAGAAAGCCCGGCGGTCAAAAGTCGGTGATGTAAATGGCGTTTGTCGGCCATAAAAGGCGATTTTTTGGAAAATAATCTTCTTAAAACAACCCAGCCGACATCTAAAACGGGCACGCCTAAAACCAAAAAAGCCGTCGCCATTTTGCCGCCGGAAATAATTGATAATATCCCAATTAAAAAACCTATCGATTGGCTACCGGAGTCCCCAAGAAAAATTTTTGCCGGATGAAAATTCCATGGCAGAAACCCTAATGCCACCCCTCCGATAAGAAGTGCTAGCAAAGCATTATTATCTTGTCCTAAAGAAATGCTTAAGAAGAAAATTACCCCGCAGGTAATGGCGGCAATACCGGTTGCCAAGCCGTCCAAACCGTCTAGAAAATTAAAGGTATTTATCAAAAGAACGATCCAGAAAATTGCCAATAAATCTGAAAGGATAATAAAATTATAACTGCCGCCAAAAATCTGAAAGGGAATTTGCCAAATTGTTAAATCCAAGTGATTACCAAAAGGCAGTCTCAAATACGAAATTGAAACTCCGGAGGCCACCACGCAAACGGCGGCGACAATTTGCCAAAAAAGTTTGGAGGTAGGCCGCATGCCTTTAATATCATCAATCACGCCAGTAACAAGCAAAATTATTAAACCCGCTAAAACACCCCAAAGCCATTTGTCCATCATAAGAAAACTTCCGCCGGAAAATGACAGCCTGTGTGATGCAAAAGTGTAGCCGATCATCATAATTAAAAAAGCCACCACAATCGCCACGCCTCCCAGTCTGGCAGTGGGTTTGCTGTGAACTTTGCGCGGCGACGGCAAGTCAAACAATTTCAGCTTTTCGGCAATAACTTTAATGTAGTAAGTTAAACCTCCGGCAATCAACGCCGCGATAATTAGTGGCGGTAAATATGCTCTGGTCATTTTTTGTTAATTCTTCCCCAGTCTTTAAAATAGAAAACTGTTTCGGTAACTAAATTGTAATCAAAAATTTCACTTTCTTTAAACCAAAGTTTTATTTCTCTTTCGGCTTCGCTTGGCGATTCGGAGGCATGAATTAAAGTATGTGCCGCCCGATCGATATCATCAGCCAACTCGTAGGATTCAACGCTGTAATCGCCACGAATTGAACCAATGTCAGCCACCAGAGGATTAGTCGCCCCGGCAGTTTTTCTTCCCAAAGCAACCGCATGCGGACCTTCCCAAACCATCAAAATTAACGGCCTATCGGTAAAGTGATCGATTAACCGCTGTCTTATTTTTTTGGCAACTTCAATTGGTCCACTCGTTACTTCTATCCCCTTTTTCTTGTAATTTTCGATTGTTTTTGTGCCGGTGGCAATATACCAACTTTCATCATCGGGATAGTGACGGCCGATTTGTTCTTTGTTAGGAACAATCATTTTACAGCCGGCAATTTTTAAGCCGCGGTGCTCAAATTTAGTGATAAACTCACCAACCAAATGGCGCTGAATTGATTCCGGTTTGATAGCAATTAGGGTTTGCTCAATGTTGCGATTTTTCATCTTTAATACCTCTCTATTATTTTTTGAAATTTTTCTTCTTCTTTAAACGGCCCGATAATGGCTAAGTTCAAATTTTTACTAACGAAAAATTCCTGAGCGAATTTTTGGATGTCTTCGGCAGTGATTTTCTCATATTTTTTAATTAAATCTTCAGGATCCTCAATTTTTTCCCAGAAAAGTTGCTGAGTGGCCAAAAAGTCGGCGACAGAAAAAGATTCCTCAAGCCCTAAATAGAGCTTACCTTTGAGATTTTCTTTGGCCCTAATTAATTCCTCAGAACTCACTTTTTGCGTTTTTAGCTTTTGAAACTCGTCCAAAATAACTTTAATTGTTTCTTCAATCCGCAAAATGTCGGCCCCGGCTGCCGCCCCAAACACCCCCGCATCTTGATAGTCAGCCATTTCCGAAGAAATATAATAAGCCAAGCCTCTTTTTTCGCGTAATTCAATAAACAATCGCGAAGACATATTCTCGCCCATTAAGTTGTTTAAAACCTTTAAAATTGGCCGGCGGCCATCGATTCTAGGAATGCTTCTGAAACCTAAAATCATATGGGCTTGGTCAGTCTTTTTGTGGAAAACAGCCGTTGCCGGCTTTTCCTGTTTTTCAATTGCTTTGGGGAATAAATTCTTCTTTTTTGCCGGCAGATTTTCGAAAAATTTGCTTATTTTTTCTTGCCACAGATGGCCGTTGCCGCCGGCAACAGCGACTACGATATTGCTGGAAGAATAAAATTCATCGCGATAGGTAAGAAAATCTTTTCTTTGAAACTTTTTAATCAGTTCTTTTTGGCCGACTATCGGCCGGCCCAATGACTGGTCGCCATAAAAAAGTTTTTTTGCCACATCAACAATGTAGCTCTGGGGCATATCTTGATACATATTGATTTCTTCGTAAATAACCCCTTTTTCTTTTTCGATTTCAGCTTCATCAAATTTGGAATTGTAGAGTAAATCGTATAAAACATCCAGAGCAAGGTCAAAATGTTCCGATGCCGAACGGACATAAAAACCGGTATGTTCTTCGCCGGTAAAAGCGTTGTAAGAGGCGCCAACCCCATCTAAAGTTTTAGCAATATCCAAAGTGGTCGGCCGCTTGTTAGTACCTTTAAAAAACAGGTGCTCTAAAAAGTGGGAAATGCCGTTTTGAGACGCTTCTTCATAACGCGAGCCAACCGAGATCAAAAATAAAATTGTCACCGCTTTAGTATTGGCCAGAGGCGCGGTGATAAGTTTTAGACCGTTATTAAAATCAGTCACTTTAAAGTCAAGCATGGTTTGAGTATAACAGGACAAAAATATTTTTTCAATAAATTCATAGTGTGGTATGACATGTTGAAAACTGAAAAATACATTAAAGTTCAAGGGATGAACTTTTGTGAAATGCCGGTTGAGGAGCGTTTCGTTTGACAAGGGAATACTGTGACGATGTCAAACAGAAAGCGACGAATAGGATGGTTAGGGCGGCTGAAAACAAAAGTTTATCCTTTGAGCGTAGCATTCAATAAATATCCATCATATCGAGTAAATTTTAGGTATAAGAAAAGGGCGTTCCGATTGGAACGCCCCATTGGCAGGAACCCTCCTTCCTGCCTAAGCTCGTTCAGCCCCCCATGGCCACTTGATAGCCAAGAAAAGGAGGCACGCCAACCCTATTGGTGTTGAGATCAACACCCAGAGGGGCTGGCTACCATACCAATCAATGAATGTCATCATCAGCAACTCCTTCGCGGCTTGCCGAACAGTGTTCTCGCTGCTCGGCGGTAACAACGGTTCTCAGTGGCCGCCTCGCAGAGCTGCTGCTCGGCGACGATGCGACTCTTACGAGCCGATTCCTCATGCTGCTGCCGTTGCTGCAAAGCTGTTGTGACGGCTTTCTGGACTTCCTCATCGGAAGTCACGACATTAGCAGACCATGCCAGCC
>Ga0076298_116_pt1 | contig 6814 bp, 8 predicted proteins | sample RifGroA1_FD_67983 | JGI IMG/M metagenome (GOLD analysis project Ga0076298, IMG submission 67983) | Berkelbacteria bacterium GW2011_GWA1_39_10
TCATCAGTTAATTGTGTTGTCGCCCAGCGGCTTTGCCGGAGGATTTGCGAATCCTGCAAAGAACCTTTGGAAATCGAGATTGGCGAAAAAGAATTGGCAGAAAAAGAGTTAAAAAACTTGCCAGAAGGAGAGCAAAAACCCGGTAAATTACAGTTTTTTCACGGCAAAGGTTGCGATGCTTGCGGCGGCTCCGGTTACAAAAGTCGTATTGGAATTTTTGAAGTCTTCGATTTGTCAGACGACTTAAAAGAAATGGTCGCCAAACGAGCTTCGGGCACCAATCTCGGTTATCAGGCAATAAAAAACGGCATGGTCACCATGAAACAAGATGGCATTTTAAAAGCCATCGAAGGATTAACCACTTTAGAAGAAATTTGGCGAGTCACAAAGGATTAAAATGAAATTTACTTACACATGTAAAAACAAGGATGGCCAGCTTGTTCAAGGAGAAATTGAAGCTCCCAATGAAGCCGCGGCTACCAAAGCGTTGCAAACTCAAGACCTATTTGTTTTGGAGTTGTCCTCCGGCGGCGGCGGATTGCCCGGAGCAACCAAAGAAATCAAAATTCCTTTTATCTCCAATCGAGTAAGCCTAAAAGACAAGATCATCTTTACGCAACAACTGGCGATGATGATAAAAGCCGGCCTGCCCTTAATTGATTCTTTTAAAGCGCTGGAAGAACAAACTGAAAATAAATATTTTTCCAAAATTATTGCCGCCATTACCATCGATGTTAAAGGCGGAAAATCTTTATCCGATTCCTTTAATAAATATCCCAAGATATTTCCGCCACTTTACATTTCTATTGCCAGATCAGGCGAAAAAAGCGGCAAGTTAGACGAAGTTTTGGGGAAATTAGCCGAACAGCTGCAAAAAGATTACGACTTAATTACCAAAATTAAAGCCGCTATCACCTACCCAATTGTCGTAGTAGTGGCATTAGTCGCGATTGTAATTATTATGTTAATTTTTGTTGTTCCGGAATTAAAGAATATTTTTAATGATATGGGAGTTCAGCTGCCGCTTCTTACCAGGATAGTTTTAGGCACATCGGACGCTTTAAGAAACTATTGGTATATTTTCTTAATTATCTTTACGGGTATCTGGCTTGGCGTGAGATTTTGGAAGAAAACTTCTGCCGGCCGATTAACCTGGGATAAGTTTAAGCTTCGTATCCCGCTACTCGGGCCGTTAATCAAAAAAATCTATATTGCCAGATTTGCCCGCACCATGGGCACATTGGTGGCTTCCGGTCTGCCCCTGCTTGATATTATCGATACGGTCAGCGGCGTGGTTAATAACCGCGTTTACGAAGACGCTTTCAAAAAAATTAGCAAAGATATCGAAAACGGCTTGCCGCTTTCTGAAGCTCTTAAAAAATATCATGTTTTTCCGGCTATGGTTTATCATTTAGTTGCCGTTGGCGAAAAAAGCGGTAAGTTAGACTATATTCTGCTTTCGATGGCTGATTTCTTCGATAAAGAAGTTGAAGCCAGCACCGGTAATTTGGCAACTTTGGTTGAACCAATTTTAATTATTATCGTCGGCACCGGCGTCGGCTTGGTCGTTGCTTCGGTAATTATGCCGATATATTCATTAGTTAACGCCATTTAAATATGAAAAAAGCTGTTTCTTTTATTGAATTAGTTGTTGTCATCTCGATTATGGGTTTGATTGCGGTAATTACTATACCAACGGTTAAAAGTTATTTACCTTCATGGCAGCTTTCCGGCACCGCCAGAGTCCTATTAAATCAGTTAAGGCAAGCTCAGGAAGAAGCGGTAACTGCGCAAAAACAACATTTAGTCCGCTTTACTTCGACTGCCAGTCCGGTTACTTACGATTTGATAAAAGTCGACGGCACAGAAACGGTTGTCGAAACTACTACAATGCCCAACAATATTATAGTTGCCCTTGATGCCAGTATTACCGGAAATCAAATAATTTTTAGCTCTGACGGCGGACCGAGTTCTTCAGGCAACATTACTATTAGTTTAAATGGCGTTTCCAAAATAATTAATATTACGCCTGCCGGAGTGATGAAACTGCAATGAAGAAAAGTCCACTAATCTTATTTACACAAATAAACACGAATAAAAAAAATTCGCGGCGGTTTGTGAAAAAAATAAAAAAAGCTTTCACTTTAATTGAGATTTTATTAGCCGTTTTTGTCTTAGAAATTGGTCTTTTAGGAATCGTTACTTTTTATTCATACGCCATTCAAGTTACAAAAATCGCCCGCAATGAAACAACTGCCGCCAATTTAGCTTCTGGTATTTTGGATAATGAATTATCCGCCGCTTATGATAATTTAACCGTTGGCGCAGGTACGAAGATAAAATATAGCACCGACACAACCAGCCCTTTTTATGCTTGGGATAAAAAAATTGATGTCGCCTACATTAATTCTTCCCTTACTGAAAGCTATAACCCGCCCGACACCAATATGAAAAAAATTGTCGTCACAATTTACTGGCAAGAAAGCGGCAATGAAAAAAGTTTTCAAACCGCTTCGATTAAAGCCAAACATTAAAAAAATGACAATCACAAAATTCAAAATTAAAAAACAAAAAAATGGTTTTACGCTGGTAGAAATTTTAACGGTCGTGTTTTTAGCAACTTTGATAATTATCGCTGCCTATACGGTTTTTGTGATGAGCTATAAATCATATCAAAAAAATACCGCTAATTCTGAATTAACCCAAAACGCCCGCATCGCTCTAGAAAGAATGTCACGGGAAATCCGTCAAGCCGTATCCATTGAAACGACTCTGCCAATAGATCCCAGCGCCGGCACGCCAGCAAGTGAATTAAAATTTCAGGACGGCCACGATTTTTGGCCAACACCGATTCCTTCCAGCAGTCCTACGCCGACGCCGACGCCGTCTGCTTCAGTAAGCCCTTCTACCGGCAAAATTCAATACATAACTTATTATCTTTCGGGCACAGATCTTCACCGCAAGAAGTCGCATTATGCTTTCACCGACGCCCCCGACACATGGCTTGCGATAGGATCTCTGGCCCCTGAACATACCGATTTAGATGAAATTAAGGCGCAAAATATATCCAGTCTTCAGTTTTGGGGCAATAAAGCCATCACAATTAACACCACTGCCTCTAACGGCAGCTCCTCTTACACTTTCGAAACAATAAGTTATGGCCGAAATTTGTAAACTGTAAATCCCCCTGTGGCAGAGACTGCAGGGCGTCTACCAAGGATTTATACTTATGATTAAATTTCTTAAAACTAATTTAAAAATCCAACAAAACGGTTATGTTACCATCATCGTCCTTATTTTAATGATGGTTTTAACGGCTATCACTTACCTTTACAGCGACGCCATTTTTACCGAATTAACCATCGCCCGCAATAATAAAGGCGCCTCGGTCGCATTCTCATTAGCGGAAGCCGGAGTCCAAGAAGCGGTTTACAAAATTCAGTATGAAGCAGCCACCCGCGATACTTTTTTAAACACCGTAAGCGGGGTAACCAATTTTTCTCACGATCCGGCTTTAATTAATAACGGCGCCTATCAAGTAACAATCCAAAATACGGCTAAAGCATCGGCAACCGTTACTGCCATAGGAACCTATAAAATCGGCACTTTGAGAACGGCAAGGAGAGAAATTAAGGTTGATATCGCCCAAGCCACCAGCATTCCGCCTTATAACGATGATGGAGCAATGTTTTCTCATTCGGCCGGCGGCGAGTCAACTGGAGATTTAGAGTTCGATCATGCAACGGTAAATATTTATGGCGGCAGTCTTCATTCGGGCAGAGACATTAGCTTTAAAGCATCCACAATAAATGTGGAACAAGGCATAAAAGCAGAGAGAAATATTAATAACCAGCAAGGTTCAACTGTTAACTGTAATTGCAATTTCGTTGATGATGGCGATCCTCTTACACCAATGTGCAGCGATAATCCGGGGTGTTCTTATACTTATGTTCCGCAAGGTGAAATGCCAATGATTGATTTTGATTCCAGTTCGCCTAACTCGTACAAAAATAGAGCTATTAGTCAAAACCAGTATTACACTTCGGAAGCAAATTTTTATTCCCAAACTTCTTTTGGCACAGGTCAAACGAAAACATTTAACGGCGTGGTTTATGTTGAAGGAGGAATTACTATCAAAAATAATCGAACCTTAAAATCGAACCTTAAATATGAATGGAGTTTTAGCAACATCCGGCTCAATCGAAGTTGGCGGTTCACAAAACGGCACTTTAAACATAAATCCTCCTAGTGCGGGTCAACCGGCCGGCGCCATTGCTGAAGGCAGTTTTGAGATTGACAACAAAGGCAATTTTTCCGGCACGGCCCTTATTTATGCCGGTTTTAGAGTCGAAATTGAAAGTTCATCAACACCGATCACTTTTACCGGCGGGATTCTTTCTCGTAGAATTGAAGTTGAGGATAGAGTCTTAAACATTTATTTTGACAATACGATTATTAATGATACCTTGGATAATCCGGCGGACACGCCAATTATTGAAATTAACCACTGGGAAGAAGAATATTAAACGACGAATTTTACCCACAAATAAACACAAATACACAGGGAAGTTATTAGGCACGATGAATTTTTTATCATTAATAATCACGAATTATGATATGATGAAAAGAGAATAAGGAGAAATTTTGTACGAGTCAATCTTAGGACTAAAAAAAACTATTTTCGGTTTGGATATTGGCTACGAAACCTTAAAAGTGGTCCAGCTTAAAGGTGACAATCCCGGCGCGCACGTTTTGTCTGTTAACGAAATAAAAATTGAACCCAAATCATTGGGAAAAGATGGCATTAAGGATAAAAAGAAAATCGCTGACGCGATTTTAGAAGCCATGCGCAGCGCCAAACCCCACCCGGTTACAGCCAAAATTGTTTCTTCGGCCCTGCCGGAATCTCAAGTTTTTACCAAATCAATTGACCTACCGCAAATGACCGAGCAGGAAATCAATAAAAATATTCCCTATCAAGCTTCGGAATTTTTTCCGGTGCCGCCAAACGAAATGTATATGGATTGGCAAATTGTCGGCCAATTACCCGGTAAAAATTTAATTGATGTTTTAGTGGTGGCGGCGCCGAAAGTCATCGTCGATTCTTTAGCCGAAACCATTAATATGGCGGGGTTAGAACTTTCAAGCATGGAAACAAAACCCGTTTCCGTCGCGCGGGCGCTTATAAAACCAAACGATCTAGGGCCATACTTGATTTTAGACATCGGCGCCAAAACTTCCGGCATTACTTGTTTTGACCAAGGAACGATAAAACTTACTTCGACTGTTTCCTGTGGCGGCGATGATTTGGCTAAAGATTTTAAACCAAATATAGAAAATTTGGCATCGGAAATTGTTCATTTGGTTAAATATTATCAAAACCGCATTGGCCAAGCGACAATTTTTCGCAAAATCATCCTTGCCGGCGGTGGCGCTAATGTCCCTAACACTGTCAGCGCTCTTGAAACATCGACCAAAATTAAAACCGAAATCGGCTGGCCGGTAATTAAAACACAAACTTATCACTCAAAATTCGCCACCGCTATCGGGTTAGCCATGAAAAGGATATAAGAAAAATGATAAATATCAATTTACTACCGCCACAATTAAAACTGCAAAGGATCGCTGCTAAAAGAAATGCTTCTTTGATTGGAATTTGTATTGTGATCGTCATTTTATTTTTGGTAACCGGTATTGTCGCCCGTTCATTTGAATCGACAGTTAAAGCTAATCTTGATACCACCACGAGTAATGTTGAAAAAAATACCTCTCAACTTGACGAATATTCTGACTTGCAAGACCTTGCCTTTAATATTAACGATCGGGCAAAAACCGCCGATGAGATTAGTAAAAATAGAACAATGTGGTCGCAAATACTCCAAGAATTGTCTAATTCGGCACCAGGAGATGTCCAATTTGAAAACTTAATCGCCAATGCTGACAAGTCGCCTAATTTTGTCCTGCAAGGCAATACCACCACCGAACGGGAAATTATTAAATTTAAAGATAAGTTAGAAAATTTGTTTCTGGAGCACAGAAAGGAAATATTAAATGAAAGGGAAACCGCTAGTAATTTTAGGAGTAACTTTCCTTATCATCCTTGCCATTGGTTTTATCCTCATTCGACCGGTGGCGGCAACTATCTGGTCTTCCTGGAAAAGCCTAAAAAAAGCCGAAACCGATCTTAAAACGGTTGAAGAAAAAAAACAAATTTTAACCTCTCTGAAAGAAAACCAAGATTTAGCGACTGTCGGAGATATTGCTTTAAAGTATATTCCCATAGACTCGCAGTCCGGTCAATTGGTAATTGAGCTTACCGCCGTTGCCCAAAGCAATAATCTAAAAGTTGAAGAAACTTCGTTAGAAAAAAATAAAGATAGTTCTTCAACACCCAAGGAAGAGTCGACCGCGTCACCCAAAGGAGGAACTCCCTCGCCCACAACCAGCGGACAAGCGACAAATTTAGGCCAAGTTAAAGAAGTGGAATTTTCAATGAAACTTTCCGGCACTTACAATGATTTCATTAATTTCTTGCGAGAAATAGAATCAAGCGCTCGCTTAATTACCTTAAATGATATGTCCATGCAAATGACATCTGCCAGCGGCACCCAAGCCGCCGCATTTTCGGTGCAAATTTCCGGGGTTGCTTATTATAAACCGGCTGTTTCGATTGAAAAAACCATCGCCAATCTTAATATCTCCGAAGCAACGATCAAACACTTCTTAGATCTCAAAACATATGGTCAACCGATAAACTTGCCCACCGAATCCGGCTTTGGACGGACTAATCCTTTTGAAGGCTACTAAAAAAAGG
>Ga0076298_109_pt1 | contig 6526 bp, 9 predicted proteins | sample RifGroA1_FD_67983 | JGI IMG/M metagenome (GOLD analysis project Ga0076298, IMG submission 67983) | Berkelbacteria bacterium GW2011_GWA1_39_10
GCGACTGCGATACTCCGTACCGCAGCTACCCAAACAGGTTACGCGGACGCCGCAATTGTATTCTAAGTTAGCGCCGCAGACAACACATACTTTGGGTGGGTTATTATCAACAAAAACTGTTATTGCTTCCGGTTTGATGGTATAGCAGCCTAAAATCGGGTAGATTTGGGCTTCAAGTTTGCCGCTTCTTATCCACTTTTCGACCATTCCTTTGCCGACCGAAAATCGATCGGCAACCTGCTGGATGTTAAGATTGCCGTTGAGGCCTAGCTCTAAGGGTGGCCTTCTTTTTTAGTGATGCGATTAATCACGGTGCGGACGGTTTCATGCGAGCAACCGACTTCATCGGCAATCGATCTGGAAGAATTGCCCAATAAGCGCATTTTCCTGATTTCCGCGTCGCGATCAAATGCAGGAATGATAACCGTGCGGTCTAAAACGGCAGTACTCAAGGTGCGCTACCTCCACATGAAGTTCCAATAAATTTATACCACATTTTTTCGCTTTTTGTCAATCCCGAGGTCGTTGCTTGACACTTTCTGTATATTATGCTATAATAGAGTCAACACTAAAAAGATCTATAAAATTAAAGGTTAAGACCTCACAAAACTATTGTGATTTGACTAACAGGATCTATTAGAAAGAATTTTTGTTCATGACACTCGAAGTAATTGCAAAAGAAATACGTGCTTGCACTAAATGTCCGCTTTATCGCAGCCGCAATAAAGCCGTACCTGGAGAAGGATCGGAAAAAGCGGAAATATTGATTATTGGCGAGGGCCCGGGCCAAAATGAAGATAAATTAGGCCGGCCGTTTGTCGGCGATGCCGGCAAGTTTTTAGACGAGCGATCCCTTGGATGAAGAGGTCCGCGTTTGTACCACAAATTATCTTTACGATCAAATAAAATTAATCAAACCAAAACTTATTATTACTCTTGGGCGCCATTCAATGCATTTATTTTTTCCTCAAATTCGTTCCATCTCCCAAGTTCATGGCAAGGCTTACAAAAAAGCCGGTCAGGTTTATATGGTTATGTATCATCCGGCGGCCTCGCTTTATCAGGCCTCGCTTAAAAAGGTCCTTATCGAGGATTTTAAGAAAGTACCAGAAATATTAAAACAGATAGAAGGGTAAAAGCGTATAGGGTAATAGCGTTTAGAAACTGACTATTACCCTGTTACCCTAACCGCTAAACGCTTATGAAAGGATTCTATGGCAATGAATAACATTGCAACTTTACCTCAAAACGGAATTGAGAACAAACCGGTAAAAATTTTCCGCGCTTTCACTCCGCGCCTGCGGATGATTCCTCTGGGCGGTAACGGTGAAATCGGCAAAAACATGACTATTTATGAGTACGGCGACGATATTATTATCGTTGACTGCGGCATTATGTTTCCTCGCAGCGAAATGTTAGGGATTGATTTTATTATTCCCAACATTTCATATTTAGAAGACAGAAAAGATAAAATTCGCGGGATTGTCTTTACCCACGGTCACGAAGATCATATCGGCGGCATACCTTATATTTGGCCGAAAATGCAAGCGCCGCTTTACGCTACCAAATTAACCGCTGGCTTTATCGAATCAAAAATGCAAGAATTTGATCTCAAGCCAAACATCCGCGTGGTTAAAGCCGGCGATCATCTTCAGTTAGGCGTTTTTAAAATTGAATTTATGCCCTTTTCCCACACTTTTTTGGATGATGTCGGCCTTATTATCGATACTCCGGAAGGCAAAGTCGTTCACATCTCCGATTTTAAGCTCGATCCCAATAAATTGGAATCGCAAAAAGTGGTCCAAAGATTGGGCGAGATTAGCACGCAAAAGGTTAAATTATTGCTTTTAGAATCAACTAATGTTGAGCATAAAAGCGCACCGATTGCCGAAAGTGTCGTTCACGACACTCTTTCCAATATTTTTCAGAAAACCAAGGGGCGGTTAATTGTGACATCTTTTGCTTCATCCTTGGATCGTATTCAAGGGGTAATTAACGGCGCGACCCGATCTCATAGAAAAGTTGCCATTGCCGGCCGCTCAATGGAAAGATCAATTAATATCGCCATGAATCTTGGCTATCTTAAAGTTCCCAAGGATATTTTGGTGGATGTTCATCGCATTAGCAATATGCCAGATGATAAATTAGTCGTTTTGTGCACCGGTTCGCAGGGAGAGGAATATTCGGCCTTGGTCAGAATGTCTACCGGCGAGCATAAACAAGTTCGCATTAAAAAAGGCGATACGGTGGTAATTTCCGCTGGCGCCATTCCTGGCAACGAAAGATCATTCAACGATACGGTTAACAATCTTTACAAACAGGGCGCGGATGTTTTCTATGGTTCGGAAGCCCAACGGCTTCACTCTTCAGGCCACGCCAAGCGTGATGAGCTTAAACTGGTGATCGAGACCGTAAAACCGGAATATTTTATACCCATTCATGGCGAATATCGCCATCTTGTTTTGCATGTTCGTTTAGCTCAAGAGTTGGGAATACCGGAACAGAATACCTTTGTCATGGAAGACGGTTATATTTTTGAAGTCTTTCAAGGAAAAGCTCGCATTGCCCAGGAAAGAGCCGATGCTTCATATGTTTTAGTTGACGGTTTGGGCGTTGGCGATGTCGGCAATATCGTTTTGCGCGACCGCCAAGCGATGGCTAAAGACGGCATTTTTGTCGTTATTTTAACCGTTGACCACGAAACCGGCAAAATTGTGACTTCTCCAGATATTATTTCCCGCGGCTTTATTTATATGAGAGAACGCGAAGATTTGGTCTATAAAGCCCGTCAAGAAGTCAAAAAAATGTTTGCCCGCCATAATGAAAAGTACCCTGCTAACTGGGACTATATTAAAAAAGCCATGCGGTCTGAATTAGGCGAGTTCTTGTATAACGAAACTGAACGCCGTCCAATGATTATACCGGTGGTTATCGAAGTGTAAGGCCGAAAAGGGGGATATGGGTGAGATGGGGCAAGTGATGGGAGAAAAGACTAATTTCCCATTTTTCCCTTGCAACCCATTTTACCCATTAAGGGGGGATTTTGCATAAACCGGAAGGCTATAATGAACTTTTGGTCTATAAACGTGCCGAAGAGTTGCGGCTCGAGGTAGTAAAATTGACGGCTAAATTGCCGTATTCGGAACAAAGAAGGAAAGTCCATCTCAACGATTCGGCAAGATCGGTCAAGCAAAACATCGTTGAGGGGTGGAAACGTTCAACTACTAGTCAATATCATGATTTTTTAAGTTTTTCTTTGGGTTCTTTGGCAGAAATAAAAGAAGATATTAAAGATCTCTATCAAGATAAAATAATTTCGAAAGAAGATTTCGAGTTTTTTACCAATAAATGCCGAGAACTTGACTATCTCCTAAATCGCCTCCAATTATCTTTGCATCGGAAAATGGAAAAGGAGGGGACATTGCCTTTAAAAGAAAAGTATTATTCAGTTAAATTCAAAGAAAACCAAAATGAAAAGGATTTCGATTCATATCTGGATAAAATGGGTTTTAGGCGGCAAGAAAACGGCCAATATATTCAGAGCGATAGGGGTGAGAAAGGTATGAGGGGCAAATAAAACAACAAAAACCCGCTAAATTTATTCAATCTAACGGGCGTGATTAATGATAGTTCTTCGACGAATAGGTTCGGGAGGAATGATGTCTTTTCGAGGATCGACTTCGAGAAGACGGGCTATGTCATCAAGAACCAACTGCATGTAAAAGCTGGAAGTTTTTCCTGACTTCGGTCCCTTTAATATGCCGTTGACAAGGTTGAGGTAATTTTCGAATTTACAGCTCGTTTGATTTACCCAGTGTTGCATATTACATAGCCGAGTAAATGTGGCAGATAGTTGATCCCTATAGCAGAGCCCGCCGTTTACTGCTAGCGGATAAATCTCACATATGAAGGTGCCGTCTGATCTTGGACCATCAAATATTACATGAGTGACCGCATATCTTTCTGGCCAATTCTTGATGATCGCTAGCAATCTCGCGTTTTCCATGAGATACTCCTTCGATGGAATGGTGTCTTTCAATGCTATAATATATTACTCGGAAAGTCAAGGTTCGAACAAATAACAAAAAAGCGCGAATGGAGACAATAGAGCATTTTTTCAGGTTTAAATCGACATTTTATAATTAAGAGGCTGAAAACCCTGTGGCTTGCCACAGGGATGAAAGCCTATTTAAATACAAACTTGCTCGCAGGATACTCTGCGGCTTGCCGCAGAGTAGTTTATTTTATTATTTTCATTTGTCAAGTGATTGTCACAAGGTTTGATGCTTGACAAATAAAATATGTCGTGATATGATAATAATTGAAATAAGTGAACTTTAACAAGGAGGGGAAAGCGGTAAGAGGAAAGCGCAAGCGACGTTTTCTCCTTGCCGTTTTTTAATTTTTGAAAAATCTGTATTGTGGGAAACAGTAATATTCGGTTATGGATTGTACCTTTAATTTTGGCAAGGACGGGGCAAAATTTCTTACGGTCTCCGTATGGTGATTGTAGGAATGATCTCTTTGCCATTTATCCCTAGTAGGGATTAACAAAAAAAGCGCGACAAACGGTCATTAATTTAAAGTAATATTGGGCCGATTATGTTTCGCGCTTTTTTGTTATTATTTTTAGAGGTTGAATACCTCGTCAGCTTGCTGCGAGGTAGTTTATTTAGATTAATATTGTCTAAATAGGTTGATTTTTTATGGTCATTCTGAACAGAGTGAAGAATCTGTCGCGAATGCGACAATCTCGGATAAACCAAGAGATTCTGCATGCCTAAAGGCAGCTGAAGCCTCAGAATGACATCGGATAGATATTTTCTGTTTGACTTCGGCAAAAAACCTTGTCAAACGAAGCACCATTGAGACCGGCATTTCGCTCAAGAACATCCTTTGAATTTGATTAAAAAAAATTTTACAATCTCTGCAATTGACAAAGGGCAATTTTTATGATACAATAGTTTAATCTAGAAAAATAAAAACAAAAATTTTCGGCTTTAAGGAGCCGAAAGGGTAAAGGAGAGGACATGACAGAAACAATTCAAGAAATCAGCCGTGAAATCGATACAGGTAAGGAACCGGAGCAAATCGATGTTCAGTTTGACCCGGAAACAGGCAAATTAACAGAATTTCATCGCGATACTTTAGAAGAAGAAACCGCCTAAGAAAACGGCGGTTTTTTCGTAATAAAAGTGGTATAATGTAGCTAATATGACAAAAGTGAGGGAATATGGCTAGAAAGTATCGGAGGAAGGGCCAAAAACTTTCGATATGGGAAGGATTAGATTGGACGATGAATCCTGACACTGCCCGTGAAATCGCGGCGGTGATTTTGATAATTATCGGCCTAATCATCTTTTTAGGCATGTTTAATTTTGCAGGTTCTTTTGGCCGATTTTTCATCAGACTGGCTGTAGACTGGTGGGGCATTCTTGGCTACCTCATTCCCTTTATCTTTTTGGGTTACGGCGTGGCATTAATTTGGCAGTCGCGTTTTCAGCTTAAACCGGTCTCGGTTATCGGCACCTTTTTTTCTTTGATTTTTTTACCGGCGTTAATTTATCCTCTGGGCGGAGGCATCGGTTCCGGCATTAGAAGTCTCTTTCAGGGTTTTTTGGGAACATATGCGTCTTTGATCTTGATCTTTGCTTTGGCAATCGTCTCTTTATTGGTAGCGTTTAACACTTCGATTAAAGCTCTTTGGCAGAAATTCCTGTGTAATTTTAAGGGGAGAATTTTCTGCTGATTGCTGGATTCAGGATGTACAAGCCAGGGTTTTTGCCACTTTGGGCCGAAAGGGCTATCCGCAGATGTCGCAAACCACATCAAGAGCCGATGATCATGCTTGGGAATATCCGCCGATAGATTTATTAGACGAAAGCACCACCAAAGCTACTTCCGGCAATATCACTAAGAATGTTGAAACTATTCAAAAAACTCTTAAAGATTTTGGCATGGATGTCGGCATGGGCGATGTCAATATCGGTCCGACGGTTACCCAATACACTCTTAAGCCGGCCGACGGGGTTAAACTCAATCAAATTACTGCCCGTACTAATGATTTGGCCTTGGCGCTGGCGGCTCATCCGATTCGTCTTGAAGCGCCAATTCCCGGCAAAGCGGCGGTGGGGATTGAAATTCCCAACAAAGTTGGGGCGATTGTTACTTTGCGGGAAGTTTTAGATACCGATGAGTTCAAAAACACCAAATCCAACCTGTCTCTGCCGTTAGGCAGGGATGTCGCCGGTCTTCCTTATGTCGTCGATCTTAAAAATATGCCCCATCTTTTGATTGCCGGAGCTACCGGTTCGGGTAAATCTGTTTGTATCAACTCAATAATTTTATCTTTGCTTTATCAAAATTCGCCGGCAGATTTAAGGCTTATCTTAGTTGATCCTAAAAGAGTCGAATTCACTCATTACAACGGCATTCCTCATCTTTTGTCGCCGGTGGTTTTTGATGTTGATAAAACCATCTCGGCTTTAAAATGGACGGTTTCGGAAATGGACCGCCGCTTCCGGCT
>Ga0076298_113_pt1 | contig 6279 bp, 5 predicted proteins | sample RifGroA1_FD_67983 | JGI IMG/M metagenome (GOLD analysis project Ga0076298, IMG submission 67983) | Berkelbacteria bacterium GW2011_GWA1_39_10
TGTTTTTGCATAAGTTTTGCTACGGTATTGGACGGTTTTGCGCCTTTTTTCATCCAGTCAAGGGCTTTGGCGCTATCTAAAACCACTGCTTTTGTTTGCGGATTATAATGACCGATCATTTCAATATATTTACCATAAACTGAAGCGCGTTCATCGGTTACAACGATGCGGTACGAAGGTTGTCCTTTTTTGCCCGTGCGGCGTAAACGGATTGCTAACATGAAAATATCCTTTCAGAGATTAATTTTATCAATTTATATTCATTCTGTCAATCACTCAAGTTTTAATTTATTAAACCAATCCAGTTTTTGTCCTTTAAAACCTTTCATAAAATCTTTAAATGTCATTGGTTTTTTGCCTTCTATCTGGACGATGTCAAAAACAAGTTTTTTATCTTTCAAATGGGCGGTATGAATAATTAATCTTAAATTATTAATAAATGTAAATGCTTTCGGCCAGCCGTAAAAAGCGCGGATTTGACGGTCGATTTGTGTAGGCGATTTTTGCCAATTTATTTTGCCGTCTTCTTTAACGATTTTTTTGGTTAAAGTTGCCTTGGATTCATCTTGATTTTTTTCTGCTATTTTAAATGATACAATATCTGGCAGAATCTCTATAAGCAAGCTTAGTCCGAGAGTTGATAATCTTTTTTTAAGGGTGATGCTATTTTCGTTAGGCAATATTTCTGTGGTAATTTGAGCCAAAATTGGTCCTTGATCAATTTTACTAGTCATCTTAATAATACTAATACCAGTTTCTTTTTCACCGTTTAATATTACCGATTGAATAGGTGTTGCGCCTCGATATTTTGGAAGAAGCGACGGATGAATATTGATCGCCGCTATTTTTGCCGATTTTAAAATCGCATCGGGTATTTTTTTGCCAAAATCAGCCGTAATAATCAAATCAAATTGAGGAAAATTCAATTGATTAATGTTATTAACTTCAACAAATTTTTTTTGAAAATCTAGAGCTAATTGGCCTACGGCAGTAGGTTTTAATTCTTTAGATCGTCCAACCGGCTTTGCTATCTCAGTAAATATTTCCATGTTGAAATCTAATAAAATCAATCCTTTTAAGATAGTTGCCGCAAAATCACCCGAACCGAAAAAAGCGATTTTTATATTTTTTAAATTAGGATTTGTGCTAAAGAGTTTTTCTTTAATGCGATTAGTAAAAATTATTCCGTTTAAGTGATCGAGTTCGTGTTGAAGAATCCTTGCCAAAATTCCTTTAGCGGTAAGCTTTTTGATTTTGCCTTTTTCGTTTTGGACTTTTAATTTTAATTTGACAGATCGCTCAACAGACAGTTCTATTTGCGGTACCGAAAGGCATCCTTCCACAAGAGTTTCACATTCTTGGCTTTGTTCGATTATTCTTGGGTTAATGAAAACTTGCAAAGGGATGGAAATTTTTTCTTTTGACTCTACGAATTCGACGATACAAACTTGATTGTCAAAGCCAACTTGATTAGCCGAAAGACCGATGCCATTTTTATCCGATCTTAAAGTATCAACCATTTGTCTTATTTGGTTTTGTAAATCGATATCAAAAGAGGTGACTTTCTTTGTCACCTCGTTGAGTTTATTGTCAGGAACGGTGGTGATTGGCAATAGTTTTTTCATATAATTCTTCCATTTGATCGGCGCATATTTCGACTGAATATTTTTTTGAACTTTCCCGCGCCTTCTTGCCCATTTGTTGTCTTAAATTATCATCATCGAGGAGTTTTTCTATTTTATCAGTAAAATCAACTATTTTCAAGGGGGTTAGAAAACCATCCTTGCCGTCCTCGATAATATCCGATGGTCCCATTTTATCAATTGCAACTGCTGGAATGCCGGCGGCCATGGCTTCGGTGATAACAATACCCTGAGTTTCTGTGATCGAAGGAAAAACAAAGATATCAGCGGCACCAAAGAAACGATTGGCTTGAATTTTTTCTTGCATGCCGGTGAAAGTTACCCGTGATTGCAAGTTCCAGAAAGCCACCATTTTTTTGTAATATTCTAATTCCGGGCCGCCGCCAACCATTAACAAATGAAAATCGCTTCGTTTTCTATCAAGCAGACGAACTGCATCAAAAAGGAAATCGAGATTCTTTTCTTTGGCAATGCGGCTGACATAAAGAAGGATTTTCTGATTTTCAGGGATACGCCATTTTGCGCACAAAACTTCTCGATGAAAAGGATTTTGAAAATCTGCTAAGTTGACGCCCGTTGCAATAGCTTCGATTGGAGCTGTTACGCCATAATCACGAAGAACTCTTTTCATCGATGGCGATGGGGTAACAACTTGATCGTATCGGTTTGATATCACCCGGCTCTGATAGAGAAGATATCGTCTGGTTAATCCGCCTATGACAGGGGTATAATGTGAGTATTCAGCAAGCAAGGTGTGATAAGTAAGGACTGTGGGAATTTTAAGGATTTCGCCTATTTTTAGACCCAAATGTCCGAGATTGAGCAGATGCTGGCTGTGAATAATATCCAAGTTAAAATCCTTAATATTTCTTGCTTCAAACCATGCAATTCTCGGCCAAGAAATCGGATATTTACCCCCACTGGGCTTAAAAGGCAGCATACAAGAAAAGCGTTTTACCTTTCTGGAAGTTTCTTCATATCCAGGACACTTAGTCGTGAAAATAAAGAACTCATGTCCTCGTTTTTCCAACTCACTTTTAAAGGTGTCGATCGAAACAACCACGCCGTTTAACACGGGGTGATAACATTCGCTAAAAATACCGATACGCACTTACACCCTCCTTTAATCTTTTAACCCCATATCTATCTTATCAAAAAATTAGAGTAAATCAATCGGATCGACGTCAATGATCCAGTCTTTTGGCAGAGTCCATAGAAAATCGTCTAAAACTTTCGAGCGTTTTTTGAGCTTAAGGATAATTTGATAACGAAATTTGTTGCGTTCTTTTTTGAAAAAAGCAGGCGATGGACCCAAAATAGTTGATAGTTGAAAGTTAAAAGTTAAAAGTTGATCAAAAACGCGTTGAGTTTCTTCCTTAACAACAGATTCGGAAGTGTTTTTATACAAGAGGCGAATTAGCTGGACGAAGGGTGGAAATTGAGATTTTCTACGATTTTCAATTTCGTCGAGGAAGAATTTTTCGTAATCTAAACTGGCGAGATTGGAAAAAACATAGTTTTCGGGCAAATGAGTTTGAATAATCCCCTGCTCGCCTATCCGCAAAAATTTATAAAAAGTTTGAAAAGTCTTTTCTGCCGAATGAAAATCAGGGAAGTTGAGTTCTTGGTCGGCGTCAACAATTCCAACTAAACCAATTTTTGGCAAATTAAATTTAAGGCCAAAGGAAGTTGAGATAGCAATGTCCCAATCTTGATACAAGATATTAATGTCGACATCCTTTTCTATTTGGACGATCTTAGCATCTGGCCAAAAATCAGCGACGAATTTTTTGAGGCGGATTGTGCCTAAACCCATCGGTTTAAGATGAACATTTTGACATTTTGGGCAAGCTTCGGGGAATTGATACTCTTTTTCGCAACGAAAACATACATTGTTAACTTTCTGCGGTACAAGCGGTAGCCCACACTTTTTACAAAGTGCCACCCAGCTACAATCGGGGCAAGAAAATTTTGTTCCTTCTCCCTTACGGTTTAAAACTAATAAAACTTTCTTTTTTTCTTTTAGAACTTCATCAATTTTTTTCTGCAACGGCATGCTAATTGCTTGCTTTTCAAAATTCATATTAACGGTAGAAATATCGCTGGCATCTTTTAACTTTTTTAATATTTGATAATTTCCTTCCAAAGCTTTATTGTAAGTTTCTATTCTGGGAGTAATTGTTCCGATGATTAAATTAGCTTTACTAAGTTCAGCTAATTTTTCTGCCACGCTAACAACATGAAAGCGGGGAGAGCGGTCATTTTTATATGTTTCGTTTTCTTCTTGATCGATAATCAAAAGTCCAAGATTTTGAACCGGCGCAAAAAGTGCAGAAGTCGATCCAATTACAATTTTTATTTCGCCGTTACGGATTTTATTCCATGCAAGCCATCTTTGGGTGAGCGTGAGAGAGGCGTGCAAAATTGAAACCGGTATTTTGATATCTTTCGTAAAATATCGGACCAGTGAAAGATCGGGAACCAGAATTATTACTGACCGATTTTGTTTTAAAGTTTTTTCAATTGCTTTTAAATAAAAATTTAAACGATTTTTAAAATCTGATACGATTATATATTTCTTACCTGAAAAATATCCCTTGTAATATGCTCGAGCAGATCGAGAGGTATAATTTTGATTTTGTGATAATCGTTGAATGGTTCTTTTGGCAGATGGAACGATCATTTCAAACAATGTTTTACCAAGAGGCGATAAATAATATTCTGACATCCATTTGGCAAGATTAATATGAACTTCATCAATTACCGGCATTGGATCAATAACATCAATTATTGATTTGAGATTTGATATTTGTGATTTTGGTTTCAATCTAATTATCAATCCTTTAATTTTTCGTCCGTGAAATGGAACTTCCACCAAAATACCAATTTTTATCATGGGCAACAATTCCGGCGGGATGGCATAATCAAAAATACCCTCTTTGGTTGTGCGAGATTTGGGCACAATTTGAGCGATTTGCATATTAGTTCTCTTTAAATCTATCCACCGTAAATCGGTAAAGATAAACTGTTTCTTCGGGTAAAATGCCTGCCTTTTGACGAGCGATGGCGACTTGATAATCAATATCATCTACACCTTCCAAGTCCGGTAACAGCAATCCAGTTCGGCCATCGTTTGCTTTAACAATAACGCCGTATTTTTTGGGATCTAACGATTTTTCGGAAGCGATTGGCTCCGGTTCGGATAAAATATCAACAGAAATATCCAAATTATCCAATTCTTTTTTTTTCACTGGCAAAAACCGCGAATCTTGGCAGGCGGCTACCGCATTGCTTATTATTTCTTCGGCAAGATTTTTGCAAGTTGGCAAAATTGTCCCAATACAACCGCGGAGTTCGTTAACGTCTTTTGTATGCAACGAAACAAAGCATCCTGCTTTTCTTGATAATTCTTTTGCTGGACGGTTGGCATCAGGAACAGATTCATTATTGAGGTAGTCGTGTATCGTTTTTTTGGCTAATTGAACATAAATATTCATCAAGATTCCTTTAGGGTATAATTTGCGACTAAATAACCGACGCCAAACGGTCCTTCGTAAGACAATATCTCCATTTTAGCCTTGATCCCGTCTAAAACGCCCAGCAATATCAAAATCGAACGATAACCGCACTCACCGGCCGCTTCAATAAATTCATCTTCGTAATAAAGAATATTTTTAACATTACTTTTTTTGATATCCTCAACTATTTTTCGATCAAATTCTTGACCATCATTGTTTTGTAGCAGCTGATGCGAAAGGTCTCCGGAAGCCAAAATTCCTACTCGTCCCGGATATGTTTTTGCCACATCACGAATAATCTGGCCAAAAGAAAAATGAGCTGCTCGATCTAAATTCGAATAGGCAATTGGCAGGACTTTGAAAGCGGTTTCTTGCTGTTGTTTAAGGTAATAAAGCGGCACCATTAAGCCATGATCAAGCTCGAAAAATTCACCGTCATTGTTGTAGAGCAAGGTTTTAATTCCTTCGCTTTTAGCTTTTTTATCGATCTCAATTGCCAAATCAATATCACTTTCGTAATCGAAGACAATATCTGGATGGTCAAATTGAGCAAAAGTGCCAAAAAGTTTTTTCATCCCACAAATACTGAATTTATCGGGGTAGACTAACATATGAGGAGAAATGACAATAAGGGTATCGATTTCCGCATTTTTAAAAGTGCTGGACAATTTTTTCATCGCTAAAATAGTGTTTCCGACTTTTTGTAAATCATCGAGACTACCGATTTTTGGAATTATAATTGGCGGATGCGGCGAAATCCCCGCAAAATTTAATGACATTTCCTCAAATATTACCAAGATGAATATACTTTAATCCGGCTTTTTTGCCAAGTGATTCAGCAAGTTCTAAAGTTTCGATTGGCGTTGGGGGCGTGTCCATCATTTTGTAGGCAGGGAAAAATCTTGAAATGTGCCAAGGGATTTCTTTTGAGATCGACGCCAGAAAATTTGCGATATCGTTTAGTTGTTTTTCGTCATCGTTAACGCCAGGAACTATCAATGTTGTGACTTCAATGTGAATCTTGCGTTTATGAATATCGCGAATATTACCCAAAACCGGCTGAAGCTTGGCACCGGAATATTTTAAATAATTTTCTTCGGAAAAACCTTTTAAATCAA
>Ga0076298_117_pt1 | contig 6173 bp, 5 predicted proteins | sample RifGroA1_FD_67983 | JGI IMG/M metagenome (GOLD analysis project Ga0076298, IMG submission 67983) | Berkelbacteria bacterium GW2011_GWA1_39_10
CGAGCAATCACTGTTGGGTTCAATTTTGATGGACAAAGATGCCATTATTAAAGTGGCGGATATTGTCCAGCCGGAAGATTTTTACCGCGAAGATAACGGTATTATTTATAGCGCTATTTTAAAGCTCTACGAAAAACGCAAGCCGATTGATGTGGTAACTTTGACCAATGAACTAGAAAAAAACAAAAACTTGAAAACTGTCGGCGGCGCCACCTATATCACAACTTTAGTTAATTCCGTTCCCACCGCCGCTCATGTCGTAAGTTATGGCCAGATTATTCAGCAAAAAGCAACTTTGCGCCGGCTTATTTCAGCTGCTTCAAGCATTGTTGAATTCGGTTTTGACGAGAACTCCGATCTGGAATCGATTTTAGATAAAGCTGAAAGCACCTTGTTCGCCGTGTCGCAAAAATATGTTAAACAATATTTCACCTCAATCAAAGATATTTTGGAAGAATCGTTCGAGCGTATCGATAAACTTCATAAAGACAAAGGCCTTCTGCGCGGGGTGCCGACGGGCTTTAAAGATTTGGATAATATTTTAGCTGGAATGCAAAAATCAGATTTATTAATTCTGGCTGCCCGTCCTTCGATTGGCAAATCTTCTTTTGCATTAAATATTGCCGACCATGTTGCTTGCGATCAAAAAATGCCGGTGGCAATTTTTTCGCTGGAAATGTCCAAAGAACAGATCATCGACCGTTTTTTGTGCTTGAGGGGCGCGGTTGATTCTTGGAAGCTTAGAACCGGAAATTTGGAGGACGAAGATTTTGGCAAGCTTAACTATGCCATGGGCGTGCTTTCGGAAGCGCCGATTTTTATTGATGACACGCCTTTTACTAACGCGATGGAAATTCGCACTAAAGCCCGGCGGCTTCAAATGGAGCAGGATTTAGGCTTAATTATTATTGATTATCTTCAGCTGATGTCCGGCGCTAAAGCCCGCGATGCCGACAACCGCGTCCAAGAAGTTTCGGAAATTTCCCGTTCGCTCAAGGCTCTTGCCCGTGAGTTAAATGTGCCGGTGCTGGCAATTTCTCAGCTTTCTCGCGCTGTCGAACATCGTCCGGACAAGCGGCCAATGCTGGCTGATTTGCGCGAATCTGGTTCAATCGAGCAAGATGCCGATGTGGTAATGTTCATTTACCGCGATGATTATTATGATCAAGACTCCGACAAGAAAAATATTGCCGTAAGAACAACACTTAGTTCAAGGGATAAACTTTTGTTCTCAGCCGCCCTAACCATCCTATTCGTCGCTTTCTATTTGACTTCGGCTAAAAAACCTCGTCAAACGAAACGCTCCTCAACCGGCATTCCACAAAAATTCATCCCTTGAACTCAACTATGTTTTAGTACTAAATATATTTGTTTACTTGACTTTTTGTTAAAAATGGTGTATACTATTTTAATAATGAAAAATAGGAGAGTACTTTAATAGGTGGGGATGAACGGCACAGGTAAAGCTAAGGAGGGATACTCGGTTTTACCTCTGCCGTGCAAAAACAAAAACAAAAAGGACAGTACCTTACTAACCAACGGCAGAAAAAATGGGTTGAGTTACGCTTCCCTTACTGTGAACGCATCGCGTTTATGGTAGGGACAAAGCCAATTACTTTGCCTTTACCATAAAGGCGCGACGTGCGGTCAATAATTTAAAATAATTTGGGCCGATTTACGATCGCGCCTTTTTCATTGGCGTAAAACTATATATCGTAACAGAATAGTTGGGTCTTGTCAAGTAGCGGGGTGGAAAACTATTGACAAAAATAAAATCTCTGGTATAATAATAATTGCTGGCAGAAGCTGACCTTGCTACATTGCGATGTTGCTACTTTGCAACATTTCTCTATTGCTGCTTGCGATTGCTTTTGCTACATTTCTCCGTTTTGCCTTTGCGTTTGCGTTTGCCTCCGGGCGCCCCAACTAATTGGGGCGCCCATCTTTTTTATTAAGATGTTTTTTTGCTATAATATTGACACTATGGATTCACCAATTTTAAAAGATCTCAATAAGGAGCAAATTGAAGCCGTAAAAACCACCGAAGGACCAGTGCTGATTTTAGCCGGCGCGGGTTCCGGCAAAACAAAGGCGCTTACTCATCGTATTGCCTACTTAATTCAAGAAAAAAAAATTCATCCCCAAAATATTTTAGCGGTGACTTTTACCAATAAAGCTGCCGGCGAAATGAAACTAAGAATTGATAAATTACTCGGAGCAATTCGTTCACAAAAGGGAACGCACGAGCAAATTTTTCAACTTCCGTGGATGGGAACATTTCATTCGGTTTGCAGTAAAATCCTCCGCAAAGAAATTCAAAATTTGGGCTATCGCCGCTCGTTCGTTATTTATAACGAAGACGAATCTTTGATCGCCATTAAGCATGCGATGGACGATCTAAACATTGACAAAAAGGAATCTAATCCCAAGACAATTAAAAATTTCATTTCCGGCGCCAAAAATGAACTTCTTTCGCCGAAAAAATATCAGCCCTACGCCCGCGGTTATTTCGGCGAAATTGTCAGTAAAGTCTATGAGCAGTATCAAAAAGATCTCAAAACCGCTAATGCTTTGGATTTTGACGATTTAATTATGCTCACTGTTGAATTATTCGAAAGGCATCTGGAAATTTTAAGCCGCTGGCAAAATCTTTTTCGCTATATTTTAATTGACGAGTATCAAGATACCAATTTTGCTCAATATAAATTAGTAAAACTTTTAGCGCAAAAGCACAAAAATATTTGTGTCGTCGGCGATGATTTTCAAGCCATCTACGGCTTTCGCGGAGCAAATTTTCGCAATATTTTGGATTTTGAAAAAGATTATCCAAAAGCCAAAGTTATCAAAATGGAACAGAATTACCGTTCGACAAAAAGCATCATTACTGCGGCTCAAAAAGTGATTGAAAAAAATGTTTTGCGGTCTGAAAAAGAATTGTGGACTCAAAACGAAGACGGGCTTCCGTCAACGGTTTTTGAAGCCAGAAATGAAATTGATGAAGTGGATTTTGTTCGCACAGAAATTGAAGCCCTTAAAAATTTTCACAAGTTAAATGATTTTGTTATTTTGTACCGTACCAATGCCCAGTCGCGCATTTTGGAAGAAATTTTTATGCAAAATAATATTCCCTACCGTTTAATTGGCGCTTTGCGGTTTTATGAACGCAAAGAAATTAAAGACATTCTATCGTACTTAAAATTAATTTTAAACGCCGAGGACAGAGTCTCGCTTAAAAGAATTATTAATGTTCCTCCGCGCGGCATCGGAATAAAATCTCAAAATGCAAATCTCAAATCTCAAAATGAAAATCCAAAAATAATTAAATTTCAGGAAATGATGAATCATCTGCGGAGCGAATACCAATGTTACTGATTACAAAAATTTTATTTTGGACGGCACCGAAGAAGGGGAAATGCGCTGGGAAAATGTCGAAGAACTAAAATCAGTCGCCGCTAAAGCAGAAAATTTAGAGGATTTTTTGGAGCAAGTTGCCTTGGTGGCCGACATTGATAATTATGACCAAAACACCGAAGCGGTGACGCTAATGACTTTGCACAATGCCAAAGGTTTGGAATTTCCCATCGTTTTTATGGTCGGAATGGAAGAAGGATTATTCCCCCATGTTAACTCAATGTTCGAACCGGCCAATTTGGAAGAAGAGCGCCGGCTTTGCTATGTCGGCATGACGCGGGCGGAAAAAAGATTGTACCTAACTTATGCTGTCTCGCGTATGCTTTTCGGCGCGGTCCAATCAAATGCGCCCTCGCGCTTTATTGCTGAAATCCCCGAAGAATTAGTCGAACGACTGTGATCCTCTGAACCTTTAATCACACTTCCGAAGTGATACTAAACTGGTTAAAATTTCAAGAGGCTACCATACTATTCAGCGATCATACTTATTTGGTGAATTACTATCAAATATTATGCGGTCGTCGATTTTTACGATAGTAATTTAACCAGTAAAAAAACTAATTTTTTAACAATCTAATAAAATGATAAAATAAGATTTTTTTGCTATTTTAAGAGGCTGAGTACTTCGAAGCTTGCTTCGAGGATGAAAGCCTAATTAAAACAAACTTTCCCTTTAGGGATACCTCGTCAGCCGATTCGGTCTGAGCCTCACGGTCGAAGACTTGCTGCGAGGTAGTTTATTTTTGGTTGAAATTTTAGAGCACTCCGGTTACCCCCATGGTTTCCGGCATTGTTGATACAGTCGATGCCAATCATCCGAAAGAAGTTTATTACGGACGGCCGGGACTTTTTTTGCTATCTGATATGACATCCGACTTGAGCATTAGAATTTATCCGGAAGATAAAACGGAAATTTTCCCCGCTCCAAATTTGGGTTTGGGAAGTAAAATTACCATCAATCGTGCTTTACCGGTGACAATTAATGATGCGGGCAGCATCACAATCGTGCGGACTTGGGAAAAACAAATTAAAGATTTTTTAAGCGAGCAAAAAATAATTTTAGGTGATCAGGATAAAGTCGATCCCGATATTAACACATGGTTGAGGTCGGATACCAGAATTAATATTACGAGAGTGGCGGAGACGGAGATAAAAGAAGAAGAATCTATCGCTTATAAAACGATTACCAAAGAAGACCCTTCGATGGAAAAGGGCAGATCAAAAGTTGAGAGCGCGGGAAAAAACGGCGTAAAAATAAAAACTTTTCTTGTTCGAAGAGAAAACGGCCAAGAAGTTTCGCGAAAGCTTGTCGGCGAAGAAATAAAAACGCCGCCGGAAAATAAAATTGTTACTGTTGGCACAAGAGTCGTCGAGCTTGGGCGGGGCAGGGCGTCTTGGTATGATTGGATTTCGGGAATGACGGCGGCGCACAACAGCCTGCCGATGGGTTCGTATGTTCGAGTAACGGCTGTCAATTCAGGCCGTTCAATTGTAGTGAAAATTATTGATCGCGGTATTCAAACAGATGCCATTATCGATCTTTCGGCTGACGCTTTTGAGCAATTAGCGCCGTTGGGAGCAGGGGTAATTCCGGTAGTATTGACCAAAGAATGAAACCAAAAAAATATTTAGGCCAGAATTTTTTAATTAATGAAAAAATCATTCCGCAAATTATCGAAGCGGCGGAAATTTCAAAAGACGATACTATTATCGAAGTCGGTCCGGGTTTGGGGATTTTGACCGAAGCTCTGCTTAAAGGTGGTGTTAAAGTTTTTGCGATTGAAAAAGATTTTGAACTGATCGCAGGACTGACAAAAAAATTTGGCTCTAATAAAAAACTTAAAATTGTTCATCAAGACGCTCTTTTTTTTGACGAGACAATGGTAGGGCCCTATAAAGTGGTCGCTAATCTTCCCTTCAATGTTGCCTCGCCTTTAATCCGTAAGTTTTTAGAATCACAAACGCCGCCGGCATTAATGGTAGTAATGATTCAGAAGGAAGTGGCGGAAAAAATTCTTGCCAAGCCGGGCGATTCCGAAAGGGGAGTTCTAACCTTGTCGGTTGAATTCTATGCTGATTCGAAAAAAGTGGCGGAAGTTCCAAGAAATAGTTTTCGTCCCCAACCGAATGTTGACGCCACTATCATTAAAATCAAACCGTTTCCGCACCTGGCAGGTGCGGAAAAAAAGGTTGAGCCGAAATTATTTTTTAGGATTGTAAAGGCAGGTTTTTCCAGTAAACGCCAGCAAATCCATAACTCACTGGCGGCGACCTTAAGAATGCCAAAAGACGAGGTCTTAGAACTATTAAAAAAAGCTAAAATCGATCCGATTAAAAGGGCCGAAGACTTAACTTTAGGTCAATGGCTCGATCTCTGTTGGAGTTATAAAAAAATCTCCGCTTCGAATTGAAACGGAGAAAATCGGAAAACGGAATTTATGCCCTTTCCCATTCGACGTCAAAGATGTTTTGTGCCATAGTTCTAATTTCATCGTGGAAAGACCTTGGCAGGAGATTTTTGAGGCGGCAAAGAGTTGGAAGAAGATCGTTTCTGTGTTTCTGAAGATGGCTGTAGCAGGCTAATTTGGCATATTCTCGCTCACGGTCGGAAAGCTCGCCCGCTTCTTCTTTACAGCGAATTTTACCGCTTAGTACTAAGGCAATTGTTTTCTCGTGAGTTTCAACATCGTCGACCATTCCAGTCTCCTTTCGTTTACTTACGAGATAAAAAAATTGTATACTAAAATAGATGGAAAAACAAG
>Ga0076298_115_pt1 | contig 5962 bp, 7 predicted proteins | sample RifGroA1_FD_67983 | JGI IMG/M metagenome (GOLD analysis project Ga0076298, IMG submission 67983) | Berkelbacteria bacterium GW2011_GWA1_39_10
TTACGGTTCAAAAAGCAAGACGGAGACAATTAATCTTTTTTGGCCGGGTATAAATAAGGATTTCGCTCTTTAGTTTTTTCTAACAGACAATTTTTTATTTTCTTGAGATCTTGAAACAACGCCTTTTTTATGGTGATATTTTTCAATTTTTTCTTTGTCGAAATGGTTATGGATTTTAGGTTCTAAGTCCTTCATTTTTTGTTGGGCTAAAATATATTCTTCAAAAATCATTTCAACATCTTCTTCTTTTTCTGGGGCAACTTTTTGCTTTTTTAAAGGGCAAAGATGCTGGTAGTCGCACCAATCGCAGAAATTATTTTCTTTGGGTAAATAATCCTTTTCATTTTCAATTTTTTCAGCAGTTTCAATAATTTCTTCTTTTAGAGCATCAATCTCATCGTCTTGCCGTGTGGTGGTAAGTTTCAAATCGGGTTTTAGAAAATACATTGAAAGCCGAACGTCTTCGGCATCAGGCCAAAGCTCTTTAATCGCTATATTATAAAATCCTAGTTGCTTATCTTTATCAATATCCTGCTGGGTTTTTGGTTTAAAATTGGTTTTGTAGTCAATGACTTCATAGGCGCCAAATGGTAATTTATCGATCCGGTCAATGGCTCCGGACAAAGTGTGTTTATCGTTTAGCTGAATATAAAATCTTTTTTCGGTGGCAATGGTATCCTGTAATCCTGGCGTTAGAGTTTTATAAAAAGTCTTGATGATTTCTTTGCCAACTGGATAATATTGGTCTTTTTGTCTATCATCGGCAAATGAGGTAATATTCTTAAAACCTTCATCATATAATTTTAGTGTTTCTTCGATTGCGGGAATAATCGGCTCTCTTTTTAAGGCGTTTTCAACAATTCCATGTATCAAAGAACCAAATTCAAGTTCAGGTTTTTTGGCAATTGGAATTCTGTCGATATAAGAAAATTTGTATTTTAGGGGACAGCGACTAAAAGTGTCGAAGGCCGAAAATGATATGCGCATACTCATATTCTATCAATTAATTGGCAAGCGGTAAAGGTTGTGTGATAATGTAATTAGGATGAAGAAAAATTGGAAAAGTTTTGTTTTGGTAATTTTGATTTTTATTTTAGGTTTTAGCGGAGGGGTTTTTTATTGGACGTATCTTAAAACTAAAAATATTTCTTCTTCGGCATTAAACGCAGCTAAAAATTCCCAATCTTTTATCACACCGACACCGACAGCTTCGTCTTCGGCGGTAGCTAAGCCGGTAAGCAATCTAAAAATTCCCGATATTGATGTTGAAGGAGCAGATTTAGCTGATGTGCCAAGATATCCTGGCTCAATTCGCTCAATCTATGAAAAATCTACTGACGGAACACAAGTTTTAATCGAATATTACGCCAAAGAAAGCAGCAGCAAAATTTGGGAATATTATAAAAATACTCTTAAGGACACCTGGACTTTAATGTCGGCCGACAAACAAACTTTGACTTTTAGCAAAAATGGCGCCGAACTTGCGATTGAAATTATCGATGAGGATGAAACTCCTATCTCACAATATCAGATCTCGTACACAAAAGTGGAAGCCCAGCCGGCAGAATAATTTCTAAATTGCGCTATACTTAAGGGAAAAACTTTTGTTTTCAGCCGCCCTTTCGACGTCAGTCGATTGCGAAGCTACATCCAACCTATTCGTCGCTTTCTGTTTGACATCGTCCCGACATTCTCTTGTCAAACGAAACGCGTCTCAACCGGCATTTCACAAAAGTTCATCCCTTGAGTTTTTATATATTTTTTTAGTGTTCGATACATTATGCTTTATTATACTCTTGACACTTCGATGTTACTCAGTGTCAACCCTGAGGGGTTGACATATGTTATATATGATGTAATATATAATTGAGGTTAAAATGAGCAAAAATATCAATGTTAACGAACTGCAATCTCAAGTCTCTAAAATTTTAAAAAATGTTGAAAAGGGTGAAGTTTTTGAAGTCATGCGTTACAGCAAACCGATAGCCGTGGTTTTGTCTTACCCAAAATATCTCAAACTAAAAGGCGAGTGCAAAGAGTGCATTCAAGATTTAAGAAAGTTGGTTAAATGAAAGTATATTTAGATTACGGGGCCACAACCCCAGTAAAATCTGAAGTTCTGACTGCCCTATTGCCATATTTAAAAGAAAATTTTGGCAATCCGTCAAGTATTCATGAGTGGGGGAGAATCGCCAGAGCGGCGGTTGACGAGGCGCGCGAAAAGACAGCCAAGTTTTTGAATGCTGATGCGGCAGAAATCGTTTTTACTTCCGGCGGCACTGAAGCTGACAATCTTGCGATAAGAGGGCTAATTAGAAATCCGTTAGAAGAAAACGGAGGACAGTTAGGAAATCAGAAAATAGAAAATAGTCAGTCCAATAACCAATCTCTAATTTCCAAACCAATTTCCAATTTCCAACAACCATTTTCTCTTCCTCATATCATCACTTCTCAAATCGAACATCACGCTGTTTTAAATACCTGCAAAGCTTTGGAAAAAGAAGGGTTGGCCGAGGTAACATATATAAAGCCAAATCGCGATGGTATTATCGAAACCGAAAAAATCAAAAAAGCGATTAAGAAAAATACGGTTTTGGTTTCGATTATGTATGTTAACAATGAAATCGGTACTGTCCAACCGATCCGTGAAATCGGCAAAATGATTGAAAAAGAGAACAGTAGTCGGTTGGCGGTTGGCGGTAAGCGTATTTATTTCCACACCGATGCCGTTCAGGCGGCAGAATACTTGCCGATGGATGTGGATTTTTTGCATGTTGATTTATTAACAATTTCCGGCCATAAAATCGGCGCGTCCAAAGGAATCGGCGCTTTATACATTAAAAAAGGCACACCAATAAAAAATATCTCTTTTGGTGGCGAACAAGAAATGGGCTTTCGTGCTGGTACAGAAAATATAACGGGAATTATTGCTTTAGGGAAAGCGGTATCAGTGATAAATCAGAAATCAGAAATCTCATTCGAGTCTGAGCCTGAGGGCTCATCCCTCAGAGTCGAAGACAGAAATCAGAAAATCAAAGGACTGCGCGATTATCTTATAAATAAAGTTTTAAAAGAAATATCAGAGGTTGAGTTAAACGGTTCAAAAGAATTACGCAGTCCCAATAACGCCAATTTTTATTTTAAATATATCGAAGGCGAGTCAATTGTGATTGCGATGGATTTAGAAGGAGTCGGTTGTTCAACAGGTTCGGCTTGCACCTCGCAGTCGCTTGAGCCGTCACATGTGATTATGGCCACATATTCTGATCCCAAAAGAGCCGCCGGTTCAGTGAGGTTTACTTTAGGAGATAAAACCACCAAAGAAGAATTAGACTATGCAGTAAAAAAAATAAGAAAAGTCGTAGACCGTCTTAGAGAAATAAGTCCTTATGGAGGAAACAATGACAATTGAAAAATTATATAGCAGAAAAGTGATGAATCATTTTCTGCATCCTAAAAATATGGGTCAGATCAAAAATCCTTCCGGCGTTGGCCGAGTCGGCAATCCCGTTTGCGGTGATGTGATGGAACTTTCTTTAAAAATCAAACCTGCCAAAGATATTAATCAGAGCAAAATTACCGATGTTAAATTCAAAACATTTGGCTGCGGCGCGGCAATTGCCAGCTCGTCGATGATGACAGAGATAGTTAAAGGTAAGACAGTTTCTGAAGCTATAAAGATAACCAACAATGCTGTTACCGAAGCATTGGGCGGCTTGCCGCCGGTAAAACGCCACTGTTCCGTTCTGGCCAAAGAAGCTTTGGTCAAGGCCATAGATAACTGGAAACAAAAATCAATCCATTCGACAAGCTCAGGCCATTCGATGCTCTGAGGAGCCCTCAGGCTCTCGAAGAGATTGATGGTGAGCAAAGTCGAACCATCAATAAAAAAATGATATCATTGAAAAGAGGGATAAATGTTTAGTTGGGTTGATATTTTAGTTTTAGTGATAATTGCTATTTATACTATTGACGGCTACCGCCGCGGGTTTTTAAAAACCGCCCTTGATGTCGTAGGTATTGTTTTATCTTTTCTTATCGCTTTAAAGTTTTACGATATAATTAGTTCAATTTTAGTTACTCAGGGAACGAATACTGACCTTGCCAAACCTTTGGGTTTTTTCCTGCTTTGGACAATCACTCAAATAGTCTTTTATTTTTTAGCCATGCTAATTTTTCATTATATTCCCGATTATATTAATGGTAGAAAAACCAATCTTTATTTTGGCATTCTTGCGGGAATGATTAAGGGCACGGCAATCGTTTCCGTTTTTTTAATGATTGTGATGATTTTTCCCGTTTCCAATAACATAAAAAGTCAATTTTCCGATTCGGTAATTGGCGGTCCTTTAATTAAAATTACTGCCGATGTTGAAAATCGAATGGAAAACATCTTAGGCCGGCTCAATAACACTTTAACTTTTTATGGAGTTAGTCCTGAACATGACGGCATTACCAAGCTAAGTTTTCAAACAAATCAGATTAGTATTGATGAAGCTTCCGAAAATCAGATGTTAATTTTAATCAATAACGAAAGAACAAAAGCTGGTCTGGCGCCATTAAAAATGGATATTTTAATAAGAAATGTGGCCCGCACTCATTCGATGGACATGCTAAGAAATGGCTATTTTTCCCACGACGATTTTATCTTTAATGGCGGCGGCGAAAATTTAGCTTTAGCGCCAACCATGAACCTTGCTCAAATAGGATTAATGAATTCAGAATCTCACAGAGAAAATATTTTAGATCCCCAATTTACCAGAATAGGTATTGGAGTGATTGATGCCGGTAAATACGGCAAAATGATTACTCAAAATTTTGCCGATTAAGGACAAGATGGTGCTTTATGGTCAGCCAGTGGCTGAAAAAATATATCAACAATTAAGTCAAAAAATCAATGAGCTTAAAGATAAGAAAATTCATCCGGATTTAGCCATTATTCTAGTCGGCGATGATTTGGCGAGCATTAAATATGTTAAGGCCAAAGAAAAAATCGCTCGAAAGTTAGGGGTGGAATTTCATTTATACTACCTTAAAAAAGATAGTTCTGCTGATAAGATTATTTCTTTAATTAAAGATCTTAACAATAATAAATTCGTAAACGGTATTGTCGTGCAATTGCCTTTGCCAAGCGATTTGCCCACAGAAGAAATCATAAGGACGATAGATCCGAAAAAAGATATTGATGGTTTTAGCGGACAATTTTCCGCTCCAACAGCCGAAGCAATTATCAAAATATTGTCATTTTATAATATCGATTATCGCAATAAAAAAATCGTTATTATCGGCCATGGTATTCTGGTGGGAAAACCGTTGGCAGCGATGTTAAAAAGCCAAGGAATTGAGGCGGTCGTCTGTGATTCAAAGACAAAAAATTTAAGAAAATACACTTTGAAAGCAGATATTTTAATCTCTGCTACTGGGATAAAAGGACTAATCGGTCAAAAAATGATCAACTTTGAAACTGTTGTTATCGATGCCGGCGCATCAGAAAGCGAGGGAAGGCTGCTTGGCGATATTGATCCTGTGCTCGAAAAAGTGCTCCAAACTTATACTCCCGTGCCTGGTGGCGTGGGTCCGGTTACGGTGGCGTATCTTTTTAGCAACCTAATTTTTGCGGCGATGCAAACCGAACAAAACTCTTGACAGTTTAACGCATTCCTGTTACAATATGTATACTTTTGTGGTTAGTATTTTAGGAAAGTCCTAAAGTAGTGGTCGCAAACTTTACAAGCTAGCCACAGTCCTAGTTCGCAAGAGCAATCTTAAGAGCTTCGACTGATGCTTCCGGATAGAGTTGCATTTCGTGCGTCGCGGCAGCGCATGGAGCCGACTCTATCTGCATTCATAACCAGAGTCTGGTCTTTAAAACCATCAAACGCGGCCTGATGGTGAAGGTCAGACTCTGGCCTATTTGGCTGGCAGGCGCCGGTTTTTTCCCCCGACCGTTCATCCGATAACA
>Ga0076298_114_pt1 | contig 5152 bp, 5 predicted proteins | sample RifGroA1_FD_67983 | JGI IMG/M metagenome (GOLD analysis project Ga0076298, IMG submission 67983) | Berkelbacteria bacterium GW2011_GWA1_39_10
TGTGAGTTCAAGCAGACTCCTGCCGTTGGGGTAGGATTGTGCGACGTAGGCCGTTGCGCTTAGAGTCTGGTTCTGGCTCACGTGAGCTTCGAGCACTCGCAGGTCGTCACGCTTGAGTAGCGTGACCATCTCGGGTTCGGTTTGGGTCCCGCTGACTTGTACTCGCGTACCCACCTTGGGGACTCTGACCTGTACTGTGGGGGGTATCACGGCTCGGACTTGTGCACCGTCGTCAGCCTGTAGCTTGACGGTTACATAGCCGTTCGCCTTCTGTTTTGCCCCCACGATGGTACCACGTACTAGGACATGGTCTCTGTGAGGTAGAGCAAGGTCGTTCCCGTTGAGGTGAGTGGCGTGTGTAGGCTTGGCGGTCAGGTGGAGGTGGCTCAAGCCTAAGAAAGCAAGAGCCACCAGCACCAGCATGACTACCACGATTGTCCTAGTGACAACATCGTGAGCCATCAGGTGAAGGAACTTCTGTTCGATGTCTAAGTGGGTCAAGTTGACCCAGTCTTCACCCATGACCGTCGCAGCCCGTTGCTCAACCACTAAGATGGCTACAACGATTGCAACAGCCAGCATCAACAACACTGCGAAATAATTCTGCCTCATTTTCTGCTCTCCTGTGGTTCAGTTTTTGCTGTGATTTCCGGTCGATTATCCCAGACCGGTAAGGGGAAATTGTTAAAGTCATAGCCCGAACCTTTGAAACTAGCTCAAGGGCTCAGGTATGACCCCGCCGAAGCGGGGTGTTTTTTGCTGCCTAGCGTTGAATTGTAGTGCTCCTTCATAGAAGCATTGGCGTGCCGGCTAGATCTCGTAGACCTTGCCGGCCTTGTCCGTCCAGACGCCAGACCTGTTTTGGAGGTGGCGCGTCTGCCACCTCCCGTTAACGAAGATCACAATTTCGGCCTTCCTATTACCCTTGCTGATCAATCTCATCTGATCCTACCTCCTCTGAGTAACATTCACAACTTAAGAGTATACCATAAATATAGCAAAAAGTCAAGCCTTTTAACAGGAGAAAAACAAGGGTAAAAGCGTGTAGTTTAACTATTACCCTGTTACCCTAACCGCTAAACGCTGTGCATATTTGACACATCAAACATGCTATTATATGATTAAAATGACCAGATAAACGGCACTAAATTAAGGAGGCATATGTACGATCCATTAAAAGTTAGCTTGGAAAACATTATTCCCTTAACCGAAGCAAGGGACCATTTTTCACAAATTGTCGCCGAGGTCCAAAAAGACAAACTCTATGTTTTAACCAAAGGCGGCAAGCCAGCCGTGGCGATTATTGATGTAAAGTATCTCGAACAAGTTACCGGCGGGGAGATCAAAGAGGAACATATTGAAAAAGAAATCGAAAAAGCGCCGGAAAAAGTCGGTCTGCCGCCAATGGTCGAGCACTTAAACCAAAAACCAACTCCACCAACCGCCGCGCCAGTTTATCCGGCGCCAATTTCCAAACCGTCTATACCGCAATCAACGCCGCCGCCAATATCGCAGCCTGCTCCACCAAAACCCGCTGGTTTTGCCGCTCCGCAAGTAAAACCAACACCTCCGCCGCTACCACCGATAAAAACCGATGTAAAACCGCAACCTTCGCCAAATCCTATTTCCGCAACTCCGCCGCCGGCGCCTTTGGCAAAATCTGAACCTTTAACATCATCGCAACCTGCCGGTTTTGCCGCTCCGCAAGCAAAGCCCACGCCGCCGCCACCACCAGCAACTATCCAAACATCAACTTCAACACCAACCGTAGCTCCGCTGCAAACCCCACCACTAAAAAGTGACACTCCCGCCACCCAAAACACGGGGCAAAAAATCGATATTCAGTTTTCGCCCGATGACGAAGACATGAAAAAGATGAATCAAGACGGCAAGATACCCGATGAGTCCAGAATTGACGGCGATGCCAAAAACCCGCCCGCTCAATATGCCGGAGAACAAGAAAAATCCGAACCAGAAGATATGGTTATCGACTAAAAGTCGATAAATCCGAATATTAAATTTTAAACGGTTTAAAGATTTTGAATTTAAAAATTAGATATTGTTTCGGATTTCGTGCTTAGTGCTTCGAATTTTGTCTGATATGTCTTCTTACCCACCAGATAATTCCTATTATTATCAGTCCTAAAATTACCCAATCTACTCCGTGGAAATATCCTCGCAGGCTCTCCCAATTTTCTCCCAATTTTTGACCTAAATAGGCTAGCGCTAAAGTCCATGGAAAAGATCCTAAAAACGAATAAATAATAAATTTAGGAAAATTCATTTTGGCAATCCCGGCAGGAAAAGAAATAAATGTTCTAATAACCGGCAATAATCGGCCGACAAAAACCGTTGCTTCGCCGTGTTTTTTAAACCATCTGTCAGCCAAATCCAAATCGTGATGGGAAATTAAAATATATTTGCCGTATTTTTCAATCAAGGGTCTGCCGCCATAAGCTCCTAACCAGTACGAAACGATTGAACCGACGACGCAGCCGATTGCCCCGGCAAGACCCACCAGCCATAAATTAAGCTCGCCTTGCGCCACTAAAAAGCCTGAGAAAGGCATAATAATCTCTGATGGCAAAGGAATATTGGCCGATTCAATCGCCATTAACAAAATTACTCCGCCATAACCTGTGGCGCTAATTACCCCCATTATCCAAGATGCAATTGTCGAAAGAATTGTCGAAGCCATAATGGTAAATCAAAAATCAAATATCAAAAATCAAAACTTAGGTATTTTACTATTTTTAATTTTTCTTTTTCATTTTGACTTTTGACTTTTGCATTTTCTATTAGAGGTATCCAAACAACCAGAAAACTAAAGTTGTTAAAATAAAGGCGATGATTGCCCCGCCGATAACTTGATTAATTGTATGTTTATGCCGATAAACCCGCGACCAGGCAAGAGGAATAAGCAGGAGATAAAGCCAGCTAAATTGAACGCCGATTAAGATCACAAAGACCGTTACCGCCGCGGAAAACAAAGCGGTATGAATTGAAACTTTCCAAAACATGGTCAAAAATCCCACCATCACGGCGTTGACAGCATAGACCGTTCCCATAACGATAACCGGCTTGGCAGCATTAATAATTACCAAAGCAATCGCTCCAAAAAGTGCGGAAACACCGGTTAAAATAAAAGGGATTTTGCGTTGGCTGTGTTTGGACAAATGAATATCATGAATATGCTGCTTTTCAATCAGCCACAAAACATAGCCGCCGGGAATTACAATGGCAAAAAGTAAAGCAATCCCCATCCAAGGCAAAAATTGTTGAAGATCTTTGGCGTAAATGTAAGTAATAACTACTATAAAAACCCCGGCTGTAATATACGGTGAAAGCAGCCCCGAGATGCCAAAGGCCAGAAAATCAAAAATTTTTTTAGTCTTAGATTCTGTCATGCTAACCTAATTTTACGCGCTAAACCGATGACGAAATTATAAAAATAATCCAAAGGTTTGTCCAAAACTTTTATCAACCAAGCAATTATAAACCCGATAAGCGCGCCGCCAATAATATCCGAGGGGTAATGGACGCCGATAGCCACCCGTGAAACGGAAATAATAACAGCTATTATTAATGCGATAGTCGCTATTTTTTTATAACCGGAAAACCACAGTGAAAAAGCGATGGCAAACAAAAAAGAAGCGTGATCGGACGGAAAAGAGTAATCGGGCCGATGGAAAAATAATTCCTGCACTGGCACTGACTCAAACGGCCTGGGCCGGTTGATCATTTTTCCTAAAATAGCGGCGACACCCATCCACGCGACTATTCCCGACAAAGTTGCTCTTAGAACGATTTTTTTTGTTTCTTCTTGGAAAAACCAAAGAATAACTAAAATTATCGGCACGGAATAGATTAGATATACTCCGGTAACAATAAAAATCTTTTGCAGCGCAACTGAAGAATTAGCAAAATAATTTATGCTCAAAAGCACACTGTCGTCAATTGATAATAATTTCAAAAGCATTTCTATTTAAATCTACAAGATTTTTACGATTTTGACAAGAAAGAGTTTGAGTCGTAAAATTATTGTATAGCAAAGTAAACTTTGCGCGGAATTTTCCTCGAAAGAAAAATATGACGCTAAATTCACTTATTAATAGTTTCTTGGAATATTCGGAGGTTGAAAAAGGCCATTCGATTTTAACTGTCCGAAACTATCATCAATATTTATTAAAGTTTGTTAAGTTTGCCAAAGAAGCAAATGTTGAGGAACCGGGAAAAATTGATTTGGAACTCGTTAGAAAATATCGCCTATGGCTTAACCGTCAGCCGGGCGCAAATAAAGAAAATCTTAGCAAAGCAACGGCTAATTATTACTTAATTGCTTTGAGAACTTTCTTGAAATATCTTGGCAGCCGTAATATTGATTCCCTTTCGCCGGAAAAAATCGAATTAGCAAAAACCGATGAACGGCAGATTACTTTTTTAAAAGATGAAGAACTTGATGAAATTTTAGAAAAACCAAATCTTAAAACCATTCAAGGATTACGTGATAAGGCTATTTTGGAACTTTTATTTTCAACTGGTTTACGAGTTTCCGAACTTTGCAATCTTAAAAAAGAAGACATTAATTTGGAAAAGCAAGAATTTTCCGTTAAAGGCAAGGGCGGCAAAGTTAGAGTCGTTTTCATCGATGAAAACGCCCGCGAATCTTTGAAGCAATATTTATCAACCCGCCGAGACAAATCGGATTTTTTATTTGTTTCTTATGGTCATACTAATAAAACGCTAACCGACTACGGACTACCGACTACGGCCAAAAAAACTGCGGTAGACAGTAGTCTGTCAGCGGTGAGCAAAGCCGGCATAACTCCCCGTTCAATCCAAAGAATGATTAAAAAATATTCTTTAGCTGCCGGCATCACCAAAGATGTTACGCCACATGTTTTGCGGCATTCATTTGCAACAGATTTATTGATGGGCGGAGCGGATTTGCGCTCGGTCCAAGCTTTGTTAGGCCACTCGTCAGTTACAACAACTCAAATTTATACTCATGTAACCGACAAACACCTCGGCGAAGTCCACAAGGCTTTTCACGGCAAAAGAAGAAATATTAAAGAACTTGACCAGAAAGAATCTTGATTTTCTTGCTTAAAAAAATATAAAATTAAGTATAGTCATGATCAGGAGGTGGCAA
>Ga0076298_107_pt1 | contig 3411 bp, 4 predicted proteins | sample RifGroA1_FD_67983 | JGI IMG/M metagenome (GOLD analysis project Ga0076298, IMG submission 67983) | Berkelbacteria bacterium GW2011_GWA1_39_10
CGTCCACGAAGCTGGTTATCAATACGACGAGCTTCATGGCGTTCAGTACCGATAATATGAAGTCCGCCAGATTTTACCACTTTATCCCTTCTTTTTGAATCAAGAGGCGCTCCACCTAAAATAATGTCAACGCCGCGGCCAGCCATGTTGGTGGCAACAGTAACCGCGTCAACTCTGCCCGCCTGCTCAATAATTTTTGCTTCTTTTTCATGATGCTTGGCGTTTAAAACTTCATGTTTAATACCGTTTCGTTTTAGCATTTGCGACAGCTTTTCTGATTTTTCAATGGAAATTGTGCCAATCAAAATCGGTTGGCCAGTCTTGTTTCTCTCAATAATTTCTTTGACAACGGCGGAAAATTTTGCATCTTCATTTTTGTAAATTTGGTCTTGCGTATCCTTACGGATATTTTCTTTATTAGTAGGAATTTCCACAACATCAAGTTTGTAAATTTTCCAAAACTCTTCGGCTTCGGTAGAAGCCGTTCCCGTCATTCCAGCTAACTTTTTATACATTCTAAATAAATTCTGAAAAGAAATGGTTGCCAAAGTGTCGGACTCGCGCTGGACTTCAACATTTTCTTTGGCTTCAATCGCCTGATGTAAACCTTCGCTGTAACGGCGGCCGGGCATCATCCTTCCCGTAAATTCATCAACAATAATCACTTCAGCGTCTTTAACAACATAGTCTTTATCTTTTTTATAAAGCGCGTGCGCAGTTAAGGCCTCTTCCAAATGATGAACGAGATTGATCGATTCCGTGCTGTAAACATTTTTAATTCCCAACATTTTTTCAATTTTATCCATACCAGCATCGGTAAGGGCGACTGAATGCATTTTTTCATCAACCGCGTAGTCAGCCGTCTCCTTCAAATTAGGGACCATTTGTGCAAATTGTCGATACAAAGAAGCAGATTCTTCGGCTGGCGCGGAAATAATAAGCGGAGTGCGGGCTTCGTCAATTAAAATAGAGTCAACCTCGTCAACGATAGCAAAGTGTTGCTCACGCTGAGCCATTTGTTCCAAAGATTGGACCATATTGTCCCGAAGGAAGTCAAAACCAAACTCATTGTTTGTGCCATAAGTAATGTCGGCAGCGTAGGCTTCTTTACGGGAAATTGGCAATAAATTATTATATTCAATATCAACCGGATCTTCATCCTTTTTTTCAGCGGTAAAAAGATACGACTTTTCGTGGTTAATGGCTGCAACCGTTAACCCCAACTTATTGTAGATAACACCCATCCAAGCAGCATCTCGGCGAGCCAAATAATCATTAACAGTTACCAAATGAGCACCCTTGCCTTCCAAAGCATTGAGATAGAGCGGGAGAGTGGCAACTAAGGTTTTTCCTTCACCGGTTTTCATTTCAGCGATTTTACCTTGATGCAAAACCATGCCGCCAACCAACTGGACATCAAAATGCCTTTGACCGATGGTCCGCTTGGCAGCTTCCCTTACACAAGCAAAAGCTTCAGGCAAAATATCATCAAGAGTTTCACCTTTATTCAATCGCTCTTTAAATTCAATAGTTTTTTCTTTAAGCTGTTTATCAGAAAGCTTTTCAATCTCTTTTTCAAACCCATTAATCTTATCAACTGTCGGTTGAAGCTTACTTACAACTCCCTGATTTGAACCAAATATATTACTTAAAAAATTAAGCATTTTTGATATGCCTCCACCTCATATTTTAGCACTTTTTAGGGTAAAAGAAAAGCGGCAAGTGTGTTACCTACCGCTGGAATAGACTCATTCGATTAAAGTCACTGGCCGATTGAGCGCTTCGATCGGAATAGCAGCGACAACTTCTGCAAGGGTTGATCCTACTTCTTTTTCTGTTGCCTGTCGCTCATAGAAAAAGCGAATCTGTTTTATGAGCTTACTGGCGAGCTGATGACCTATTGTGATGATCTCTTGACGATTATCGAACCGAGACTCGATATCCTTAATTGTCCAATAACTACTAGTTAGAGTGTTATTACCGTGTTCACGGATGATAAACAGGTAATCTGGTCTAAAATAACCCACCCAAGTTATTTCAACCATATCAATCTGTCTAAGAAAATCATCAGGCAGAAGCTTACAAGCCTCAATTAATGCTCCGACTGCTCCGGCAATATCATCTGGACCGAAATTCTGATAATCTTGCGGATCATGATGTTCTAATCCGTGTACCGGAATACCAGTTTTTACCAGGAATCGAGGGATCAGCTTTCCCACTTTCTTACTCCTCTCGTCATCAGAGTGATTTTAGTATAGCAAATTTTTCTATTCTGTCAATGCAGCAAGATGTATTATTTATTACAACTTTTCCGCGATCGCGAGATTGTTGTAATAATTTAAACCTGTTATTTGAGTGATGCGCAATTTATGATACAACCAAAATAGTATCACTTCGGAAGTGTGATTAAATGGTCAGAGTTCGTTTGCTTTTTCTTCTTCAATTTTTGCTTCGTAATATTTGGTAGGGAAGCGAGAACCGATTTCTTTTTCTTTTATATTTTGTAGTTCGTGTTCTATTTTTTTATAGGCGATATCAATTGATGCCATAAATTCATTCGTCCGAGCGTGTGAAAAAATAGGGTTTTTAGATTCCGCCATAGTAAGCGATATATGAACGTCTTTATCCAAACCCCTTTTAGGACCTTGAGACTTTTCCGATAGGGTGACTTCGCAAACCACCGGTTCTTTTACAAACTTATCAAGCCTTTCAATTTTTTCTTGAATGTAGGAATAAAGATTTTGGTCGACTTTATAATTGTTTTTGCCGCGGATTATTATCTTCATTAAAAAACCTTTCTACTAAATACTAAATTATACGAAAATACTAATATTAAATCCGCAATTTTTTAACGAATATTTACCACCCGATAATATTTTACACCATCGCGAGTAAAATTAGCTATAATTCCAAGTTTAAGACCAGTTATTTTTAAATAGCTTAAGATTTGTTCTAGATTTTGTTTTTGATAATAATTACCAGATTTTAATTCTAAAACAATTTTATTATCTATCAAAAAATCTAAAAAATTAATTCCGATTTTAATATTATCATATTTTAGATTAACAGCAATTTGTTCTTGAAAGGATATCTTTCTTTTAATAAACTCTTGTCTAACAGCGTTTTGATAATATTTTTCTCGATGACCTGCTCCCAAATTTTTAAAAACTTCGAAAAGACATCCAATAATTTCGTAACTCAAATCTGGATAAATTAGATCTTCTTTCTTTTTCATTTCGTATTTTAGTAATTATTTCGTATTTGGTAGAGTAATTACTTTGAAATCTACATATTTTTGTAAAACTTCCGGCACTTTAATCGAACCATCTTCCTGTTGATAATTTTCGAAAATGGCAATCAGCATGCGGCCGATAGCGGCGGCAGTGCCGTTAAGAGTGTGAACAAATTTAT